>Ga0334884_1002910_pt1 | contig 20602 bp, 18 predicted proteins | sample GraSluR1_MG_7_FD_207215 | JGI IMG/M metagenome (GOLD analysis project Ga0334884, IMG submission 207215) | Sludge microbial communities from methane-producing bioreactor in Wageningen University, Netherlands - Granular Sludge_12_05 R1 | ecosystem: Engineered > Bioreactor > Anaerobic >...
CATACAACTGGGCAGCGGTGTAGCCGTTGCTTTGCATGGCATCAGTGAATGCCCGAGTCTGATGCAGAGATATCTGTACGAATCTGACTTGAAGACCATCAACCTGGGGGGAATAGAAACAGACGGAGCCTACCGGACTTTCGGTTATCTCTGGATCACCAACCGCCTCTTCCAGTATGGATTCGGCATCTTCCCGGGACAAGAGATCCTCGGCATTATAGAGCTGAGATTGGGAGACCTTGGGGGATGCTCCGTCATTTGAACCAACCTCCTTGCTTCCGCCAGCGCAACCGGCGATAATGATGGCAATAAGCAAAAAACAGGATATAGCCAGATATTTTTTTGGCACGATAAAACCTCCTTACTCACTTAAAAATAACAGGCGTTTCAACCAATAATTAGTAATTCTTCAATTCGAAGTCTAATCCTTTTCCCTGCTCAGTGTTTTAAGAAAATAATTAGTGTCTGCAGAGCTTGCAGCGCAAATGTAAAAAATATACAATAATGGAAACAAGTGCAAAGGAGCTTGCATCATGGCGGAAATTAGGTTTGAAATCCATCGTAAGCTGGGGGTGCTTTCCCAGGGCACAAAAGGCTGGCAGAAAGAGATGAATCTGGTACGATGGAATGACCGCGCACCGAAAGTAGATATAAGAGATTGGTCTCCTGGACAGGAAAAGATGGGCCGGGGCATTACCCTGAGCAAGGCGGAAGTGATTAAACTAAAGGAACTGCTGGATAAGATTGACCTGGATGAACTGATGTAAGAAATGAAATCGGGGAGTTAGCCTGGGGAAGGGGCCAGGAATGCATTGACAGTCGGGATACCAGTTGATATAATAAATCAACAATACTAACACTAAATAATACCACAACTACACATATATGTCAAGACATATATTTCGAAAAACGAGGTGGCTATTTCGGATGAATATGCTGGACATTTACCGGCGACTAAATCAGCAGCCGCTGGTTGAAGAATTGCTGGAAACCAATCATATTTCACAAAAGTACGGTCTGACTCTATATCCTGTACAGGCCAGAGACATTATTCAAGCCCGGAACCAGGCCCTGCAGGATTACGGCAGAATTGAAACCGACAACAGGATCATAAGCCAAATAATAAGCAGCTTCTGCAGTTCTCCTTATTTAAGCAATGAAAACTATACCAATAGTATAAACGAACTGATAGATATTTTCTATTTTTTTAAAAACGAGACCCGGGATCTTATTGCCGATAAGGAGTTGCTGTTGCTGATGAAGGATTTGTTCAACGACTGCTGTTGCGGATCGCTGGATCTGCTGCGGTATCGTGAATTACCATCTGTTGCAGCAGAATTAAAGCAACGGGCGGATGGAGTGAATAATCTGGAAAGGGAGATGGATAATGAAGGACGGTTGTTTAGATAGATACGAGGTATTAAAGAACGTCCCTCTGGATCCATATCATTATACAGTATCACTGCTGCAACAGGCGGAGCAACATGGCTTACTTGAAGCTCAGCTTATTAACGACATTAGGCGGCAGTTTACGTTCTTGCTGAAAGAAATGATTACAAGATATTCCCAGGGCAAGAGCAGTTCTCTCAGAATAGAGACCGGGGAGCGTTTGATGCTCTCCGTTTTGTATTGCATGGATGCATATACCGGAAGCTTGAGTGGTCCGGGAGAAGCACTGGAAATAATATCCTCTCGCAGTATTGAGGATATATACCGCTCAGGTCGGGACATTAGCAAAAAGCAACTGGATGAATGCGCGCAACTGCATCGGAAAATATGTTCAGAGCTACTGGATATTGACATAATAGCCTATCATACTACCATAAATGAAGGAATCCAGGATTTCCTGGATAACTATGATATTGATTTCGCCGCCCATGACATCCCGGGCAGCATTGACTACCCGCTTTTGTTTGATGATATGAAGGTACAGGGGGTATTTTATATCTGGCGATATCTTAAACACCTGGAACTGGAAAATTCTTTTTGCCGCCTGTTTGCCATAGAGGATATACAACGTCTGCTGTTTAACTATGGTCAAGTTTATCAAATCGATTGTAAAGAGGCCTTGATCAACATATTTGAAATAGTACTAACCAATGCCCAGTTTTCTGTTTTGCTGGGTAAAGGTGCGGCTGAGCTTCATATCACTCCCTTTCATTATGAACATATAATACGGGAGTTGAAGGACCTGGATCGTGAAGAATTCAAGTTTCGGTTGCGGCAAGCCGCCGATAGACTGTTGGAAGAGCTGGGTATAAAAGGCCCCCTGCTCAGAGAGTATATTCTCAGGTTCCAGGATGTAATACTGCCCAGGGCACTGGCGGCACGGGATAATGATTGTCTGGATAATGTAGTGGTTCTGGAGCGGTATACGGACAATACCCCAGATATCATATATGATACCGGCAGCAGTTTGGATAATGATAGTTTCCGCCTGCTGCTGGAGGAGGTCGGGGAATGTACGGTTCCTGCTGACCGTATACAGATGATAATCAGCCGAATTCAGTCTCTGGGTGATTTTATTGATATACTGGAGGCCGACTGCTTGTACGATCAAGATTACCAGATCCTGTTTTCCCGTCTGGGGGAGCTGGAATTGTCTATGCTGGCCAAAATTATCTTTATCGAAGAAATCCGGGCAGAAGGGGAGCATTTTTCCCTGTTATCTTCTGCGGTTCAATACCGCTTTGACCGCGAGTGGCAGAACCAATACTGCCTATTTATACAGGATTTGGATTTCCCCTGGATAAAGGCTATCGAAGCCAGGATAACAACATCTATGGCCAGCCGGTGATACTTGGGGAAAAGATATCCCCTGTTTCTTTGAACGGTGGGGTTCCGGTACTTAAACCGGCTTACCCGGACCGGTCTTATTTTTTTGCCCCAATTGCCTGGTTTAATGTGGGAGCCTGATTGGAGTATATTAGGTATACATTGAGGTATAATTCTTGTTGCTGACGAAAAATGTTATAATTTACTTCAAGCGGGTGAAAGCCCAGTCTGGCAGCAAAGCCGTGATACCGCCGGCAAACGGGGGGTGCTACTCTGAAGATCCCCGACGTCTAAGTCTGGATCGGCCGATGGGCAGCTATTCTGCCGATAAGTCACATCCCGCTGTTTATCATGGAACAGAAACATAAAACGGAGGCTGATTATGAAGAAGACATTTGTTACCTTGGACCAACTGAAGGAGATTATGCAAAAGTACCCCACCCCGTTTCATCTTTATGATGAAAAAGGAATAAGAGAAAACGCTCGTCGCCTGCATCAGGCGTTTTCATGGAATCCCGGCTTTAAGGAATACTTTGCGGTCAAAGCCACTCCCAACCCAACTCTGATGAAAATATTGCAGGAGGAAGGCTGTGGTGTTGACTGTTCATCATATACCGAACTAATGATATCAGATGCGGTTGGTTTCAGCGGGGAAGAAATCATGTTTTCTTCCAATGTAACTCCCCCAGAAGATTTTGTTCTGGCTCGTCAGCTTAATGCTACTATAAACCTGGACGATATCACTCATATCGATTTCCTTGAGCAGGTGGCCGGCATTCCGGAAACCATAAGCTGTCGTTATAATCCAGGCGGAGCTTTTACCGTTGACAATGCCATTATGGATACTCCCGGTGAAGCCAAATATGGATTTACCCGACCTCAGCTCACAGAAGGGTTTAAGCTGCTGCAGAAAAAAGGAGTCAAGCATTTCGGGCTGCATGCCTTTCTGGCCAGTAATACTACCGACAACCAGTATTACCCGGCTCTGGCCAGGATACTTTTTAAAACCGCAGTGGAGCTGAAGCAGGAAACAGGAGCACATATTACCTTCATTAACTTCTCCGGCGGGATCGGAATACCTTACCGGCCAGAGCAGTCCATGGCTGATATTGAGCAGATAGCTGCAGAAGTGAGGCAAGTGTATGAGGAGATACTGGTTCCGGCCGGAATGGGCGATGTGGCTATATATACCGAGCTGGGACGATATATGACCGGGCCTTACGGTTGCCTGGTGGCTGCGGTTATACACCTGAAACATATTCATAAAGAATATGCGGGTTTGGATGCCTGTGCTGCCAACCTGATGCGTCCGGCCATGTACGGCGCCTATCATCATATTACGGTTATGGGGAAAGAAGAGCGGCCTCTTGATCATAAATATGATGTAACCGGCGGCTTATGTGAGAACAATGACAAATTCGCCATCGATCGCATGCTGCCGGAAATAGAGATCGGGGATCTGATCGTCATACATGATACCGGCGCCCATGGTTACGCCATGGGATATAATTACAACGGCAAACTGCGTTCAGCTGAAGTACTATTAAAAGAAGACGGTTCCTATGAGTTGATCCGGCGGGCGGAAACCCCGGCTGATTATTTTGCTACCTTCAATTATGACCGGCAGCTGCAGAGTAAATTTGAGGCCAAATACCCGGAAATATTTAAAGGGTGAGTCAGGGGAAGGAGCCCTGCTCCTGACTCGTTGCTAGAAAAACTGCCGACTTGTGATTCCATAAGGTAAGATTACCAATAATGACTCACTGCCGAAGCCGTTGTATCCTGGGGTGAAAAAGCAGAAAGCCTGGCGCTTTAACAAGTTAGGGTAAAAGCGACAGGCTTTGATTTTTGAGCAGCTTACCATTATATATGCTTGATCAGGAAAACTTCCCTATTATTCTTAATGGCAGGGGAGAGAGGCCTCGAACCCCCAGCCCCTGGTTTTGGAGACCAGTGCTCTGCCAATTGAGCTACTCCCCTGCATTTACTGATGCCTTAAAAGGTATCATCAGCAGAATCAATTCTAGCATATATTCCATAACGCATCAAGAGTGTATTTTTGCCGGCTGTGGGGAAGGAAAAGTCTAGCGCTGGAATACCGGAATATCAGCAGCTATTTCTGTGACTATCTCCACCAGGCCCATAAATTTGCTTTCTTCATACCAAGGGGATTGGATAATCAATTTTCTTATTCCTTCCTTTTCAGTCATGTAGCAATTATCCAACTGGTTTTCCAGCATATGGGCAATCTTCTCTTTGGCTTCCGGTGGGTGGCAGTCCAGCAGGGATTTCCCAATCAGCCCCCAGCCCCCGTATTTTTCAAAAAGCAAAGCAGATTTTACATTCATGGCAATAATCAACCCTTCGGCATCACAAACCGTTATGGCGGAAGGAAAGTCACGTATCCAGGCTGCAGTCATAAGCTAATCCTCCCTTAGGATAATTTTATCATGAGGCGAAAAGACGTCCTCCACCTCTTTAAGCGCTTTAGTTGCTATTAAGCAAAAAGGCGGGCGAGTTCAAATCCCGCGAATCGTGGCAACGGGCCTCAGTTTGTCCGCTGCTTAAATAATACCATAGAATAATAAAAGTAAAGCCAAAACTCGAAAACTGTTCTTTGCGATTCTATGGGATATGAACTAAAATAATCCTATAGTCGTAATAATCACAGATGCCGGGTAATATCTCTTACATAAACCTGCCTTTGGAGCAGGTTATAAAATTCAATTAAGGCGGTGAATAAATTGATAAATGTCCTGGTTTTGATGGGCGGGTTATCCGAGGAAAGAGAGGTATCGTTGAGAAGCGGTGCCGGAGTCTACAATGCACTGAAAAAGGTAGGCTACCAGGCCAAAACGCTGGACTTGAGTCGGGATAATCTGGATCGTATCAAGGAAATAGGTCCGGATGTGGTTTTCCTGGCTTTACATGGAAAATTCGGTGAAGATGGCACAGTACAGGGATACCTGGATATACTTGGTATACCATATACCGGTTCCGGGGTAGAAACCAGCGCTATTTGCATGAATAAAGGAACCACGAAAAAGATATTCTGTTACGAGGGAGTTCCCACGGCTGATTTTGTGATTATCAATAAATACCAGTACCGCAGGAATCAAGAGTTAGATCAGATATTAAAGGGATTGGGGCTGCCAGTAGTAGTAAAAGCTGCCACTCAGGGGTCCAGTATTGGAGTATATATAGTAAAAACTGAATCGGATCTGGAGTCGGCCATTGAAGAGGCTTTTAAATATGATCAGGAAGTGGTCATTGAAAAGTTTATCGAGGGTCCGCAGCTGACAGTAGCCCTGCTAGGAAACGAAGAACCTCAGGTGCTGCCTGTCATAGAGATTACTGCTGCCAATGAGTTTTATGACTACGAAGCAAAATACACCCCCGGGATGTGTGAACACATCATACCGGCTCGGGTGAGTGAATCAATCAACGATAAAGTAATGGAGATCAGCAAAAGAGTTTACACCTCCTTTAAGTGCCGGGGTTATGCCCGGATTGACTTCATGATAGATAAGGACGAAAACCCTTATGTCTTGGAAATTAACACCATACCCGGGATGACTGCCATGAGTCTGGTTCCTGACGCTGGGCGGGCAGCCGGAATCAGCTATGAAGAACTGGTTGATCGGATAGTTTGCCTGGCCCTGCAAAAATAGAGAATAAAGGGTGTTTTCATAAGCATAAAGAAAACCTGCAAAATGCAGAAAATAAGAACTGGGGTAAGTGTATGACAAACTTTCTGTCGGCTGCTATGATAAACGAAACTCTGGAAGATATATGTCAGAAGATATCCGCATTAATTGAGTCGCTGACCGAAGAGGATAGCATGGATCTCAGACGGGAGCTTCAGGAATTGGAAACAACGACCTGGTGCTTATATACTTTCATGGAACAATTTACCTGTCAGCCATTGATATATACCGGGCCGGGCACTACGGAGGAGATTATCAAGAGACTGGAATGGGCTTTAGCCTTTAGCGAGGAAATAGATCCCCGGGAACTATTTATGCTGCAAAAAGATACTAAAAAGAAAACTACCCCTAAATAACAACCTGGTAAATTGCCTCAAGATGCTTAGGGCTATTTATTGGCAAGTACAGACCCCGTAAACAACATAGACAAATGTTTAATGAAGACAACGAATGTTAAAACATGGAGCTGGAACTGGTTACTTGATGAATAATGCTTCCTGGTGAACCGGATATGCCCAGATTAAACCGGTTAGCACCATTAATTGTATGCGTAAACTGTGAACATCATAATAGGGGTAAAATGTCTTGACAGAAGGAATTTGTTACAAAGAAATGATAAGGTTTTTTACGATAAAATTTCAAATCTGGCAGGGGATTGAGCAGTAAATGTATAAGAAAGAAAGGAAATGCTGGCCGAAGGTGACCCGAAGCCATAAATCACCTTTTGAAGGTGAGCAATATTATGGTACCCTATGACTATATGGTTTTACCCGAGCATTAAATAAATGGGGGAGATAATCAATGGAATATAGAATAAACGGCAGTACGGTAAAGCTTATCATATTTATCTTAATCCTTGGATTACTGTCGCTTTTTACCGGGCTTTACGCGGAGTGGCTGTGGTATGATTCAGTTAAATACAGCAGTGTTTTCACCACCATTCTAAGCAGCAAGGTGGCGCTATTTGCGGCCCTGTTTATTTTCGGATTTCTCCTGTTTTATATCAATCTGCAAATCACTCGCCGGAACATGGGCATAACCGATAAAGAAGACGAAGCCGATGAAGGCCGGGAAGTTATATATCTGGATCAGGAGAGACCTTCACCTTGGCGGGATTTTATGCAGGGTGCGTATACCAAATGGTTATTTATTGGGATAAGTCTCTTCGCAGGATTTATCTTAAGCTCGGTAGCCGGAGATTACTGGATAATAATTCAGCAGTATTTAAACCGGGTGCCGGTAGGAACCGTTGACCCGGTCTTTGCCAAAGACCTGGGTTTCTATTTCTTCAACCTCAATTTTTATCAATTCATATACAGTACGGTGATGACCGGATTAATTCTGGTCACCGTTACGGTGGGGGTAATATATGCCCTGAATGCATCTTCCGACTTGCTTTTTGGGAATTGGAGGCAGTTTACCGTAGCCAAAAGCCACCTGGCTATTCTGGTAGGCCTGATATTTGGCCTGAAAGCATGGGGATATTTGCTGGCTTCCTACGGCATCCTGTTTTCCCCGGAGGGGATTGTGTTCGGAGCCACTTATACTGATATGTACGCTCGTCTGTTGGCCTATAAAGTATTGATGGTCATTTCTATAATTGTAGCCCTGTTAATATTCTTAAATATTTTTGTCAAGAAGTTCAACCTGGTTCTAATCAGCATTGGGATTTGGATTCTGGCGGCAATGGTTCTGGGCGGGATATACCCAACCATAATCCAGAATTTTGTGGTACAGCCCAATGAGTTCAACAAGGAGAGACTCTATATTGAGCGGGCTATCGAGCATACCCGGGCTGCTTACGGATTGGACAACGCCGAGAATCAGCAGTTCGACGTGAACAACGAGTTGGATATCTACCATCCGGACCATAAAATAACTATCGACAATATAAGGTTATGGGACTGGCAGCCTCTGATGACTACCTACAAGAATCTGCAGCAGCTTCGGCCTTATTATGTTTTTGATGATGTCGATATTGACCGTTATGTAATTGATGGCAACTACCGGCAGGTGATGCTGTCGGCACGTGAAATAGACCAGGCGGAATTGCCGGAACAAGCCAAGACCTGGATCAACCAGAAGTTGATGTATACCCATGGTTATGGTCTGGTAGTCAGCCCGGTTACCGAAGTGGCAGAAGAAGGTTTTCCCGAGTTTTTCATCAAGGATATACCGCCCCGATTCACTACTGATCTAAAGGTGGAAAGGCCGGAGATATATTTTGGAGAAGTTACCAATAATTATGTTATTGTCAATACCCTGCAGCAGGAATTTGACTATCCTATGGGGGAACAAAATGTTTATACTACCTACGAAGGCGATAATGGCATAAAGATAAATTCCGTTTTCCGCAAGACAGTGTTTTCCTGGGTGCTGAAGGATTATAAGATGATGCTCTCTTCACAGGTAACCAATGACAGCCAGATATTGATGAACAGAAATATTGTACACCGGGTGAAAATGGTGGCACCATATTTGAGATATGATTCCGACCCGTATATTGTCATAAATGACGATGGGAAGTTGTTCTGGATTATAGATGCCTATACTTTTACCAATAAATACCCTTATTCCGAGCCCTTCGATGGATCACGCAACAATTATCTGCGAAATTCCGTTAAGGTGACTATAGATGCCTATACTGGTGACATGACATTTTATATTGCGGACGAGGAAGACCCGATTATTAAAACCTATGCGGCCATATTCCCGGATGTGTACCATCCTATCACTGATATGCCGTCAGGTTTAAAGGCCCATATCCGGTATCCCGTCGATATGTTCCAGATTCAGGCTAACACCTACAGGACTTTTCATATGACCGATCCGTATGTGTTTTATAATAAGGAAGATCCCTGGCTGATTCCTACCGAAGTAGTAGATGACAAGTCTCAGGCTATGGAACCTTATTATATAATCATGCGGTTGCCGGGGGAAGAAGAAGCGGAATATATTCTTATGCTTCCGTTTACTCCCAAAAGCCGTCCCAATATGGTAGGTTGGATGTGTGCCCGGATGGATGGCGATAATTACGGGAAACTGCTGGTATACAACTTCCCCAAGCAGGAGACCATATACGGTCCGGAGCAAATAGAATCCAGGATAAACCAGAACACGGTCATAGCTCAGCAGCTTAGTCTGTGGGACCAGAGGGGATCAAGGGTATATCGAGGCAACCTGCTGGTTATTCCCATGGGCAATTCCATCCTGTATGTAGAACCTCTGTATCTGCAAGCGGACAGCAGCAAGCTGCCGGAATTGAAACGGGTCATCGCCGGGTTTGGCAATAAGACCGTTATGGAACCTTCTCTGGATGAAGCGCTTATATCCCTTTTTGGTATGAGCGACGGCGAGCAGACAGGTGATCAGCCCCAGCTGCCTGATGATGATTCACCGGTGACAACCCCGGTGGGCTCGGAAACCTTATCCGACCTGGCCCGGCAGGCTAACCAGTATTATCAACAGGCGCAAGAAAGCTTGAGCGCCGGAGACTGGACCGGTTACGGCAATAATCTGGATAAACTGGAAAGAGTACTGGATAAACTGCAGGAATATGCAGTAGAAGAATAACAGCCGCCGACCTATATGCCCTGGCTATTCATGATGGCCGGGGTATATTTATGGCGGCCCAAGATATTGGTAGGAGGTTTTTAGGTGTCAGAAACATTGAAAATCGTCTGTCTGGGAGATAGTATTACCTGGGGCTTCCCTTTTGGCCCTACAGTCTCCTGGGTGAGCAGGCTGCAGGAAAGCCTGGGGGCAGAAGTCATAAACAAGGGTATAAACGGCAATACCACCAGTGACATGCTGCGCCGATTTGACCGAGCGGTATTGAGTTATAAACCCACCCATGTGGTGATAATGGGAGGAGCCAACGATATACTGATGGCCGAATCTTATGACAGGATAATAACCAATATTCGTCTTATGGCAGAAAAAGCCCAGGAGAACGGCATAAAGGTAATCTTTGGTCTTCCTACCGCCATAGACGACCGGTACCTGGAAGAGCTGTTGGCCCGCATAAGGGACTGGATGAGATCTTATGCCGAGATGAATGATATTCCGGTAATACCCTTCAACCGGGCCTTTTATGATGAAAATGGCCGGTTAAGGACCGAACTCCTGCTGTTGGATGGCGCTCATCCGGCCGCAGAGGGATACCAGGAGATGTTCCGGCAAATAGACCCGAGTATTTTTAAATAGAGAATCCTGGCTGACCAAGGGCTTATACACTGGGGGGCATTTCTTCCGGAGACCGGGGTTTTACGGTTATTATTTCAATATTCTCATCGGAGGGGCTGAATACCTTGACCGGCGCCTGTTGCTCATATTTCGCATCACTGTATCGAGCCACAATAGCCGCAGCCAGTTCAAGCTCTGCTCTTTTGACGGTATTTTTCAGACATCTGACAACGGCTAAAGGACCTGGTCTCTCCGCTGTCTTCAGCAACAGGTCAGAAGCCAGAGCCATGGAGACCAGACGATCATTTTCGGAACGATTGCGTCCTACCACTAAAAGGATTCCATCCGCCAGGTAGAAATGCCGTCCCAGCCTCAGAACCTGCAATTCACGGGCTGATGGTTCGCTGATATACTGCAGCATCTTTCGCAGCCGTCGGGCAAAATTGGTTTCAGTCAAAAGGCATCCTCCGGCTGGAGAAGGGTAATCACTTAACTGGTATTTTTTCGCCAAGTCTATTTGCCTGCTTCGTCCACGTCCACTAATATCCAGCAGTTGCTCCCGGTCAATCCATCCTTCCTTCTCGGGAATAGTCTCATCCAGCAGTTTCCCCGAAAGAGGTCTGACCACATAACCTTTATACCCGGACAGTTTATCTACCGCATTTAGAGCCGAGCGGTTCTGGCTCATTGGCCGCTGGCCTACTACCTCACCGGTGATTATGAAGGAAGCGTTGTATTCTTCCAACAGCTTGCCGGCTGTGTTCAGCATATAGGCATGACAGTCAATACAGGGGTTAAAATTCTTGCCGTAGCCGTAAACCGGGTTCAGCAATACCCGGGGAATATAACCGCCACTGATATCTATCTCTACCAAACTAATTCCTAAATCCTGGGCAGCCTGGTCTAATTGCTGACTGCCCCCGAAAAAAGGGGTGGTGAAATGGAGTCCAATCACTTCTACTCCCTGCTGTTTAATTATTGCCACGGCTAGTTGAGAATCCAGGCCGCCTGAAAATAAACTCAATGCTTTCATAATGTTCTTCTCCTTCTCAGCAAGTGATGAATGTCGGTGAAACCCATGAAAAACCTGGGCCGGCCACTCTAACGGCCCTGCAGAAAATCAGCGTCATTTATTACCTTGACACCATTCTGCTTCAGCAGGGCGGCAGCAACCCCGTCCCCCTCTATTAGCTGGGAGGAAAAAGTACCGTCATAAATCTGCCCGCATCCGCAGGAAGGGCTTCTGCTTTGAAATATGGCCTCCTCCGCTTTTATGTCCAGTGCCAGTTGGAGCAGTTTCTGGGCGCCTTTAATAAAAGCTGCCGTCAGATCCAGGTTGTTATTGCTGACTACCCGGGCTCTTCCTTCCAGCACATCCATACCCGTACCCCCTGATATCTCACAGGGAGGACGAGGGGTAGGGAGACCACCCATTTGCTCAGGACATACCGGGAAAACATCGTTACGGTCCAGCATAGATTCAAATACCGGATGGCAGTTGTTTCTTCCGTTGTATTTACAGTTTATACCGCACAGACAGGCGCTGATTAATTTCAATGGACCATCTCCGTTTCAGTAATACAATTATGACCAGTAGGGATATCACTATTACCTTAATAATATTATCAAATATGAAGACTATTTCATATTATAAGGTACAAAACTGTATAACGAGGGGATAATGAGGTATACGGATGATGAGCAAAGAAATCCTGGTTTCCCATAAACTTATCGACAAGAATAATATTCCCCGGACCAATGCCATAAGGGTTAGAGTCGGGAACAACATAGTATACAGTAAAATGAGAATAACAAGTGACGGAAAAGGCTGGGGAATATCCTCATCTCTGGCCAGAGCCCTTAATCTCAAGAACAGCAATAGACTTCGGCTGCGCTATGACGAAAAGGAGAATATGATTCATATGGGTCCGGTAATTGGAATACTAACCACTGCTTTACCCAACCGGACTAAAGGAGATGAGTTGGAACCTACCAGTCTGCAGGCAGAATTAACCTATCTCAGCCATATCGGCAGAAGCATGGCCGCTCTGGTTTATATATTTTTGCCGGCTTCCATTAATTGGACCAGCGGCACCGTAAAAGGGTATAATTATCGCTTTTTAAGTGCTGATCGGGGGGTATGGGAATCTTCCTTATATCCCCTGCCCGACGTTGTATACAATAGGATTGCCAGCCGAAGGAGCGAGATGAGAAATACGGCTCAAACTACCCTGCAAAAGCTGGAAGAGCTGCCATACTGCTCAGTCTTCAACCCTTCGTATCTGAACAAGTGGCAGGTATATCAGATTCTGTATAAAAATCCGGGCTTAAGAGACCACCTGCCTGAAACTAAAAAATTAAATGAAGACAATCTGCAGGACATGATCAAACGATACAGTACACTGTATCTCAAGCCGAGTAATGGTAGCTTGGGCATAGGGATCATAAAGGTAAAACTGCAGGCGGATAAAACCCTGAAATACACAGTATACTCAAGGAGCAGGATAAATGGCAGTTGTGAAAATGTTCTTCAGCTAATGAAAAAGACCAGCGCCTATAGAAAAGAAAAACCGTATATCGTACAGCAGGGATTGAGTTTATGCAAATATCATGGTTCCGTGTTCGATTTACGTATTATTTACCAGAAGAATGGACAGGGCGAATGGCAGATCGGCAAGAAATTTGCCCGGGTAGCCCCGGGGCGGAGCAGTATATCCAACCTCAGCCGGGGGGGGCGGGTAATCACCAACCGGGCTTTGTTTAAGTCCCTGTATAAAAAGAAAACTGTGATTGAAGAAAAGAATGAGCGGATAAAAGAACTATGCCGGTCAGTAGCAGTAACCCTTGATGCATCCAGTGAGGGTAAGTTTGGTGAACTGGGGCTGGACATCGGCATAGATAAACAAGGCTGGCCCTGGCTGATAGAAGTCAACTCCAAGCCCAGGAAAACAACTACAACCGAAACTTCCCAAATTATCATGCGTAACTCCTTTAAGAGGCCGCTGGAATATGGTTCCTATCTGGCCGGTTTTCCTCTTTCCCGAGGCAAGAGCAGTGAACCCCAACCTGACCCGGAGCCAATATCGGCCTGGGCTGATGAGGGGCAGGAAGGATAAAGAAACCAGGCACCAGAGGAGAATATACCGGTTGATTTATGCGGGACAAGTATATTTCTGTTATTATATAATAAACTTATGCCGATATTACGAGGCGTAAAGATCGGGCCGGCTTCTTAAAGCGGTCAGAACAGGCAGCGGGTTCTGATCCCCCGCCTGCTTGTAGCATTGAGTCAAAACGGCTTAAAGAAGTCTGGATAATATCAGCCAGGGGCAAAGGGCTGAGGTTATTTTAGCGCAACTAATAAGGAGGGAGCGGATATATGCAAACAGGAAATGGTATCCCCGGGTGGTTAAAGGCATTATTGATTGTACTGGTACTGGCTCTAATCGCCTCTTTTGCTTTGCTGATTAACTACAGTAATATTTTGCCGAACCAACAGCAGAATTCCTCAGCAGGTGATGCTGCAGAACCCGCACCGGATGATAGTGTAAGCAACAGACCTTCATCAATTATCACAGGGCCTGTGGATATCGCTGATATGGTTGAAAGGGTCAGCGACTCGATAGTAAATGTGGAATCAAGCCGTACTGTCAGTGGATCCTTCTATAACGATCCGTTTTTCAGGCAGTTTTTTGGTGATATCAACCCTAATATAGAAAACAGTGTGGGAACCGGTTTTGTAATAAGTGAAGATGGACATATCGCTACCAACCAGCATGTTATCAACGAGGCAGATGAGATAATGGTAAACTTGAACGATGGCCGCAAGTTAAAGGCAGTTGTAGTTGGACAGGATTATGAAATGGATTTGGCCATATTAAAAATAGAAGCCCAAAGCGAATTAATCCCGTTGACCCTGGGGGACTCCGAGCAATTGAGGGTAGGGGAATGGGTGATAGCTATCGGCAACCCCTATGGTCTGGATCACACGGTCACCGTAGGAGTGGTGAGTGCCAAAGGAAGACCCATGCAGATTGAGGACCGGGTCTATAAAGACCTGATCCAGACCGATGCGGCTATTAATCCCGGGAACAGCGGCGGGCCTCTCCTGAACAGCAGCGGAGAAGTTATCGGCATCAATACAGCAGTCAACGCTCAGGCTCAGGGAATAGGATTTGCTATTTCCATCAACACGGCCAAAGATATACTGGATGAGCTGATAAAAAATGGCAAAGTTATTCGGCCATATATAGGGATCTATCTACAGGCAGTAGATGAGGATATTGCCAATTATCTGAAGGTGGAGAATAAGGGTATAGTTGTGGTGGGAGTGGAGCCTGGATCACCTGCGGCCAGGGCCGGGATAACTAAATATGATGTTATAACCAGGATCAACGAAAAAGCCGTTAACAACTATGAGGAACTGCAAAACATATTAAAGGAGCAAAAGGCAGGGGATACCATCGTTATGGAAGTATATCGTCAGAGCAAACCCCTGGTGGTGTCCCTGAAACTGGCAGAAAAACCATAATCGCACAGGAAAATACTTGTATAAACAGAATTGTAAAATATGACAATAACCAACCCGGCCCGGAGCATTAAGCAAAGAGGGGCCGGTATCCGGTTTCATAGATTAACGGAATGCTAATGCAAGGAGGGAGATCTAGATGACTAAATTTAATCACATCGGGGTTTTAACTGGAGGCGGTGACTGTCCCGGTTTAAATGCGGTAATAAGAGCGGTGACAAAATGTGCCAATCTGGAATATGGGCTGGAAGTAGTAGGCTTTATGAATGGATTTCGGGGATTGGTAGAAAATGATTATTTGCCGCTGGATCTTAAAACCGTTTCCGGTATAAGCCATACCGGAGGTACTATTCTGGGATGCAGCAATCGGGACAATCCTTTTGCTTACTATTCTATGCGGCAGGGTCAGGTAACCCAGAGCGACGAATCTGATCGCGCTCTTCACAACCTGGAACACCTGGCCCTGGACGGGTTGATAGTAATAGGCGGTGACGGCAGTCTGTCAATTGCCCATCGGTTTGACAAACTGGGGGTAAAAGTAGTAGGAGTCCCTAAAACCATTGATAATGATCTATCGGCAACAGATGTGACCTTTGGTTTCAACACTGCGGTCAATACAGCATCCGAGGCGCTGGACCGTCTGCATACCACCGCTGAATCTCATCACCGGGTGATGATTTTGGAAGTCATGGGGCGTTATTCGGGCTGGATAGCAATGCATGCAGGGATATCAGGCAGCGCTGATGTTATTCTGATACCTGAGATTCCCTATCATATAGATGCAGTATTAGCCAAGATATCGGAACGCTATCGCAAGGGCAAGAAATTCAGCATCATTGTAGTAGCTGAAGGTGCCTTCCCCGAAGGCGGAGAAATGGTAGTCCAGAATTACGTGCCCACCAGCCATGATCCTATCAGGCTGGGAGGAGTGGGGCAAAAAGTAGCGGAAGATATTGGAGCCAAGTTAAAAAATGTCGAGATCAGGGTTACCGTACTGGGGCATCTGCAGAGAGGCGGTGCACCGGTTCCATATGACCGGGTGTTGGCTACCAGATATGGGGTGGCAGCAGTAGAAGCCTTTATGGAAGGGAAATACGGAACCATGGTCAGTCTCAAGGGCACTGAAATTACTACCGTGCGCCTGGAGGAAGCGATAAAAGAAATAAGAAAGATCAATCCTAACAGTGATCTGGTCAGGTCAGCCAGAGCAGTGGGGATTAGTTTTGGTGACAACGATTAAAGAATTAAATAGCTGGCTGGTTTTAGCGGAAGGGGTTTGAAAAGTGAAGAGGATCGCAGTACTAGGAGCAGGAATTATGGGGGCAGGAATAGCTCAAGCTGCAGCCATGGGAGGTTATCAGGTCATATTGCGTGATCTGCAAATGCACCTGATAAAGGATGGGTTAAATACAATTGAAAGAACCCTGGAAAAGATGCTGGGGCAGGGGATCATCACTATAGAGGAGAAGCTTGATAGTCTCAACAATCTGCAAGGTACTACAGATCTGTCTGATCTCAGGGATGCAGATCTGGTCATCGAAGCGGTGGTCGAAAACATGTCAGTAAAAAAACAGATATTTGCCGAGTTGGATAGTTTGTGTGGGAACGATACCATTCTAGCTACCAACACCTCGTCATTGTCCATTACCGAAATCGCTGCTACAACCGGTAGGACAGACAGAGTACTGGGGATGCACTTCTTCAATCCGGTACACCTATTTAATCTGGTTGAGATCATAAAAGGAATGGAAACCTCGGATGATACCGTGCTCAAAGCCAGACATTTCTGCGAAAGAATAGGAAAAAGCGGGGTTTTGGTGCAAAGGGAGAGCCCGGGATATATAGTTAACCGAATCCTTCTTACCTTTATCAATGAAGCCATCTTCATATATGCTGACGGACGGGCAGAGTTGGAAGCCATTGACACCGGAATCAAACTGGGATTGGGCATGGATTTGGGACCGTTGGAGCTGGCTGATATAATAGGTCTGGATAACATTTATCGAACTATATTGGGCTTTTATGATGAGTTCCGGGATAGTAAATACCGGCCCCACCCGCTGCTGTCAACCATGATCAGAGCAGGCCACCTGGGAGTCAACAGCGGCAAAGGCTTTTACCAGTACGAGTGCTCAATTGACCGTTAACCGGGTTGAGCAATTGAGCAGGAGGGGGATGCTAAATGGATTACAGGCCGCGCAAATCATATGGTGCTTGGTACGGACTAATTGTAGGAGGAGTAGTATTCGGAATCTGCCTGTGGGGAATAAACTTCTCCCTGGGGGAAGAAGATCGGGTATTGAAACTGATGCTGCTGATTCCTGCCTATCTTTTTTTACTGGCGTATATAGGATTCCTGGTCAGTGCTTTTGGCCTGGGATACAAAACCGGCGATAAAGGATTGACAATAAAAGCAGGATTCAGACGTTTTACTATTCCTTATGATCAGATTAACGAGCTGATTATACTTGAAGGACATTTCAACATATTTTCCATGATAGGGGCTAACTGGCCCGGATTAAAAATGGGGTTATTTACGGTCAGGGGAATAGGACCGGTCAGGCTGTATTCGACCCGGCCCAGCCAGGGTTTTTTGTACATAAAATCCAGTCAGGGGTTGATTGGAATCACGCCGTCGGATGAAGTATATTCGGAGCTTCTGCAAACACTGGAAGAGAAAAGCGGAAAGACTGCCATTAAATTTGACATTGACAGTATTCCGGATGAAATAAAAGGTGAGAATGCCCGTGAGGACAACTTTTTCCGACTGCTGCTGAGAATCAATTTTATTATGCTGCTGGCTTACGGGATTTACTTGGCGGTATTTTTCCCCGGTTCAGGAGCTCCAAATTTCATTGTTCTGTTACTGGTACTGGCCCTGGCTCTGTTTTTCTTTAATATCGGAAATGCTGAGCGATTATATCAATTCAGCTCTACCGGAGGATATGCTATGCTGGCCCTGGGTATCCTGGTAACCGGAATATTTTTTATTCTGACCTTGGGGGAACTTAGTTTGTAAAATAGCTGAGGTGGGGGGAAGGTATTAATCTCCCCCGGATTCAGGCTGATTGTGGCCGGTATAAGCCATCCCTATCTCGTCGCTGACCTGGTCAAACAAATCAGATATATTTTGGCAGGAGCTCTTCATTTTCCTATCTCTATAATTTGCTCCCATTTGCTGATATAAATTGGAGCAATAATCTCTCAGTCCCAGATATAATACCAGCATATCCACCTCACTGAGATCCCTGTGCTTACCACAGATATATTCAAAATTATTAATCCTCTCACTGAAAGCATCCAGCGATTTTTTCAAAAAGGTAATAACCTTAAGTGAATCTTCTGCATTTCCTTGATAAACATTAATATCATGCTTTTTCCGGTCCGAAAAAGCTCTAAAGCCGTGGTTTAATTCATCATGCAAAAACTCGGTAAGCCGGGTCTTTTCAATTTGCTGATAAAAGAGCAGGTTTTTAACTGTCTTTCGGTTGGAATCCGCTATTACTGGGTTAATAGTGGTAAGGCTGTCGGTAATATACTGGTTTAATTCGTTGGCCATATTATACAGGTCACTGCTGTTCTGGGGCATGTTCGCGCAATTCAGTCCCCTTCGAGTATAAATGTTGCTTGTGCCAGACATTTGATTGCTCACCTCCTCTTACATACCTTGCGCATTCAAAAGGGCTAATATTACGAGAATATATAACCATTTTTCCGGCTGGAAAATTCAATTGTTAGGGTTAAATATCAATACCGGAGAATTACCCGGTAGGAATATTACCGCTCAAAAAGGACTAGACCATGGCATTTTGGTATTCATATATATATAATATAACTTGAGTTCATTTTTGAAGGGATAGATTGATATGCAGCTTGGAATACTGGGTATGCCTATGGTCGGAAAGAGTACAATATTTGATCTGCTTACAGATAACAGCGGCAAAGGATCAGTGCCGGGGAAGAGCAATACTGCCATGGCGCGTATACCCGATTACCGGGTGGACAAATTGTCAGAATACTATAAACCTAAGAAGACTACCTATGCTCAGCTGGAAGTAGTTGATATTCCCGGTTTGCTGCCTGGAGGGGAAAAAGCCGCCGCTGTCTTTTTGGAAGCAGTTCGCCAGGCAGATGCCCTTCTGATGGTAGTAAAGGCTTTTACCGACGGACCAAACGACAAGGTTGATCCGGTCAGTGATATTGAGACCTTGAACTACGAACTGCTGTTGGCCGACCTGGATTTAATCGAGAGACGGATAAAGCGTATTGACGATAGTAAAAAGAAAAAACAGCAGGAAAAGGAAAGAGGTATGCTGGAAAAACTACAATATGCGTTGGAAAACGAGCAGCACCTGTCAGCAGTTGAATTAGATGAAGAAGAACAGGAAATTATAAAAGCCTACCAATTCCTTACTAACAAACCGGTACTTATCGGCGTAAATATAGCTGAAGATGATATGCCCGGCAAAAACTATCCCGGCCGGGAAAAGTTACTGGCTTACCTGGAAGAACACGGGTTAAATATGGTTGAAGTATCCGCCGAGATAGAAAAAGAGATAGCCGAACTGGACGGTGAGGCCAGAGAGGCATTTATGCAGGAATTAGGACTGGAGGAACCGGGAGTGGTAAGAATCGCCCGGAGTGTATACGAGAGCCTGGGTTTGATATCCTTTATCACCTGCGGCGAGGACGAGGTCAAAGCCTGGACAATAAAAAATGGAACTACAGCCAAATCGGCGGCAGGGAAGATACACTCGGATATCGAAAGAGGTTTTATCAGGGCTGAAGTGATAAAATATGAGGATTTCCAACAACTGGGAAGTATTAATGCGGTCAAGGAAAAAGGACTTTTCAAGCTGGAGGGCAAAGAATACCTGGTAGCAGATGGGGATTTGATTAATTTCAGATTTAATGTATAGGTGGATGAGTGATATTGAAAACAATTATAATTGGCGCCGGCAAAGTAGGGTTTAGCATAGCAGAGCTTCTATCCGGAGAGGACCAGGATGTAGTGGTTATAGAACAGGAAGAAGAGAGAATTAAGATTGTAGCTGACAACCTGGATGTACAGGTGATTCTGGGAAGCGGATCTTCCCCTGCCATACTTGAGGCCGCAGGAGTGCAGGAAGCTTCCATGCTCATTGCCGTGACGGAGATGGATGAACTCAATATGATTGCCTGTCTTTTAGCCAAGCAATATGGAGTCAAAACTACCATAGCCAGGGTAAGAAATACCGAATACATTGAAACTCCCATATTTTCACCGGAAGCTCTTTTGGGGGTAGACCTTATTATTAACCCGGAACGGGTAACTGCCCAGGAAATAGCCAAAATCGTTCGCAACCCCGAGGCTTTGAGCGTAGAATATTTTGCTGACGGAAGGGTACAGATGGTAGAAGTGGAGATA
>Ga0334884_1002920_pt1 | contig 20576 bp, 18 predicted proteins | sample GraSluR1_MG_7_FD_207215 | JGI IMG/M metagenome (GOLD analysis project Ga0334884, IMG submission 207215) | Sludge microbial communities from methane-producing bioreactor in Wageningen University, Netherlands - Granular Sludge_12_05 R1 | ecosystem: Engineered > Bioreactor > Anaerobic >...
TAGGTCTCGAAGAATTGTCCGGTGAAGAGGGACTGGGGGTTGGTGGCCTCTGTGAGGCTGCCCCCCTGCCCTGAAAGGATGGTCCACAGCCCAGTGCCGTGGGTGGGGGTGTTCCCCGTCAGGGTGAAGGTATTCCCTCCGATATTGTAGGCATCCTGCCCGGCATTGGCCTGATCAGGATAGGGCGCACAGTCGAAGCCCAGGTTAAGGGTATCGCTGCTGCTGCCGCAGACGGTGGTGATGGTCCATTCCAGGGTATAGGTCTCGAAGAATTGTCCGGTGAAGAGGGACTGGGGGTTGGTGGCCTCTGTGAGGCTGCCCCCCTGCCCGGAGAGGATGGTCCACAGCCCAGTGCCGTGGGTGGGGGTGTTCCCTGTCAGGGTGAAGGTGTCCCCCCCGATATTGTAGGCATCCTGCCCGGCATTGGCCTGATCAGGATAGGGCGCACAGTCGAAGCCCAGGGTAAGGGTATCGCTGCTGCTGCCGCAGACGGTGGTGATGGTCCAGACCAGGGTATAGGTCTCGAAGAATTGTCCGGTGAAGAGGGACTGGGGGTTGGTGGCCTCTGTGAGGCTGCCCCCCTGCCCTGAAAGGATGGTCCACAGCCCAGTGCCGTGGGTGGGGGTGTTTCCTGTCAGGGTGAAGGTATTCCCCCCGATATTGTAGGCATCCTGCCCGGCATTGGCCTGATCAGGATAGGGCGCACAGTCGAAGCCCAGGGTAAGGGTATCGCTGCTGCTGCCGCAGACGGTGGTGATGGTCCAGACCAGGGTATAGGTCTCGAAGAATTGTCCGGTGAAGAGGGACTGGGGGTTGGTGGCCTCTGTGAGGCTGCCCCCCTGCCCTGAAAGGATGGTCCACAGCCCAGTGCCGTGGGTGGGGGTGTTTCCTGTCAGGGTGAAGGTATTCCCCCCGATATTGTAGGCATCCTGCCCGGCATTGGCCTGATCGGGTTGAGGCTGGCAGGGGGGGATGCTGTCGCGGAGGCAACGAATGGACATTCCATACTCCGGTTCGTGTAAATAATTCCTGATCTGAGCAGAATTGTAACGTATCTCCCGCAAAAAGAACTCAGACTGATATGGGTCGTGATCCGAAGTCCAGAAACGGCCTCGTGCGCCAAGATTATCATATTCCCCTGTATTTCTGCGGTATCCGGCAGGCAATGCTGTAAAACCAAATGCATCTGATGCAGCCACATTGGGTGATTGCCAGTATAATTGTGAGGAATCTTTCAGCATTCCTCCTGCATCATAACCCCGCATCCCAAGGCTCAACCACACAGGATCCCCAACCGGGATCTGGCTATCTACAAAGCCTTCCAGGAGCGCAAATTCTGCGGAGGACGGGATATGCCATCCAGCTGGGCAAATGCCCTGGGCTCCGGTTTGTGTTGAATAAGACATTGCCTCATTCCACTCATAAAGGCCTCCGAACAGGTCGCAATTCGTCGTATCATTCTGATAACAATATTTCTCTATGATTCCATTGTCTGACATCAATGAATGTGGTGTATAAGTCGGGTTACTCATTATCATCGTTCCCACATCCAGGTTCTTCGCCATCCAGCACTGCTGTCCGATTTGTACTGTGGGGTACATTTTGCCGTCCCGGGCATCACGCAAGGCTTCGCCGCATTGAAAAACAGGGATACGCAATACCCCGGCCGGCACCACACCATTATATACTGTAGTTATGGAAGTGGATCCGGTCATTGCGATGAGGCTCTGGATGATTTTGGAGGCATCGTTTCCAGGTCCGGTATATTTAACCACACTATCCATATTGACATCTTCATCAAAATAACCGGTCAGGGTGGTAGTAATGCTGGTGGAACCGGTTTCCTGGATGATCTTTTGCAGGATAAAGCTGCGATCGTTGCCAGCCCCACTGTATTTTAACTGATTGTTATGATTCAGGTCGCCTGAGATCATTGCACCGCTTCCCCCCAGAAATATCAGTGCCTGCTGTCCTCCTCCATAAGGAGGTGTCACCAAGGTATCAGAGAAATCGAGGATGGATGCGGAGGGGAAGCTGATGGGCTGTGCACTCATCACCGGGAAATGATTGCGGTGATGGATAGCCACATAAAAATTCCCGTTTTCATTGTTTTCAAACTGAACCGGCCCGAAGTCGGAATGATTCACGATCCTTCCATTGCGTAAGAGCAGTCCAGCCCGCCGGTCCACAATGGTATCCGGGGCACTGCGCAACTCCAGCAGCACCCAGTCCACAATACTGTCCGGAACCGTCACCAGGGCCTCCGTTCCAAAGTAGCTCCAGGGAGGCAAATGATAAGGTTGGGCCAGGGGAAAAGTATTCAGGTTTTTGAGATGCGTATGCATCTGTCCGTTGCCGGCATAGGGTCCTTGAAGGAATACCCTGGCATCCAGGTTGACCTGGGCGATGAGACCAGCGGATAAGCTGAGTGCCATCAGGAGGAGGAGAGTCCTTTTCATATTGTGCAGTTTTGGTTGGAATGCGGCTGAAAGGAAGGTAAATATACGCCAATGTTCAAAACCTGGGCCTCGGATAAAGAAAAAAATTGCCCAGGGTTTATCTTTGTAAATATCAGATGTTTAGATTGTGTGCATTTGGATTTATCCCCCATTATCCCCATTCTTGCAGGCCAATATGCCTTCGCTGAAAATGCTCATCCGCTATCTGGATTATATGTTTCGTGCCCGTGGACCTTTTCGTCTGCATTCTCCTTATGTGTTTCAGTTTTATCAGAAAGTCCTGAAGGGAAAGACTATGCCTCATTTTCCTGCGTATTGCCGGGATATGAGAATGCGGCTGCCGGAAGGCGCTTCCGTGTTTCTGAGGGAGCTTTCCCAAGGATTGAATCGCAGGAGAGGTCTTCATTCCATTGCCCGCAAAGAGAGTGTTTCAAAGCGGGATGCCGCCATTCTTTTCCGGCTGGCCCATTTTCTCAGGGCGAAGAATGTGCTGGAGCTTGGCACTTGCCTGGGGTATTCTGCAATCTGCCTTGCCAGTGGTGCTCCCGGGGCCAAAGTCTGGAGCATTGACGGTGACCGTGGTCGCTTGGAGATAGCCCGGCGGCGGGCTCTTGAAGCAGGTTTTTCAGGGATTGCGTTCAAGGAGGGGCGTTTCAGGGATGTCCTTCCCACTGTGCTGAGGGAGCAGGGCCCCTTTGAGCTGGTTTTTATCGATGGCGACCACAAGGAAGAGGAGACCCTTTATCTGGCGGAACAAATAAGGCCAAGTCTTAGTAGCAATGGAGTAATGGTGATTCACGACATCCATCACTCAGCGGCGATGAGACGTGCCTGGCATTTTTTGAACCAAAATCCGGAATACAGCCTGTCGATCAGCACTTTCTCAATGGGCTTTCTTTTTGTTTCAAGTGATTTTCAGAAACAGTACATCCCTATCAGGATGTAAGAATGTGCTGATGCTGCGAAGGTGTCAGGGAAATTCGGAAAGGGAGGCATATTCTCGAAAACGAAAACGTACATTTGTGAAGGGTAAAATGGAAACAATGGGAAAAGATGTCATTCTCCTCAGGGATATAAGTAAGGATTATTATGTTGGCAATCAGGTGGTTCACGCTTTGCGCAACCTTGACCTCAGCATCGCGCGGAATGAGTATGTGGCGTTGATGGGGCCTTCGGGCTCGGGCAAGAGCACCCTGATGAATGTTTTGGGCTGCCTGGATACCGCCAGCGGGGGGCAATATGTGCTCAACGGGATGGATGTGAGCAAGATGAATGACGATGAGCTGGCTGAGGTGAGGAACAAAGAGATCGGCTTTGTATTTCAGACCTTCAATCTTCTGCCCCGTTCCACTGCCCTGGAAAACACGATGCTTCCGCTGGTTTATGCGGGTTACAGCAAGCTGCGCCGCATTGAGATGGCTCATCAGGCATTGGACAGTGTGCAATTGACGGATCGCTCTCACCACAAACCCAACGAACTTTCTGGCGGTCAACGTCAGCGTGTAGCCATCGCCCGCGCCCTGGTCAACAATCCCTCCATTATCCTGGCCGATGAGCCCACCGGAAACCTGGATACCCGCACCTCCCTGGAGATTATGGGGGTGTTCGAGAAGATTCATCAGGCCGGCAATACCGTAATTATTGTTACGCACGAAGAAGACATAGCTAAACATACGCACCGCATTATACGTTTACGGGACGGCAGGGTGGAATCGGATGCACCGAATCCCCACATCATAACCATTTCAGATTATGATCTTGAGGCCCTGCCCAAATAAGCGATATGGCAGAATTTAAGATATACACCAAGGGAGGAGATCGTGGAGAGACCTCGCTGATCGGTGGGGACAGGGTTCCCAAAGACCACATCCGAATTGAAGCATACGGCACCCTGGATGAGTTGAATTCCTTCATCGGGATGCTGCGCGACCAGCCTGAAGCTGCATCGGTGCGAAGCGAACTCATCCGCATCCAGCAGCAGGTATTCACCGCAGAATCCAGACTGGCAATGGGACCCGGTTCAAACAGCGACAGTTTGCCCGGCTTGCCGGAAACGGAGGTGGAATTTCTGGAGCAGCAGATTGACCGGATGAATGAAAAACTGCCCCCCCTGACCCGCTTCCTTCTTCCGGGAGGCCACAATGTGGTATCGCTGGCTCATATTGCACGTACGGTTTGCCGCCGGGGCGAACGTCAGATCATCAGCCTTTCAAGGGAGAACCCGGTAGAGGAGGTCATTCTCAAATACGTCAACCGTTTATCCGACTACTTCTTTGTCCTGTCCAGATACCTGGCTCTGGAAACCAATGCAGGAGAAACTCCCTGGATACCGGAAGAACACTGAACAGGCATTTAGGGAAATGACAGAGGAGCTGAGGAAAATACCCAGACTTCCCTTTGTACAAGCATCAGAGAATCAGAGCACAACCCGATGGTCTTCCTTTTACTTCGAAATAAGGGTTCTTAAGACTTGACATTTATCTGAAATAGTATATTTTTGCACCGCCTTAAATTAACCCAAGAACGTGATATGTACTGGACATTGGAGTTAGCATCTAAACTGGAGGATGCCCCCTGGCCGGCAACGAAAGAAGAGCTGATCGATTTTGCCATCCGGTCAGGTGCCCCGATGGAGGTCATAGAAAACCTTCGTGAAATAGAAGATGAGGGTGAGGTCTATGATTCTATCGAAGACCTCTGGCCTGATTATCCTACACGGGAAGATTTCTTTTTTCACGAGGACGAATACTGATCCCGGCCCGAAATGCGGGGCGCCATTGTCTGTAAAGACAGTGGCGCTTTGCTTTTATGGCCACGCCTTTTTGGGTGATTTCCCCTACCTTTGTGCCGGGCAGCAGCCAGATTGGCAGAGTAAAAGAACTGAATGGTTTTTGCACCCTCTCAAAACCCACTTAAGCTGAAAATACGATTATGGTCAATATCCTGCGTAAAATTCTCGGCAACAAAGCCGACCGCGACCTCAAAGAGCTGAATCCCTACGTGGACCGGGTCAATGCCGTTTATCCGGAAATTAAGGCCCTGAGCAACGATGAGCTCAGGGCGAAAACCCTGGAGTTCAAAGAGCGGATACGGGAAGGCATCCGCCCGGAGGAGGAAAGGATAACGGAAATCAGGCAAAGCATAGAAGAACATCCGGAAATGGATATTGAGGAAAAGGAAGCCCTCTATGAAGAGATCGACAGGCTGAACAAACAAAGCTACGATAAGACTCAGGATCTCCTCAATGAAATCCTTCCTGAAGCCTTCTCCGTGATCAAAGAAACTGCGAGACGATTCAAGGAAAACGATATCATTGTGGTCACCGCTACCGACAACGACCGGGAGTTGGCCACCCGCCGCGACAGCATCAATATACAGGGCGACAAGGCCGAATACCAGAATAGCTGGATTGCCGGGGGAAGCCGCATCACCTGGGATATGGTGCATTATGATGTGCAGCTTATCGGTGGCACGGTGCTCCATCAGGGGAAAATCGCTGAAATGGCCACCGGGGAAGGAAAAACCCTGGTAGCTACCCTGCCTGTGTATCTCAATGCCCTTTCAGGAAAAGGGGTCCACCTGGTCACAGTGAACGATTACCTGGCCAAGCGGGATGCCGAATGGATGGGAATGCTCTATGAGTTCCACGGCCTGCGTGTGGATTGCATCGACAAGCACGAACCCAATACCCAGGCCCGACGCAATGCCTACCTGGCTGACATTACCTACGGAACCAACAATGAGTTTGGATTTGATTACCTGCGCGACAATATGACAGGCAATCCGGATGAACTGGTGCAAAGGGAACACAACTACGCCATTGTGGATGAGGTGGACTCGGTTTTGATTGACGACGCCCGTACGCCCTTGATCATCAGTGGCCCTACACCGAAAGGGGACAAACAGGAATTCTCCGATTACCGCCCACTCGTAGAGCGTCTTTACAATGCACAGCGCAATCTCGTCACCCGCATCCTGGCCGATGCCAAGAAACTCCTCGCAGAAGAAAACCCATCTTCAGAAAATGAAAAGAAAGGCGGCGAACTCCTGCTGCGCGCTTTCCGGGGGCTTCCGAAAAATAAAGCCCTGATCAAATTCCTGAGTGAAGCGGGAATGCGCAGCCTGATGCAGAAAACAGAGAATTTCTATCTGCAGGAGCAAGCCAAGAATATGCACCTCATTGATGATGAACTCTTCTTCGTGATTGATGAGAAGAACAATACCATCGAACTGTCGGAAAAAGGGATCGATATGATGACCACCAATGTGGAAGATCCCAATTTCTATATTATTCCGGATATCGGGGCGGAGATTGCAGATATTGAAAAACAGATCAGCGATGAAACGGAAAGGCAGAAAAAGAAAAGTGCCCTGCTGCAGGACTATGCAGTTAAATCGGAGCGGGTGCATACCGTCAATCAGCTGCTGAAGGCTTATGCCCTTTTTGAGAAGGATGTGGAGTATGTGATCATCGACAACAAGGTCAAGATTGTGGATGAACAGACCGGCCGCATTATGGAAGGCCGCCGCTATTCCGACGGACTGCATCAGGCCATCGAGGCCAAGGAGAATGTCAAGGTGGAAGCAGCCACCCAAACCTACGCCACCATCACCCTGCAGAATTATTTCAGGATGTACAAGAAACTGGCGGGGATGACCGGGACGGCGGAGACCGAAGCCGGTGAGCTTTGGGACATTTACAAGCTGGATGTGGTTGTTGTTCCTACTAACCGTCCGGTGGTTCGTGACGACCGGGAAGACCTGGTTTACAAAACCAAGCGCGAGAAGTTCAATGCCGTGATCGATGAGATTGATGCATTGGTGAAGGCCCGGCGGCCGGTGCTGGTGGGAACCACTTCTGTGGAAACATCCGAGTTGCTCAGCCGGATGCTCACCCGCCAGCGCATACAGCATAATGTGCTGAATGCCAAGTTGCACGCCAGGGAGGCCGACATTGTGGCCCAGGCTGGGCAGCCCGGCACGGTGACCATTGCCACCAATATGGCGGGCCGGGGTACCGACATCAAGCTGGGGCCCGGGGTCAAGGATGCAGGTGGATTGGCCATCATCGGGACGGAAAGACACGAATCAAGGCGTGTAGACCGCCAGCTACGCGGAAGGGCCGGCCGGCAGGGTGATCCGGGATCCTCACAATTCTTCGTTTCTCTGGAAGACGACCTGATGCGAATGTTTGGCTCAGAAAGGATTGCCAGGGTAATGGACCGCCTGGGCATTAAGGAAGGGGAGGAGATACAGCATTCAATGATCACCAAATCCATCGAAAGAGCGCAGCGCAAAGTGGAAGAAAACCACTTCGGCGTCAGGAAACGCCTGCTCGAATACGACGATGTGATGAACTCCCAACGCGAGGTCATCTATAAAAAAAGACGCCACGCCCTCTTCGGTGAGCGCCTCTCTGTAGATGTCTCCAACACAATGTACGATGTGGTGGAAGCAATGATCCTGCAACATCAGGAAGCCCGGGATTTTGAATCCTTCAAGCTGGACCTGCTTGCCACCTTCAGCATCGATCCGCCTGTGGACGAAAAAGAATTCCTGGTGGTCAATCCCCAGAAACTGTGTGAAGAAGTTTTTGTGCTGGCCTATCAGGCCTACAAGGCCAAGAATAAGGCTTTGTGTGAACAGGCATTCCCGGTACTGAAAGATGTTGTGGAAAACCAACCTCAGTATGAGCATATTGCCATCCCCATTACCGATGGACGTAAGACGATGCAGATCGTAACCAACCTGAAGAAGGCTTATGAGGCACCCGAAAGGGAAATCCCTCTGGCAATGGAGAAAGGGGTCACCCTGGCGCATATCGATAATGCCTGGAAGGAACACCTCAGGGAAATGGACGATCTGAAGCAGAGCGTACAGAATGCCACCTACGAGCAGAAGGATCCGCTGCTTATCTATAAATTTGAAAGCTTCGAGCTCTTCAAGAATATGATCCAACGGGTAAACCGCGAAATCTCAGCCTTCCTGATGCAGGGCGGATTGCCTCAGCAGGTGCAGGCCAATGTACAGCAGGCCCGTATCCCCACCCGGGGCCTGGATATGAGTAAACTCAAGGAACAGCGCACCGACCTGCTCAGTCAGGCTCACGCGCGGACTCAACAGCAGCAGCGGACACAACCTGTGACCGTGGAGAAAAAGGTGGGGCGCAATGACCCCTGCCCCTGCGGCAGCGGGAAAAAGTATAAGCAGTGCCACGGAAGACCCGGGATGGAATAAGACCATTCTGTCCGTACCCCAGCGCAAAAATGATACAGGATGAGGAAGGATGAAAGAGAAGAATGCCAGGCCATTATCTATCTTGACATTGAAAAAATGCAGTAGAAGATTCTGTATCTGAAAGACTTTACCTCTTCGATAGCCCCGGACAATGCCATCGGCAGGGTTTTTCTTATGGATGTGATCAACAACTAGAGCATATTGCGATCCATCACACTATGGTATTGCTTTTCCTCTTTTTCTGTTTGCTTGAATATGATTGTGTTCATTGTTCTAAGGCAAAAGACTGTGGAAAGGCTCAGACCGTATGCTTGAATTCCGAGCTGTTGTAAAAGCGGATACCCGGGTAGTTTTCTTTCACGGCCCGCAGTATCCATTCGCTGCGCACCAGGAAAACAGGCCGGTCTTCTTTATCGCGGGCAATATCCCCGGATTTGGCTTTCAGGAATGCCTCCATCTCTTTCTTATCTTCATTATCGAACCAACAGGCTTGCACATAAGGCATCACATCAAAGCGGCATTTGGCTCCATATTCGTGCTCCAGGCGATAGCGGATCACATCGTATTGCAGCTCACCCACCGTGCCTATGATTTTGATGTTACCGGGCTGCAAGACAAAGAGTTGTGCCAGGCCTTCATCGGTAAGCTGACGGACGCCCTTCTCCAATTGTTTGGTTTTAAACGGATCCAGATTGACGGCTTCTTTCAGGATTTCAGGAGAAAAGCTGGGGATGCCTTTAAACTCCAGGTGCTCCCCTTCGGTCAGGCCGTCCCCAATTTTGAGACTGCCATTGTCATACAAGCCGATCACGTCGCCCGGCCAGGCCTCTTCGATGGTGCTTTTGGCATTGGCCATAAACGCCGTGGGAGAAGTGAACCGCAGGCGCTTTTCCAGGCGGGGATGGTAATACTGGGTGTTGCGGCGAAACTGTCCGGAACAGACCCTGAGAAACGCAATCCTGTCGCGGTGGTTTGGATCCAGGTTGGCGTGGATCTTAAAAATAAAACCACTGAACTTTTCTTCCTCTGCGACAATTTTCCGCTGACGGGTTTCCACCCCGCCCGGGGGCGGGGCAAAGGCCAGAAATGTTCTGAGCAGTTCCAGAACCCCGAAATTGTTCAGAGCGCTACCGAAAAAAACCGGCGCCAAATATCCCCCACGGTATAGGCTTTCATCCCAGTTTTCAAACAATTCCTCCGCAAAATCCAGGTCTTCCTCCAATGTTTTAATTGTTCTCCGGCCAATGTATTCCTGCAGGGCCGGATCCTGAATGTCTCCTGTCTCCAGCAAAAACTCAGGCAAGTGACTTTTGTCGCCGGCAAATAACTGCATCCTTTTCTCGTGAAGATGATACACCCCTTTGAAGTTTTTTCCGCTTCCGGCCGGCCAGGTGAAGGGGCTGACACTGATATTCAGCTCCTCTTCCAGTTCTGAAAGCAAATCGAGAGGGGGCTTCCCTTCCCGGTCCATCTTGTTGATGAAGATCATCACCGGGGTATTCCGCAGCCTGCACACCTGCATCAGTTTGCGGGTTTGTTCCTCCACCCCTTTAACCCTGTCCACCACCAGAATGACACTGTCCACAGCGGTGAGCGTACGATAGGTGTCCTCCGCAAAATCCTTGTGTCCAGGCGTGTCCAGAATATTGATGCGGATGCCCTCATATTCAAAAGACATCACAGAGGTAGCCACAGAGATTCCCCGTTGCTTCTCAATTTCCAGAAAATCGGAAGTAGCGGTTTTGCGGATCTTATTGTTCTTTACTGCTCCGGCTTCCTGTATGGCTCCGCCGAAAAGCAAGAGTTTTTCCGTCAGGGTGGTTTTCCCTGCATCAGGGTGGGATATGATGGCAAAAGTTCGTCGGCGTTGTATTTCTTTTTGTAATTGCATAAGAGATATAGATGCTGGTATTCAGCTTGATATGGAATAGAAGGAGGATGGTGAAAAACGGCCGTGCATTCCTGAAGCACCAAGGAAGCCTCAGGGTGGACAGGTACAAAAGATATGGATAAGAGATTGTTCCATTGAGCTGCAAAAGTACAAAGATGTGCGGGATTTGCGCCCGGCTGAGAAGAAGGCGTCTGAATCTGAAGAGGAGTCCTGGCTGGTGGATATGATCGAATCCACGCACTTTTTGCTTTGCGTGCATTTATTGCTAATTTTACTCACTCTGAATCCATAAATCCGTCCCATTATGAAAAAGCTTTTCCTCTTTTTAATGCTGCCCTTTATTATGCTGGCCTGCCAGTCGAACCCCACCCAGAACCAGGATGAAAGTACTGCCCTGACTGAGGAGGAGGCAGCGCTTCCTGAAAACCTCAGCACATTGGTGCTGGATGTCCACGGAATGACCTGCAATGGCTGCGAGCAAAGCGTAGTAAAAAGTCTGACAGCACTCCCCGGCGTGTATCTGGCGGAAGCTTCACACGTGGATTCTTTGGCTACGGTACAATTCGACCCTGGCCAGGCCAGTGTGGAAGAGATTCAAAATGCCATAAACCAGACCGGATACGAAGTAGTTGGATTTCATTTCCAGGAAGAGGAAGCAGTGGAGTTGCCGGATACAACGTTAATTGAATAAACCAAACCACAAAACCCAGAGCCTTATGATGCGATTGTTTAGTCTGATGATGCTGGCTGTCTTTATGATTTCCTGTCAGCCGCAAGAAAAGCCTGCCACCACTGTGGCAGAGAACGAAGAAATCCAGGCTTCGCCACCCCGGGATGGGGTAGTGATCCACATTTCTCACGGAGCCGATAACCCCCACAAACTGCTGATGGGATTGAAGATGGCTCTCAATATGGCCCCCGACCAGGATGTGCTGATCTATATGGATACCGAAGCGGTGAAGGCAGCAGTTAAAACGGCCGAACCCATTGAGATGAAACCCTTTGGAAACCATCTGGATATGCTCACGGCCATCTACGATTACGGCATTGAGGTAATGATCTGCCCTACCTGTCTGGAAATCGCCGGCTACAGCGAAGGCGACCTGCGGGAAGGAACACGGATGGGAACCAAAGAGACTTTCTTCAGCTTTACGCAGGGGCGGATTTTGACTTTAGACTATTGAGGCAGTGTTCAGTGTTCAGTGTTCAGTGTTCAGTGGGCAGTGTTCAGTGTTCAGTGTTCAGTGTTCAGCCTGCCTGCCGGCAGGCAGGTGGGCAGTGTTCAGTGTTCAGCCTGCCTGCCGGCAGGCAGGTGGGCAGTTGAAGTGAGACTGTGGTTTGGTGAGCGAAGCGAAAACAAATCACATAGTCGAGCGCTTGCCCTGAGCGTAAGTCGAAGGGCAGCCGAAGTGCAGCCGAAGTGCAGCCGAAGGGGGTCGAAGTGCATCCCGATGAACGAAGTGAATCGGGAGGGCAGTGGGTGGTGATGAATAACACTGACCTTAATTGGAATGGCTCTAAATAGAGCTCCTGTTTACATTCAATAATGCTTATCTGTTTAAATTTGGGTATCCAAATACTGAAATAATTCCGACCTGTTATTTTTTCGAGAATGTTAGTCGAACTGAGGCATTACTTTCCGGAATTTTTGAAGCAGCACTTTTACGTCAAGAGAGAGTGTGGCAAAGATTTGATAACGCAACCTACCATTTAATGATGATTAAAACCTCTGCCTTATGCAAGAAGCATTTGATTTCGCATTGATCGACTGGTCGCGGGGGCAGTTTGCCCTGACTGCGATGTTCCATTGGGTCTTTGTGCCGCTCACCCTGGGTTTGGCCTTCATTATCGCGATAATGGAGACCATCTATGTGAAGACGGGCAAGGAAGAGTGGAAAAGGATGACCAAGTTCTGGATGATTCTATTCGGGGTGAACTTTGCCATTGGCGTGGCCACCGGGATCATTATGGAATTCGAGTTCGGGACGAACTGGTCGAATTACTCCTGGTTTGTGGGTGACATTTTCGGTGCACCCCTGGCCATTGAAGGCATACTGGCCTTCTTTCTTGAATCCACCTTTATTGCGGTGATGTTTTTTGGTTGGGACAAGATCAGCAAGAGAGCCCACCTTACGGCTACCTGGCTTACCGCATTCGGGGCCAACATCAGTGCTTTGTGGATATTGGTTGCCAATGCCTGGATGCAATATCCTGTGGGAATGAGGTTTAATCCTGAGATGGCCCGCAATGAGATGTACAATTTCTGGGATGTGGTCTTCTCTCCGGTAGCCATAAACAAATTCCTCCACACCGTCAGCTCTGCGTATACCCTGGCAGCCATATTTGTGATCGGTGTAAGTGCCTGGTACATTCTCAAGGGGCGCCACATCCGCTTTGCCAAGAAGTCGATCCTGGTTGCTGCGGTTTTCGGACTGATGGCCATCCTTTACACCATTGTCACCGGAGATGGCTCTGCCCGCCAGGTAGCGCGTAAGCAGCCGATGAAATTTGCGGCGATGGAAGGGCTTTTTAAGGGATCGGAAGGAGCAGGCCTGGTTGCCATTGGATTGCTCGTCAGCAATGAAGATGATCCGGAAAATGAGAATTACAAAGACTTTGGTTTCAAAATCGAGATTCCCAACCTCCTGTCCTATATGGCGTACTGGGATTTCAATCATTTTATTCCTGGTATACGCGACCTGATGGAAGGCAATCCGAAGCAGGGGATTCCTCCGGTCAGTGAAAAGATTATGAGAGGACGCCTGGCCATCGATGCCTTGACAGACTACAAGCAAGCCCGCAAAGCCGGCGATGAGGAGAAAGCGATGCTGGCTGAGCAAACCCTGGAGGAGAACATTCAGTACTTTGGATATGGGTATTTTGAGAAAGATCCGAACCATCTTGTTCCTTCAGTGCCCATCAGCTTTTACAGTTTTCACCTGATGGTTGCCCTGGGATTCTGGTTCCTGGCCCTGATTCTGATCATCCTCGTGCTCCTGTATAAAGGCAGGCTGGAGAGCTCCCGTTTCTGGCTGCGTGCTGCGATCTGGAGCATCCCCCTGGCCTATATTGCATCCCAGTCGGGATGGGTGCTGGCTGAAATGGGTCGCCAGCCCTGGGTTATCCAGGATCTGATGCCCACAATGACCGCCGTCTCCCAGATCGATGCCGGAATGGTGCAGACCACCTTCTGGATATTCCTCTTGTTGTTCGGCGCCCTGCTCTTCGCCGAGATCAAGATTCTGCTGAAGCAAATTAATATCGGACCTAAAGAAGGAGGACAATAAGATGTTTGAAACAATGACACACCTGGCCCTGCAACAGTACTGGTGGTTTATCGTATCCCTGCTTGCTGCCATCCTGGTATTTCTGATGTTTGTTCAGGGTGGCCAGACCCTGATCTTCACCCTGGGCAAGAATGATCTGGAAAAAAAGATGATCATCAATACCCTGGGGCGTAAATGGGAATTTACCTTCACTACCCTGGTCACTTTTGGCGGTGCTTTCTTCGCCTCTTTCCCTCTCTTCTATGCCACCTCCTTTGGCGGCGCATACTGGGTATGGATGGCCATCCTGATCGCTTTTGTATTGCAGGCCGTGGCCTACGAATTCCGCTCTAAACCCGACAACCTGTTCGGGCCCAGGGTATATGAAATCTTCCTGTTCATCAACGGAGCCCTGGGCACTATCCTGATAGGAACCGCAGTGGGGACCTTCTTTACCGGCTCAATGTTCAGTGTGGATCCGATCACCAACTTCTCCCGCTGGGAACTTTCCTCCCACGGACTGGAAGCCGCCCTGAACATTCAGAATGTGTCTCTCGGACTGGCTGTCTTTTTCCTGGCCCGTGTCCTGGGTATGCTGTACATTATGAACAGCATCGAAAGTAAAACCATATTTGAGAGGGCAAAACGGCATTTGCTATACAATACCCTTCCTTTCCTGGTTTTCTTTCTCTTCTTTGTGATCCGCCTGATGTTTCTCGACGGCTTTGCCTATGATCCGGAAAGCGGAAGTGTTTTTATGGAGGCCAACAAATACCTTCAGAACTTCCTGGCTATGCCGGCAGTACTGATCCTCTTCCTTGCTGGTGTTCTGCTGGTATTATACGGTATTGTTTTCTCCTGGATCCGCACCTGGACCAAAGGGATCTGGTTTGCGGGTTTCGGCACCGTGTTTACGGTTCTGGCCCTGTTCCTGATTGCTGGATACAACAATACTTCTTTCTACCCTTCCGTCTTCGATCTGCAAAGCTCGCTGACCATTGAGAACGCTTCTTCCAGCAAGTACACCCTGACTGTGATGAGCTATGTAACGCTCTTTATTCCGGTGGTGATTGCATACATAGTCTGGGCCTGGAGGGCGATCAACAGGAGCAAGATCGATGAGGCGGAGATGGAAGGTTCAACACACACTTACTAAAATCCTAAAGCCAATGTATACTATCGAAATCATAAGCCTGCTCACCTGGCCTCTGATTATTTATCTCACCCTGAAGGTCGTCCAATTTGCAGTGAAGCGCTACGAGCGTATTTTTCCGGAGGAGGGATAGAGACGGCTCCCCCTCGACTCCGCTCCCCCTCGACTCCGCTCCCCCTCGACTCCGCTCGGGGGGCGGGTTTCCGCTCCCCCTCGACTCCGCTCCCCCTCGACTCCGCTCCCCCTCGACTACGCTCGGGGGGCGGGGCAGGGGGCAGGGGGGCAGAGAGGAGTAGTGGTGTATTGCCATCCATCTCTTTCATACCTTTGTGAGGATTAAAAGCGATGGAACTACAGCGTTTTTTTCTGGAAATCCTGATGGATACCTCCGTGGTGGGGGAGGAGGTGCTGCTCAGCGAAGAAGAGTCACATCACGCCAGCCGGGTGCTACGCCTGAGAGCAGGAGATTCCCTGCTGCTGGTGGACGGAGGAGGGCATCTAACCAAGGCACATATCCTGGAAGCCCATCCAAAAAGAATGCGCTGCCAGATTGTCGAAATAGAGCGAGGACAAGATAAACCTCCAGCGGTTCATCTGGCCGTGGCGCCCACAAAGAATATAAGCCGCTTTGAATGGCTGCTCGAGAAAGCCACAGAAATTGGCCTGGGCAGCATTACCCCCCTGCAATGTGAACGTTCTGAGCGTCAGTTTCTCAAAATGGAACGCCTGCGGAAGGTGCTGATCTCGGCAATGAAACAGTCCCGGCGGAGCTGGCTGCCTCAACTCAACCCCCTGACACCCTTAGCGGAATTTCTGAACGCGCCTCTTACCGGACAAGGCTACATTGCCTTTCTGGGAGATCAAAGTCTGCCCCTGCAGGGCGTCCATCCATACCCTTCACCTGCTTCGATAATGATTGGTCCGGAAGGGGATTTCAGTGCCGAAGAATGTCTTGCCGCAAAGCAGCGTGGTTTTCAGCCCGTAAGTCTCGGGCAGGCCCGTCTTCGCACCGAAACAGCCGCCCTTATCGCCTGTGCCATTATCAATACGTTAAATGAATCTTCCCAAAATGAAAAAGCATAGCAAGTTCTTCCTGCTCCTCCCGGCCCTGATGCTTGGTGCGGCCCTTTTCGCCCAGCCAGGCGCATATCAGATCGCCCTGATGAAGTACAGCGGGGGGGGCGACTGGTACGCTGATCCCACAGCCCTGCCCAACCTGATCGCCTTCTGCAATAAAGAACTGGAAACACAGATTGCAGCTGAAGCTGCTACAGTGGAACCCGGAAGCCCGGATATCTTCAACTATCCCTTTATTCACCTCACAGGTCACGGCAATATCATCTTCAGTCAGCGGGAAGTGGACAATCTGCGCCAATACCTGATGGCCGGCGGTTTCCTGCATATCGATGACAACTACGGACTGGATCCATATATCCGCCCACAGATGAAGAAAGTCTTTCCCGAGCTCGACTTTGTGGAGCTTCCCATCGACCACCCCATCTACCAGAGGCCTTATCGCTTTCCCGACGGGCTCCCAAAGATTCACGTCCACGATGGCAAACCACCCCAGGGTTTTGCCCTCTTTTGGGAAGGACGGGTTGTTTGTTATTATACCTACGAGACTGACCTGAGCGACGGCTGGGAAGATGCTGCAGTTCACAACAATTCTGAGGAAACCAGGCTGAAAGCCCTCCAAATGGGTGCCAATCTTATCCATTACACTTTCACCCGGTAATCACTCTTTTTTTTTCTTATCTTGAGGGTATGAAAGTACTCTCTACCTCTCAGATCCGCGAAGCAGACCAATACACCATCCTGCACGAGCCTATCGCCTCCATCGACCTGATGGAGCGAGCCGCCACACAGCTTTTTGAATGGTTCAGCACCCATCTTGATCCCGGCTATGCCTGCCATATTGTTTGCGGCCCCGGCAACAACGGGGGCGACGGTCTGGTTCTGGCCCGGCTGTTGTCCCGGAATAGATGGCAGGTCAGGGTTAGCATTGTCTGGTATATGCCGGAAGGCAGCCCGGATTTTCGCACCAATTTGGCTCGTCTGGAGGCCCTGAATCAGGTGCAGATCACCGCCGTACATCAAGGCAGCGATTTTGTCATCCAGGAAGATGAGGTGCTCGTGGATGCGCTCTTCGGCTCGGGCCTGAGCCGGCCGGCAGAAGGAATTTCAGCCGGCATCATCCGGGAAATGAACCAGTCCGGAGCGATGATCATTGCTGTGGATATGCCCTCGGGCCTGTATGCCGATTGTTTGAATGACTACCGCAAGGACGTCATTATCAGGGCCGACAGCACCCTGAGTTTTGAAGTTCCGCGCTTATCCTTCTTTTTAGAGGAGAATCAGGACTATCTGGGTAAATGGCAGATTCTTCCAATTGGCTTGCATCCGGATATCCTGCGGGCCGCCGAAACCCGTCATTTCCTGCTTAGCTCATCGGAGATGCGCCCGCTTTTAAAAACAAGGAAGAAGTTTGCGCACAAGGGCCACTTCGGGCACGCTCTGCTTGTGGCTGGCAATCCCGGAAAGCTGGGTGCCGCCGTGATGGCTGCTGAAGCCTGCCTGCGGGCCGGCGTCGGATTGTTAACGGTCAGCCTGCCTCCGGAAGGCATCCCTGTAATGCAAACCGCCCTGCCGGAAGCAATGGTGTTTGAGCGACCTACCGCCTACCAGTTCCTTCCTCTGAAAACGACCCCCGGCTTCAACAGCATCGCCGCCGGGCCGGGACTGGGAACGGACGAGCCCACCGCCAATGCGCTCAAATTGCTCATCCAGACCTATCCCCATCCCCTGATCCTGGATGCCGATGCGCTGAACATCCTGGGGGAAAACAAAACCTGGCTCGCTTTTCTACCTAAAGGATCCATTCTCAGTCCCCACCCCAAAGAATTTGAACGCCTGGTGGGCAAGTGTGCGGACAGTATGGAGAGGATGGAAAAGCAGCGTGATATGTCGCAGCGTTTTGGCATCTATATCATCCTGAAAGGTGCCCATTCTTCCATCAGCACCCCCGACGGGTTGATCTATTTCAATTCCACCGGCAATCCGGGGATGGCCACCGGGGGCAGCGGAGATGTGCTGACCGGCATCCTGCTTGGGCTCAGGGCCCAGGGATATACTCCACTGGAGACGGCTTTGCTTGGAAGCTGGATCCACGGCTTTGCGGCCGACCTGGCTCTGGAAGAAAGTGCCTGGGAAGCCCTCTTGCCGGTTGATATTACTGCGGCCCTGGGCAGTGCATTCCGGCTGCTGCGGGAAGGATAGGCCTACCGATGACCCCACATTTCGATCGCACGATAGTGTCCCTGGTGAAAAGGGCCTTCTGCAAACTGTTCTTCCACCTCCTCAAACTGCAGGCGCTTCAGGGAGTGGAAGTCCTTTTCCAGCATCCCGCGGGAGTACAAAAGCTCCGGATCGCGCGGGCCGCCGGTGCCCAGTGCTGACTGTTCGGGCCGGAAGGCCAGGATATGGAAAAGACCTCCGGGCCGGAGGCTTTCGACGAGACGGGAATGAACCGCCGGACGCAGCTCAGGGGGCAGGTGGACAAAAATCAGGGATACCAGGTCGAAGGAGGAAGGGGGAAAGAATGCGTTTGCCAGGTCCTCCACACGGTACTCCAGGATCACGCCCTTTTCTTTGGCTAAATTCAGGGCTTTGCAACGCCCTTCGCTGCTTTGATCCAGGGCTACCACCTCCCATCCCCGGCTGGCGGCATAAACAGCATTTCGACCCTCGCCTTCGCCGGGTAGCAGTATGCGTCCTTGCCCAGGCAAAGCATCCAGCATCCGCCTGAAGCGGGCGTTGGGTTCTGTGCCATAGACATACTCAGGGCCGCTGTACCGTTGATCCCAAAATGTAATCATCGGGGAGGAAACAGACCGGAGGGTATAAAGTTCAGGAAGAGGAAGAGGGAGAGGGAGAGGGAGAGGGAGAGGGATGGTTCTGTCAGATGGTCATAATGTCCTTTTCCTTGGTTTCAAGGGATTTATCGACTTTTCCAACGAAATCATTGGTCAGATTCTGAATATTGTTCTCCAGGACCTTCACTTCATCTTCGGATATGCCATCCTCTTTAAGTTTGCGGGCATTGTTGTTGGCTGTCTTGCGGATATTGCGCAACGCCACCTTGGCCTGTTCGGCTTCGTTGCGGGCTCTTTTGACCAGATCGCGGCGGCGCTCCTCGGTCAGGGGAGGCACAAGGATGCGGAGGACTTCGCCATCGTTTTGCGGGTTGAAGCCCAGGTTGGCAGCCATAATGGCTTTTTCTATAACCGGAAGCATATTCTTGTCCCAGGCTTGCACAACGATCTGCTTGGGATCCGGGGTGTTGATATTGGCCATTTGTTCTACCGGAGTCGGTACGCCATAATAATCGGCTCTGACGCTTTCGAGCATCTGGGGATTGGCCTTTCCGGCCCTCAGTTTCTGGTATTCCTTTTCAAGATGCTGGAGGGCGCCTTCCATTCCTTCCTTCGCTTCCATTAAAACCATTTGACAAAACTCATTCATACCCTGAAGTTTTAGATACACAAAGATAAACTATCCAGCCAAAAGCCACTACTCAAGGGCAAACCATACTGCCTATGTTTTCGCCCTGTACGATTTTTTGCAGTGCTCCTGCCTGGCTGAAATCAAACACCAGTATGGGGATATTGTTCTCGCGGCAAAGCGTAAAGGCCGTGGTATCCATTATTTTAAGGTTTTCATTTATGGCCTGGCTGAATGTAATCCGTTTGTATTTTTCGGCTCCAGGATTTTTCTCCGGGTCATCGGAGTAGATCCCATCTACGCGGGTTCCTTTCAAGAGCACATCAGCCTCCATCTCTGCGGCACGCAGGGCGGCGGCAGAGTCGGTGGTGAAGAAGGGATTACCCGTTCCTCCGGCAAGGAGCACTACTTTTTTGTCTGCCAGGGCGGCTTTGATCCGGGCTTCAGTAGGATGATCGCAAAGGCGGTCCACCTGAAGACCGGAGAACAGGGCAGTGGGCACCTTGCGGCGTTCCAGCTCGTCTTGCAGGGCCATCGCATTGATGAGGGTACCCAGCATTCCCATATAGTCGCCGCACACCCGGCCGGTGTTCAGCCCTTCGTTGCGGGCGCCCCGAAAAATATTTCCTCCGCCCGGAACCAGGCCGATCTCACAGCCCAGCGCCCAGGCTTTTTTGATCTCTTCGGCAAAATACGATAGCCGGGCTGCATCAAAACCATAGCCCTTTTCTCCGCCCAGCGACTCCCCGCTGAGCTTCAGCAAAATCCTTTTAAACTTCATCACCAATGCAGCTTTGAAAAGGTAAAAGTAAGGAATAAGTCAGAAGTAATCGGTCATAAGTTGGAGAAAGGAGAAGACCGCTTTGCGCTCATTGCGTATTCCTGGCGCCGATTGCGGTAAAAAAAAAGCACGAGCGCGAGTTCGAGCGCGAGTGCGAATGCAAGTGCGAATCTCAAAGACCCCGAAAGGGGTAGCCCGATTAAGTAGTAAGTCAGAATTCAGAAGGAATAAGTCAAAAGGAGGGGGAATGGAGAAACCGCTTTGCGCTCATTTCGAATTCTTTGCGCCC
>Ga0334884_1002923_pt1 | contig 20542 bp, 17 predicted proteins | sample GraSluR1_MG_7_FD_207215 | JGI IMG/M metagenome (GOLD analysis project Ga0334884, IMG submission 207215) | Sludge microbial communities from methane-producing bioreactor in Wageningen University, Netherlands - Granular Sludge_12_05 R1 | ecosystem: Engineered > Bioreactor > Anaerobic >...
CCCAAGGCAACAGGATCGGTCAATAGGACTGGAACCGATGGACTTGTCACCTCCTTGGTCAGAAGACAGACAAGCTTCATCAAACCGACAGGATTTCTCAAAGGATAATGAAGCAGCGTACAGGCAGATGCAAGATAGAACTGCGCCTGCCCCCCATCACAACGCCCCTGCAAGGCCACGAGATGAACGTTCTGCTCCATTCGAGATGGAACAACAACCGACATATAAACCAGCGTATCAACCAGAACTGGAACCGAAGCACGAAAAAATTCCGCTCGAAATCGATCTGGAATGGCACCCTGAAACTGAACTGCCTGGAACCGATCCCCTTGCGCCGGGTTGGCCCGGGTTGGCTCCGGAGTCGGAAGAAGATGAATCCTCTGTATTCTCTACTGCTGTCGGAGCAATCGCCGTCATAGTATTTGCATTGCTATTGGGAACAGCACACTTTATCTGGCAACAAAGCGGCACACGTCCGATTTCAGAAACAGAATCAACGCAACTCATACAGACCTTTGCCTGTTACCAGGCACTCGTTGACAGCACCGGACTCCCCTGGCAGACACGGCTGGGTTCTGTTTACCAGACAATAAACAATACGCCCACACTTCCATTGTTTCCCCTGCTCGCCGCGCTCTCGCAGTATACCATTACAGGAGACACCAACCTGTTACTGTCTTTTAACGCCCTGGGGCTGATTGCCCTGTTACTAGGCGTCTATTATTTGGGCCGTGCCTGGCTGTCACCCGGTCAGGCCTGGTTTGCGGCTGCTCTGGTGGGGTTGACTCCGATTGTCATTGGTATAACAGCGTTATTCTCTCCACATCTATTCGCTACCGCCTGCGTAGTGTGGGGACTGGCCGCACTGGCCCGAGGCTCTCAACTGCATCATTCCTTCTGGGCTTTCATTTTTGCCATTTCTTGTGGACTGCTCCTGCTCACCCACCCCGTTTATATGATGTACCTGGTGGCCCCATTTGCAGTTTGCCTGATCGCCGGTTTTTCGCTCCTGTTTCCCGTGCAAGCCAGACGCAGTTTTGATTGGGAGGGTCTGAAACATTATGCTTTTAATATCTTCATGGTAGTGACCGTCGTCACGTCTCTTACTATCTGGTGGTATATGGCGCAATGGGGGAATATACCAGACGGTACGCCAGACACTCCTGCGGCAGAAGGCCTTGTTGCCTGGTCTGGGCCAGTTATACCAGAGACTCTCGAAGCCTGGTTTATCGTCCCCTGGATGCTGTTGAATGAAGCCTGGTTTGCGCCATTGGCCCTGGTGGTAGTAATAAGCTTAATCACAGTCTGGCTGATTTTTCCCGATCACCTGTTTCCATTATTCCTGACTGTGGTGTTCATGCTGGCTGGCTGGGCTTTATGGACACTGGACGGTGGACAGATTGATTCTGTACGTCTGGCACCTGTCGCGGTATGCGGGAGCGTGCTTGCCGCCAGCATCCTCTCTGTGATTCCCTGGCCCGGTATGCGTGGTCTGGTCATGGGAGGCATGCTGGGCATTATGGCAATTCTGTTCCTGAACATTGCCTATCCCACATTCGGTCCCCTTGGACGTTTACATTACGAAATACCGCAAACTCAAGAAGCTTCCCTGCCTTCCTTCCCACTACTGACAGATTTGGTGGTGTTCAAGAATCACCTTAATCCCGGGCGTGCTTTCTATCCAGTACAGGAAACCGATGCGCAACCACCTCAACAGCAATTGCTCAACGCGATACTGCACCGGGAAGGCATCACCACCAATGATGATGGTATTTATGTTGACTATGTTGAGTTTGGCATTGGGGGAACGCCTCAGTACCAGCACCTGTATGGCCTGCCGCATCACGGCAGTACCGATGACCCAATGCTCGCACGAACACCACGCCGCATTGGCTTCAATGAAACTGGTTGGACGCAACTGGAGCAAGCCGAGTATGTGATTGCCATACTGCCCGAACATGAATGGAAAGACTGGGAATCCCGTTTCGAGTCAAGTGGTTTGTTGCCGGTAGAATCCTTTTACTGGAACGCGGAGCGTGACGTACCCTATCAGTGTATGCTGTACATGCGACTGGTATCACCCGAGGAATCAGAACCGGTTCCATCGCATGAAACACCACAAACAGAAGTCAGCATCTTGCCGATTATCCCAGAAGCAGCGGATGCGCCCGAGGTGCTGGAAGCACCAGAGGTACCAGAAGCACTGGAGTTACCAGCAGTACCCGTAGTGCCGACAGCCATAAAAGATACACCGGATTGGGACTTATCGGAATCATCCGAGTAACAGCACACAACAAAATGACAGTCCGGAATTGATACTGCATTCCAGACCGTCATTGTCATTTAATTGTATTATATATGTGGCTTTATCAGATCATGGTCTGCTGTTCAACCAGCAAACTGCTTGATTTTCGCCAGGATGCTGTCCGGGTCCAACCCCTGGAATGGGATGTGCTCGGGGATACCACCATCACCCGGCTTGGTCACGGCCATGAAGTCGAACTTGGGTGTCAGGCCACGTTGCAACAGCCAAGTACCATAACGGGAACCCAGGCCAGTATTGTAATTCTGACCTTCAACCAACAGTACAAACGGAGATGAACCTGCTTTCTTCATCATGTCTTCATCCACAACATTCAAAGTTGGTTTGTTGATCAGGCCAACGTCAATCCCCTCTTTGCGGGCACGTTCAACAGCGTCCAGGGCGCGATACAACAATTCACCATAGGACACGACATAACCGGCAGAGCCTTCACGTATCACCTCATCCTTACCGGGAGTGAAGGTGTACCCTTCGTCAAACAACTTGCTGCCATCTTCCTTGCAGATGAAAGGCACTTTGCTGCGGGTCGTGAAGATATACCGCACACCATCATCATTCCACACCGTGTTGACCAGTGACTTCAGTTGCAAGGCATCGGCCGCGAAGTACAGGCGTGTGGTGTCACCTTTTGGAAGACCGCAGTGGGCCAGAAACACGTTGATGCCATAGTGGCAGGTATTGTCGGCGATTTCATCCACACCCGCATGGGAGAAATGGCAAATCACGTTGCTCTCATTCAGACGCGCCATGGTTGCTTCAGAAATAATCATTTCAAGGAAGGCAGAAAAAGTACTGAAGATGCCTTGCTTGCCTTTTTCATAGCCAAAACCCGCGGCAGCAGAGAAATTGCCCCGCTCCTGGACGCCACCATTAAAAATGATTTCAGGGTGGCGGGCGCGGATATTGTTCAATCCGGTAGAACCTTCCAGATCAGAATCGATAACCAGCACACGATGGGCGCGTTCGTCGGATGGGATAGTATCCAGAATATCACTGACAATATTGCCAAACTCACTGCGATTCGCGGCGGTTTCCTTGGAGGAACCCAGGTAGGTGGCGCTGCTTGATGGCTTCTCAACCTTATTCAGGAATTCCACAGCTTCCGTATGACCACGCTGGGTCAGATACTCAATCGCAAATTCCTTTTTGATCACGTCATGCCCAGCACTCTTGCCTTCGATTCCTGGAATTCCAGGCGCCATTAAACGCCGGTTAACTACCGCCACTGGCCCGATGGTCGTGCATGCCTTGCACATACGGGCAAATAAAGCGTCAAAGTCTTCGCCATCCGCCGAATCTACTGTGAGACCATGACCTTCCAGTGTCTTGGCAACATCATAACCCGGCATATATTCTTTGGGATGTCCTGCAATGGTCACGTTGTTGTCGTCGATAAGCAGCTTGACGTTGAGTTGTTTGGCAACGGCCATTCGTGCAGCTTCGGCATCATTACCTTCCATTTGCGAACCGTCGGAACCTAACAGAAACACAACCTTGCCGGGATTGGCCAGCGCCACACCGTTAACATAGGGCCACATGTGGCCAAGTCGACCAGAGGCAAACTTGATACCCAGTTCTTCATCGCGTTCGGGGTGGCCATACAACCCACTGCCTGCCGCACGGTATTCATAAAGTTTTTCAAATGGAATATCACCATTGAAAGCGGACATGGCATACTGAATCGCAACCCGGTGTCCCGCTTCATCAAAGTAGGCCGGATAGTATTTGTCACTGAATTTCATAAAACTGTCGGCAATGACCACTTCCGGGACAATGTCATATGCGCCACCAGTATGTCCGGCGAAGCCTTTGATACCGGCGATAGCGGTAAAGAAAACGATGGTATCGCGGACAACTTCAATATTGGTGAACAGTTGCTCTTTTTGTTCTGGTGTCAGAGTGCCCGCCTCAGGATTTATTGCCAGGGGCTTGTATTTGCTGACATCAATTGGAAAAGTCATGGTTTGTGCCTTTCATGTGTGATGGTGTTGGTCTCAAGACAAGAATCAGGCCGAAGCCGTACACGGGGAGACGCGGAACCAGCACAAATCCCCCCAAAAAATCATGAAATCGCTTTCTACAGGCGATTTCCTTCCTCTACAGTACAAATGATAACATATTTGGACTTTTCAATGCCATATTGGCACTTGCTACAACCAGTTTTTGGTAGAGAGTACGATATCCTGGAATGGTCCTTGTCTAAATCCCTGGCAGACTTTAATTGGAGGTAATCATGATACATAACACGCAATTTTATGTGGTACTGGTTGCTCTCATAGCGGCAATCATCATCGTTCCCGGTCTCCACGCAGAAGACACAGAACCCGAGGTTGCTGTTTTGTATATCCCCCATCCAGATGATGAAATTATCTCATTCGGTGCCTGGATTCTATACGCCTTGTCAGAAGACATCGATGTCCATGTAGTCTTTCTCACACGAGGTGGCGCCTCCATCGCGATTCACGCAGTCAACAACCGCCTCGAAGCCATGGGTATGGAAACCATTGACGTTGAAACCTTCATGCAGGGACGTATCCGGGAAGCAACACTGAGTATGCGACGGTTGCATGTCAAGCCGGAGAATCTACATGTGCTCGATCTGCCAGATGGAGCAGTTACGTCAGAGCAGGTTGAAGCAGTAATCCTCGACTTTGAACAACAATTTCCTGGTGCCGAACACAGAACGACTACCTACCATGACCGACATACAGACCACCGGGCAGCTGGTGAAGCATTGCTCCACCTCTATGATGCAGGCAAAGTACAGCATGCCTATTTCCATGTGCCCTTGTATCATTGGGCGGACCCTGTCCCTGGCGCACTTTCTCCCTGGTCTGACAAATGGGAAGCGCGGTACCATGAAGGACTCAATGCCTTCAGGATTTGGCTTCCGGAGGAAGGTTACTATTCAGTAGGTTACAAATCAACCAAAGTCAGCATTGACACCCGTTATGAAGAACCACGTTCCAAAATCCATCTGCCCCATGATGCAGCATTATAGATATTGCAAGAGAACCACATACCGGTATTATGTAACCAGATGACAATACACCAGGCACAGGATATCAGGTTACTTTATACTACATCTAATAGCTGGTATAAGAGTAACAAATAATGGTGTTCGCAATTATTAACTAAGTTTATATATCAGGCCCCATACTCCGTCTTTCGGGCAAGGATAACAGCTTCCCCGAGATGTACTTCATGGAGTTCAAACTGAAAACCACGGTCGACTGATTCAAAATCACCGATGAGTGTTATCAGTTCACCGGGTACAGGCAACACGCCCTCGAATTCATCTCGCTCGATCCGTATCGGCATCGCTGCATCGGTGCATGCATCCAGTCCACAACTGTTAAACTCATCCAAATCTACAACCACAAAGGCCCCGCGCTCCTCAAAGCACTGCACGACAACGCCTTCCACTGCAAGGCGGCCAGAATGTGCTTGTTGATTTCGAAGGAGCGACTCAACCCCTATTGATGGAACCGTCTCGTCAACATGCGCAGGACGCAGACCAGTTCTATCCGATTTCATCAAACCTGCGGTCACATCTCCAGTGACTTGATGTGTATGTTGAGATGCGTGCTTGTCAGTATCGCATCCAGATACCAGCGCTATAAGTACCAGGCCCATTGCAGCAATGACCACATACATTAAATGTTCCAATGATGTCTTCTGGATGAAAGGATAAGTAAAATAAGACACAACAATTTTCTCCCGATTTTTAGTAAACATTTTTATTCTCCTTGAATTTATGATTCGTTATTTATTCACTACGCAATGCATCAACAATTGGGCGGCGTGCTACATTAACAAGAGGCACTATGGCACCAACGGCACCGATTACCAGCGACAACAGCAGGCCGGCGCCAACAACATACCCATCGATGGCGAAACGAAATGCACCCATGGGTATACGCATCGGCAAGTCATTGAGCAGCAGTGCAGGCAACCCACCAAGTACGCCACCAGCGAGACAGAGCAATACGGATTCCAGCAAAAACGACGTGAGTACCGCCAATCTTTTGTAACCACGCACAATCAAGATTGCCATCTCGCGGGTTCGACCCAATATGGATGTAAACATCGTATTCATGCCGGCTAGTGTAGCTGCAAACATCAACATAGCTGTGACGGCGATACTCACCATACTGACTGGACGTAGCCGATCGGCTGCTGCGGCAAAAAAATCTGTTTCGCTCCAGGCAGCCAAACGCACATCGGTACGCGTAGTCAACTCGAACACCAGCTCCTCTGCTGCCGTGGGGCTTTGTGCTTTGAGCACAACCGCGGAATAGTCTCGGCTGCGGCTTGCGGTTTGCACATCGTCCAGGCGGGCCCAAATCTCCGATTCCAACAAAGTACCCGGTGCTTCAAAGTGACCGACAATTTGCCAAATTTCACCTTCGAAGGATATAGATTGACCGATAGCCAACGCTGTATCAGGAACACCCAACTTTGCCGCAGTCAACCGACCGACAATGACTTCATACCCTTCAACGGGCAGTTTTCCATCTGTGAGGCGTACCTGCTCATGAACGTAAAAAGCTACAGGCAATACCCCACGTACAGCCCCCCGGTAACCATTGCTGCCAGCAACAATTCCAGGTTCCTCTGACGTGTGTTCCCGGGGCAGGTGTACAAAGGTGCTGAGTAATTTTTCGGGTGATGCCAATGGTTCACCATCTTTCTGCGCAACAGAACCATCGTACTGGAAACGTTGAAAATCAGCCGGTTCTATAGCAGAAAACTCCAGTGACTCAGCTCCCAAACTCAGGACAATTACATTACCGGGCGACGCGGTACCGCGAGTGCTGTGCAACAGACCACGAGACAAGCCCAGCATCATTACTGAGACAAAGATGGCGACCGCGACTCCCAATATTGTCAACATGCTGCGTGCACGACGATGATAAAGAGACCGAACACAATATCGAACTGGCATACCCATCATCAGTTCACCTCCCGTAACGCCGTAACAATCGGCTGTCGCGTTCCATGTATAGCTGGTAATATAGAACCAAAGAACCCCAGAAAAGTACCTGCCAGAAGTGCCAGTAGAACGATCTTTATTGAAAGATAGGGAGTAATCGTATAGCCTTCCACACCAATGGCAAATTGCCCATAGGAAAGTATCAGCGCAGCTAAGACTATACCCGTCACAGATGCGGTAACAGCTCCTGTTACTGACTCATACAAGATGAGACGCACAACCATGCCCTGTGTAAACCCACGGGTACGCAGCAGTGCCATCTCGCGTAAACGCTCACGGACGCTCATTGAAATACTGTTGGACACTGCCACCAAAACCAACACCAATGCCAGGTAGGCAACGATTTGAGAAAATCGCACCATGTGCATGAACTCTTCAATGTTGCCTGTAATAAAACTCTTCTCTGGTCCGGAGCGGGTTTGCGCGGGATAATTGGCAAACATTGTATCGATTTCCCGGCTGACCTCGTCCATGTGACCAACATCCTCAAGCAATACAGTAAACATGGTAGCGACGCCAACTTGATTTATGGAATACTCAAGAAAATGACGGTCTACAAGAATCACCGATTCCAGGCTTGAACCTGGCGCGTCAAAGATACCACGCACTACAAATGACACCCCTCGCAACTCCTGAAGGGTTACTGTGTCACCAACTTGCCAACCGTAACGATTGGCTGTTGCACGCCCGACCATGGCGGCACCACGTTCATTGGCGAATGAATTATAATCATCATCAGAAACCTTTATATTTCGGAAGTAACGAAACTTGTCTGGCTCTATCCCGTGTATTGCAACCAAATCTGTGGTTGTTTGACAACTCGATAATAGAAAACGAATCGGCATAACTTCCTGAACTCCGGGTATCTGAGCGATTTGGTCAGCATAATGTACGGGCAGGCGGGAGTATGGAGGGCAGGCCTTGTAGCGTTCAAAGACAATGATAACTGCATCGTCTCCCGTCTCTTCTACCATTCTCCGAACGCCACCATCTACTGCAAGCAAACAAACAAAAACAAGTACCGCTGCAGCTACAGTTAGCGTAGTTAATACAGTGCGCAATGGTCGGCGCATCAAATTTCGAAAAACGAGCTTCAGCATCATGGTGTTGCCTCCGCAGCATCAACACTGGATAATGCCTTTAAAGGGGCTTCTGGTGTATCCACAAAGCGTCCTTTCTCCAGGTGAAGTATTCGCGTGGAAAATCTGGCCGCCTGGTGGTCGTGTGTCACCATCACTATAGTCTTGCCAAAACGTTGATTTAGCTGACGCAGGAGATCAAGTACTGTTGCAGCCGACTCACTGTCAAGTGCTCCGGTTGGTTCATCCGCTAAAATCATTTTCGGATCGGTGGCAATGGCCTGCGCAATGGCAACACGTTGTTCCTGACCACCACTTAGTTGACGTGGATAATGATCTGCACGGTCTGATAAACCGACCAGTTCCAAAGCGGTGCCAACCAACTGTCGTCGTTTCTGCCTGGTAATGGGAAGCAACAATAGCGGCAGTTCGACGTTTTCATATGCCGTCAATACCGGCATCAGGTTAAACTGCTGAAAAATATAGCCTATGGCACGTCGCCGCCAAACAGTCAAGCGGGTCTCAGGCCATTGGGTGATGTTTTGGTTGTCCACAATCACCTGCCCAGAGTTTGGCTTGTCGATGCCAGCTATCAGATTCAGCAATGTAGACTTACCACTTCCGGAAGGTCCCATTAACACCAGGAACTCACCGGTTTGCACTGTCAGGTTTGCGTGGTTTAACGGCGTCACATCGACATCACCCTTACGATAGGTCTTCCGTACTGATTCAATATGTATTACAGTTTTATTTTCTGTTTGATCAACGGTCATAACTGAGCTACTCCTGGTTACTGGTAGTGGGTTCTGGCGGTAGAAAAGTTACCTGCACACTCATTTCTGGCCGTAAGACTGAGGGAACTGACGGGTTACCCTCTGCATCGGTCAGCTTGATTTTTACTTCAACCGTATTACGCTGCAAGTTAGCCATAGGCATCACGCGGTATACACGCCCATAAAATATTTCACCACGCAGTGCATCTGCTCGCAGGGTCACCTGTCCTCCTGCTGATACCCGGTCTGCATCGCGTTGATTAATCTCAACCCACACCTGCAAATTGCCCGGGTCAAACAATGTGAGTATTGCGTTGGAATCATTACCTACCTGAGTCGGTGTAACCCAGTCTCCAATCCGCACGAAACGTTCCAATACCACGCCATCGACAGGCGCACGGATTACACATTGCTCTACTTGCCATTGAAGACGTTGCAGGCGTGTTTCCGCCTGGACAAGTTCTGCTTCCGCAACCGCGATATCTTCAGGCCGTTGTCCTGATTCTCGTAGACCATACAATGCTTTGGCGCTGTCCAGGTCAGCCTCGGCTGTTGCCAGTTCTCCATGCGCTGCCAACAATTGCTGTGATGGTGTCGCACCAATCTCTACCAACTGCGCGTAGCGCTCAACCTCTGATCGCAGGTATTCAGCTCTGGCATCTGCCTGACGCATGCGCGCCAAAGCATCGGCGATCTCTTCCTCTCTGAACCCAGCACGTAACTTTTTCAAACGTGCTTCTGACAACATGACATCTGCTTTTGCTTCTGCTTGAGCCTGACGATGCATGGTACTGTCGAGAGTCAGTATCACCTGCCCTGCCTGCACTTCTTCACCTTCAACCACTTCCAACGTTTGCACCAGGCCCTCCACTCGTGTTGTGACGACAATGGGGCCAGGCGGTACAATTTCTACATAACCACCAGCAGTAAAGGTATTCCCAGGAGCAGAAACTGCTGCAGCTGTATTGGAAATTGTGTCATTAATATCATCCTGTGATTTTTGTTCTGACACATTGCTGTCTACTGATTCATTATTTTCCGTAGCAGTCAATACCCGCCAGGTAGTTCCTCCCATTCCAAGAAATATTATTATCAGTAGAAAATATCCAAACATACGCCAATAACTACGTATTGACGTAGTATTTTCTTCAGGGGTATCAATTCTCAGGTTATCTAAATTTGCCATTTTGGTCTTTCTCGTTATATTCAGGAAATACTATCTATTAGATCCAAACCACGGTCACCCAAGGCCGCCGCCAGGTCTGCTTGTGATTGGAAAACTGCGAGACGGGCCATCTCACTTGCCATCTCAGCATCAAGCATCTCAATACGAGCCTTGCGCACAGCGACTGCGTCGGCTTCTCCCAGGTATTGAGCCTGCTGCAGTAGATCATGTTCGGTGAGCAATAGTTGGTAAATCGCAGGCAGTTCGTCATATAGTCGTTGACGTACATATAGCAATTGCAACGCTGCTTCGTGTACTTCTAAAATCAACGATGCCTGTGTGGCGAGCATTTGCTCTTCCAGTGCTGCCAACTTTGCCTCATAAACACGCTTCTGAACTTGGCCACGATCAAAAACAGGTACAAACATTAATAACTCAATACCTATCTCTGTACTGTCTTCGTTCTTAAAATAAACACCCGATTCAACATCACCGAGCCATTGCAATGGTGCAACCTTCAATAAAATTTCCAACTCTCTTGCTTGCACTGCCAATCTGGTCAGTTCCGGACGTTGTAACATGCCCAAATCCATTTGGTTATTTTCATTGAGTTCAAACGATACCCAGGCAGCTTCTTCTTCAGGCATATCCAATACAGACTCAGTTGCCAAAGGCAAATTTAATAACCTGTTGAGCCGTGCATTGGCTTGTCGACACAACAGCATTTGTTCACTCAGTTGCATTTGCGCTTCAAACAATTCTCTTTCAAGCCGCAATACATCCAGCCTGGAAAGTGCTCCGAGCGCAAGCTGTTTATTGGCAATATCAACAAGTTCACGAAACAATTCAACACGTTCCTGCAATAGACTTGTTGCTTTTTGTCGTATGTAAACTTCTGAAAAATTTACCCGGACATTTTTAGTCAACGCTATTTGTCTTGTTTGCAGGTCAAGTACGGCAACTTCTTCACGGGTTTCGCTTGCATGGATTAATGATTGACGACGGTTGACCGGATCAATCATATCTACAATATGTGTTGCAAGTTTCACCACCCATTCAGTGGGATCAGCAATCAGACTTAACCGTGGATTCGGAGGAAGTGATGTCTGCACTTTCTCCCAATATGCTACTGAAACATTGTGACGCGCAACACGCAATTCAGGATCGTGTTGATGAGCCTGTCGAATCGCAACTTCCAATGTCAGTGGATTTTCAGGTGAGAAAGGAGTGGCCCGTGGCGCAATGGTCGCCATGGTAGAGGGTGGTTGAACTGTAGTGCAGCCGGTCAATCCGACAACACAAAGCAGTACAAACAGGGTATTCAAAGTAATAACCCAGATGCGAGGCATAACTATGTGGTCCTTCAGTGATCGTACAGGGATTGAACAATCATCCGGAGCTGTCAACGTGCAATACAGGAGACACAGCTACCGAGATTGTGCAGGGAATATCTGAACAGAAATGTCAGATGAGATCACAGAAGCAGCATGGTGCTTTTGATACAAGACCAGGTTTGATTTGTATAATAGGGAGGAGGGATATCCGAAAAGGCAGGGGCGTTGGCAAGCATATGTTGGTGATATGCAAGCAAATCCCCAATCAATAGCAAAGAACAGTTATACAGATCATGCTGATCTGCTGTTCTCACAGGTGCAGGAGTAAGGAATGGTTCAACAGAAAACGGAATATCGTAGCAACACTCATTATCTGGAGTAAAACCTGCTTCATGCGGGTTCACAGGTGAGGGCACCCCCGGACAGGTAGCATCAGTGGACTCACTACAAGGCAAAGATGCAGTTTTCAATTCCATCGAACCATCAGAAGCAACACACATAGTCGTAACCTGACTACCCAACATAACATTCGCCAGCAAGGCAAACAGAACCATCCCAATGCAGGACAGCTGTATTTTACCAAAATGTATTCTATACATTTGCTTTATGTTATATATCAGGTTCTGAGATGTCATTGACTGCTGTGTTGAAGATTTTCCCATAGGATATAGGTTCTTATCACAAAACAAGTACCGTTACTCCTGACCGCAAAACTACTATAAGTATATGGTACCGTTAAGTAATTGTCAAGCAAAAAAACAGAGAGAATCAAAAAAATTTGAATATGCCCGGGCTTTTAGTATAAAAAGTGTTTGATGGAAGTACCTATAAGGGGCGAAGCCGCGACAGGAGGGAAGGGGAGGGAGGAAGTGTGAGGGGTGCCTGTCACGGCTCCGCAAGGGGTATGGGGTATTGGGTATAGCTTCATATGTCTACCGGTGGAACACGTCTAAGGGGACGTTTTCCGCCGGGGGCATAACATCTTGTTCACTCGTATGAGTAAACGGTGGTTGAGCAATTCTGGTTGACATTTACTCCAAGCCACCATACTGTTTTTCAACTTTTTAATGGGTGTGCCAAGTAATATTGCTTTACTTCTGGCTACTCCCGGAATCTGCTAATATGACCTTGTGATTTACATCAATGGTTTCACTTCAGGCCAACTTGTTCACGAAGTAATCTTCAACAATATCTAACGATATTATACAATATTTATTCACTTCTTACAGGCAGTTTTATACATAAAACGGTCGAAAAGTTTCTTTATTGGGTAAATTATCGACAAGTCTTACAGATTTTCACAATTTTAAAATTATACGGACAACAATTACGAAACTGCAGGCACTGTCGTCTATTGTTTATCAGATATATGCATATTCGTGAATGGATCAAACACACGACATGGCAATCATGGACAACCCAGTAAAGTCAATGAAAACTTACCCAGACCCAATGAGAACATAATTAAGGTGTGTATGGATTGACTCAACACACAAACAGACCAATGATTCGAGAACAACTAAATTAAATCTGCAATCGTATCACCCTCATGCTTCCAGGTGCGCCAATAGGCCCGTAATCTTCGCGTAAAGGCGTCAGGCTCTTCCGCGTATATCCGTTCTCCCAGAAAAACACTCATTGCACGAAGTTGACTTTGCCGCCGTTCGGCCAATCCCATGAGCAGTTGTATTTCTGCGCCTTCTTTGAAATCTTCTGAAATTTCTGGTAAAAAGGATTGAAAAACCGTCAAATCATGCTCGTCACCCAAAACATCAGATAAAGACTTCAATGCCTTTTTCTGGGCTTGCATCATCTTTGGCCAGATATTTTCTAAAAGAGTCACATGATACCAAAGGTATTTAACATTTTTACGCCATTCATGATAATAAAAAGGATCACCACTTTTGTGAGCACGGCGAAACTCCAGCAGGCCATTCTGATAAATTCGTTCAAGGCCTGGCTGTAACGTCGCAAAAGTTTCTTTGCTGTCTGGCCATGCCTCGACCCGTTGCTGTGCTGCGACAAGCGATTCCCGGACTGATTGGATAGTTTCTGGCATTGTACTATCCGAAGCTACCAAACTATCCATGCGAGATTGTAATGCTGTCTGCACTCCATTGAAAGTGTCTGGTTGCAGGTAACCGCCAAACAGTTCCCTCAATTTCGCCAGGGTCTCCAACATAGCCTGTGCGTCGCGTACAGAAGCCAATTGCTGTGCCAGATCGCGCACAGCCTCATTTTCCACACCATATTGCTTACCAAGTTCTTTTCGTACCAAACGCAGGGCACCACGAACACGCTTAAAGCACTTGCGGGCCTCATGAACACCGTTGCCAGTACCTGCTTGTTCCTCACCAAGCCAGTTTCCTGCAGCTTCGTATTCCTCAACGACAATACGTCGTATACCTTGCATCACATTTTCATCACGTACCAGTTGGTATGCCATATGTTGTTCTTTCTTGCTGTCTTGTCAGTGGTACTATTCATAGAGACTCATGTATCTTAATTCTAATTGATTGTTATGACTTACACAAAAATTCAAGGATTCATATCTATCAAGAATATGCATAATGCAAATATACGTTGCGAAAGGGACTTTTAGCATTCTGGTGTTTTTTGATACTATATAAAAAATCTAATTGACAGTAGCAGGAATTCTACATGGCGGTCGGAGAGAAATACGTGCAGGAATCAACCACATCCAGACACTCACTGGAAGAGGAAGTTCAACAACTTCGCAACCAGGTTGCAGATTTGGAAGCACGGTTAACCCAATGCGACCAGGAAGCAGTTGAACGTATTGAAGAACTAGAGGGTCTGAATGCTTCATTGCGCCTTTATATGCGTGCCATGGAAGCATGCACCGAAGGGATCGCCGTACTGGATGTTCAACAACCCAATTTTCCTCTCATTTATGTCAATGCAGGTTTCGAACAGCAAACCGGGTACAAACGTGAGGAAGTATTGAACAAAAGTGCACGTTTTATACATGGCCCTGGCACCAACCCAATAACAGTCGACAAGATTCGAGATGCCTTAACCAACGGAAAACCTTTTACCACTGAGATTCTCAGTTACCGCAAGAATGGTTCATCATTTTGGAATCGCATCTCACTTACACCACTGCACAACAAGCGCAATGAACTTACCCACTTTGTAAGTATACAATCTGATGTGACAAGTCGGGTTCAATCCAACCTGGAAATCCAGGAAGCGTTGAACTTGCTGGAAGAAACAAACATCAAGCTCACGCGTACAAACCAATGGATGCGCAGCAATCTGGAATCAGCAGCATTAGTACAAAAAGCTTTGCTGCCCGAGCACCTTCCAAATTCCAAGCGTGTACATTTTGCCTGGCAGTTCCATCCGTGCGATGAATTGGCTGGTGACATCTTGAATGTATTTCGTCTCGATGATGACCACGTTGGTTTGTATTTACTTGATGTTTCCGGACATGGTGTTGCCGCTGCATTATTGGCCGTCTCTGTCTTTCGACTTCTGGCACCTATGGCACACAAAACCTCTCTGGTCAGGGAGCGTATCGAAGAATCAGGTACCTATGTGATGACTTCACCGTCAGAAGTCGCGGAACGCTTAAATCGACAATTTCCCTGGGATTATGAAACAGGACAGTTTTTTACTTTGGTTTACGGTGTTCTGAATGTTAAAACGTTAAAATTCAAGTTCATTACCGCAGGACATCCAGGACCAATATATTACCCCGCAGGCGGAAATCCCATTGTTATGCCCAGCTTGGGCTTGCCTATTGGCCTGACAAATGACCGTTACCAGGATCAGATTATTCAATTGAACACTGGAGATCGGTTGTTGCTGTATTCTGATGGCGTTACCGAAGCAATGAATCCCGAACGTCAATTATACAGCCGGGAAAGACTGATGAAAAAATTTAATTGCAAAAAAGCCAACAACTTGAATGAATGCCTGAACAATATTCTTGAGAGTGTTATAAATTGGAAGCAAAGCCGCCGCTTTCACGATGATTTTTCGCTGCTCGCGCTTGAAGTCAAATCTCCAGTTTAAAATCTTAAAAAGTAGCAGACAATATATGATCAATTGAAGAATTGGCATCTTCTGTTTGCGATTCACTTCAGGTGCTGGTTTTCACATGGTGGCGTTAATAATCATACCTGTACTGTTGGGTCACCCTCTTTTTTTTTTTGCACATACACTTCACCCTGAGACCGGATGCATATGCAATTTATCCAGGAATGGATTGAAGAAACTGAATCCACCAACGATTATCTCAAGAGGAAATTGTTGGAGGGTTCCGGTACCGCAGGATTGGTCGTCGCAGCCAAAAAGCAGGTTACAGGCCGCGGTCGTGACGGACGTTTGTGGATATCGGAGCCAGGTAAAGATTTGACGTTTTCAGTTGCGTTACGAGTTAAGGCATCGCCTGAGAAGTTGCCTTCATTACCAATGGCTATTGCCTTGAGTATTCGAGAAACCCTGGACTCCCAGTATCAAATTCAAGCCGAAGTAAAATGGCCCAATGATGTTATGGTACACGGAAAAAAAATCTGCGGCATCATTTCTGAAGCACTTTGTGACCATAAAACAAATACTACCATTCTCCTGGTTGTGGGTATCGGTCTAAACATAGGCATGTCACCCGAATGGCTGGAAAAAATCAACCAGCCTGCAACCTCAATAGCTATTGTCTCCGGTATTTCTTATACGGTTACCGAAGTATTGGACAGAATTCTGGAGAATCTTCCAAAATGGTTGTCAGTCTGGGAAACCTGCGGTTTCCGTGCTATCCAGCATGATTGGCTCCTTCATGAGCGCAGACTACTCACTCACATACGCGTTGGACATGGCCATAAAATACGGCAGGGCATCTTGACTGGTTATGGCCCAAATGGCGAATTACTTCTCCGAGATGATCAAGGATTTCTACATTCGTGTGTTTACGGAGATATGCAGGTGGAAGATTTCGAGGTCGATACAGGTTATATATAGAATTGGTGCATGCGCTGTTATCTGGTCGCACTAGACCTGAAATCACGAAAAAGTTAGCAGATTCCAATTCTGGAGATAGTTAATAATGAGAAATAGAATATATTATCTTGTTTTTTGCTTGCATTTATCACTTTTAATTGTTGTCGGTTCGGGGTGTAACCGGAATTATGTATCTCCTGAAGAGATCATGGCCATCTCAGAAAACACCGTTAAGAGTACAGAAGAACAAAATTACACATACATTGAGGTTGATTTTATGGAACCAATTGAACGCAGCGAGGATGAATGGCAAGAAATACTGACACCTGAACAATTCAGGGTGTTGCGCCAACATGGGACGGAGTCCGCATTCACCAATGCTTACAATGATCACAAGGAAGCGGGCACATACACCTGCGCAGGATGCGGACTGGCCCTGTTCAGCTCAGAACACAAATTTAACTCTGGAACAGGCTGGCCTAGTTTTTGGCAACCGGTCATGCAAAATCATATAGGCTTGGAAAACGACGGACGGTTTGGAATGATGCGCACTGAGGTACACTGCATACGTTGTAGCGGCCACCTCGGACATGTTTTCAATGATGGACCGCAACCCACCGGGCTGCGGTATTGCATTAACTCGGCGTCACTAAACTTTGAAACGGCAGAATAGAATACGACGGCATAAATGAAAACAGAGCTATTGATGATAGGAACAGAATTACTTCTGGGACAAATACAAGATACCAACTCAACCTATATGTCGCAGCTTCTTGCCGAACACGGAATTCCCCTGTATCAAAAAGTAACGGTTGGCGATAACCAACAGCGAATCCTGGCAGCATTGGATGACGCACTTGAACGTAGCGACGTGGTACTGTGTAGTGGTGGTTTGGGTCCGACTGAAGATGACATTACACGTGAAGCAATTGCAGAATTACTTGAACGTAAACTGATATTTCGCAATGATTTATATGAAGATATATTAAGTCGCTTCAAACATTACCGTCTGCAAATCACAGAAAACAACAAGCGTCAAGCCACCTTACCGGAAGGTGCGATCCCAATCGAAAACCCGAATGGAACCGCACCAGGTCTAATAATTGAAGATAAACGTGGCGTGATAGTTTGCATGCCGGGAGTTCCCGGCGAGTTAAAGCCCATGTTGACTGAACGCGTTATACCGTATATAAAAAAACGCTTCAAAATCACCGGCACAGTATTTTCAAGGATACTCAAAGTATGTGGAATGGGTGAATCAAGGGTAGACAATATCATTGGGGATCTGGTGCAACATTCCAAGAACCCAACTGTAGGTCTATTGGCTTCTCCTGAAGCAGTGACCATACGCATTACAGCCTACGCGGCGGATCGCCAGGCTGCGGACCAATTAATTGAACCATTGGATATTGAAATTCGTGATCGTTTGCGTGGCCTGGTTATGGGTGTTGACGAAGACACATTGGAAGACGTTGTCGACCGACTTTTACTTGAACAAGGGTGGAAATTGGCTGTATACGAAACGTTCACTGGCGGGCTGATGGCCCAACGTTTCTCAGCAGCGACTACAACATCATTTCTCGGTGCTTTGGTACGCAACCCGGCACATGCCAATGGTCTTCAAAAAGCCTTTGACCTGAAAGAGCAAATTTTGCTATACTATCCTGCTGAATGCATTCTGATAATGCAAACAGACCTGACTGACAAAATTGTCAACGTGAATTTTTTTATGCCAGAAAACTCACATAAAAATCATTTTACTTGGTCACAACCATTTGGTAGTTTTGGCATTAAGGACCAAATGCGTATGACAGTAAGTATCCTCGAAAGAATACGACGTGTTCTAACCAACGGACAGTTGGAACCTTGACTGTCTTCATAACAACTTTTGCATTGAAGTATATGTGCAAACTTTATCAAAAGTAGAAGACCCCCTGAAAGATGCCAGGTACCGCATCGACATGACACCAAAGTACGGAGACTATTAATTTTAAAAAAGTCCGTTTCACCCTGAACAACCCGCTGCACCAATCAGGCAACTTACAAAATTAAAAAATTTGTTGCCAAACCATCGGCGTAAACCATGAATAAAATTGTCTCTAAAGACAAAACATGGATAACTATGGGAAAAGGATCATGTTTGAGATCATTGCTTTGATGCTCCTCTCGCAACAACCACTGCAACCATTTGTGGTAGGAGAAGCATCGTATTACACAGTTGAAAGCAGCAGTCAGTTCACTGCATCTGGTGAACGGCTACAAGACGATGAATATACCTGTGCCATGCTGGATGGCGAATTTGGTGAATATTATCTGGTCGTGACAAATAACGGAAAATCTGTTGTTTGTCGGCTAAATGATCGCGGACCTTTTTCAAAGGATCGTGTCATTGATTTATCTGAAGCTGCCATGCGGAAATTAGACCTGAACTTACGCCAAGGTGTCATAAATGTCACTGTATACCGTTTAGGAGCCAATCCACCACCTACCTTTATCACGAATTAAAAATGTATTTTTCTATGTTTTTCGAATTCAGACTCAGGTGACATACCTAAACGCAAAATAAGAAAAATACCCGAAAATAGTTGATTTTCGCCAGAGCTTATCATTAGTGTGATAGCCGGGTACAAAAATAAGTACTCGGCTGTTTTTTTAAAAAAAGGGAGTTAAGTTTAATGAAAACCATACCAAACACTTGGCACACGCCATATAGTCTATTGTTAACCATTACTTTGTTTGTCTTGATCTGTGGGATTGCGCTTTCTGAAGAGGCACAAGCGTCTGAAGAACTTAATGGATTACCACTTTTCTTTGAAGACGATTTTGATAATGGCATTGAACGTTGGGAGATGACCGATCCTGATGCATGGCAATTAGAAGCAGATGGAGAACGAACTGTGTTGTCTCTCAGTAAGCTAAGTGAATATACACCGCCTGTTCGCTCACCACACAATATAGCATGGGTGAAGGACTTACGTGTTGGAGATTTCATCTTTGAAGCAACGCTAAAGTATACAGGACGAGCCTATGGGCACGCTGATTTGTGCCTGTTTTTCGGTTACCAAGACCCAGCACATTTCTATTATGTCCACATCGCCACCGAGGCTGACCCCCACGCCAATTCCATTTTTCTGGTCAATGGAGAACCACGCGTCAGTATTGCTCGGGAACGAACCGATGGTACAGAATGGACGGATGAATATCACACGGTACGTATAAAAAGAGAGGTAGATTCTGGAAGTATCCAGGTTTTTTTTGATGACATGGACAACCCCATTATGACAGCAGAAGACAAAACGCTGACATATGGCAGTATTGGTATCGGCTCTTTTGATGACACTGGAAATTTTGACGTAATTCGCGTGTACGCCCAGCCAGCACCTGCGGAATAGGCCAGCCTATTCAAGTTGGCCCCCAGTCTACAGCATTACCCTGTGGACTGGAGGCCAACTTTTCGTTTTAATATATTCACTTCTGCACAATAACTATTTCGTGCCTGACGCTCCTTTACTTGAGATAGCTCAAGAGCATGTCAAGATCATAACTGACGACTTCGGCGGTTTCTTGAATAGCCATGATATTTTCCAGGCATGTAGTAAGCACATCAGAAGCTTTTTCTTTTTTCTTGTTCATGGAAAGCGTCGCACACAGGAATATCATAAACAGCATATACTCCAAACGTTCTTTGTTGATCCACAGCTTTCCTTGATAATGATTTGCTCGCAAGAAATGCAAGACATCCGAATCTCTGAAAATATTGTCCAGCACAGGCCCCCATACTTCATCTTGTAAGGCCAGCAGGTGTGGCATATGACCTGTACAGATTCGTACCAGTCGGGCATCACTTTCAGCTTGCTCTAAATCTGGGTGCAATTGCTCAAATGCAGCGACCATTGGCTTCAGCATGTAC
>Ga0334884_1002924_pt1 | contig 20542 bp, 8 predicted proteins | sample GraSluR1_MG_7_FD_207215 | JGI IMG/M metagenome (GOLD analysis project Ga0334884, IMG submission 207215) | Sludge microbial communities from methane-producing bioreactor in Wageningen University, Netherlands - Granular Sludge_12_05 R1 | ecosystem: Engineered > Bioreactor > Anaerobic > Unclassified...
GGTCCGCCGTGGCCGGCGGCAAGGCCGTGGGCCTCCTGGCCGCATCAGCTTCGCCGCTGCCATCCGGCCCCCGGGGGGCGATGTCGCCTGCGACGCCGGGCATCCTGCCGCCACTCACGACCCGGACCGTAGCGCGGGCGCGAAATGACAACGGCGCCGTCATCGCCCCGGACCTATGCCCCGCAGACCACCGGTCTGTCCCCCAGGGAGGTCAGGACCATGCCCCGACTCGCTACCTTGCCCCTCATCGTCCTCATCACGGCGGCCGGCGCAGTTGCCCGGCCGCTGCCGTTTGTCAACACAGGCTTCGAGGTTCGGGGCGAGGGCGCCGGCCTTCCGGCCGCGTGGGAGGCCAAGGTTGCCGAGGACGGGGCCGTCGCTCTGGACGGGGCCGTCTTCCACGAGGGCTCCAAGTCGCTGCGGTTCCGCCAGCTCTCGCCCACCAGCTACTCCTACGTGTTGCAGGCCATCCCCAATCACCGGCCCAATCAGCGCCTGCTGGCCACGGTGTGGGTCAAGTGTGAAAACGTGCGGGTGCGCGGCATCGGCCCCCGGCTGTTTTGCGGCTACGAGGGGGGGCTTTGCCACCACGCTCGCGGCCCCGTGCTGGACGAGGCGGGCAACTGCGACTGGCAGAAGCTATCTGTTCCGTTCAACACCCGGGACAAGCGGCACGTCCTGATCTACCTGTACCTGCACGAGGCCACCGGCACCGTGTGGTTCGACGATCTGCGGGTCGAGCCCGCACCGGCGGCGCTGACCGCGCCGGCCATGCCGTCGCCTCCCGCTGTCGACGGCATTTCCGATGATCCTCAGTGGGCGAAGTCCCCCGCTCACCCGATGGTCTCTACCGTGAGCGGCGAGCCCGCCCCCGACCGGCAGGTGCGGCTGGCCCACGATGCCGAGCATCTCTACATGCTAACCCGAGTGCCCGCACCGGAGCCCGGCGCGGCCGGGCGCCGAGGCCCCTGTGTGCAGCTCGTGGCCGATCCCGAGGCCCGGGGGTACCGAAGCCTGACCTTCAGCGTCGCCCCCGACGGGACGCAATGGACCTCCGCCGTCGGCGACGCCCCGGCGGACCTCCCCTGGGAAGCCGCCACCCGGACCGTGGATGGCGTTCAGACAGTGGAGATGGCCATTCCCGTGGCGGCCTGTGCTCCGTCCCTGCGGATGACCCGCATCTGGCGCCTCAACGTGGTCGATCGCAGGCCGGAGCAGGAGGATGCCGAGGTGGTCTTCACCGGCGAGGCCTCCCTGGAGCCCATCGCGCTGGCCGATGTGGAGCTCCCGGCGCTGGACCCGCTGCCTCTGCGGCGATCGGTGCTCAAGACGCGGCTGCAAAGCGTGATGAATGACTACAGGAGGCTCTCCGGCCGGCTGGACCTGGACATCGTCCCCGAGCAGTTCCCCGGTCGAGAGCGGGCCATCAGGGCCATGGAAGACCTGGGCGAGCACCTCGTCGAGGTCTCACGGGAGGCGGGAGACGCCGATCTGCGTGACGGTGACGGGTGGGAGAGGGCCCTGGCGGCCCTGGAAGGCCTGGAGGCCGAGCTGGCGGCGGCGAAGAGCTCCACCTGGGCCATCACCGGCTATACGGTGGCCTCCAGGCAGACCTCGCACCCCACGTGGGCGATCGCCGCGGAGACGCCCATGAAGAAGGTCCTGCAGGATGCCGGAGAGTGCGGCGCGGCGTTCTCCGACAAGGCCACGCTGTCAGCGGCCGGGGGTGAGGGCGAAGCGGTGCAGCTCGTGCTCGCGCCGCTGGTTGGGAGTCTCAGCGATGTGAGGATCGAGCTGCCCGACAGGCTGGACGGCCCCGGCGGCGGCATTCCCGGCTCGGCTCTGGAGCTCCATGAGGTCGGCTACGTGCGGTGTGAAAAGCCCGCCTACACCCGTCCGGCCCAGGTAGATTGGTGGCCGGACGCCCTCTTGCCATACTCACCGGTGAGTGTGCCACGCCGCCAGGTGCGGCCGCTGTGGCTCACGGTGTGGGTCCCTCAGGGGGCCGCGGCCGGGACGTACCGGGGCACGGTCCACTTCCGCCCCCGCCGCGAGCACGCCCTGTCTTTGGAACTCGAGCTGCGCGTGTACGACTTTTCCCTTCCCCCGCGCCCGGCCTGCCGGACCTCCTTCGGCCTCAGTTCAGGCCCCGTGGCCGAGTATTACCTGGGCAAAGGCGCAACGCTGCCTCCGGAGGCCTTCCGCGCCTTCTGCGGCGAGCTGCTGCGCCACCGGGTCTCGCCGTACCTCGCCTGCGAGTACAAGCCACAGGGGGAGGCATTGGCTGAGCCCCCCTTCGAGCCGTGGGAGAGCAATATCGAAAGCTGCATGGACCGCGGGCTGTCCAGCATGCTGCTCTCGATCATGCCCGCCACCCCGGACCACGGTCCGGACTACGACGAAGCGTACAAGGAGAGCTTCGCCGCCGAGCACAGGCCCCTTTACTCTCGGCTCAGACAGCGCGGCTGGCTGGACACGGCCTTCCTCTGCGCCTGGGACGAGCCCAATCCCAGTGCGTATCCGGGGGTCCTGGCCGGGCACCGGCTCATCAAGGACACCTGCCCCGATCTGCACATCCTCCAGACGGTGAACCAGGACCGGGAGCCCGAGGAACTGGTGGGCCGGGTGGACATCTGGTGCCCGATCACCTCGCTGTGGAATCCGGACTTCTACCACGCCCGGCAGGCCGCGGGCGAGGAGGTCTGGTGGTACGTGTGCTGCGGCCCGCACCCGCCGTATGCGACCTTCTTCATCGACGAGGACGCCATCGACCACCGGCTGCTGTTTTGGCAGACGTGGCAGCAGAAAGTGCAGGGCGTGCTGTTTTGGCAGACCACGTGGTGGGCGGGGAACATGACCGAGGGAGGAACGACGGCCCCCGCGGACCCCCGCAGGTGGGTGCAGCCCAGCTACGGGACGTTCAAGGTCAACGGCGACGGCCACCTGCTGTACCCGGGCGCGGACATGAGCCCTCTGGGCTCCCAGAGACTGGCCCTGATCCGCGACGGCCTGGAGGACTACGACTACCTATCCATCCTGCGCCAGAGAGTGCAGGAGGGCAAAGGGAGCGCGGAGGACAGGGCCGCCGCGGAGAAGCTCCTGCAGGTGGGCAGTGACATCTCCAAGGGGCTGACGGTCTACACCAAAGACCCGCAGGTACTGCAGCAGCGCCGGGACGCCATCGCGGAGATGGTAGAGAGGCTGAGGGGTTGATCGGAGGGCCGCTGGTGTGTATAATTCGCACATTAGTTCGAGGAGGCCGGAATGCCCAGGAGTGACCTGCCCTTCGGTAGTGAGTTCTCACCGCAACAGGTAGAGCTTCCTGCGCTGCTGCAGATGGGGAGCCGCCACGGCGGCAATTGGCAGGCCTTCGAGGCGGCCATCCGCGCTCAGTACTTCGAGGGGCACGACACCACAGACCGGAACAAGGCCAAGCTAGCCAACAACACACGTCTCAGCATGATCGCGTACGGTCTGATCGACAGAGACGCGCGCCTGACTGAGTTGGGTCAGGACCTCGATGCGGCCCGCCAGGACGATGCAATGCTGCACGCTCTGTTCGCCCGACACATCCTCCTCAATCTGCACGGCATGACTCTCATTCAGTGCGTGAGGGACATCCAGGCGGCGGGCGAACGGGTCACGCTGATCCGCTTGCGCGAGTGGCTGGACGCGCGAGGAGTCCATTTCCCACGAGGCGGCCGCCACCCGAGCACCATGCATCTGTGGCTCCGAATGGCCGGTGTCTTCGGCTCAGGGTGGACCGTGGACGAGGCCCGATTGGCACAGGTGGTCGGCACGACGGCCGACGCATTCGATGCGTTGGCGTCTCTCACGAAGGAGCAGGCCTACTACCTGCGAGCCCTTGCCAACGTTGGCGACGGTGGGCCCCACGCGGCCAACGAGATAGAGGCGCTTGCCTCCGCTACCTATGGTGCCAAGTTCAACGAGAAGAGCCTGCCGAAGGACGTGCTGTACCCGCTATGCGACGCAGGCTACATCACGCTCGAGCGCACCACGGGAGGACGCGGGGCCAAGTCTGCCCTCGTACGGCCAACGGACAAGGTGCGCGCGGAGCTTGTGGAGCCGCTGTTGCGCCAGATTGAGGCACAGGTAAATGCCGATCTGCGCCCCTACCTCCGCCAGCCACTGGCAGAGATCCTCACCAGACTAGATTCGAGCGACAGGCACGTGAAGGGGCTGGCGCTGGAAGCATTGGCCCTCAAACTGATGCGGCTCCTGGACATGGACTACGTGGCGACGAGGCTGCGAGGCGCTCAGACGGGCGGAGCCGAGGTCGATCTCGTGTTCGAGTCTTCACGTCTGGTGTTCTCGAGGTGGCAGGTACAGTGCAAGAATACGGCCAGGGTCAGTCTCGACGACGTAGCCAAGGAGGTCGGGCTGAAGCACCTACTGAAGAGCAACGTGATCGTGATCGTGTCCACCGGCAAGATCGGCGATGAGGCTCGTCGCTACGGAAACACAGTCATGCGTGAGTCGAACCTGTGCGTAGTCATGGTGGACGGCGATGACGTGCTCTCTGTCCGAGATAGGCCAGCCTCGATAGTCGACATCTTCTGCCGTGAAGCCCGCCGCGCGATGACGCTCAAGGCACTGAGACTCGAGGACGACAAATGAGCATCGGAACTGGGAGTCGGGTCAGCGTGTACCACCGGACACCACTGGGCGAAATCTGTCTCGGAGACTGTCTGGATGTGCTGGAGACGCGCGTCAGCGATCAGTCGGCCAACCTCATAGTGACTAGCCCTCCCTTCGGCTTGGTCCGCAAGAAGAGCTACGGGAACGCCGATGCCAACGAGTACCTGGACTGGTTCCGGCCATTCGCCGAGGCCTTCAGGAGGGTGCTGCGGGACGACGGCAGCCTCGTCATCGACATCGGTGGCTCTTGGGTGCCGAGCCAGCCGACCCGAAGCCTGTACCACTTCAAGCTGCTCATCATGCTGTGCGAGGAATACGACTTCCACCTCGCGCAGGAGTTCTACTGGTGGAATCCCTCCAAACTGCCCACACCTGCTGAGTGGGTCAACGTCAGGCGCATCCGCGTCAAGGACGCGGTCAACTCAGTCTGGTGGCTCTCGCCCAGCCCGTGGCCGAAGGCAAGCAACCGCCGGGTTCTCCAGCCCTATAGCGACAGCATGAGGAGCCTGCTGGAGAACGGATACAGGGCAAAGCTACGCCCTTCCGGGCACGACATCAGCCCGAACTTCGCCCGCAACAACAACGCAGCGATCCCCCCCAACCTGATCGCAGTCGCGAACACTGAGAGCAACTCGTACTATCTCCGCTACTGCAGCGAACGCGGCATCACGCCGCACCCTGCGCGGTTCCCATCTGACCTGCCCGAGTTCTTCGTGCGCATGCTCACTGACGACGGTGACCTCGTCGTGGACCCGTTCGCGGGAAGCTGTGTGACTGGTGAGGTGTGCGAAAGGTTGGGACGCCGATGGCTGTGCGCCGAGCTCGTCGAAGAGTACCTAGATGGCGCCATGGCTCGGTTCACACGGCCCCAGGAGCCGCAGTTGCCGATGGACGCGGGCGACCTGAAGGTCGTCGACGCCAACGACGAAGCCAACTACTACCGGGTGCCTCGGCCCGGAGTGCTCTGGAACGGGCGACCCACTGAAGCACTACCGCCAGACGGCGGGAGGTCTCGGCCGAGCAACCGGGGCATGCCTGAGGGTGGCGAAGAGGATGGCTGCGGGGGGGCCGCAGACGATGCATGAGGGCGCCCCGCCGGCACGGTGGCTCTCAATACTGTGTGCCTACGACCTGAATGGTGCTTGGCCAACGGCGAACGGCAAACGGCCGGCGGGCTGGAAAGCCCGCCCCACCAACGGCCGGCGTCATCTCGCGCCTCGCCTTGCCGTTCTCAGCCGTTCTCTGTGTTCTCCGTCGTTCTCTGTGTCTCTATGATGAGCCGTCCCCCGTTCTCCGTGGAACTCCGTGCTCTCCGTGTCTCCATGGTCTGACGTTTCCCCGCCTCTCCCCTACTCCGCCTTCCACCACTTGCCCTCCCAGGGCTTCAGCTCGACACGGAAGCGGGTGTACCCGTCCTCGGTTCGGGTCTGCTCAAGGCCCGCGAAGTCGCTTCGGCCGGGCAGCTTCACGGCCACCTCGGCGTCGGTGGCTATCCCCGCCCGCTCGCGGATCAGGATCATGCGCCCGTCGGTGGCGGGGTACACCCGCAAGTTGTGGGGCGCGAGGACCGGGCGCTGCACTCCGGCGGCCTGCAGCAGCGTCTCGTAGATCGGCACCAGAGCGTCGCGGGGTTCCTGCTCCGGGCTCATGCCCCATAGCGGCTCATGGGCCAGGCCGAGGGGAAAGCCGAAGGCGTGGATGGCGTTGCCGGCGTGCTCGGAGACCCGACCGATCGCTTCGCCGGCCGCGGTTCGCAGGAGGGCGCCCTCGTCGCCGAACGTCCCCGTGGGCGGGATCTTGCCGAAGTCCACCGTCAGTCGCTCCTCCCCGGTCTCACAGGTGAGCACCAGCTCCTGGGGGCCCTGGAGGGACACCTGCGCCTCGTAGTCCTCCATCCCCAGCCACGTGCCCAGGGGTTCGGGAAAGGCCGTCAGGGGCTGCAGGCGCGGACCGCGCTTGCCGATGCGGCCCAGGGCCAGCACGCGCCCCCCGGCGCTTTCCGGATCGCAAAGCCAGCGATCCAGCGCTTCCCAGACGTGCCCGGGGCTGTCGAGGGTCACCGAGGGCAGGATCACCAGCCGGTATGGGCTCAGATCGATCTTGAGGTCCTCGGGGCCATAGCACAGGTCACGGTCCATGACGATGTCGAACTCCACGTTGAGCTGGGTCAGGGCCTCGGCCACCGCCATGGCGTTCCCGTAGTCCAGGCCGCTCATGTTGCTGTGCGCCAGATTGGTATTGCGCACCAGCAGCACCTGTACCGGGCGGCGCAGGGAGAACTCCACGCCCTGCACGGCGGGCAGGAACTGGCCCATCCAGCGCAGTAGCGGGGTCTCGTGGGGCAAGGTGTCCCCGTGGGCTCCACTCATGTGGTTCCAGGTATAGGTCTGGGTCCAGGCCACGCCACCGCCGATCTCGTCAAACAGTGCGCCGCGGTAGTAGTTCAGAACCTCCTCGGGCTGCTCGGCGCTGCCGCCCTCCCCCTCTCCCGAGGCGATTCCCGCCGCGGGGCTGCCGGGAGACAGCGCGTACGGGCGATAGGACGAGACCACCTTGATGGCCTTGCGCACCGTGGCCCAGGCCGGTAGCTGCGACAGGTTCTGGCCCGAATCGTGGCACCCCACGCCGATCGCATCGAAAGGCAGATCGGCGCGGCGGTACAGGTGCAGGAAGTGCCAGCTATTGGTGAAGTCCTGGGCGTTGGAGTAGAACAGGAGCTGACGCGGCATGCCCTGGCGCACGATGGCGGCGAAGCGGCTGAGCATGCCAAACAGAAGCTCGTCCTCACGCATCTCGTAGAAATCGATCCACAGCGGGTCCTCGGGGGTGAACTGGTTGTACGACTTGAAGCTGGGAAGCTCGATGGACCTGTCCTCCGGGCTGAGGAACCGCGGCCACAGCGGGAGCGGGAGGTCCTCGAGGCTTTCGACCTTCGCGAAGGGGTGCTCGTCGGGCTCGAAACCCGGCACGAGCACGGTCTCCTCGTCCGCATCGGGCCAGAGCTCGGGCTTCAGATCGCGGCGCCGGTAGCCCGATCGGTCGGCATAGTCATAGCCCCGGGGCGTCTGCTCCCGGAAGGCCTCCACCGTCCCGTACTTGCGCGTCAGAAACTCGGCGAATAGCTGCCTTTGGTGGGGGTTATCCAGATCGTGCTCCAGGACGATGTCCTCCTCGCCGATCATCATCCCCAGCACGTTCTCGCACTCGGAGTACCGGTGCATGATGCGCCGCATCGCCAGAGCCTGGGCCTTGGCGACCTCGGGGTAGAGATGGTAGCGAGAGCGATAGGGAGGCAGGACGACCTCGGGGTGCGCGCTCCAGAAGAAATCGCCCTCGAACGCGATGTAGCGGCCGTGGGCGTAGGCGCGGCGGACGAAATGGTCCAGCACGTCGACGGCGCGGTCGAAGTGCGGGAGATTGCTGCCCGCGGGCTGCTCCTGCAGCAGGGCCCATTCGCCCTGCGCGGTGAGCAGGTCGCCCCAGCCCAGGAAGCGGATGTAGAGATTGACGTCGGCGGCGGCCATCAGATCCAGGTCGCGCTCGTAGCGGTCGAAGTCCCAGCCCAGCAGGCCGAGACCCTTCTGGCCATAGATGGTGAAAAACAGGTGGCGCACCTGCCCGGCGCCGTCGATGAGCTGGCCGGTGGCCTCGTCGATACGACACATGTCCGCGAACTGCGCCGCCCACCGCGGGTCCTCGGGAGCCTGGGTGATCTGCAGCCCGGGCACGCGCCGGTCGGCCTCCCACAGCGCCTGCAGCGCGTCGTTATGAGCGGCCATCCTGGCCTGAAGCTGCTCGCGGGGCAGGAGAGCGAAAGCGTGCTGCCAGAAGGCCTTGCCTTCGCCCCGGTAGCCGCTCAGGGCCCGGGCAGGCCCCCAGTCGCCCTCGGCCCGGGGGTTGCTGAGCCAGTCCTCGCCGGGCCCGCTGCAGGCCTCCCAGATACCCGAGCTCACCAGATCGTCCACCTGGCCATCCCCATACTCCACGCGCATCTGCAGATACAACGCGGGCCGCCAGTCGGAGGCGACCTTCGCCGCCACGAAGACGGCTCCGGGCTTGAGCCGGTCGGTGACATCCACAAACACCGGCGCCCCCTGGTGGCTGTCCTGGCCCTCGCAGGCGATCCTGCCATCCAGGTACACCCGGGCGGTCTGCTGTGGCGAGAGGCAGAGCACCGCCCGCTTGACGGCCCCCTCGATGCCCCAGGTGGTACGGAAGAAGACGGTGTGATTCCCCTCCGGACCGCCGATGCGCGTGGCGGCATCGGGGATGAAGGGCGAGGGCTCCGAGGGCGGGTACCAGGTGGGCTCGTCAGGGGGCTGCGTGCAGGCGGGCGAGGCGAGAACCAGGGCCAGGGCGATGGCGGGGCACAGGCGGCGCATGGCAAGGCCCTCCCGAGGAGGCATTCGTGAAGCCTACTTCAGGGAGGTTCCCTCTGAGGGGGGCGCGGTCCTGCCCCGGGGCGAAGTCCGACGGCCTCCCGCGGTCTTCGCGGTCGTGCCGCGGATGAGCGAGAGAGGGAAGCCTGCAGGGGGCTGAGCCCACCTTGGCCGCGCGGTTGCCAACCGGCCGGCGGCACGAAGTCGTCTCCGGCCGTGCTGTGCGTCTCTGTGTTGAGCCGCTCGCCGTTTCGCCTTCGCCGTTCCCCGTGGAACTCCGTGCTCTCTGTGTCTCCGTGGTCTGGCGTTTCCCGGTCGTTCTTGGCCGTTCTCCGCCGTTCCCCCAGTCTCTACGGCCAGAACGCGTAGGTATTGACCCGCGTTATCAGCGAGTACGTCGTCCACATCGACCCGGTGATCACATCTCCCAGGATCAGGCCGAAGGCGATGGGCGCCAGGGCCCTGACCCCGCTGATCCCACCGTACCTGGAGACCAGGCTCTTGGTCACCCACGCGATGAGCATCGGCGTCCACATGTGGGACATGTACCAGGTCGTGCTGATGGCGAAGCCCGCCGGGTGGATCGGCCACCAGACCCACGTGGTGCGCACGATCATCAGACCGAAGTAGATCACGAAGCCCACCAGGATGGCGATGGTGCGCCCCCAACTGAACCCCGCCGGCTGGTTGGTCCAACCCCCAAGCTGGTTCCAGGCTTCCTGACACGACCACGGCATCCACTTGTTCCAGTCGGCACCGATACCGTGCTGGTAACCCAGGTACAGGTACCAGAAGTACGCCGCCACCGTGCTGAGGGGCACAAACACCATGGTCGCGATCAGGAGCTTCTTGCTGTCGGCCCCCAGACGCTCGGAGAGATAGATGCCCTCGAACATGTGGGGATAAGGGATATTGCGGATGCCCCGGGTGAAGCCGAAGAACAGGGACAGGGAGGTGAGATTCTGGCGGCCCAGGATGCGCTCGCCCAGCATATTGCCCTGCATCACCGTGGGGCCCAGGCGCTCCAGCTCGTGGGTGGGCAGGCCCATCTCCGCCCGGATCCGGCCTACGATCATGGTCATGATGTAATACTGGACGAAGAAGGCCACCGAGACCCAGGTGGCCATCTTGATCGAGATGCCCACGGCCACCACGTAGATCAGACCCACCGCGAAGATGATGAAGGCCGTTTGGTAGCGTAGGGGCTCCTTCTCATCCATCTTCGGATCGCCGGCGCCGATGATCCGCCGGCCCACCGCCTTGAAGTACGGCCGCGCCGCCCAGAGCGCGAAGCCCAGGATCGCCAGATAGCCGCCGAACGACTGCTCCTTCATGAACGGGAACTCGCGCACATTGGTCCAGCCCGCCCAGGACACCCCGATGGCCTCGGCCTTCCAGAAGATGTGGAACAGCCACAGCGACAGGCTCAGCTCCTGGGGCAAGAGCAGGCCCAGGCCGGTGATGAAGGGATAGGCGCAGGCGTACAGGCGTCCCACGGCGTTCCAGGGCCGGCCGACGAAGAACTTGTTGAGGTTCAGCGCCTCGGACTGATCGATCTTCACCGGGATCTCGGGAAGACCGGGGTAGAACACGTGCAGGCCGTTGACGATATTGATCAAGGCCGCCGCGCCGAAGGCGATCCAGAAGGCCGTGTGCTTCACACTCACGGGCTTGTTCTGACTGACCTCGAAGGGAAGCTGCACGATGGGGAAGCTCATGCGCTCGCGCTCCACCCATCTTTGGCGGAAGAGCACGGCCAGGCCCGCCGGAGCCCCCCACAGGAAGGTGAAAAACAGCCACCAGCGCACCATCACCGGCGCCCAGACCCTGTAATTGTCCGGGTCGAAGATGGAGCTGTCCCCGGTCCACAGCCGCTCCAGGGCCCGCATGTCGCTGACCGTCATGCTCTGGGGCACGAACTTGCCAAACAGGTCTTCCCAGCCGTTCTCGGGGCTGGCGAAGTACGCGTAGCCGTGGAGGGTGGCGAAGTTCGTCTTCAGCGTATCGATGCCGCTGGCACAGGTGGAGACACTGATGAGGATGAAGAACGACAGCAGCTCGGCGGGCGAGAAGGCGACCCTCGGCGCCCAGCGCAGGAGGACCTGATTGATGAGCCGGAACACCACGAGCATGAAGACGCAGTTCCAAAACAGCGAGACGACCGTAGAGTCCTCGATGCTGCGGCGGTGCAGGTCCGCCATGAAATAGGCGTTCAGGGGCGCCACGACAGCGGAGATCAGGATGATTCTGAGCGTCACGCCACGGCGCCGATAGTCGTCAGGGATATCCGGCTGGGTCAGGGTCTGTTGCATGTGTCGCTATCTCACATAGGCATGACAGGAGGTCGAGACGGTTCGGGCCAATCCAACCGGGCTATTGTGGGGCCTGGAGAGGGACTTGTCAACCACGAACGCCGCCGGGGGTGCCGCCGGGCACGGCAGCGGCGGCCGGCCGCCCCAGGGCCGAACGAAGCAGGGGGGCCGGGCGCGTGAGAGCCTGTCGGCTGAGCCAATCGGGCGCACAGAGATGCGGCCGGGGACCCCGCCGGCGCCGAGGATGTCACTCCGAGAGCAGCTCGGTCGCATTCCCCTATAATGGAATCCGCTCAAACGGCGAGAATTATACCCCCCCCCGAAGAAAAAAAAGCAGCGGTGAGCACAGGGCCCCCGGGCCGACGACGCCCCGGGCCGGAAGGCTCAAGCCATGGTGGAGGCCGAGCCGGCCTTTGGTCGTGCCGGCCCTCTTTGGTGGTTCCCGGGGCTCGGGCAGGTCACCCACGGCGGAACCGCGCCTTCCCACCGGCACCACGCAACGCAGGACCTTGGGTGCCCGGCGACGAAAGGCCCGTGGGTCCCGGCATGCCGGGCACCGGCGGCACACCCCGCGGCCCGACGGCAGATGCAAGACGCCCCAACACAGCGAATCGCAGGAGTTGACAACACCTTGCCAAAACGCACCATCGGTCTCGTCTCGGTACTCATCGTACTCATCCCCGCTTCCTGCCTCGCCCAGTCTTCCGGCCATTTCGTCACCGAGGGCCTGGAAGGCTTTTCCCGAGGCACTCTGGGCAATGCCGGCCAGAATCTGTATGTCTCCGCCGCCGGGGTGCTACAGCGCATCCATCATTCCGATCTCACCGGCGACGGCCTGCCCGACCTGCTCGTCTGCAATAGCCAGAACCACTGGGAGCGGCCGCCGGTGGGCGTCCACAGCGATCTGTTTGGCAACCCCTCGGTCACCCTCCTGCCTTCGGACGGCTCCCTCACCGGGACCGTGGCCGACCTCAACGGTGATCCGTGGCCAGATCTTGTGCTGGGCATGGACTACAACGGCAGCCGCAGCGACCTGAACGCCTTCGTCTACTTCGGCACGGAGGAGGGCTACTGCGAGCGGTATCGGCTGCAGCTTCCCGCCCCGCGCAGCACGGCCTGCGCCGCGGGGGACTTCAACGGCGACGGGCGTGGTGACGTGGTCTTGCTCAGCGCCGGCAAGGCGCGGGTCTTCTACCAGTCCGAGGTGGGTCTGGAGCCCAAGCGTTCCGTGGAGCTGCAGGGCCCGACGGGGCAGTTCGCCGCAGCCGACCTGGACGCCGATGGCTGCGCGGACCTGCTCTGCCTGGACGCAAAGGGCAAGGTGACGGTGTACTGGGGAGACCCGGAAGGGTTGGCCCCGACACGCCTATCCGAACTGGCCGCCGCGGCGGAGCTGGAGCCTGCTGAGGACGAGGGGGAGGGAGCGGGGGTGGAGTACGTGCAGCCGACCCGGGCCATTGCGGGAGTGGTGGAGCTGGGCGGCAGGCCCCATGTGTTCGCTCCCGGGCCGCGGTCGGTGAGGCTGGTGCCGGTCACGCCGGACCGGAGGTTCGGCGAGCCCCTGGTGATCCCGTGCCCCGAGGCGCTGGCCGTGGCCGCCGGCGATGTGAACGGCGACGGCCTCACCGATCTGGCCTTCGCCTCCCGGCACCAGACGGGCCAGACCCAGCACTCCCGGCTCTACCTGGCCGATGAGGCGGGGTTTGCTCCCGAGCGCGCGGTGCTCTTGCCCTCCGTCAATGCCTGCGATGTGGCCATCGGCGATCTGGACGCCGACGGCTACGGCGACCTCGCCCTGTGTCAGGACCGCCTCCCGGAGGAGTTCACTTTCCACTCCCCGGTCTACCGCGGCGGGCCGGAGGGGGTGCAGGGCCCGCCGGTGGAGCTGGAGAGCCACGACGCCCGCCGGGTGTTCATCTCGCGGACGCAGGAGGGCCCCGGAGCGCAGGTGATCTTGGTCAACCACCGGGCCCGCAACGCTCAGGGCGATGTGGACGTGGCGGTGTATGCCAATAGGGGCGGGAGCTTCAGCGCTGAAGACCGTTTCCTGCTTCAGGCCCGGGATGCCGTGGACGCCGTGTGCTGCGATCTTGCCGATACCGGCACGCCGAGTATCCTGCTGGCCAACTGCTCGGAGAATGCGGTGCAGCTCGACCCCGGGTCGCTGCTGTACACCGCCGGGCCCGAGGGCTATCCGTACGAAACCGAATACGCCTTCCCCACCACCCGGGCCCACGGCGTGTGCTGCGCCGATGTGAACCGCGACGGCTACCTGGACCTACTGTTCGGGGGCTTTTCCAACAATGAGCTGCTCATCTTCCACGGCGGCCCGGAGGGCTTCGACCGCGACAGGCCCCAGCGCATCGTGATGGAGATCGACGGGGTCTCGTACAACCAGACGCGCTGGATCTACCTGGCCGACTGGAACGCCGACGGTTGGCTGGACCTGTTCGTCCCCCAGATCGCCTTCGACCGTAGCTTCATCCTCTGGGGTGGGCAGGAGGGGTTCGACCTGAGCCGTCGCCGGATGCTGCCGGTCTGGCACGCCTCGTGCGCCCAGGCGGCGGACCTGGACGGCAACGGTTACCTCGAGCTGATCGTGGGCGGACACGAGCCCTCGCGAGAGGGGCCGCACGACAGTTTCGTTTACGTCTACTGGAACGGTCCCGAGGGCCTGCGGGAGGACCGGCGCTCGCAGCTTCCGGCCAATGCCGTCAATGCCCTGGCCGTGGCGGACTTCAACAAGGACGGCCACGCCGACCTGTTCGTCTGCAACTACCATGACGGTCGAGTGCGGGACATCCACTCATACCTCTACTTCGGCTCCGCGCAGGGGTTCTCGGAGGACAGACGCCAGCGGCTGTTCATGCACTCGGCTTCCGGCGCCGCCCCGGTGGATTTCAACGGCGATGGCTGGGTGGACCTGGCCGTGGCGTACCACAAGGTTGGCAATGACCATGTGGGATACTCGGCGGTGTGGTGGAACGGGCCCGAGGGGTTCGGCGACCGGCGGGTGACGCACCTGCCCACCAACGGCCCGCACGGCATGGTACGCACGGGCTTTGCCAACCAGGCCGACCAGGGGGCGGAGGAATTCTACATCTCCGAGGCGTTGCGGCTCCCCGCGGGCTCGCGGGTGCTGGGAGTGGATTGGGAGGCCGAGGTGCCCGGGGGCTGCTGGGTGAGGGCCCAGGTGCGCTCCGCGTCGCGGCCCGAAAGGCTGGACGAGGCGGAATGGGAAGACGTGGACAAAGCGCAAGGCAGGGGCCGCTGGGTCCAGTACCGCCTGGCCCTGGGGGCGCCGGGAGGCACCGACACCCCGCGGGTGACGAAGGTGACCCTACGTTACGGGCGGTGAGGCGCGGGGCGGGGGCCGGTGAGAGCCTGCCGTGGAGAGAAGCAGCGGGCCCGCCTCCCTGGAGGACTCTGGCGCTGGGGTGGGAACTGACATCTGCCTGCGCGCTCGGGGAGGCCGCCGACCGTCCGGAGCCCGTGGCCGTGGATAGCCTCCGATCCATCGCCGGCGTGGAGTCCTTCGTGCGCTGCCAATCGACTGCGTTGCCGGGGCATCTGCTGTCGAGGCGGGCGGGTTCGCCCCAACCGGTGATCGGGGCCCTTCCGCCTGTGCCCGGGCCGTCTGAAGCGGCTGTGGCGATTCCCCTGCTCCGGGCGGTCTGCTCCCATCGGTCACACCGGTGCTGGCCATGCGTGGCCGCTTGCAGGCAGACGGCGACGGCGCTCTCGATCATCGGGCCGCGGCCGGTCACGGCCGTTGGCCCGCCGGTAGAACCCATCACCCACCATGGAGGACCCGGACATGAACACCATGCTCCTTCTGGCACTCACCGCCATGCTCGCAGCCCTGGCGACCCTGCCCCTCGAGGCCGCCGATGAGCTGGACCCGGCCCGCATCGCGGACATTGCCGGGATGCTCCCCGCCGAGCCCGCGGGCCTCGGGCGCCCGATCGGCGACCGAGAGGCCTGGGAGCGTCTGGGAGCGCTGGAGGCCTTCCAGGCCCAGGTCAGGCGCGCCGAGGAGTTGCTCTCGGCTCCCATTCCCGAGCAGCCGGACGAGCTGTTTCTGGAGTTCAAAAGCACCGGCAACCGCACCAACTGGCAGCGGGTCTCGGGGCAAAGGCGCGGGCGACTGACACCCCTGGTCCTCGCCGAGTGTGTGCAGAACGAGGGCCGGTTCATCCCGGCGATCTGCGAGATCGTGGACGTGCTGTGCGCCGAGCGCACCTGGGTCATGCCCGCCCACGATGGCAACCTCACCAACTTCAACGGCGAGAGCATCGACATCGACCTGGCCTCCTCAGCGCTGGCGTGGAACCTGGCCACCGCCGACTATCTCCTGGGGCAGAGCCTGCCGGCCGAGACGCGCGAGACGCTCCGCGAAGGCGTGGACCGCTTCGTCCTCACTCCCTACAGGGACATGATCACCGGAGCGCGGGGGGTGAACTGGTGGCTGAAGACCACGAACAACTGGAACGCGGTGTGCCTGGCAGGCGTGACGGGCGCGGCGCTGTGCCAGCTAGCGGATCGCGACGAGCGGGCACAGATTGTCGCCGCCGCCGAGGTCTATTCCGCCAACTTCCTCAAGGGCTTCACCCCCGACGGTTACTGCTCCGAGGGTCTGGGGTACTGGAACTACGGCTTCGGGCACTACGTACTGCTGGCCGAGACGGTGCGCCAGGCCACGTCCGGAGGGGTGGACCTGCTCTCCTTGCCCGCGGCGAAGGCGCCGGCTCGGTTCGGTGCCAACATTCAGATCATCGGTGGAGTGTCGCCCGCTTTCGCCGACTGCGGCGTCAATGCGGGCCCGGCGACCGACACCATGTACTTTGTCAACCGCTACCTGGGCCTGGGGCTGCCACAGTACAATGAAATGGAGCCCGGTTCGGCCGGGGGCAGCCTCTTTGACAAGATGCTGTTCTCGTTCCCCAACGGCGCCTCCGAGCGAGAGCCGGTGTCGGCCACTGAAGCCGGGGCCCCGATCCGCACCTGGTTTGCCGACGCAGGCATCCTCATCGGGCGACCACAGCGAGATAGCGCGTGCCGCCTCGGCGTGGCCCTCAAGGGCGGCCACAACGCCGAGCATCACAACCACAATGACGTGGGCTCCTACGTGGTCGTCGTCGAGAACCGCCCGGTGCTTCTGGACCCCGGCGCCGAGGTCTACACCGCCCGTACCTTCAGCGATAAGCGCTACGAGAGCAAGCTGCTCAACTCCTACGGCCACCCGGTGCCCGTGGTCGGCGGACAGCTCCAGAGGACGGGCAGGGACCGCCGGGCGGAGGTCCTCGCCGCCGATTTCACCGATACGACCGACATCCTGCGTCTCGACCTCAGCGCGGCGTACGAGGTGGAGGGGCTAAAGAGGCTGGAGCGCGAGTTCGTCTACTCCCGGCGGGGCGAAGGCTCTCTCACCGTGACCGACCGCGTGGCCTTCGACACCCCCCAGAGCTTCGAGACGGCGATCCTCACCAAGGGCGACTGGCAGCGGCTCCAGGACGGCTCGCTGGTGGTCTACGACGTGGACCAGGCGGTGCAGGTCAGCATCGCGGTGGAGGGCGGTCCTTTCAGCATCGTGGCGGACAAGATCGAGGAGGAGGCCGCCGTACACCCCATCCGCCTCGGCATCAAGCTGGATGAGCCGGTCGCCGCCGCGACCGTTACGCTGAGCATGGCGCCCACGGACCTGGCCGCCGGTGAGGCCGGTCTCCTGCGCAACGGAGGCTTCGAGTACGGCTCATTCGGCTGGCTGCTGCCCCACAACGCCATGGGTGAGATCTCAGACGAGATGGCCGCCACCGGCCGCTGCTCGCTGAAGATCGCCGATGACAGCGACAAGCTGGGCTCCAACATCACCAGCGCGAGAGTACCGGTCCGGGGCGCGGCGGGCTACGTCCTGCGCGGCAAGGCCAGGCACATCACCGGCGAGGGCATCGGCATGTATGTGCGGTATCTGGATGCGGAGGGGAGGTCCCTCAACCCCACCGACGGCAGGGGGAACATCCCTCCGGTGGGAAGCCTGGCGGCAGGAGACGGGGACTGGCAGGACTTCGAGTTCCCCTTCGAGACGCCTGCGAGCACGACGGCCCTACAACTATGGATCCACAGCTACAACGCGGCGCAGGTCGAGGCGTACATCGACGACCTGGTGCTTGAGAAGACCCAGGAGTAGGCATCCCGGAGGCAAACATGCTCACCATCGCCACGCTTGGCTTGCTTGCCCTTCCCGCCCTGGCGGGGATCACCATCGAGAAGGCCGAGGTACAGTCTCCCACGGACGGCTCGGTGACGTTGCGCGTCGCGGCCGTCGGCGAGGGGGTACAAGTCGGCAGCTACGGGTTCCGCACGCTGGAGAAGGACCTCCAGCCACTGCCGGGCTTCGTCCGGCGGGGGGCCTACAACTTCCTGTGGGCCGGCGAGGCCCGGGATGTCGACGGCTACCTGCTGGTCGATAACGGCCGCGGTGACGAGGACCCGGCGGAGGGGGTGTTCGCCATCACGGTGGATGTGTCCGCCTGGCCCGACGGCGAGCACTGCTTCATGCTCTACGTCTGCAATCGGCCCGCCGGCGGCCCCTATGTGCACGATACCCGCGTCCTGCAGATCGCCGTTGCCGGGGGCAAGGTTGTCCGCGACAAGACCCTTTTCTCCTCCGAGCTCGTGATTGCGGTGCCCCACTTCTCGGCCCTGCCCGCCCGGCTCAAGTCGGGAGAGCCCTTTGACGTCATCGCCCGCGTCGAGCTGGAGGGTACCAGAGGCTGTCTTTGCACCCTCACCGTGCCCTATACCGTAGGCCCCGATGAGGTGCCTCCGGGCTTCTCGTACGACCCCGCGGCGAAGCTGGCCTACTTCGCCGCGGAGGGCCGCAATGGCATTGAGGACAACGGCCCGCACGATGCGGACCCCGCGCCGAGAGCCCTGGCGGTCCGCGTGCCCACGGACGGCTGGAAGCCGGGCATATACAACCTCACCCTCCAGTTCAGCCCGGTGGAGATGCCCGAGGAGGTCAGGGCCTACCGGGACTTCGCGGTCACCGTGGCTCCCGACAATCCTGCGGTCGAGACAGAGATCGAGTACGACCGGTTCCTCAGGCCCGGCACTCACTTCGCGGACTTCTGCAGGCTCCGGGACGGCTCGGTCCTTGCGGCCGGCTTCATCACCCGGGACGGCGGGGTCACGTGGGAGAGGCTCGCGGACGGCTCCTCGCTGCCGGCACCCCTGCAGCTTCGTGACGGTACCCTCATGGGCTGTTCCTTCCACACCGAGCCCATCGAGGGGCGCCCGGGGTACTTCGCCGGGAGCCTGTGCCGCGCCGCCGGGGCCGGTGACCCGGTGAAGGTCACCGCGTGCGAGGTGCACGTGCCCCGCGCCACCGGAGGCATCGGCCACGCCGCCGTCAAGGGGCCGCTGTTCTGGCGCTCGCCGGTGGAGCTGGCGGACGGCACCCTCGTGGCACCCATGTACGGGTGGTTCGAGGGCGACCGGTCGCCGGTGCCCGGTCAGGAGGGGTCCTTCTACTATCGCACCTGGCTGGTCGCCTCCGCGGACGGAGGCGAGCGGTGGGAATACGTGACCACCATCGGCTACGACCCGGCGATAGGTACCGAGGGCTACTGCGAGCCGGTCCTGCGCCTCCTACCCAACGGCGACCTGCTGTGCCTACTGCGCACCGGCGGCAACAACCGGCCGTACCATCAGGACAACCCTCTTTGCGTCACGCGCTCGGAGGACGGCGGCAAGACGTGGCAGGAGCCGCAGCGCACGGGCTTCGAGGGCGTGGCCCCGGACCTGGTGGTGATGGCCGACGGGACTTTGGCCTGCAGCACCGGCCGTCCCGGCGCCTGGGTGCTGTTCAGCACGGACAATGGCTACACCTGGGGCGATCCACTCAGCCTCGATGCCGAGCGGTACTCCGGCTACACGGCCATCTGCGAGGTCGAGCCCGGCGTGCTGCTGGTAGGCTACGGCGCCCAGAGCTGGCTGGACCCGGAGACAGGCGAGCGCAGCGACTGTCAGCGCACGGTGAGGGTGAAGGTGGAGCGGTAGGGGAGCGGTAGGGGAGCGGCGGGCGAACGGCGGGCGAACGGCGGGCGAACGGCGGCGGAACGGCGGGGGAACGGCGGGCGAACGGCGGGGGAACGGCGGGAACGGCGACGCTCACCTCTCCCAGCCCGCGCAGCGGGCGCCCGGGAGAGGTCTCCGTGACAGCCCGCAGGGCTGGAGCGGAGGGTGAGGGGGGTCGGGGCCCAACCCACATCGAGGGATGCCGTTGGCCGTTCGCCGTTGCTGTTGTAGGGCGGCGACCTGTGCGCCGCCGCCGTTGGCCTTTGTTGCTGGATGGCCCCCCCGGCGCGGTACAGGCCCGCGCCCTACAAGACGGCGGCGCCGGGCCATTGGTCGTACCATTCACCCCTCTCCTGAGCAGTCGCACCGCGCAGGAGAGCGGATGGAGATGAGGCGTCATCAGTGCCGTTGGCCGTTCGCCGTTGGCTCTCGCTCTCTCCTGAGCAGCCCCATCGCGAAGAAGACGGAAAGCGGGCCAACGGCCAACAGGATCGGCGGGATCCGGCAGAGGCGAGCAGCGGGCGGACCGAGGAGAGCAAACGAGATCTCTCTACATTGGAGGCACCGTGATGCACATGAGCCCGGGGCGAACGAGCCGGCTGCTGCTGGGTACCATCTGCGCTCTGCTGACAGGGGGCTTTGCCGTGCAGGGCCATGCACAGGGACTGACACTGTACGTCGCGCCGGAAGGCAATGACGCGTGGTCGGGCAAGGTCGCCACCGCCGGCGAGGGCGATGGCCCCTTCGCCTCGCTCCAGCGCGCGCGGGACGAGATCCGCGCGCTCAAACAGGCCGGGGGCATCCCTGCCGGGGGCGTGACGGTTCAGCTCGCCGGCGGAGTGTACGAGCTTTCCGCACCGCTCTCGCTGGAACAGCAAGACTCCGGCACCGAGGGCGCCCCCATCGTCTACCGCGCCCAGGAGGGGGATGAGGTCCGCCTGGTGGGCGGCAGGCAGGTGACCAACTTCGAGCCCGTAACCGATCCGACAGTCCTCGCGCGCCTGGCCGAGAGCGCCCGGGGCTTTATGATGCAGGCCGACCTCAAGGCACTGGGTGTCACGGACTTCGGCACCGTCTCCACCTCCGGCCAGCGCCTGGAGGTGTTCTTCCAGG
>Ga0334884_1002925_pt1 | contig 20537 bp, 27 predicted proteins | sample GraSluR1_MG_7_FD_207215 | JGI IMG/M metagenome (GOLD analysis project Ga0334884, IMG submission 207215) | Sludge microbial communities from methane-producing bioreactor in Wageningen University, Netherlands - Granular Sludge_12_05 R1 | ecosystem: Engineered > Bioreactor > Anaerobic >...
AGGTTCTGTAATCGTGGAGCGAGAACTTCGGTGCTTTACGCTTTCACACTCGAAAAGAGATGGCAACACCATTGCTCTCTAGTCTGTGAATTCCCTGTGATGGTATTTTATGCTCTAGGAAGTACTGGGAAATAGAGTGCATATACAGGAGGGAATTGGGGTCTTTATTCTTGACAAATGCACTTCCCAACGGTGTGCAAAGGTCGGAATGAAAGTTAGAAATTCAAGGATAAAGATTTGACGCCGCGACCTTTCAAGAACGACAAGGCCCGAAGTCTTTATTGTGTAATCAGGGGAAAGCAATATGGAATTATCAGAGCAACAGAGGAAATGGGCGTCAAGAGGACGGCAAGGGGCATCAGCGGCAATGTTGCGCAGACTATTGATAAGGCAGGAAGGACGATGCGCGCTTTCTGGTGTCGAGATGCTTTTTGACAGTACCGAAGGTACGCCTGTTTCGGGAGGAAGAGGGTGTCACCCGCTTTACCCTGCAGTTGACCACATAGACCCTGGCAACCCGAGAGGCGGCCACCAAATTGTTTGTTATGCGTTAAATGACCTGAAAGGTCACCTGCCTCCTGCTTGTTTTAAGGCACTTTCGGAGACCATGGCATGGCAATCACTCATGGAAAATTGGCGCAAACAAGCCCAAATGGATAATGCAGATAGAGAAGCGTTTATGCGTTTGTTGAGGCCAAACGCAGAGCAGAAGAAGACAGAATAAGGCCATCGGATACTATGAATATGGTCTGATTTGTATATAGATTAGGAGGTGTGGCAAATGAGATATTGGTTTTCGTATGATCTGGGTTTACGAGGGAATTATGAGGACCTCTATGAATGGCTGGACACAATGGGTGCCAAGGAATGTGGAGAGAGTGTGGCAACTTTCCTATCGCAGAAAACCCGCGAGCAAATAACGAAGGAAGTGTTAAGAGTAGTTGGTAAAAAAGCAAGGATCTACATAATCAGCATGCGACAGGGTGGCAAATTCGTAATTGGAAAGAGAAAAACTGCCCCATGGACTGGATACGCTCAACCCTCAATTGAGACCGAGGACGAAACGTAGTGAAAATTTGTGTAGATTCAGGCTTTCTTATAGCTTTGTATGATGAAACGGACGAACACCATGAGAAGGCAGAAAGTTTTTTCATTCCGCACTTCACAGAGCTTGGCAATGAATTACTTGTCCCATGGCCCGTCCTATATGAAACAGTCTCAACAAGGATGACACGGCATAGGAGACAAATGGATTCATTGAACAGAGATTGGAAGTACCTTCATAGTCGAAAGCAACTTATTTTGCTTGATGATAAAGACTTTCGAGCAGTTGCGTTGGAAGAATGTATGAAAGAAGTTGCGAGGCCAGCTCAAAGATACAGAACATTGAGCCTTGCAGATCGCGTTATAAGAGGGATGCTGTCAGATATAAGTATTAGAATCGACTATTTTATAACTTACAATCAAAAAGATTTTGTTGATATTTGCAGAAAATATCGTCGTGTTATGGCATAAACAGGGAAGGCAGCAGATGGTTGTGATAACCTAAAACTGACCCGCCCAACGTCAGTAAACTTTGGGGGCGCCTTCGGATCTTCACATTCTCTTCTCCTCTGTGCAGGCGTCAGGGATGGGGAAGGACGGGCCTAAAGAGTCCAGTCCAGGGGAGATGAAGGACGATGGGAGGCTAAGTAGGGCACGGAGCGCCTTCTAGTCAGCGGGGCTCAGTCCCGCTGGGCTGTCTCGATGGTAGATGTGTAAGAGTACAGGAGTGTGAATTATGGATTCAAAAGCTGAAGGAGCTGGCGCTAGAGCCAGCTGGTTCGTAGGGGCCATACATGGTGGAACGGATGATCAGACTTCTAGGTTCCTGACTGAAGGAATCTGGGAAAATGGCTCCCAGGAGAGATATTTGGATGCGGTGAGATCCATTCAGGTAGGCGACCGCATCGCCATCAAATCAGCCTATACACGCAAACACGGGTTGCCTTTCGATAACCGGGGACAGACCGTGTCTGTTATGGCAATCAAGGCGATCGGAACGGTCAAAGAGAACCTTGGGGACGGCCGCACCCTGAAGGTAGAGTGGAAATCTTTTGACCCTCCGCGCGAGTGGTATTTCTTCACGAACCGGATCACTATCTGGCGAGTCTTGCCGGGTGATTGGGCTACGGATGCGCTGATTGGATTTACCTTCGAGGGAAAACCACAGGACATTAGCCGGTTCCGCAACGCCCCTTATTGGCGCGAACGGTTTGGCGACAGCTCCACAGACAGGCGGCGTTTCAAATGGACAAAGTTCTATGAAGCGATTGCCGACAAACTCCTTGCGTTCAAAGATAGGCGAGAGGAGTTAATTGCCGGGATTCATGCGATTGCCTCCAAAGTCGATGGCCTGTCAAATCTTCACGATCAATTTCAGGACGGAACTACGGGTCCTTTGAAGGACATCTGCCCGTTCACCGCCATGGGTATTTTCAACCGAGGGATTACGGATGCCAACAGGAAGACAATTGCCGCCGCGCTGGCCGATCTCCTGGGGGTTTCGGAGCCTGTCCCGGATTCCTTTGAAGGGATACCCATCCTGAACAACCAAAGGTCATGGTTTTTCGGTTTCGACAACAAGAGAGAAACTGATGATATCGACGTGCTTTGGGAGATCTTCTCTCAGGCAATACGCTTTGCGGAATCAGATGATTCGGATGCACGTTCAGCTTTTGTCGACGCATACGACGCCGCGACGCAACGCTATGGTGTGGGTTGGAATCTAACAATGGGGCTTTACTGGATACGCCCCTGGAACTATCCCACCCTTGATGACAGGTCCCAGCGTTACATCAGTAAGAAGCTCAATATCGAGATTGGATTCAACGGTCCAAAGGGGCGCTGTAATGCGAAGGATTACTTGACTTTACTCGATGCTCTTGAAGCCAGATTTCAGGAAGACGCCTACCCCGTCCACTCGTTTCCGGAACTTTCACTGGCGGCCTGGCTGTTCAAAGATACTGGAACATTGTCAGATCAGAAGACCTCGGGCTCCCATGTTCAGGAGGATGAGCCGGGTCCCATGCCCGAGACGGACCCTACTCCTGCCCCAATCGAACCTTACTCACTGGACGATATCCTAGCCGACGGATGTTTCATTGCTCGTACGAAGCTTGAAGAAATCCTCGAGCAGTTGCGTGTTAAAAAGAATATTATCCTGCAAGGGCCGCCGGGGACCGGGAAGACCTGGTTGGCCAGGCGATTGGCCTTTGCCCTGATCGGGCAGCGCGACGACAGCAAGGTCCGGGCGGTTCAGTTTCATCCCAACCTTTCCTATGAGGATTTCGTGCGGGGCTGGCGTCCCGCTGGTGACGGAAAACTTACGCTGGTTGACGGACCGTTCATTGAGATGATGAAGGTGGCTGCGAAGCAACCTACCGAGAGGCATGTCGTCATCATCGAGGAGATCAATCGCGGGAATCCAGCGCAGATTTTCGGCGAGATGCTGACCTTGCTGGAGGCGGACAAGAGAACACCTAACGAAGCTTTGGAGCTTTCCTACAAACGGTCCGATGATGAGCGGGTGTTTATTCCGGACAACCTCTATGTGATCGGAACGATGAATATTGCCGATCGTTCGCTGGCGCTTGTTGATCTGGCGCTGCGCCGTCGTTTTGCCTTCATTGACCTCGAGCCCATCCTCGGCAAGGTCTGGCAGGATTGGGTCCAGTCCAAGTGCGGAATCGATTCCGAAATCCTGATGGAGATCGAGAAACGGCTCAACATCCTGAACAATGAAATATCGGCGGACACCAGCCTCGGACGGCAGTTCCGCGTGGGTCACAGCTATGTTACACCCCCGTTCGGTACCCCGATTGAGGATGCCCGCAAATGGTTTCGACTGGTTGTCGATACAGAGATCGGACCACTTCTTGATGAGTACTGGTTTGATGCGCTTGAGAAGTCAGAGAAAGCCAGGCAGCGCCTCCTCGAAGGATTTTGACTGTGACAGTTTTGGCAGCCAACCTGACGGCAGATGTCCATGAACAGATAGGCCAGATTGGCCGTATCCCGGTGCGCAATCTCTGGCTGCTTATGCTGTACGCATCCAATCTTTTCAGACAGATCGACAGCGCGAAGGTGTCTGTCGAGAATAATCCGGACGACATCCCCGATCTGGTTGCTGAAATCTTATCTCGACAGGTCGAGCGTCGGCTCAAGCGTAATTTGAGCTATGGATACCAGCCCCACGAAGAAGTTGTCGGACGTGTTCGCGGGCGCATCAAGCTTCTGTACACCAACCGGCACCAATTGCTTGACCGGGGCAAGGTGGCCTGTCGGTACGACGAGTTGACCGTGGATACCGTTCGGAACCGCTTCGTCCGAAGCGCATTGGAAGAGATCTCAAAGATAGTCCGTCGCGACGAGCTTGCTCACCGATGTAGATCCTTGGCGGCAAGCCTGAGACGTATGGGTGTTACCGGTGAACGTCCTGGCCGAAGCGAGGTATCCGTCGATCGCTTTAGCAGGCACGATGGAGATGATCAGAAGATGGTTGCCGCAGCGCGTCTTGCCCTCAACCTGGCATTGCCGACGGAAGCTGCGGGAAACAAGCTTCTACCTGTACCCGATAGAGAGATCACCTGGATTCGGAGACTCTATGAAAAGGGTGTTGCCGGATTCTATGATGTGGTGCTTTCCGGGCAGGGATGGCGCGTCGATGCCGGGAAACCGATTAACTGGTTCATCGATAGCAAAAGCTCGGGAATCGACCGGATTCTCCCATCCATGCGGACCGACATCATCCTGGATCACCATGGCACGGGCCGGCGTATTGTCATCGACACGAAGTTCAACTCCTTGGTCACTAGGGGCTGGTACCGGGAAGAAACACTGCGGAGCGGGTATGTCTATCAGATATACGCCTACCTGAGATCCCAAGAAGGAAATGGAGATTCGCTCGCCGATAACGCCTCCGGTTTGCTTCTCCACCCTTCCGTTGGAGATATGATAAATGAATCGGTGCTGATCCAGGGTCACCAGATTCGTTTCGCCACCGTCGACCTCGGGGCCCCAGCCAGCGAAATCAGAGCACAACTTCTACAAGCTGTGGAGGTTTAGCATGGATAGAACGACAACGTTCTTCACATCTTTACTTTTCGATGCAGGCCGAAAGACCGATACCAGAAAGAACGATGGGTGAAGAAGAGGACCCGGAACGCGAGGCTAGCGGCCGGGACTGAGCGCCCGATTATTGAGGCAGCCATGCGGCAGCTGTGGGACAATGGGGGTCAAATCTTTATTCTTGACAAATGCGCTTTCCGGGAGCGTGCAGAGGTTGGAATGTGACGCTGGAAACTCAAGGATAGAAGTTTGACATGAGCGGAGTTGGCTCCTCCCATTTGCAAAGGCTCTTGCCAGATTATTCCTTCTGGGTTATAATCCTTACGTGGCATATTTGGTAGAATATACGGATGAATTCGCCGAATGGTGGGAAACGCTGGATGACGGCGAGCAGGAATCTGTGGATGTGTATGTTCTATTGCTTGAAGAGAGGGGTATTGCTCTATCGTACCCCTACAGTTCGGACGTAAAAGGATCGAGGCACGGGCAGATGCGGGAATTGAGGATCCAGCATAAGGGCGATCCATACAGAGTGTTTTATGCGTTTGATCCGCGCAGGGCAGCGATTCTATTGATCGGCGGATCGAAGGCCGGAAATGACCAGTTCTATGCGAAGTATGTTCCCCTGGCGGACAGGATCTATGACGATCATTTGAAAGCATTAGAAAAAGAGCAGGGAGAATGACGATGGCCAAGCCTTACAAGAATCTCAGGGAGAAGATGAAGCCCGAGCACAGGCGGGCGGCAGAGGAAAAGGCAAAGACGATGCTCGCCGAAATGCCCCTCCAGGAGTTGCGCCAGGCCAGGCATTTGACCCAGGTAACCCTGGCAAAGAACCTCAAAGTGCAGCAGGCCTCCATTTCGAAGATTGAAAACAGGACCGACATGTACATAAGCACATTGAGGAACATGATAAAGGCTATGGGGGGCGACCTGGAGATCCTGGCCAAGTTTCCCGACGGCTGTGTTCGGATAAACCAGTTTGAAGAAATCGAGGAGAACTCGTAGGAATATTCCTGATACCTTCCCCCCATGGCACGCCCTTTAAGGATCCAGTACGAGAATGCCGTCTATCATGTCACCTGCCGGGGGAACGACAGGCAGGATATCTTTGCCGACGATCATGACCGGCAGAGGTTCCTCTCTCTCCTCCAGCGTTCCTCCCAGGTATACCAGGTGAGCGTTGTCGCCTTCGTCCTCATGAGGAACCACTTCCATCTCCTTGTGAGGACGCCGAAGGCCAACCTCCAGGAGTTCATGCGCCACTTCAATATCTCCTACACCTCCGCCTTCAACAGGAGGCACGGCAGATCGGGGCACCTCTACCAGGGGCGGTACAAGTCCTTCCTCATCGATGCCGACAGCTACCTCCTGGAGGTTTCCCGCTACATCCACTTGAACCCCGTCCGGGTGGGCGGCATGTCCTTGCCGGAGGAGCAGCAAAGGCACCTCACGGGATACCCCTGGAGCAGCTATCCCGACTACACGGAAAGAAGGGTGCGCCATCCCTTCCTTGAGACGGGTGAGGTGCTCGACCTCTTCCATGAGGACAGGAGAAGGGCGAAGCGCGCCTACCGTTCCTTCGTGGAGAAGGCGCTCACATCCTCCCTGCCAAGTCCCCTGGAGAAGGGCAGGGGCCACGGGATCGTGGGGGAGAAGGGTTTCCTGGAGAAGGTAAAGGCAGCCCTCGCACCATCGGGAGGGAGCCGCCGGGAGGTGCCGCAGAAGAGGCGGCTTGCGGGGAAGACGGAACCGAAAAGGATCCTTCGCGCCGTGGCCTCCTCATACAAGCTCGGCGGGGAGGAGATACTGAAGAAGTCCTTCCGCGGCGAGGCCCGGCAGGTCCTCATGGAGATGCTCTACCGTTACGGCGGGATGAACAACCGGGAGATCGGAGAGATGCTCGGTGTCGACTACAGCACCGTGAGCGTCGGCAGGAAGAGGCTTGGCGACAGGATGGAGCACGACAGTAAGCTGCGGCGCCGGGTGGGGGAACTGGAGAAGGAACTTGGGATTCGAGGATGAAGAGCTGATCCCGAAGGTCTCTGGACCGATATCGGTTATGCCTTTCTCAATTGCTTTACGAGTTTATCATAATCTCCATGCGACCCGATCCAGAACCAGATTATCCGTTCATCTTCCTGAATGCCGATCGCACGGTAATCTTTGGTGATGCGCAGAGAGAAGATCGGTCGGGTCGAATGTATCCTTTTGAAGCGGAGACCGGGGTGGTACGGATTCTTCTTGAAGGCGGCATATGCTTTGCGCGCCTCCTTTCTGGTCTGCTCCGGTAATCCCCGGTAACACTGCCAGAAACGGTCAGTGGTCCGCGAGATCATAATGACTTGATGTTCAGCGGTTTTGTTCTGCCCTTCTTGTGTTCCCCGAGGGCCTCATCCGCAAGCTTGTCCAGAACATCCTCGGATGCTGAAAAGGATTTTCCCCACCTGCCTTCCGATTCGAGCTCTTCAATTACCCATTTCGCCAGGGCGTTCTGCTCCACTTCGGGAAGCTTCGATGCTTCTTTGAACGCTCTTTCTAATAATCTTGTCATGGTTCACCTCACCGTTTATATCACTCCCAGTTAGTCTACCACACCTGAGCTTTTTGTTGCATGAGAGATTGGTATCTACCGGCACGGCAGAGGGACGGAAAAAAGCGTGTACCCCAGGGGTCAAATCTTTATTCTTGACAAATGCGTTCCCCTGGGGGGACCATGCAGTACGGGAAGGGTATCCGGCAGATACAGAAGGCGACGGAGAATTACTTGCTTGATGTGTACGGCTAATTGCCGTATACTGTCATGAGGAGGTGCATTATGCGTTCAAGCACTACATCGACCGCGCGCCTTGAAGCACGTATCAGCAAGGAGCTGCACGCTACTCTCAAGCGCGCCGCCGCGTTGCAGAACCGTACCATAACCGACTTCGTCATCACTGCCGTTCAAGAGGCGGCCGAAAACGTCATAGAGCAAGCGGAAGTCATCAAGCTGTCGCTTGCCGATCAGAGACGCTTTGCGGAAGCGCTGTTGTCGCCGCCAAAGGCGTCACCCGCTTTGGAGCAGGCCTTTGCCCGTCATCGCGAGCTGGTGACAGCTGAATGATCGACAAGCCGTTTCACGTTGGTCCCCTCGACCATGCTTATGACCGCAACGGGTTCAACAGCGGCTCCGAACCGCTCGATTCATACTTTAAAAAACAGGTTACACAGGACATCCGGCGCAAGGTAACGGCGTGTTTTGTTGCTCTCTCGGCCGATGGACGCGTTGCGGGATATTACACATTAGCCTCGGCAAGCATATTCCTCGGGGACCTGCCGGCAGAGATCACCAGGAAACTGCCGCGGTATCCCTCTGTTCCCGCGGTGCGGATGGGACGTCTTGCCGTAGACCAGGCGTTCAGGGGGCAGGGCCTCGGCGGGGCACTGCTGGCCGATGCGCTCACGCGTGTGGTTCGCTCGGAGATCGCAGCCTATGCACTGATGGCTGACGCCAAGGACGAGAAAGCCGCAGACTTTTACCGGCACCATGGCTTTCTTGAGACGGCGACCAAACCGTTGACTTTGTTTCTGCCTTTAGCTACGGCACCGGTTTCAAAACGGTGAGAGTGCTTCCGGGGTCACCTTCCCCCCATGGCGCGGCCTTTACGGATCCAGTACGAGAATGCCGTCTATCATGTCGCCTGCCGGGGGAATGACAGGCAGGATATCTTTGCTGATGATCATGACTGGAGGTGGTTCATCTCTATCTTCCAGCGCTCTTCCGAAAGACAACGTCGCTACGAACGGCATCACCCCATCTTTCGGTCTCTTTCCTCCCGTCGAAGACGGGATGCAAAGGCGGCCGGATTCCGGGACGGCTCCGGGATCTGGCCGCGATCCTTTCGAAGTTCTCTTTGAGATCTCCATGGGCTCAAGCGAAGCGGGCGTGAGATATAAAGTCCCCTTCCTCCCCCCCACTGCCACAGTGCTGTCACCCCCTGCTGATAGACTAAGGGCATGAGGCGGTGAGGTAGACCGCCACCGTCCTGAAGCGAAGGGGGAATGATGAAGAAGAAGGGTGACGCGAAAAACGACTTCCAGGAGTTCCTGTCGCACCTGGAATACCTGGGTTACGAGATCGAGCCGGATGATGATCCGGAGAAGAGTGCCACCGCCGTGCATGTGAAGAGGCCGGACCTGTGGGTGTTCAAGCGGCCCCTCGGAATAGGGGTCTCGGTGACGTACCGGATGGGACAGAATGCGGTGACCTATCTGTGCGACTACCTGAAGGTGCTCAACCAGCTGAACAGCACGTCCCTTGTCACCACGTTCTATACGAATGCCGGTGAGGGGGAAGCGAACGTGAGGATCTGCGCCCTGTACAGCACGCCGTATGACAAGAAGTCCTTCAGTGTCTTCATGGACATGTTCCACCAGGACCATAACGATATCGCGAAGGTCCCCGACTTCGATTTCTACGCCGAGGATGGTATTGTCAACGTGGTTCCCGAAACGCAGCAGGTGTCGTGAGCGTCGGGAACATCACCCCTTTGCAGCCTTCCTCAGCACCTCCTCCGCCCATTGGTTCAGGCTCTTGCCTTCCACTTTCGCGGCCACGAGGGCCTTTGCGTGGACCTCCGGGGAGACGCGAAGCATCATCTTGCCGGAAGCAGCCTTGAGCGGGCTTTTGCCCGTGGCCTTGCAGTCCGCCAGGTAGTGATCGATGGCGGCCTGGAGATCCGCCCTGAGCTCATCCACCGTTTCACCATGGAAGGTGATCCTGTCCGTGATGCCGATGACCGTTCCGACGAATATGCCGTCTCTCGGGTCAAATTCCACCCGGGCCGTGTACCCTTTGTACGCCATAACGTTCTTCATGGTTTCACCTCCAGCTCCGCCAGCCATTCCCGCACCTGCTCGACCTGGTATCTCTTCGCTTCCTTGCCGGGATGCGGCCGGTGCAGGTATTGCCGGCTTCCGCTCAGTTCAAAGACGACCCGGGAACCGGCGCCCTCCCGTATCTCTCCCCCGAAAGCAACCACCAGGGCCTCGATGTCGGAAAAGATGATGTTGCCCCGGGTAGGGACGGCCATGATCGCGTCGAACGTTCGCCGGTGTTTCGCTCTCATACTGAATGCTATCACATTATGATAGCAACTGCAAGGAAGGGACCTGTATTCGAAAAGACCATCCTGTCAGGCGGTTTACCCCGTTTTTTCCTGGATGCTCATTACGGCAGACAAACCACCCGTAATGTCTATAACGGATGAAATGACCCCGCCATGCAGCATCCTGCGTGAATAGTGACCGAGCAGTTCGTCACGCATCTGAAATGAAGCGCTCACCGATTCCTCGCTCATTGATTCAACTTTGACACCGAGGACCTTGTTAAATGGAATCTGTTCGTTGAAATACGTCGTCATTACTGATATTAATTGTTCATCGTTTTTTGAGGTTTCCATGGTCTCTCCTTCAATTGGGAAATTAACCTGCTTGCTTATATATAGCTTGCTGTTCTCAATTATTTATCCCCCGTATAGTTCATATTCAAGAAGATGCTGGAGGGACTCAGGAGGACTACACGATGTCCCCCTGGCCCCCCTGACGGCCTTCAGTTTCCCAGCGCCGGATCTCATCGATGTTTACACGACCCTTGGGGTCAGGTCTTGCAATCATACATTTCGCATGATGCCTCCATTGCCTGCATCAACATGCGCAGAACGTGATTGCTGGACGGCGTGAAGGAGATTAGCGAGGGCGAGAGCAGGGAAGATACCCTGAAGGGGCAGATAGTTCTTGGTGACAGGATCTTCATCGACCGCTTCTTGCGGGAGAATATTATCCTTGCAAATCGAAACACGGTCTTTTAATATACAAGAATGATAGCGAGGAAGATGCAGGCTTCAATCGAAGATTCCCTGAAGGAGTTTCCCGTTGTGGGTCTTATTGGTCCCAGACAGGCCGGAAAGACCACTCTGGCCAGAATGATCCTCGAAAGAATGGGAACAGGGCCGCTTTATCTTGACCTGGAGCTTTCCTCTGACGTCAACAAGCTTCGAGATCCCGAGCTCTACCTCCGAACACACGAGGACAGGCTGGTCATCATTGACGAAGTCCAGCGCATGCCTGAGCTTTTCCCGCTCATACGGGCGATGGTCGATCAAAAGAGAACCGCCGGGCGGTTCCTTATCCTCGGTTCCGCATCGCCGGCCCTCGTAAGACAGGCCTCGGAAACGCTTGCGGGACGCATCGTGTATCGAGAGTTGCTGCCTTTGTCGCTCGACGAAGTCGGATACAGCAACACCGACAGGCTCTGGCTTCGCGGCGGCTATCCATTGAGTTACATTGCGGCCGGGAATGATGGAAGCTATTCGTGGCGGGAGGCCTTCATCAGGACCTATCTCGAAATGGACATACCCCAACTTGGGATAAGGGTGCCGGCATCGCAACTCAGACGATTCTGGACAATGCTGGCGCATAGCCACGGACAACTGTGGAATGCATCAAAGATCGCGGGAAGTCTTGGGATCTCCGCTCCCACGGCAAAGCACTACCTTGACATCCTCTCAGATACTTTTGTTGTACGGCAACTCCAGCCGTTCTTCGCGAACGTCAAGAAGCGGCTGGTAAAGTCTCCCAAAGTGTACCTGCGTGATCCCGGTCTGCTCCACGCGTTGATGCGCATCAAGGAAAGAGAAGACCTTGAGGCGCACCCTTCCGTCGGGGCCTCCTGGGAAGGGTTCATTGTTGAACAGATCATTGCCGCAAAGCCGGATGACTGGGAGGCCTACTTTTATCGGACCTCCGCAGGGGCGGAGATAGATCTGTTGTTGCTTGATGATACCGGCAGGCCCGTCGCGGTCGAGATCAAGTACTCGTTAAGCCCAAAACCCGGCAAAGGTTTCTGGAGTGCGATCGATGATCTGGCCTGCGAAAAAGCGTTTGTGATATTTCCCGGCGATGAATCATACCCACTGCAAAAGAATGCTTTTACCCTTCCGGTGGCGCAAATGCACAGAATATTCGAGTAAAACGCTTGCGGATACCTGGCGGATATTAATGGGAGACGTCTTCGAAGATTGAAAACAAGACCGACATGTACATAAGCACACTGAGGAACATGATAACGGCTATGGGGGGGGGCGACCTGGAGATCCTGGCCAAGTTTCCCGACGGATGTGTTCGGATAAACCAGTTTGAAGAAATCGAGGAAAACTCGTAGGAACTTTTGATGGTTGAGCGTGCATCCAAAGTTGAACACAGTGCCCCGGAAATAATGTATACTTCCGTGCAGAGGTGACCGATGAGAATAACGATTGTGCTGCAGTCCAGCGAAGAAGGCGGCTACACGGCCATGGCCCCCTCCTTGCCGGGATGCATCAGCGAGGGCGACAGCAGGGAAGAGGCCCTGAAGAACATCAAGGAGGCAGTAGAACTCTATATTGAATCGGTCGAGGACGATCAGGTCTTTCCCGAGAACTCGGAGATCATCGAACTCGCGGTATGACCATCATTCCGAGCCTGCCATATGATCAGGTCATCAGGACACTTCAGAGAGACGGATGGATCGTCGTCCGGCAAAAAGGCAGCCATATCCGGTTGCAGAAGCACACTTCCACGGAAACACTGAAGCTTACCATTCCCGTTCACCGTCCTATCAAGAGAACCACCCTTGCCCATATCTTGAAACAGGCAAGATTGACCGTGGAGGAATTTGACAGACTCCTGTAACGGCAGCTTCGCGGGGAGGGGCACCCTTCACGTCTTCACATTCTCTTCTGCCTTCGCTTTATACTAACGTTCAAACGGTTTAAGCGGTTCGAGCCGTCTTTTCATGCTCTCCCCTGCCCGGTTTGCACTTTCCCTTGGCGTTCCTGTTGGTATTTGATACTAAAAGAACAGTAATGTAGTTATCAGCCATAAGCGGGGATTATGTGAACTTCAATACGAAGACGATACACAAGATCACCGGTTTGACGGTTCGCCGCATCGATTACTGGGACCGGACGCATTTTATAAAGCCTTCGGTGAGTGAGGCATCGGGACATGGCTCCGTCAGGCTCTATTCGTTCACCGACCTTGTTCAAATGAGGGTTGCGAAGACCCTTCTGGACGAGGGCATAAGCCTTCAGAAGATACGGAAGGCCATTACCTATCTCAAGAAAAACATGCCTGATGTGAAGAAACCCTTGTCGCAGCTCAAATTCGTTACTGACGGCAGCACCCTCTTCGTGATCACACGGGATGAGAAGCGGATCATCGACGTTTTGAGGAAGGGGCAGTTCGTGTTCTCCATTGCCCTCGGGAATCTTATAGAGGAGCTCAAGGGTAAAGTGATCGATATGGAGGCGGAAAGGAAGTATGAAGTGGCGGTGAAGGGGCGAAAGTATTCCGTCGTTCTCCATGCCGACACGGAAGATGGCGGTTACTGGGTAGAATGTCCATCCCTCCCGGGGTGCTCGTCACAGGGAGATACCGTGGAAGAGACCCTGGAAATGATAAGGGATGCCATAGAAGGGCACCTTGAGATACTCAGTGAAGACGCGAAGAACGTGCGGACGCGGGCGAGGAAGGCCCGGTGACGGGTCCGCACAACCTGAAACCGGAGAGGGTTGTCAAGGCGCTGGAAAGGGCCGGGGAAACCGATCAAGCAGGGACTACTCAGGGACCAGTTGGAAAAAGCGGGTTTGACAATGGAGGAATTCCTGAAGCTCTACAGGTGAACCGCAAGTCAGGGGCATCCGGGGTCAAATCTTTACGGCCGTTTATTCTTCGCACCCGTTCTTACAAGGCTCGGCAATTTCGTTCCGCCTGCCATCTCAAACCCGAGTCCTTTTTGCCGTAGATACGGTTTCTAAAAAGGGCTATAATGTACAATGCCACGAAAGATAAGGGACCTGATACAAGAACTCGAATCAGCCGGTTTCGTGAATCGTGGTGGAAAGGGGAGTCATCGAAACTTTGTTCATCCGGAGGTTTTGAAGCCCGTTGTCATATCGGGTAACCCCGGCGACGACGCCAGGCATTATCAGGAACGCGCCGTGAAAGCGGCTATACAGGAGCTTGGAAAATGAAGGAGAGCACCCGCTACGTCAAGATAGTTGAATGGTCAGACGAAGACCGATGCTTTGTTGGCAGTTGCCCCGGCCTCTTCTATGGCGGATGCCACGGCAACGACGAGAAGAAAGTCTTTGACGAGTTATGCGAGATCGTTGAGAAGACAATCGAAATATACAAACGTGACGGCAAGCCTCTACCCCCGGCCACCTCTGGCAAAGACTACGCCAACAAAATGCTGAACGTCGCCTGAGCCCAGCCTGGAAGTGGGCATCTGTGCCTCAGGAGTCAAATCTTTATTCTTGCAGATGCACAGAATATTCGAGTAGAACGCCAAACCCCTACGGCCTGGCGCTCCTTTATCTAGTCCCCAAAAAGACCCTCGAAATCTCTCGGGGTGAGGATCTTCGTGGCGCCATATTGCTTTACCACCAGGAGGTCCTCGTCGCCGGTGACGAGATAGTCGGCCCAGCTCATCGAGGCGCAGGCAAGGATCCTGTCATCGTCCGGGTCCCTGCTCACCGGCTCAATGGGGTCAACTTTAGCGCACATTTCATCTGTTGCCTCTGCCAGAAGGGTACGGACGTTGTCTAGTTCCGATTGAGAAAGGGAGAACTTACGGAGAAGGACCCCTTCAAATTCCGCGACGATGTCGGGGCTGAGGACAAGCTTGCATTCCCTCTTTCGGGCCCGGAGCAGAAGTTTGTGGCAGACACCTTCGGAAAGGAACGCGGCCACAAGCACGTTGGTGTCGAAAACGGCCTTCACGACACCACTTTGAACACGTCTTCCTCGGTGACTATCCCGGCGGCCTTGGCCTTCATGGCGAGCCCGCGTTTTACCTGTTTGAACCTGGTCTCCCAGAGGAAAATGCTCAGAGACTCTTTCACGATGTCGCTCTTGTTCCGTCCCGTGGTCTTCGCCAGGTCGTCAAGCTCCGCTGCCATTTTCTCAGGCAGGCTTACCGATAATACCGTTCTCATCAATCTTACCTCTGACACTACAATACACTACAGGATTGGCGCTGTCAAGGGATGCTCACAATGATAGCAAAGCAAAGAAGGAAATCTACTTCCCCGTGAAGGCATCTCGCGTGCAGGTCGCTGCAGGCCGTCAATCCCTGCGCCACCATGGTCGGCCTGGCGCCTCGTGCGGTCCGCGCTTCGAGAGAATTGGGGTCTTTAGTCTTGACAAAGGCACTTCCCACTGGCGTGCAAAGGTTGGAATGATAGTCAGAAATTCAAGAATAAAGACCCATGACTCTTTCAAAGCTCTCTCTGCGTGCTCAAGCGAAGCGGGCGTGAGATGCGTCTTTGCAGATGCTTGGGGTCAGGTCCTGCAATCATGCATTCCCGTGATATGATCCCTCCACATGGCCCGTCCCCTCCGCATAGAATATCCCGGCGTTCTCTATCACGTCACGTCCCGGGAGAACACGAAGCAGAAGATATTCAGGAACGACAGGGACAGGAGGATCTTTCTCGATGTCATGGGTGATGTCGTCGAGAGGTTACATGGAAATCTTTTACAGCATTTTCAAGGAGCCTCTTTCTTTTTTTTGAATACCCGGCCCGCCTCATAGAGTTTCATTGCCATCTTTACCCGGTCGCCGAGGGCGGTCATATCGCCATCTTTGACAACATATCCATAGGCTGTGATCTTTTCTGTCTCTTTCGTGATCTCTTCCCCCATGTGGGAGGAGAGGAACACAACGGGTATATCATGATCCTTGAGGATCGTACTTGCCGCCTCTAACCCGTCCATTCCATGACCGAGGTTGATGTCCATGAGTACAAGGTCGATACCGGGGGTGGTCTGCATGGCCTCAATCGCCCTTTCTCCACTGGAAACGGCAATGACATTGAATCCGAGTCTCTCGAGCCATTCTGTTTGAAGGATGACAAGGAGGTCTTCGTCTTCGACGAGCATGATGGTCTTTTTATGGTGTATGACGACCTCTGGTACCGGGATGCGTTCCGGATAATAAAAGCTTACTAATCCGTATTATCTCAGATTGACGGCGGCAAATAAAGTGGTTATTGCTCACTTTCGGAGAAATGAGAGAAAGGAGAAACGGGTGATCTCCGCTTCATTGCCGCGCGGCAAGTGTCAAGGATGTCAAGGATGATCCCTTTACATTTCAAATCGTTTCCTGCTAGAATCGCTATGAGAGCTCGGGAGCATCCATCCTTGTCGCCAGTTCTTCATGCTTTTTGCTTTACTGCATCTTTGTGACCCACCCGAGACACCCGAGGAGGGAGTAATAGATGCCGCGCAAGAGACCAGTTCTGAATCGATTCGAACTCAAGAAATGTCCCACGGGGATCGAGGGGATCGACGAGATCACCGGGGGAGGGATTCCCAGGGGCCGCCCAACTCTGGTCACGGGTGGTCCGGGTTCCGGCAAGACGCTCATCGCACTCGAGTTCCTCGTAAAGGGTGTTACCCTATTCAATGAACCGGGTGTCTTCATGGCTTTCGAGGAGACGGCGGAAGATCTTGCCACTAACGTCTCCTCGCTTGGTTTCGATCTGGATGGTCTTGTCAGGCAAAAGAAGCTTGCCATCGACTATGTCTACATAGAGCGCGCGGAGATCGAGGATACCGGGGAGTACGACCTGCAAGGCCTCTTCGTCCGGCTCGGCTACGCTATCGATTCGATACAGGCAAAGCGTGTCGTCCTCGATACGATCGAAGTGCTCTTCGGGTCTCTTCCCAACGAAGGCATCCTGAGGGCGGAGATCCGACGCCTCATGCGCTGGCTGAAGGAAAAGGGCGTGACCGCCATCGTTACCGGGGAAAGGGGTACTGCCACCATGACCCGCTATGGGCTTGAAGAATACGTGGCGGACTGCGTTATCGTTCTTGATCACCGGGTTACGGAACAGATATCCACACGTCGTCTCAGGGTGGCGAAATATCGCGGCTCGTACCATGGCACCAACGAATATCCTTTTCTTATCGACAGAGATGGCGTCTCCGTGTTTCCCATCACCTCCCTGGAGCTCACCTCGGAAGCGCGATCTGAATGGATCTCCACGGGCGTCGCCGGCCTCGACGCAATGCTGGACGGGAAGGGGTATTACAGGGCTTCGGACATCCTGATCTCCGGCGGGGCGGGGACGGGGAAATCCACGCTGGCGACCCATCTGGTGAAGGCCGCATGCAAACGGGGTGAGCGGGCGCTCTATTTTGCCTTTGAAGAGTCTCCGAAACAGATCGTCAGGAACATGCTCTCTGTTGGAATAGACCTCAAGCCTTTCATGGACCGGGGCTGCCTGCTTGTGCAAGCCGAGAGGCCGACGTTCTGCGGACTCGAGATGCACCTCCTCCGGATGACAAAACTGGTGAACGAGTTCAAACCCCGTGTGGTTGTCGTGGACCCCATTACGAACCTCATTTCAGTCGGCCTGCCGGCAGACGTGAGGTCGATGCTGACGCGCCTGACCGACCTCTTTAAAACGAATCAGGTCACGTCGGTCTTCACGAGCCTGACCGCGATTGGTCCCGGTCTCGATCAGAGTGAACTCGGTATCTCCTCCATCATGGACACCTGGATTATTGTCGGGAACACTGAGGTGCAGGGCAGGCGCAAACGTGTGCTCACCATCGTCAAGTCGAGAGGCATGAGCCATTCCACTGAATCCAGGGAGTTCCGGTTGACGGAGAGGGGGCTCCTCCTGGAAGAGATCTCCCCGCCCGCGTCGGGCGCTTCGAGCGCGACGGAGCGGACGCGGTCCCGGAAAGGAGATCGCCTTGAGGTCAGCCGCGCGCCGCGCCTGCGCAGGACAGACAGGGAGAAAGCCCGATGAGGAATGAAGGACTGCAGGAACCTGAAGAGGATAGGAATTTCTGGCAGCTGAGACTCTATGTCGCGGGGCAGACCCCGAGATCGCTTACCGCCTTCGCGAACCTGAAAAGGATCTGCGAGGAGCACCTCGCCGGCAGGTATCGGATCGAGATCATCGACCTTCTGGAGAATCCCACCCTTGCAAAGGGTGATCAGATCCTCGCCATCCCCACACTCGTGAGAAAACTGCCTGAGCCGGTAAGGAAGATCATCGGAGACCTGTCCAACACGGAGAGGGTGCTCGTCGGTCTCGACCTCCGCCGCTTTTCCGAGAAAGGAAGGACACAATCGTGACAAAAAAGACCCGGGACCAGGTGGAAGTCTTTGAGGAGGCTCTCAAGGGTTCAGAGGATAAGAAATATGTCTTGCGTTTATACGTTGCGGGCAGCACGCCGAGGTCAACGGACGCCATAATGGGCATTAAGAGGATCTGTGAAGAGTACCTGAAGGGCCGGTACGAACTTGAGGTGATCGATATTTACCAGCAGCCTACCCTCGCCAGCGGCGAACAGATCATTGCGGCCCCCACGCTGGTCAAGAAGCTTCCTCCCCCTTTACGAAAGTTCATCGGCAATATGGGTGACGTGGACCGGATCCTGGTGGGTCTCGATATCAGGTCCAGGGATGAGGTCAAACCGAAACACGAGAAAGAGTGACCGTGGATAAGAGGATAAGCTACCAGGAGCTCGAGGCCGAACTGAGGGACACCCGGGCACGGCTCGACGAGGTTGAGGAGACCCTCCGGGCGATCAGGAACAACGAGGTCGACGCCCTTGTCGTGGAGGGGAACCAGGGCGTCCAGGTGTTCACGCTGCAGGGCGCGGAGCAGCCGTATCGGACGTTGATGGAGACGATGGCCGAGGGTGCCCTCACCGTGGCGCCGGACGGCACGATCCTTTACTGCAACAGGCAGTTGGCCACGATGCTCGGGGCCCCGCTCAACTGGATCATCGGGCGGTCTCTTCGGGAGATCATGCCTTTCAAAGACTGGCAGGCGCTTCAGGGTGTTCTTGATGCGTGCGGGACGTCAGGATGCCGGGGAGAGTATCACCTTTTTACCAGTGGAGGACGCGAGATAACGACCTCCGTTTCGGCGCGCCGCACCCAGCTTCAGGGTGTGGAGTGCCTCTTTCTCGTTGTCAGCGACCTGACGGAACAGCGCAGCTTCGAGCAGCAGCTCCGCCGGGCCCAGAAACTGGAGGCCCTGGGCACCCTTGCCGGCGGCATCGCTCATGATTTCAATAATGTCCTTGCAGGCATCATCGGTTTTGCCGAGATGGTCCTTGAAGACACGGGGCCCGACAGTCCGGAACACAGACGGCTGACACTGGTGTTGAAAGCGGCCCACAGGGGGCGTGATCTGGTGAAACAGGTACTCCTTTTCAGTCGTCAGGGTGAACAGGAAGAAAAACCGCTGGCATTGGTCGAGGTGGTTGAAGATACCCTGAAACTTCTGAGGCCGGCCTTCCCGTCCACCATAGAGATCGTCTGGAAGGGAACAGCGGATGATTGCCGGATACTTGCCGACCCTGCGCAGATGCATCAGGTCGTTGCAAATTTGTGCACCAATGGGGTTCATGCCATGCGTGAGACGGGGGGTATATTGCAGCTAGCCGTTTCGCTGACCATCGTTGCAGAGGGGCCGCCGTCGCCTATCGCTGAAATGGCCCCGGGCGAATACGTCGTGCTGGAGGTGAGCGACAGCGGTTGCGGAATGGACCCCGAAACCATGGAGCGGATATTCGATCCCTTCTTCACTACGAAAGGAGAGGGTGAGGGGACAGGCCTGGGGCTCTCCGTTTCCCATGGCATCGTAAAGGGTCATGGCGGACACATAGCGGTTGAGAGCGCAACGGGAAGAGGGTCGAGGTTCCTTGTGTATCTGCCCAGACTCACGGAGGACGCAATCATCCAGGACGAGGGGGTGTCCTCGTCCCCGATGGGTGGGAAGGAACGCATCCTCATTGTCGACGACGAGGACATCCTGGTCGAGTTGAACCGGCAGAGATTGAGCGGTTTTGGCTATGATGTGGCCGCAACCACGAGCAGCCTGGACGCACTGCAGATATTCCAGCAGGCACAGGATAGCTTTGACCTTGTCATAACGGACGAGACGATGCCGCATCTGACCGGGATGGATCTTGCGGCGGAGCTGTTAAGAACCAGACCCGACATTCCGATCATTCTCTGTACGGGTCACAGCGACAAGGTCTCGCCGGAACGCGCGCGGGAGGCAGGGATCCAAAAGCTCCTCATGAAGCCCTTCGATAAACGAGAGCTGGCCGAGGCGGTCCGCCAGATGCTCGACAAAAACAAGAAAAGCTGACAGGTTGAGGTGCCGGAGGGATGGTCTTCGACCTCTGAGATCTCTGGAACCTCCGGGGTCAAATCTTTATTATTGACAAATGCACTCCTTCCCTGATACCTTCCCCCCATGGCACGCCCTTTAAGGATCCAGTACGAGAATGCCGTCTATCATGTCACCTGCCGGGGGAACGACAGGCAGGATATCTTTGCCGACGATCATGACCGGCAGAGGTTC
>Ga0334884_1002934_pt1 | contig 20498 bp, 17 predicted proteins | sample GraSluR1_MG_7_FD_207215 | JGI IMG/M metagenome (GOLD analysis project Ga0334884, IMG submission 207215) | Sludge microbial communities from methane-producing bioreactor in Wageningen University, Netherlands - Granular Sludge_12_05 R1 | ecosystem: Engineered > Bioreactor > Anaerobic >...
GCATTTTTTAAGTATCCTCGTTCTTCGATGAAGTTATAATCAATATCTTCAGCCTTCATTTCACGTGTAGGTTCAACAATCAAGACATTATGTGCGAGGATTCTACCCATTGTTAATCTTTGTTTTGCCATGGTATCGTCGTCCAATGGCGGTCTGAAAGGATAACGTTGGGGGATTGCGTCCTCGGCAAGTAGTTGATAAGTAAAATTATCGGCTGTGAGGTAGGAAGCTTCTTGTTCAAGACGAATATTGCCGGTTGCCTGTATCAGCCCTGCCCATTCTTTATAATCAAATTCGTCCGACTCAAAATACATGTTGCCAAGCCGAAGTCGCACATTTCCTTCCAGATAGATGTCACCTGAAGCAATGTCTTGTTCCATAAAATCTGCTTCAAAATTTCTTAGCGGGTCTGTCCAGTCAGGTGCCTGGAAACCAGCTTCTGCTGATCCAAACTGGGTCGGTTGACGTAATGCGTCCAAAATAGATTTTCGTGACAATTCACGCATCGGTGTAGGAGAGGGACGTGCTGATTGTGGTGCCCGTATCCCGCCGGTTTGCATAGGGTATTTTTGAACTTGGCTGGTTGTTGGCCTGCGTGCAGACGCCGCTTCATCTACATTTTCAGACTCATCTATTTCCTCTGTAATCTGTATGTTCAAAGTATCTTTTGGGGAAGTATCCCCATTATTGATTGGTGCTACTTCGATCAGATCAACTTCTCCATTGCCTTCCATTTCACTTGTACTGACACTTGGAAGTATTTCAGTATTTTGGAAAGCATTGCTGGAGTTCCTGTCAGTATTGTTCTTGTCATTTAGGACAGGCCGGGCTTCTTCTATAATAATATCTCCTGAAGTTTCCGGTTGATTAGAGGATTGAGAAAATGAAGGGTTCATTTCTCCAAGAAGGGGTTCATCATTTGCAGAATTGAACGTATGTAATTGTTTCGCTACATACAGCTTATTATTTCCGGGAGCCAGAGCATGAATGTGGCCTGAAACACCTCCCAATAATTGCGCTTCACCATGTACCGTGTATGATTCACGCAAGTTCAGGTCGGTGTCCAGAGCATTTATGATTGAATCATACAATATATGGATTCGGTATCCATCATAAATTGCATCTGTCAATGGAATCCGATAATCCTTAGTTAAGGTATATTGTCGGGTATCAAATTGCCATAATCCTGTTTTGGTTGCAACCAGCAAGTGCGCAGGGCCAATGGGGAACAAAGCCAATGGCTCTCCATCTAAAGCAATGTTCCGCCAGGAGCTGGAGTTTTCAGTCTCCTGAATTATCAGTTCCCCTGATGCCCGCCCCAATATTGCCAGGCGTTCTCCAGGCAACATTACAGCATCTACAGGTACTGATGTAGCAGAATGAACCGATTCTTTGCGGCTCATGGAATCTGTGTTGAGAAAGTCTATTTTATCAGCGTACATTGCAGTGACTATGAAATCACTGGGGTGACTTGGACGGATTCGAACTGGACCTTCACTGACGGACATGGTAGCTGCTGTGGTCATGTCAGGTAGTGTATAAATTGTTGCCGTATTGTCCAGTCGATTACTTACAGCTAAAAATTGACCATTATTTGATATCGCCAGACTGTTGGGACCTGAACCCGTTTGATATCGTGATATAATTGCGTAAGTATCGGCATCTAAACTCCAGATTTCATTTTGATCATAAACAGCAATAAATAAACGATTTGCTGCAGCTTCGTATACCACATCACGTGCCTGAACAGAAATATTAACAGGTTCAAAAATAAGTTCTGATTGTGATGCATCTGACGTTAGTTGAAATATTAAGCCATAGGATACAGTAAAAATAAGCACCCAAAAAATGCGATACATTTTAAAAAGTGGTTGATTAGTTTTAGCTATGGCAATTGTAATGGTGTATCTCAACAAGATTAACCTTTGTGGGTTAAGATAATAAGTAGTCGAATTTCTGGCTTTATTGATTTTGATCCATAAAAGCCAAGGTTGCTTCCAACGATTTTACTGCTTCAGCACCGCCCATGGACTGCACTGTAATAGCACCAACTGCATTTGCTAGACGTCCACATTTTTCTAATGGCCAGTTTTGTGATAAACCAAACAGGAAGGCGCCACATGAAGCATCTCCAGCGCCAGTAGTGTCAATCACTTCGACTTGGTGACCTTTTATCAAGTGTTCTTCAGTGCCATCGGTAAGATACATTCCATCTGCGCCCAGCTTAATAACCACAATCTTGATTCCAAATGAAAGATAAAACTGTGCAATTGTTTCTGGAGTATCTTTGCCTGTATACAGGCATGCTTCTTCAAAGCTGGAAAAAACAATATCAAGGTGGGGGAGAGTAGGTTCGATTAGTGGATACCAAACCCCTTTTCCGTCGTAACAGGTGTCCATCGATGTCATGATTCCCAATGATTGGGCATGCTTCATAACACGTCCCATGGTTTCGCCTTCAAGATTCGGTGTGATCCCCGGTCCACCCCAATGGAACATACGTGCTTGTTTCAGAAAATCCCACGATATATCAGCATCAGAGACAACTGCATTGGCTCCCATCTGGTGCAGGAAAGTTCGCTCACCCTGGCTGTCAACCAGAACAACGGTTGCTGAAGTTGGAAGTTTATTGTCACGTTGAAGTGCTTGTGTATCCACGCCCTCTTTTTGCAAGTTTGCGAGTAAATAGTCTCCAAAGCTGTCATTACCTAAACGTCCAATAACAGCTGACTTGCCTCCCAGTTGACTGAATACAGTTGCAGCAACACTGGCCAAGCCTCCCATGTGCATTTCTAATCCGTCAATTAAATGCAAAGAACCCTTTGGGGGCATGGCATCAATGGGACGAACGGTTACATCCGCGCAAATAACTCCGATTGTCACTAATTCCAGTCGCATAAAATTTCTCCCTAAGCTTGCCCAATACTACCATTTTTGCGCATAATATCCCAACCACGGGGACTGGAATCAAGCAAACATGGACAATTTTTTTTAACTTTATACTGGACAAGGAATAATATGTTCAGATATACCCCAAAATGACGTGTTATTCGCGTTTTTGTGACCAAATAGCCCGACTGTCATATGTTCTGCCCATATCTGCATATTGTCCATGAATGTACCCATGCCCTCCACTGTAAATCGGTACACTCTCAGGCAAATTCAGCTTGACTGCTTCAAGGGCAAGTAATGAAAGTGGTTCTATGGCATCAAAATTGGCATTGATATGTGATGAACTTGGCAAAAAATAGCCCAAATGATAGCTCCTGTTTACGATGTTTTCTGCTATTGCGTCTGCCAAATTCAAGTATTGGTGATGCTCACTCGCTTTATACAATTCCAACAACGCAAAGATTGTTTCAGGGTTACTGTTATCCGTGTTGTTCGACAATTCTGGTAAGTCAGCAGAAGTAGTACCTAACATACCAAATCCAAGCCCTTTCATTATGGAACGTACCATGTCCCATATTTCCGGGTCTTTACTAAGTCGGTAAGCACGTGCATAAGAAAAAAGAAATGATTCGTTGGCCTTGATCGGTGTTAACAGATGACCTTCTACTCCATAATATCCAGTTCGGGGAAATGAATACCCGGTAAGATCCGTACCATCGGCCCACATTGGCCTAAAGGAATTATCGGCTGGATTGTAAGCATGTTTTGAAAAAGATTTCAATCCATCCAGAGTCCATTGCAATAAACTATCACCATTACTGCCGAGTTTTTCTGCCAGCTCAAGCTGGACAAGTGCATTTTCTACATAAATCCCTCTGGCTGTTCCACCCCAGAGCGCCCAACCTTCCCGACCAATTTCAGGAAAATCTGCTCCAAATTGATTTTCTGCTCTATCGCCATAGCTTGAATAAGTTAATGTACCAGTAAGTGGACCTGTTTCTGGAGGTGTATTGTTGCGTGCCGGTTTACTGTATTGGTATACACCAAGTCCAGTTTCTGGATGTCGGGCCAGAACGTATTGTTCAGCAAGTCGTTTGCTCCAGGTCAGAGCACCTTTTTCCTGTCCTAAAACATAAAGCATGCCCCCAGCATAGATTAGATCAGAACCACAGTTTATGAAGGTAAGTCCAGAAGCTTCAAAAAACGGTTCTCCTTGTTGAAAGTCATGACTCCAAATTGTTTCTTGCGATAAGCCATATCTACCATGCCGGTTCATGTCAAGACGATTCCAGTCCAGGATATGGGCATTCCAGAAAGCACGTATAAACTCGGCAGTTGCCTGGGGGTTAATGTCCCACATAAATGAATAAAATGGAAAGCTGTTCTTAAATTCATGACAATTGGCATCAAAATGTCCCACAGGCTCCAGGTTTTCTAAATTTATAAATTGATGACCACCCCAACGCAGCAATCCACAATCACTACGCAAATGCTCAAAATGATACTCAACCGCTGCCTTGGCTGCTGCATGGTATTTTGCATCACCAGTAATACTGGATAACCCAACCAAGAATCGCTGTAAATTTTGTTGACTCGCCAAATTGTGGATGATGAACCTTTCATCATTATAAATCCACTCTACCGGCTCCAATGTTTCAACATTGATACCGTCAGCCAACAATGGTGTACCTTTTCCACTCCATCGGTCTTGCCCATTGCTTAGTACATTATCTGCATATGAAGTTAAAAGCTGTATGCGGTCATTGTCTACTGGGCTTTGTGTAGATTGGTTTAGGTTTATTTCTTCAGCCACACTAGAAATAGGTATGACACAGATTAGAATGAGCATTGGCAGCGCAAGCAAAAACCAAGATGCCTGACTAAGGTTGGTTTTGAACGAATTAATAAATCGGGTATATCTTGTTTTATCTGTAAACATACAATAATTCCTTGCTGATGGTTGTTCGATTAATCAAACTTTATTTATAATAGTTAACTGTAGGTAATTTCATGTCATTGCTTTTGTATAACAACGCCTTTGGTGTGCATTGAAAGAAACATAAAAAATAACTACCTATATTGAATATTCTGCCTCAAACTTCTTTACAGATCAATATGATGATAGAGTCATCACCTTTTTGTGAAGGGCAAATTCTTGTTACATAAAAATGAGGAAGGAGCAGATAGTCATGATACCATGCACGATGCCGCATGGCTCGGGGAAGCTTCTGAGCAGCACACAACATCACTACAGCCATCATTGGATGAGAGGGGTGTATTTATGAGCAATCCAGAATTAAAGAAACAAAAAATTGCATTACGATTGAATCTTTGGTAATATTGCCAAATAAGCAATTAAGAGACGGGATCAATATTTTGGATAAAGTAACTCAGGCACAATATGAAGTCAAGGCAAAGGTGTTAAAAGCCCTTGCACATCCTACACGGCTGTTCATAGTAGAAGAACTGGAGCGGGGAGAGCGATGTGTGTGTCAATTGGTAGAAATGATAGGAGCAGATTTTTCTACCGTATCAAAGCATCTTTCGATATTGAAACAATCCGGGATAGTCGCTGATGAAAAGCGGGGGCAGATGGTGTTTTATCGATTGCAGGTGCCCTGTGTGCTGCGCTTTGTTGAATGTGTCGAAGCGGTGGTGGAATCACATATAAAATCTCAAGTGGCACTTTTAGGTTGAGTCAATAATTTTTTTTAAATGTTATATGGTCATTATGTCAAATAAGCAATTGATATTGTTCTTTCAAGGAAACACATGAACTGGAAAATTGAGTGGAAAAAGTTTGCGCTATTGCTGGGTGGATTCCTTGCCTGCTTTTATCTGCCGGTGGGAAATGAACGTTTTGATAATGCCGTCCTGGAAGCATTTTACCTCGTTCAGTGGTATGCCCAGGAACATGTATTACTTTGCCTGATCCCTGCTTTTTTTATCGCAGGCGCAATAGCCGTATTTGTGAGCCAGGAATCTGTATTGAAATACCTGGGCCCAAAAGCCAACAAATTTCTGGCGTATGGCGTTGCATCGGTGTCCGGCACCATCCTGGCAGTATGTTCATGTACGGTACTACCGCTCTTTGCCGGAATCTACCGAATGGGAGCAGGCTTGGGACCTGCTACCGCGTTTCTCTACTCTGGGCCAGCGATCAATGTCTTGGCTATCATACTCACAGCCCGTGTTCTTGGCCCGGAGTTGGGTATTGCGAGGGCTGTCGGTGCTATCTTGTTCAGTATTATAATTGGTGTTAGTATGCACCTTATTTTTCGCAAAGAAGAAGCAGACAAGGCTGCCATCAATGTTCAGCTTCCTGATTCGGAAACAATACGACCGCTTTGGCAAAACGCATTCTATTTTGCTGCTATGGTAGGCATATTGGTTTTTGCAAATTGGGGAAGACCTGAAGAGTCAACCGGCGTCTGGGCAGCTTTGTATGCTGCAAAATGGCCTCTGACCGCAATTTGTTCTCTTGCTTTAGGTGTCATATTGGTCATATGGTTTGAAATGGCCTGGTGGAAAGTCAGTTTGACAGGCATGGCTGTAGTGTTGGCTGTTGTGCTGTTTCCCGGCAACCCACTTATTTCTTTCTCTGTTGGTGTTGTCTGTTTGTCGCTCATCGCAGCAACGGGAAACAGCGAACATGCCGACTGGTTTGAACAATCCTGGGGATTTGCCAAGCAGATCATGCCCTTATTATTGATTGGGGTGCTTTTCGCAGGCTTTTTACTGGGACGTGTTGGTGAAGAAGGCATCATCCCCTCGGAATGGGTGTCAGCAGCAGTGGGGGGGAACTCGCTCCAGGCAAACTTTTTTGCTTCATTTGCTGGTGCATTTATGTATTTTGCCACGTTGACAGAAGTACCCATCCTGCAAGGACTCATTGGTAATGGCATGGGGAAAGGTCCCGCATTGGCTTTGTTATTGGCAGGTCCTGCTTTGAGTCTGCCGAACATGCTGGTCATACGAAGTGTGCTTGGTACAAAAAAGACAGCGGTTTTTGTTTTGCTTGTTATAGTTGTTGCCACGATAAGTGGCATGCTGTTTGGTACATTTTTTGGATAATATTAAACAAAAAGGAAATAGTAATGAAGATTCAAATTCTTGGGACTGGTTGTGCGAAATGTCAGAAGCTGGCGCAACAAACAGAAGACGCCGCCAAAGCATTAGGTCTGGACTACGAACTGGAAAAGGTTACTGACATCAATGAAATCATGGGATATGGTGTGATGATGACACCAGCTATGGCTGTCGATGGCGAAGTGAAAGTATTCGGAAAAGTACCTTCTGTGGAAGAATTGCAAGGTTTGTTAAAGTAAAAAAGTCAGACACACCATTCGGAGTTCTAAAGATGATGAAACCCAAAAAAATAATTTCTACCGTACTGCTTGCTTTCGTTGCCGTCAGCATTGTAGCACTCGTTAACAAGGAAATGCAGGTACCAGAAGACTCTCGTGCTGCCGAGATTGATGTCGTACAACATACACTTGATGATACAGGTGAATCTGATGGTGTTGTCATTTCAGACTCCGGAAGTGAACGCGTTGTTGCGTTTTATTTTCACGGGAACATGCGCTGTGCATCCTGTCGCACGCTGGAACAATATGCACGTGATGCCATGAATTCCGGGTTTGGTGATGAGTTGAATAGTGGACAATTGGTGTTTAAAGAAATCAATGTAGAATCACCGGGGAACCAGCACTATATACAAGATTTTCAATTGACAAACCGTTCCATTGTAGTTGCCCGATATGATGCAGATGGTGAACTTGCGTCATGGAAAAATCTGGAGCAAGTTTGGAACTTATTGCGAGACAATGACGAGTTTAATTCGTATGTCCAGGGGGAAACCCGGGTGTTGTTGGAAGGTTTGTCTGGATGATTGAGCTGATTGTAGCAACGCTGACTGCTTTTTGGCTTGGAGTCCTTACATCAATCAGTCCCTGTCCTTTAGCAACCAATATCGCGGCTGTTTCATATGTGAGTAAGCGTGTGGGGGAGCCGCACAATGTTTTCCTTGCAGGTCTCCTGTATACACTGGGACGTACCCTGACCTATCTTGTACTGGGTATTGTGCTGGTCTATAGCCTGCTCTCGGCACCGTCGCTTTCATTTGTTCTACAAAAATACATGAACATGGTGCTTGGGCCGCTTCTGATTCTAGTAGGGATGGTGCTTCTTGAGCTTATCACCTTCAACATAGGCTCAGGTGGAATCAGCGAAAAAATGCGTCAGCGGGTCGAACAGTCCGGTATCTGGGGCGCTGGCTTATTGGGGATTCTCTTTGCCTTGTCATTCTGTCCTACCTCTGCCGCCTTGTTTTTTGGCAGTTTGTTGCCCTTGGCTGTTCAGCAACAATCGGGTGTATTATTACCAGCAAGCTACGGCTTGGCTACTGGCCTGCCGGTATTGTTGTTTGCGGTGTGCATTGCCCTGGGAGCCAATTGGGTGGCGCGTGTTTATGGCAAGGTGGTTGCATTTGAAAAATATGCCCGCTATGTGACAGGTACTATTTTTATCCTGGTTGGAATCTATTATACTTTAGCACATGCTTTTGGAATATCACTTACCTGATAATCCTTACTTGTTACGTGTTGGCTTGCTTATTCGAAAGTAGGTCAATTTTTGCCCATTTCAAAACTGGCTATCAAGTTCTTTCATCCAGGGCTTATCCCAATTTGTACAACATATTGGGCAGTGTGGGAAATCACATCTTAATCATTTCAATTCAGGTTAACCTTCAAAAAGTGTGGGATATAACACCTGCCCAATAATTATTCTGAATACGTGTATTCCGAGATTCTCATGAATCCTGTTACTCATCATTCAAGATACATTTCTACGCACAAATTCTTGTGAGCTGGGTATCATCAAACCATTCCAACCTTAGCAAAATTCTGCCAGTACACGGTCCTCAATTACATCAACCTCTGGATTGTGATGTCTATGGTTGAAGATATGATCATCGATTTGAGACCGATACCAGGCAATGAGATGAGCTGTATGAGCATTGGCCTTTGGCATCAGGCTGCATCAACTTTCTCCTCACAAATGTGTATCCATCCTTTCCTTTTTTTGAACCCTATTTTGTGTAAAAGAATACCGTTACATAAAACATACAGTGGCGGACAAGCTATAAAATGGGGGATGAATTTTATTACATGTTTCATTTTGAAACCATAAATGAAAACAACTCCTTGAGATAGCAACAAGTTTCATTTTATTTGCTATTACACTCCCCTCAATTTTCCCTACACATTTCTACAGAATTTTGTCCAAAATAAGACACTTAAAATTATTTTTTTCTTAGTGTTTCATAAATAAACATTCAAGGTGATATAGATTTTTTTATTGTTTTCTTCAAAATGAAACATAAGATTTCGTACTGAAAATCTTAGGTAACTGAAATGTATCATGATGAATATAAGATTCGTATATTATTGTAATAAAAGAAGTTATGCGTAATTATTCATATTATAAGTTAGGTATATATTTGAATTTGTAAATTTCAAAAAAGGAATGAGCAAAAAAATGTCAAGGGCTATTTTGTATGTGTTTCATTATGGTATATTATGTTGTCACTCATAATCGCCGCTGGGCATTATGAGGCTGATTGAAAAATAACATAATATATATTATCAGACGTTAAGTTGATTATTGAAACAATTGCTAGTTTTGCTTTTGTGCTCTCTTTTAGAACATGAAGACACAATAATTCTTGAATGCTACCCTACTATGAGCGCATGGACCATGAATCAGCTCAAGATTTTGGGTCTGGGAATGGAATGATGGCGGGTTTTTCTGGCGTGAATTCGACCAGCAAGGACTGTAATTTGGAATGCATTTTATCCAGGCTGATCATTATTTCGCGTGTATCCTGGTCTCGTTCATGGTTTGATTGATACAATGCGGCAGCCATGTAAAAAGCTGTTAGTTGAAAGAAATACAATGTGTCAATGCGTGAGGCATTGTTTTCAACTTCGATAAGTTTCTTGGTGATTTGTGCTGCGATCTTTTCCGTGGTAGCCGGGTCCTGGATGACTGGTACGCGAACCACTGACTGTCCCAGCGTGACTTGCATCCAGGTATCAGAGTTCATTGTCGCAAGCTTTCACCCAGGACCTTGGTGTGTGTCAAGATAAACTCCAGACGCTCCCTAAGGTCATTCTGTATTGCTCGGAATCGAGCATTCTCCTCATAAACAGAAGTCATGGCATCTGCTTGTTCACGTAAAATATTAAGCTCTTTTTCTTGTGACCAATGCTCTTTGCGCAATTGATCATGTTGTTTTTTAAACTGTAAATTTTGCTCCTTGTGATGATGCATAACCTCCCCTATTGAATCAATCGTACCATCAAGTTGAATCAAGAGATTTTTCAACATGGAGTTCAACGTAGTTCTGCTCCGCATTCTTTTTGCAATGTTTTGAGAATCTTATCCCAGGACTTCTGGGTATCATTATCTGTTAGCGTACGATCCATAGCCTGAAAAGTCAAACCGATGGCGATGCTTTTCTTGCCTTCAGCTACAGGCTTGCCTCGATACACATCAAATATTTCAACTTGGTGTAGTAAATTACCACCAGCTATTTTCGTATAATTCATTATATCATTGGCTGTGATGTGCTCTTCAACAATGATTGCCATATCTCGAAGAGAAGCTGGAAACGCCGAGATTTCTTTAAATTGTGGCACTGCTTGAGGAATGTTCAGGAGCATGGTCAAGTCCAGTTCAGCCATATAGGTTTCACGACCAATATCGTAATTTCTTCGTACATGTTTGTTAACTTGACCAATATGTCCCAAAGTTTGCTCACCAATTTTTAACGTTGCTGAAACACCTTGCTGGAACGGTTCAAAAGTGCTATTGACATAATTAACTTCAACTGCAAAGAAGTCCGTAATGGCTTCAACACATCCTTTTAAATCATAAAAATCAACATTTTCTGTTGTTTTGCTCCAATGGTTGGGTTTGCGCTGACCAGACAATGCGATAGATAGGCGTAATGGTTCGTTGGGAAGCAATTCCCCTGGAATCGGATAATACACCGGACCCAGTTCAAAAACAGCAACAGAAGTTGCCCCTTTGTTGAGGTTACGTGCTACGTTATTCAGCAATGCTGGAATTATTGATGTTCTCATTCCTGCTTGTTTTTCCGATAAAGGATTTTCCAACATGACCATGTCCAGATAATTGCCGACAAGGCCAGCATTCTGAATATCCTCAGCGCAACTGAATGTCCAGTGATATACTTCGGTGAGTCCTTTATCAACCAGAAAATGTTTTAATGCCCAGATAACCTGTTCCTGTGGTGCAAAGCATTGGTTGGTTGGTCGCACTCGCGGTAAGGTCATTGGGATGTTGTCAAAACTAAAAAAACGACCAACCTCTTCTATAAGGTCCGCTTCCAGAGTTACATCGTATCTCCAGGACGGTACTTTAAAGACTGCATTTTCTTCAGTTTCCGATACCAATTCAAATCCAAGATTAATCAATATCTGTATCTGTTGCTGTGAGGGAATTTCAACACCCAAGACTTTATTCGTACGCGTGTACCGTAATCCTACACCATGCCCACCAAGAGGTGTCGGATAGGAATCGAATACACCCGTGCAAACTTTTGCTTCTGCCAGTTGTTGCATCAACATGGCAGCGCGGTTGAGTGCGTACGCTGCCATAACAGGGTCTGCACCCCGCTGGAAGCGTTGCGATGACTCGGTTATCAGACCCAATTTACGGGAAGTTTTCCGGATGGATTGTGGTTTAAAAACGGCACTCTCAAGGAATATTTGCGTGGTATTATCCCCCACTTCGCTGGTTGAGCCTCCCATTACCCCAGCAACACATTGTGGTGATTTCCCATCGGCGATCACCAAGATGTCTTCATCCAGTTCCCGGTTTACATCATCGAGTGTGGTAATCGGTTCCTTGGATTTGGCGCACCGTACTACGATACGATTTTCAGCTAGCAGTTTGTGATCAAAAGCATGGAGTGGTTGGCCGGTTTCCAGCAGGACATAGTTTGTGATGTCGACAATATTGTTAATTGGGCGTTGTCCTGCGGCCAGCAAGCGTCGGCATAGCCAATCTGGTGAAGGTGCAACTTTTACATTTGTCAGTACCCGACCCAGATACCGTGGGCACAAATCGGTGTCTTGTACCGTTAATGCACACAAAGATTCAATAGGGGTATCACATTCCTCCACGGTCACCGCTGGAATCTTCAATTCACTCCCTTGCAATGCAGCCAATTCACGGGCAACCCCGATCATGCTTGCCCAGTCTCCCCTGTTCGGCGTGATTTCAATTTCGAAGATGGTATCATTGAGTCCCAGTATCGGTTTAATATCAGCACCAACAGGCAGATCTGGAGGTAAAATCAATAAGCCTGCGTGGTCTTCCCCCAATCCCAGCTCTTTTGCGGAACACATCATGCCTTGAGACTCTAAACCACGCATTTTCCTTCTGGTGATAGTAAAATTACCTGGTAATGTGGCACCTACCACTGCGGTGGGTACCTTGTCCCCCACGTTCATATTTTTGGCGCCGCAGACAATTTGTAATGGTTCAGAATCATTCACCCGGGTTTTGCATACAACCAATTTGTCTGCGTCCGGGTGGGGTTCTATTGATTCTATTTGACCTACAAAAATGCTGGATATTTCTTTACCCGGTTGTATGATGGATTCGATTTCCAAACCGAGCATGGTAAGTTGATGTGCCAGCTCTTCAACAGTGTAATTAACATCAACATATTCTTTTAACCAATTAAGGGAAACTCGCATTAGAATTGCTCCAAAAATCTCAGATCATTTTCAAATAAATGGGCGATACCGTTAATAGCGTGGCGTTGCACCGCCAGGCGGTCCAATCCCATTCCAAAGGCAAACCCGGTATACTTTTCTGTATCATATCCAGCATATTCAAAAACACGCGGATGTACCATACCGCATCCGAGTAATTCAACCCAGCCACTGTGTTTGCATACACGACATCCCTGACCGCCACAAACCGAACACGAAATATCCATTTCGGCTGATGGTTCGGTGAAAGGAAAAAAGTGTGGCCTGAATCGCACCTTGGTATCAGCACCAAAAAACGCATGTACAAAGTGTAACAAGGTTCCCTTAAGGTCTCCGAAAGTGACATCTTCATCAACCAGCAGGCCTTCCAGTTGGTTGAACATCGGACTGTGACTGGCATCGTTGTCAACACGATAGGTACGGCCTGGTACAATGACAGCGACCGGCGGCTGGGTGCGTTCCATAACACGCATTTGTACAGGAGAAGTGTGGGTGCGAAGTACAACGCCGGGCTTGACAAAAAATGTGTCATGAGAATCGCGTGCCGGATGATCCGGTGGCGTATTCAAGCTATCAAAGTTATAATATTCAGTTTCAACGTCCGGGCCAGTAGCGACTTGAAATCCGAGTGACTGAAAAATTCTGATTATATCCTCTGTCACCTGACTGATCGGGTGCAAATGACCTTTTGATGGACAACGTCCAGGCAATGTGATATCCAGTGCGCTGACTTCAGATTGTCGATTCTCTTCCAATGCTTCCAGAACGTTCTTGCGGTCTTCCAGAACTTCAGCGATAGCCAGTTTAACTTCATTTGCCAATTGGCCCAGTATGGGGCGTTCCTCTGGTGACACCTGACCAAGGCCACGGAGTATTTCGGTGACTTTTCCCTTGCGCCCCAGGAACTTAACACGAGCATGATCTAATGATTGTAAATCTTGCAGTGTATTTATTTCATATAGCGCTTCATTGCGTAATAATTCCAATTCAGCTTTCATTCGTTCCTCATCATACACCGTTGCATATTAAAGCAGTTCTTTGTTGCTACAAAATGATTATAATCTATATAACTAAGTACAGTTATGCGTATAACGCACGCCCAATACGTACTTCAGTCGCACCTTCCTCTATCGCTATCTCAAAATCATCCGTCATTCCCATCGAACGTATTGGTAATCCCAAGTCGTCCGCACATATTCGTAACTCACTGAATACCTGACGTAAAACAATTTGTTCAGCTCCATATGGCGCCATAGTCATCAAACCGCATACCTTGAGTCGATCCAGTTTACGTATGTCGTTAAAGATGGTGTCCAGTTCTACCGGGGTAAAGCCCTGTTTTGTTGATTCACCAGAAATATTCAGTTCCAGCAGAATATCAATACTTATATCTGCTTCGTCACATTGACGCTGCAAGCTTTCAGCAGCTTTATATCGTTCGATTGAATCAATACGCTTAAATAAAGATATAGCCTTACGGATTTTTCGGCGTTGTAATGGACCAATCATGTGCCAGACAACCGATGTATCATTTAAGGTTTGAATTTTATCCGCAGCTATTTCGATACGATTCTCGGCGAAATGTGTGACTCCTAAATTGCGCAATATGCGAATCTCTTCGATGCTCACTTCCTTGGTCACAGCAATCAGGCGAACACCGGGCAATGTATGTTCTGAGCGTTTTTGTGCAGCAGAAATACGTTGGTTGATATTGTCAAGATTCTTCTTTATGTGTTCTGAATTGGCGAACATGTCCGTATTAATCAAGGTCGCAAATATACTGGTATGGTATTGGAAAGAAAGACGCCCTCTTCCCGCCAGGACGTCTTTCACATAATGTTTCAATCAGATATTTGAAAATGATAATGATTGATCTCAGCTAAAAAATATTCAAGAAGTTGCCGTGTTGTTAGGTGGTTTACCCATACAGTCATCACCATCCATTTGACGTAATTCCCATTTTTGCTCAGAAAGAGATCGGGGAATGTCGTGGTCTTGTTTGATACGGATAATCATCTCCGAAGCTTCTTCAAAGAAGTCTGCGCTTTCCCACCGTGCGTGGTCTAACATGGCAATAGCTTCTAATGGGCGGTTCTGCTCTACCAGGTTCAAGGCATCCATCCGCAGTTTACGTCCCAGTGCGAATGGGTCATCGATTTCATCCCATATTTCACGTGACAACTGGAAGTTCTCTTCAGCCGTTTTGCGATGCTCTTCAGCAACAGACGGGTCCGTTGCTTCCTGGGCTAGCTTCAAGGCTTCCTCAGCACGTTGTTCATATATCATGCCAGTATTGCGTTGGATAAATCGCGGCGCGACTTCCTGGGCGGTGGTTTGCTCTGGAAAGCGTCTCTGGTATTCTATCCATCCGGCACGCGCCTCGGCATATTGCCCGTTACGTTCTAATGCGATATTTAATTGACGAGGTACCCAGACATCGTGTGGTTGACGTACTGCTTCAGACAAGTAGCGAACCGCATTAGCGTAATCGCTCAATTTATTGCTGTATATGGTGTACCCTAAATCAAAATATAACTTGTAATTTCGCGGATTATTGCGAATTCCATCTTTCAGAAAATCGGCACCAATATAGTAATACTGCTCTTTCTCGCCGACACAAGCCGCATACTGTGGATCCCATTCTTTTAAATGTTCTGGTGTATCCATCATCTTGGCGGTGATATTATAGGCAAGATGCCAGGCACCTACCAGATAGGCATCGACAAATTGCGGGTCCAGCGTGACGCAAGTCCGCATAAGCGGAATCATGCGGTGAACCATGCCCTGATGCCAATATCGATCTACCTGTAACCAGATAAAGTTGGCTGCTACCTGTCGGAAACCCAAAAATAAATTCATCAGGTTAACTTCACCTGCCAAGGCATCTGCATATACCAAGTTTTGAGCGAATAACAAGTTGCGTTCACGAACATTTTGCACAAAATCTTCTCGAACATCTTGTAGCATAGCGCTTTTTGCTACTCGCCAAATAATGTCATTGTTTTCAGCATCACTGGCCAGTATGCCGATTCGACTGAGTTCACGGCCTTCAAATACCAATTCACTTTGCTCGATATTGGGTAAATTGATGCGACCGTCAGCATTCGCTGATTCAACACTTGAAATTACCTGTGCATACAATTCCTGATCATTATAATCCGGGTTCCAATTGTCCAATAATCTTTCATTGGTCGCTGCAGACAGTATCCAGTGATAAAATGCTTGTGCTGTACGGGTATGATGTACTTGTCGCCCCTGAAATACAGCCACCGACAAAAGCAGTAACACTATAACAGCAATGGAGAGATTAGGATACTTTTTCATAGAGTTCCCTACAGCTCCTTTCTCCTGAATATCCAAAACGCCAGTGCAAAACCCACGGCTGCATTGACAACGCCATATATCATGAGTTGTGTAATCAAAACATCAGTGGGAGGATCATTGGGTTGGGAATTCAGGATTTGTGTTTTAAGACTGAAATTCTGCAAGTTGGGTAATGTTATATAAAGTCCCTGGGCTATATACCCAATAATGTTGTCAATTATTTCACCTGACTGTTGAGAACGTTGACTTACATCGTTCAGATACTCAGTCAGATTGCCTGTTAAATAGACAAACAAACCGGAAATTGTTGGTAATACAGGTGAAGTCGATGTGCATGAAATGGCAAATGTAAATGAAGATACTATCAAAAACTCAAAATAGGTCAGCAGAATCGACCACAACAACAACGTAGGTAATACATTTTGCCGCAAATATAGTGCTATAAAGAACAACCCCCCCATCAACAACAGATTGATAATTACAATCAGTTGCACCCCCATGAATTTGCCAAAAAGGTATTGAAGGCGGCTCACTGGCTTCGAAAGCACCGTGTAGATAACTTTATTTTCTACCTCATTCGGAACTACTGAGGCCGAGATAAAAATGGTAATCAATATTCCGAAAATAGATATGGTGGTAACACAAATATCTTTTACCAGTTTTAGGTCCATATCAACATCAGCATCACCGGTGTAAGTGGCGTCAAGGAAAGTTCCCAGAAAACTTGAACCGAATATAACCAAAAGGCTCAATATCAGAAAACCTACCAGCGTTTTCTTTCGAATTCCCTCGCGCCACGTGTAAACAGCGATACTCCAAGGACGTAATACAAATTCCATAGCGGATGTCATGGTCAATTTTCACTCCGTTTGCTTTGTGCATCACCAACGACCCGTACGAAGAGGTCTTCCAGGGTTTCTCTGCGTGGAGCCACGCTCAGTAAAGTCAAGTTTTCTTCTTTCAACATGGCCAATGCGTCATAGGAACTAATGCCTTCATTGACACGTAATCGGACCCTGTCACCAACCTGGTCATCTTTTAACAAGCCTTTGGTGGCAAGCCGTGAAAGAATTTCATCACTGGCACCAGCAATTTCAATATTCAAATCGCGATCACTCAGCAACTCATTAATCGTGCCCAAAGTCTGTAACTTGCCTTCATATAAAATTCCAACCCGATCACTGATCAGCTCAACTTCCAGCAATTCATGACTGGAAATTAACAGTGATTTACCCCGGTCTCGTAAGCGGGCGAGAATGTCACGTATTTCTTTCCTGGCAATGGGGTCAAGCCCGGTTGTCGGTTCATCGAGTATCAGTATTTGTGGGTCGCTGATTAAAGCCTGTGCCAACCCAATTCTTTGCCGCATTCCTTTGGAATAGCCGCGAAGAAGCCGGTTTCTGGCATGTGTCATCCCAACTTCTTCGATAACTTTGTCCACACGTTGGCTTAAATCTGCACCACTGAGACCATACAATCGTCCATAAAAATACAAAATTTCTTCACCACGAAGAAAGTCTGGATAATAGGCACCTTCAGGTAGATAACCTATTTGCTTTTTGACTTCAGCAGAACTAATATCTTCTCTACCCAAAATTTTCATTTTTCCGGATGTTGGAAATATTAATCCCAGTAATAACTTGATTGTGGTGGTCTTGCCAGAACCATTGGGACCAAGGTATCCGAATATTTCGCCTTCATTGATGGAAAGGCTGAGGTCCGTCAACGCATGGACATCTTGTCCCTTCAATGCGCCTTCGTATACCTTCGAAAGTCCTTCCGTTTCAATTACAACAGACACGGGTTTTCGCCTTTCGTACATATGGTGGTTGCCCGGAGACCTGTGAGTATATACAGGGGTGTTTGTAATAAATACTCGCATGACTTGGTAAAATACGCATTGCAACCGGGCATTTGCAACAGTATTCCAGAAATTGCACTTGCAATATCCAAGATTGCGCACGTTATAAATTCATCTTCAGGAACGATAATAACAAAATTGAGGTATTGATGCAACGAAATATTATTTTAAAATAAAAAAATTTGTAAACTTCGATAAAATAAAATTAATATAACAAAATAATATATATATAGGATATATCTGAATCACCTTCAAATCAAGAGATTATACATGAATTGACAGTTTACATTTTTATGTTTATAATAATAAAGTTGAAAAATATTAGATACAAATATGAATCATTTTCCAAAACAGGTACTTGTCGGGTATAATTGGTATATAAATCTATAATTTCAATAATATTGTTGGGATTTTGCGTGATTAACCTACCTTGAGCTGATAAGCTTAATTGATATGGAGTTGTGCCGCATATTGTCATCACAATAAGTTGACAGCGCCTATGGATACTTCAAATATTATAAATGCTGTGTCTTTACAGTTCAAAGAGTCATATGATGCTAACCACAATTGTGTGTATCTCATTGAACCTGCAACCGGTATGCTTCTGAAAGCCAATCAGGCCGGACACAATCGACTCCAATTCCTTTTGACATCCACTTTACCCCAAAAACACACCATAATTTTTCCTTCTGCTGTATCAAATACCATTGCATTATGCCTGGATTTGATTTTGGCCGGTGGCATTGTACGCCAGGACATGCTAGCTGTTTTTCCAAACCATCACGGTGTAAATAAAAATCATAATTTTACTTTAAGTGTTGAATCGTTTTTAGATATACCGTATCTCCTGGTTTTTGCTTGCGAATCAAATGAGCCGATAGTTTTTCAGGACATGATCAACCGTATTGAGTCGGGGAAATTTCTGCAAAATATTATTGATGGTGTAATTTTCCAAATTGCCGTACTGGATGACCTGGGACAGATTGTTAAAGTAAATAAATCCTGGATAAAATTTGCTCACACCCATGGCCTTGTGGGCGATTCTTCCTGGAAAAATATTAATTATCTGGATATTTGTAAACGCTCCTTTGATTTGGGTGATTCTGATGCTGGCGTGGTAAGAGAAGGTATCATGCGTGTGATGCAAGGAGCGGATGAGCTTTTTTATCACGAATATCCTTGTCATCACAATGCCATTAAAATGTGGTTTTCCATGCAAGTTGGACGGTTTATCTATGATGAAAAACAATGGGTACTTATAACCCACGACGAGATCACTGCATCAAAAACGTTTGAAAGAGCACTAAAAGTTACCGAAGATCGCCTTCGAATCACGCAAGCTTTAGGAAACATTGGTGACTGGAGTTACGATCTAGACTGTCTTGAGTTGTACTGGTCAGAAAATATTTATCAAATGCTCGGATTCAATCCTGATGATGGACCGCTGCAATATGAAGAATTTCTGTCGTATTTAGAATACACAGAAGCTTCCCTCATCAAAAAATCCGTGTTCCGGGCCGCTACATTGAGTGAAGAATTCCAACACGACATCACCTTTAATAAAGTTGGGCAATTACCAGTTAACCTTCATATGGTAATTCAACCCACACTAAATACAAAGGATGGTAACGAAAACAAAGTGATGGGTATCATACAAAACATCACTTTGCGAAAACGTACGGAACACTCATTAAAGCAGAGCCGTGAGCGATACAGGCATTTGGTTGAAGCAACAGGTGTTATTCCTTGGGAATTGGATGCAAAGAGCTGGCGCTTTCTCTATATTGGCCCGCAAATTGAAACCTTATTGGGGTATCCCCGTGAAGTTTGGTATCAGGATGAATTTTGGATTCGACACCTGCACCCAGATGATCGGAATAAGGTCATGCAACAGTGTCTGGAGATCAGTCAAGAAGTCTCAAAACAGGAGTTTCAGTTCAGATTATTGCGTTTGAGCAATGGGATTGTCTGGGTACGCAGCCTGGTTACCGCAATGTTGCAAGAAGATGGTTCTGTACTCTTGCGTGGAATTTTTGTTGATGTAACTAAACAGAAAGAAGCCGAAAACACCCAGATGATTGCTTCCCGACTGGAAGCAACGACAACACTCGCCGGTGGAATATCTCATGAGTTAAATAATCTTATGTCTATCATTATGGGTAATGCTTCTTTATTGCGTTCTGATTTAATCAATAACAATCCAGCACAAGAAGTGCTGTTGGAAATTGAGCAAGCTGCAATTCGTGCTGGTGACCTGGCAAAACATATGTTAGCGTACGCTCGTGGCGGCAAATATGAACCAAAACAACTCAACCTGAACCATCTGATTGCAGAATTGCTTCAATTACACCAAGGTTTGATTCCTCGTCGAATTCGTCTACTCCAAGAATTAGAACTATCATTAAATGACATCATTGCCGATACAACGCAGATGGGCATGGTGTTGATCAACTTGTTGTCAAATTCCATTGATGCTATCGAAAATAATGGCACTATAACCATTACCACAGAAAATCGACTTATAGAAGTAGATATTGATAGTCCAGCTCACACTGGTATTTCAGGTGAATTTGTTGCTCTTGTAATACGAGATGATGGACACGGAATGG
>Ga0334884_1002936_pt1 | contig 20487 bp, 23 predicted proteins | sample GraSluR1_MG_7_FD_207215 | JGI IMG/M metagenome (GOLD analysis project Ga0334884, IMG submission 207215) | Sludge microbial communities from methane-producing bioreactor in Wageningen University, Netherlands - Granular Sludge_12_05 R1 | ecosystem: Engineered > Bioreactor > Anaerobic >...
CAGGCATAACCTGACCGACAACAAGCTCTTTTTGGATATTGAAGGGTTAAAAGCGAATCTGTCGGAATTCTTTGGGGAACATAAGTTTACGCATAACTTGTTCAGCTACTTATGTCGGTGACTATAATTAGTGTTCCTGCACAGATCTCTGCGGTAGGTACTATTATATTACTTATTCCTGATCCCCAAGGCAAGTCGTATTTATTACCCTTTTGGCCTTCTTCGACTTGTTCAAGCAGTCTTTTTCGGTAATATGTGTCTGCTAGAACCAAGCCCGCAGGAACTATTAAATTGGGGTCGTATAAGGCTCCATAGACTGTGCCTGCAATACCTGCAAGCCCCTCAGCAATAGTGGTTGCTATATATGCCGTTTTGTTCATCGGATTTACATTTACTTTTGTCATTTTTATCACCTAATTATAATAGTATGTATTTATATAAATACTTTTCTATCCTTAAATATATATTATAGAGATAACAAGTTTTGAAAGAGATCTATTTCTTCCTCGTCTCAACAGCCTCTCCGGCATCCTCAAACTTCATCTGCCCGGACATTAGGCTATATAAAATATTTGGCAAATCAGAAACATTTGCCCTAACCTGCTTTGTCGAGTCCCGGTCCCTTATTGTAACTGTGCCTTTCTCAATTGTTTCATAATCTACGGCAATGCAGTAGGGGGTGCCGACCTCATCCATTCGGGCATATCTTCTGCCGATGCTCCCCTTCTCATCATAAAAACAGGTGTAGCAATCCTTTAGCATCCCAAAAATATCCATGCCTTTCTCGGCCAATCCGTCTTTTTTTACAAGGGGCAGGATTGCGACCTTAATCGGGGCGAGTTTTGGGTGAAGCTTTAAGACAATCCTCTCATTTTCCTTATCCTCACAATAGGCATCAATCAAAATGGACAAAAAGGCCCGGTCAAGCCCTTGAGAAGGCTCAATAACATGGGGGGTAACTTTTTCTTGAGTTACATCATCAAAATAGGTCAAATCCTTCTTTGAAAACTCCATATGTTGCTTTAAGTCAAAATCCGCCCTGTTGCTCATTCCATGAATCTCCTTCCAGCCGAATGGGAATTTATATTCAACATCCCAGCAGTCTGCGGCATAGTGCGCCCTCTCATCAGAAAGGTGCTGGCGAAGCCGGAGCTTTTCCAGGCTTATGCCCATATCAATGAACCATTTAAGGGTTTCATAGAGCCAGTAAGCGTGCCATGCCGTAGAAATTACCTTTTTGCCAATAGCATCTTTAACCGACATCAGGGCCATATCCGAGCCGCTTTTTTGCGCCGGCTCGTCCAAAACAAGCATTTTAAACTCAAGCGCCTCTTTTGTAAGGTAGGGGCAGTCATCAAGCTTTTTGGGGTGGACAAAATATTCTATTTCCATCTGCTCAAACTCTCGAAGGCGAAACAAAAAGTCCCTTGGCGATATTTCGTTTCGATAGGCTTTTCCTATTTGGGCGATTCCGAAGGGCAATTTTACCCTTGAGGTCTCAACCACAGGCTTGAAATTTGTAAAGATAAGCTGAGCGGTTTCGGGGCGAAGGTAGGCTACATGGGCGTCATCTTCCACAGGGCCGACAAAAGTCTTGAACATCAGATTAAATTTTCGGGCTGGGCTGAAGTCCCCCTTGCATTTGGGACAGGTTATGCTTTTTTCCGCCACAATCTCATTAAACTGCTCCAAACTCCAACCGTCTGCGGAAATACCCAAAACATCCTCAATTAAGTGGTCGGCGCGGATTCGGTAGCCGCATTTTTTGCAGTCAAAAAGAGGGTCGGTAAATCCCGCCAGGTGTCCCGAGGCCTCCCATACCTTAGGGTGGTTTATTGTGCAGGCATCAATGCCTAAAACATCAGGCCGCCCTCGGACAAACCGGCTCCACCAAAAATCCTTAATCGCCATTTTCAGTTCGGCGCCCAAAGGCCCGTAGTCATACATTCCGGCAAGGCCTCCGTAAAGCTCGCAGGAGGGGAAAACAAACCCCTTTCTCTTGCACAGGTTTGTGATTTTCTCCAAGGTCTCTGCCTTTTCTTTCTCAATAACCGCCATAATAAGGATAGCAGATAAGCTTATTTATCGTTTAAGCAGGCTTTTTGCGCGATTTTGGCGCAAATTCCTAAAAATCCACTCTCTTTTGCCGGATATGCAGGAAATTGCAATTTGCAGATACTCTTTTAATTTTTAACCACTTAGATTATGGCAGAATTCTTGTACCGAGGGAAAAATCCCGAAAAACTATCAAGAGAGGAATTTATAGAGCTCCTTCCTTCAAGAGAGGCTAGAAAAGCAAAAAGGGGATTTACTCCCGAAGAAAAAAGGCTTCTTGAAGAACTAAAAAAGCAAGATGGAAAGAAGGGGAGCGCATTTATCAAGACTCACTGCAGGGATATGATCATACTTCCTGAAATGATTGGGCACAAAATCGGAATACACAAGGGAAATGAGTTTAGGGCCGTTGACATAAAGCCTGAAATGGTTGGCAGAAGGCTTGGCGAGTTTGCCCTTACAAGGTCTGCTTTGAAGCACGGCGCGGCGGGAATTGGAGCATCGCACGGGACTAAATTCTCGGCCTCCAAGAAGTAATCACTATGTACAGCAAAGAAGTTAAGGGTAATACGGCAAAAGCCTGCAATTATAATGCGAGAGTTTCAACAAAATCCTCAAAAGTTGTGTGCAAAAGAATAAGTGGCATGGGCCTGAATAAGGCAAAGGCTTTTTTGGAGGGGCTTATTTCACAAAAAAACAGCATCAACGGGAAATATTACACAAAGGTTTCCCTTGAGATTTTGGAGCTTACAAAATCAGCTGAAAAAAATGCGGAATTCAAAAACCTTGACCTCTCAAATATGTTTGTTGCGCACATTGCCTCCCAGAATGGGACTACTATGAGGAGAAGGAGGCACAAGTCAAAGCTTGGAAACCAGATTAAGGCAACCCACCTTGAAATTATATTAAAAGAGAGGGAAATTGTTGGCTCAAAGGCATTAACAAAAGACGAAAAGGCAGAGCCTTTGAAAGAAGAAATCCAAAAAGAGACACAAAAAGAGACACAAAAAGAGACACAAAAGGAGACACAAAAGGAGACACAAAAAGAGACACAAAAAGCGACCCAAGAAGAGGCGGTAAAATCTGCGGATGAGGGGAAGAAAAAGGCGGTTGAAGCGGTAAAAGAGGCAATTGCAGAGAAAGCAAAAGAGGAGATAAAAGCCAAATCCGCGGAAAAAAAGGCCCCAGAAACAAATGAAGGCGAGCTTAAAGAAGCTAAAGCCGAGAAAAAGCCAAAGGAAAAGGCCGAGGATAAAAAAGGCCCTGCCGGAGCTGAAGGCAAGTAATAGAAGTAATAGGTTAAGCTACCCTACAGGAATATTTTAGCAGTTGATTCTACAGCTAACCGGAATATTTCAATATAGCTTATCTTCCCTTTAAATATATGCCTTTCTGTATTTGTTTATGGAGAAGCTGCATCCCGGAGCAAGATGGCAATTTAGGGTAGATGCCTATCTGGGCGGGCTTTTTTTGGCATTTATTCTGTTTTGGATGATTTTTCCTGTAATATTTAGGACAGCATCAGAAAAGAGTTTCATAGGCGCCCTTTATCCTTACCTGTTTGCGTATATTGCCTTGGTTTTGGCCTTAGGTGAGCTTTATGCAAGGCTTTCTTATAACAACTGGGCTTATGAGTTTACAGAAGACGGGTTTAAAAAGGAGAGGGGGATTATATGGAAAAAGTACAGCAGCATACCTTATGAAAGAATTCAGAATGTGGATATACACCGGGGCATAATAGCCAGAATGCTTGGATTTTCAACACTTATGATTCATACTGCGGGCTATTCAGGAATGCCAAGCCCCGAAGGCCATATTCCTGCATTAAGTATAGAGGATGCCGAAAAATGGAGAAACTTTCTGACAAATAAGGTTTCGGGCAAAAAGGCCTCAAAATGAAAAAAATGCATCCCGGGGCTCTCTGGCTATTTAGGCTTCAGATACTATTTCCCCTTTTACTCCCCGTTTTATTTATTAGCCTTTTTATGTTTGGCGCTTTTTTCTCAAGTGCTGCCTTTAAGCTCATGTTTTTGGGCCCTATTGCTCTTTTAGCATTGTTAACTGAGGTTTATGCCCGAATGTCCTATAATCGCTGGCTTTATGAGCTAAAGCCCGATAGCATAAGAATTGAGAAGGGCATTATATGGAAGAAGTATGTATCAATACCATACGCCAGGGTCCAAAATATAGATATACGGCGGGGAATAGTTGCCCGCATATTTGGTTTTTCCTCGCTTTTCATAGAAACTGCAGGCCGCTCTGCAATTGCCTATAGAGGATATGGAGGCCGGGGGGGAAATGCTTACCAAAGTGAAGGCTATCTGCCGGCTTTAGGGATAAAGGATGCCGAGGGGCTTAGGGATAGGATTATGGCCAAGATTAAGAATGCCCCTAAAAGCAGGCAAGGGCTGTAATAATCTCATTTAAGGTTTAAATGGACCCGGTGGGATTTGAAGTCATGGAAGCATTTCTTTCCTTTTAGTCAATTAAAGTTGTATTTCCGCGAAGCGGGAATACCCCCTTCATTTGCCATAGGCAAATGGGACACCGTTTTGCGAAGCAAAACGAATGTTTCTTTGACGTAGAGGACTTTCTTTTGGGAAAGAAAGTCTTCTCCCACGGCCTCCTGCTTGCAAAGCAGGCGATCTACCACTGATCTACAGGCCCATATATAAATATATGAAAAATTTATGGGTTATGGATTATCCAAAAAGCCCCGAATAAGTTATTGGGTGGGGTTTGCAAAGCCATATTAAATTTTCGGCCTTAATATTTAAATGGAGATGAAGTTTAAGAGCCATAAAGGCTACGCAGAAGTGGATCTTAAGGATACAAGCCCGAGTTTCGCAAATGCCCTAAGAAGGATAATGCTTACCGAGATTGCGCTCTCAGCAATAGATGAGGTAAGGATAACCGAGAACAATTCAGCTTTGCAAGACGAAATTCTTACTCACAGAATCGGGCTGATACCGGTAAAAGGCGATGGAGAATTCAGGCTAAAGGTGGAAGGGCCTTTGCCTGTAGTTTCTGCAAACCTCCAGCCGATAAAAGGCGATGCGCAGATAGACAATATGGATATACCAATTGTCGAACTATTGGAAAACCAAATGATAGACCTTACCTGCTCCACAAGGACAGGGACAGGCAAAGAGCATGCAAAGTGGCAGGCCGCGGTTGTGGGCTACCAATACAAAAACCCAAATAGCATCAAGATGACTATTGAGAGCTGTTCAACCCTCCCTGAAGATGAACTGCTAAAAAGAAGCCTTGCCATACTCAAAAACAAAGCCCAGGAATTCAAAGAGGCGGTTTCTAAGTATAAATCATTGTAAATTCTCATTTTAATTTAATTTGTTTTTGCGTCAAGACTACTAATGGCTAGGCCGGGCAGGGCCTAAAACTCCGAAGAATGTACGACTATGTATGACTATATTATTGTGGGCGGAGGGGTTGCCGGGCTTTATGCCGCAAGCCTTCTGAAAAACAAAAAGGCCCTTTTGCTCGAAGAGCACGAAAATCTCGGCCCAAGAAGGTGTTCGGGATTTATATCGGGCAGGCTTAAAAAATTCTTTGATTTGCCGCCGGGAATTGTTGAGAGGGAAATATTTCAGGCAAACTTGCGATGCAGAGAGGCGTGTTTTGAGTTTGGCCTAAACTCCCTTGTGGTTGATAAGGAGAAATTTGAGCGTTTTTTGCTTTCCCGCGCCAAAAAAAATGCGGAAGTGAAACACGAACAGGCAAAAAGCATAAAGAAAATGAACAGCTTTATCACAGTCCATACACAAAAAGGCTCTTACAATACGAAGTATATAATTGGCTGCGACGGGGCAAATTCCCTAGTTCGGAGAACTTTTTTAGCAAACAGCCCGAAAAAATACTATTTCGGCGAATTTGCCTATTCTGATGAGAAGCCAAGCGACAGCTATGAGGTCTATTTTGACTCTGAATATTCTGACCTTTTTGCATGGAAGGCCCCAAGAAGAGGGGCGACCGAATACGGCCTTATTGCAAAAAAGGGCCTAAAGGCTTATAGAGAGAGATTTTTCTCAAAACACTGCCCAAAAAACATTACTGAAAAGGGCTATGGAGTTATACCGACAGGACTTGGGCCCTGCTCTTTTGAGCGGGGCATTCTGATAGGGAATGCCGCAAGCCAGACAAAGCCGCTTACCGGAGGAGGGGTTATATTCTCCCTAATCGCCGCCCAAATCGCCGCAAAAGAGCTAAATAAGCCAAATCCTAATTTTTTGGGCTATGAGAAAAGGTGCAAAAAGATATTTGGCAGGGAAGTCTGGCTGCAGATGAGGCTGAGGGGGGTTTATTCAAGGTTAACCGACACAAAGAAAATAAGGCTTTTAGGGCTTATGTCTAAAAGCTCGACAAGCATTGACATGGATTTTCCCCTAACCGGTCTGTTGAAGCGGAATTTTGGGGTTTTTGGCAGGATTATGGGCAAGTGAAACCGCCCCAAGATAATTAGGGTATCCTAGGGAAGGTAAGGTGGGCTACAACTCATTTAATAAACAGCCTATTTTCTGGCAAAATACATCCTGCGATAATTTCTCAAAGCCTACTCTTCTTTTGGCGCAACTGCAGTTTCGGCTTTAGGCTTCATAAACAGATTGACCTTTATCCCGATTGAGCCCATTTTTGGCAAAGCCATGGCATACCCCTTTTTTACATACTTTTCAGCCATATCTCCGGATTTTTTCATATACCCCTGGAGGAATTTGTCTTTGTGGGTTTTTGCCCCGGAAAACTTGCCCTGAAATACGATTTCCGCGCCAAGAACTTTGTCATTTCTCATAATCCGCCTCATATGGAAATCCGCAAGCCTTCGGTAATTCTTCCTGTTTTCAAGGCCGCGGGCAATATTGTGGGCTATAATCCTTGGGGCCAAAACATCATTGGCAATTCTTTGTATGTCTATTTGGGCGTTTGCAAGGCCGAATTTTTTTCTTATCTCATCTGTGAGCCGGGAAATTGTCTGGCCTGCTTCCCCTATAATCATTCCGGGCTGGGTGGTGTATATAAGGATTCTTGTGGAGGTGGGCAGATGCTGGACCTCGACATCCTCAAAATTTACATCTTTTAGCCTCTCCACAAAATAATCGTAAATCTCCTGCTCAAGGATGCCGTTCCTGATGAAATTCTGCGCCTTCATACTATTATAAAGTTTTAATTAACTAATGTCTTATGGCAAAGAAAAACGCTAAGCCGGAATCCAAGCAGAAGCACAATAAGGTTAAGAAGAGCTCTCTTTACATTATTGAGGGGGATTCGGTTAAGCGCAAGAACGAAAACTGTCCCAAGTGCGGCCCCGGCGTGTTTCTTGGAAAAAGGCCTGCCGGCGAGGGAAAAATAAGGCATTACTGTGGAAAGTGCTTCTTGACAATTGAGAAAAAGGAATAGGTTATTTTGAAGTTAGTTTTGATATAGTAGAATATATACTTTTAAGAACAGAAGAGTATTTATATAAATATATAATATTATACTTAGGTGATAAACTATGAACTTCACTAAAAAACGGCTTGGAAAAATAGCGGCTGGGCTGAGTACCTACCCAGTCATGAGTGAGATAGTAAAAAGAGGGCTAAATGAAGAGGTGCGGGATCATCTAATTAATGCTTCTAAATACTTTTATCCGGGATACACTGATTACGGTTCAATGAGGGTGCACTATCCTGAAGCGGGAGAATTTGTAGGCAATATGCGGGATATTATGCCACCGATCGTAACTCAAGGGATGATTGAAGCTACAGGCACCGTTGGGCATGACCTCTGCCTTCTTGTTGCTAAATTTAATGATTTGGCTCCATACGCACTAATATTATCTGGCGTGCTATATGCTGCTATGGAGTTAAGAGGGGGGCTGACCGAAAAAAAAGCAGAAGAGTAAGCCCAAAATCCTAAGCAAATCCATCAAATCCTATTTTTTCTTTTTCCAAATATTTTTCTTCACATTCTAAACTTTCCCTTTGCAGATATTGTAAAATCATTTTAATTATGCCCCTGACCCCAATAGACTTTCGGTATTTGGCCGAGGAATTATCAATCCTCAAAAAAGCCGCGCTCAAAAACATTATTAGAGACAAAAATACCGCTTTTGAGTTTAAGTGTACGGACAAAAAGACGCGGTTTTTGGCAGTCGGAAAGGATTTCTGCTATCTGACGGAAAACAAGCCATTAGGCGATCCCGACGGATTTTGCAATTTTCTTCTAAACCACATCAAAAAAAAGGGGGTAGTTTCCCTGAGCCAGCAGGGCTTCAACAAGGCACTTGAGCTTGATTTCGGCGGCTTTCTGCTTATTCTGGAGTTTATCGGGAAAGGAAACATCCTCCTTTGCGATTCTGAAAGGGTGATTATAGGGGCGCTCTCCGTAAGGGAATTTAAGGACAGAAAAATAGCCCCTAAGGAGAAGCTTGTTGACCCGGAATCTCCAAATTTGAATGATTTTGAGGGCGAAACTGATGAGAGGGCTCTTGCAACCGGTTTATATATAGGCCAAATTTACGCAAAGGAAATTATCGGGACAAAAACCCCGATAAGCAAACTGCTTGCCCGACCGATGGAGCCGGGAGTGCACTCAGATGAGGGCGGCGTAAGGTTTGCGGCGCCTTTCAGGCTTGAAACATTCAAGGGCAATTTTGAGTCAAAAAAGAGCCTCTCTGAAGCTATTGAGGAGGTTTATTCCAAAAAGAGGGAAACAAAAGGCGAAATCATACAAAAACAGCAGGAAAAAAGCCTTGAGAAAAGGAGGCGGGAGGCGGAAAAGTACGGGCTTGAGGCAAATCTGCTCTTCTCAAATTTTGAGGATATCCGCCGGGCAATTGAAACATGGAGAAAAGAAAAAAGGGCGGCTTTGCCCATAAAAGAAGTTGATGAGGTGGCAGGCGAGGCTGTTCTTGAGCTTGAAGGCTCAATAATAAGGATTCCGCTTACTTGGGACTTGAGAAAGACGGTAAGCCTTTACTTTAGCAAGGGAAAAAAGGCAAAGGAAAAAATTGAAAAGACAAAGGAGTGGCAGGAGAAAAAGATACTGCCAAAGGCGGATAAAAAAAAGAAGTCAGAGGCGAAGGTGGAATGGTTCAGCCAATTTCGCAATTTCCGCACTTCGGACGGATTCTTGGCAATTCTTGGAAAGGATGCAACAACAAACGAAAAGCTTATAAAAAAGTACTGCAAGCCAAAGGATATTGTGCTCCACGCCCATATTCCGGGCTCTCCATTTGCGGTTATCAGAAGCGAAGGGAGAGAAGTCACAGAGAAGGCAATAGAGGAAACTGCCCAGTTTACGGCAAGCTACTCGCGATTCTGGAACTCTCGCCTCGGGATTGCAGATATTTACTGGGTGTACCCTGAGCAGGTCTCAAAGAAAGCCCAGGCCGGAGAATATCTTTCAAAGGGCTCCTTTATGATTTATGGGAAAAAGAATTTCCTGAAGGCCGAACTGCGCATAGGGATAGGCGTAACTGAGGATAGGGATGTTATCCGCGGAGTTGAGGGCTCTTTAAAAAAACACGCAAAATATTTTGTTTTAGTCGTCCCCGGAGATAAATCAGGCAGAGAGCTGGGCTTAGAAATCAGGGCGGAGCTTGCAAAAATGGCGAAAGGGGAGGACAAGGAGGCGATACTAAGCATAAATCCGGAGGAATTTCTCAAAATGGCGCCTTATGGAAAGGGTGAAGTCACTGAAAAAAAGTTATAGTGAAGCGCCAAGAGGTATTTTTTGAGTTATATGCAGAATTTTAAGCAGAATATTGAACCTAAACCAAAGAGCCCGCATACTTGACCAAATGCGGCCTTTTGACAATAAGCCTTCCGATTATTCCCAGATTTCGCCCCTTGCAGAAATCCATCAGGTTTTGGCCGTCAAGGCTTTCTGCCAAGAAGTTAAGGTCATCGTCAGACAGCTTTTCTATAAGTTCCCTCAGTTTCTCCACCTTAACCAAAGAATTGCCCCTTTCACTCCACCATCGCTTATTGTATTCATCAAGGGCTTTCTCGGAAGTATCCCCTTTCTCAAGCGCATCGGAAATAACGTCGGCGGCAATCTTTGCCGCGTATTGCGCCTCATAAATCCCCCCGCCGTGAATCGGGTTTACCTGATGCGCCGCATCACCAATGGCAAGAAAGTTATCAAGGGCCATTTTTTTCATAAACCCTCCGACAGGAATTCCCCCGGAATTTACCTCAAGGATTGAGCCATCTTTGAGCCAAGGGTGGCCTTTTATGAATTTGTCAAGGTAGGCCCTTGCGGAAATGTCGCTTGAGCCGTGTATTCCTATACCCACATTTGCAACCCCTTCGCCCTTGGGGAAAATCCAGACATAACCTCTTGGGGCAATTGAGTTTCCAAAGAACAGGTATAGCTTTTTTGGGTCATCAATATGTATTCCGGCCATTTCATACTGGAACCCTGAATCTGTAAGGGAAGGCTTGCAGGTGGTGTTAAGCCCGGCCATTCTTGAGACTTTACTCTCAATCCCGTCAGCGGCAACTAAAACGCGGCAATTTTCCTCAAAAGGTTCATTCATAAAAATCCCCCTGACTCCGCATATTTTGCCGTTCTCACGAAGGACTCCTGTAATAGTTGTCTTTGCCCGGATATACGCCCCCGCTTTTACTGCTTCTTCAGCCAGCCACTTGTCAAAAACCTTTCTTTCAAGAACATAGCCGGCATCATTTATTATGCTAATATTTACCGACCTTCCGTCAGGAGCATATACCGAAGCCCCGTTTATAGCCTGCCTAAGGCAATTTTCCGGGACTTCAATCCCCAGCGAGCGCAGGTCATTTGCGGCGATACCTTCAGCGCACCTTTTTGGGGCGCCAATCTCCTGCCTTTTTTCATAGACCGCAACATCATATCCTTTCTTGGCAAGATGTTTTGCAACAGCAGAGCCTCCGGGACCTGCTCCAACAACAATAATATCTCTCATTTTTTCTATAAAATTATAAGCAAAAACCTATTAAAACAAGGGTTTGAAATTATTAAGGGCTAATTGGCCTGTAATATTTCTGTAATGCTTTTTGAAGGCGAATGCAATAGAGCAACTTTCCAAAAGCCTATTTTTTCACCTTAAGCGCTCCGACAGGGCAGAATTTGGCGCATATGCCGCATTCCTTGCATAACTCCTTATTTATAGCAATACCCTGCTCAAAAAGCTCTAAAGCATCCTGAGGGCATATTCCGACACACCCTCCGCATCGCAGGCATTTATCCTTATCCCACTCCACCATTATAAAATTGAGCCTAAAGTAATTTATGGACGGAATGAACGCTATGGGGCAGGCAAAAGCCCGAGAGCAGATGAGGCAGATGGAAGAAATGAAAAGGCGGGTTTTGATGGAAATTCTTACAAAGGAGGCAAGGGAACGCCTGGCAAATGTAAGGATAGGAAACCCTTCGCTTGCAGAGCAGGTCGAAATTTATCTGATTTCCGCCTACCAGCAGGGGCAGATTGTAAATCCAATCTCTGAACAAAAACTAAGAGAACTTTTGATTGCGCTGACTCCAAAAAGGGAAACTAAAATCAGGAGGCGATAGTACACAGAATGATTGATTAGCCGCGAAAACCGCTTTTTTGGCATATCGCATCATGCGATCTTTTTATAAAAACCGCAGCAATGCCCCACAGTAACGGCAACCATATGGGGATTCCAATGAAGGTGGGCGCAGAATATGACCAGACACCAAAAAGGATAGCATAGCTTTCTGCAAGTGCCCCTGCAAAAGAGCAAAACACGAAAAGAATAATCTCGTTTTTGGATTTTGCTATTGAGAGCATAGCAAATGCAATAGCGACCAGAACAAATGTCAGGATACCTTCATTTTTCCACAAATAGGAAACAGAAAGCAGGCTCGTTACAGCCAGAATTGCAGTTAAGACCGCCCCTCTTAAGGAAAGATTCTTATCCCCTCCGAAGTCATGCTTTGTGGACATAAACATCAGTCTGAGGGTAAGGTATTGTAATTCCTGCCTTATCAAAACCCTCTTTTACCTGTTCGAGCAGGTCATAGTAGACATCCCAATAGTCCTCTTTATTCACCCAGACCCGGACATTAAAATTTACCGAGCTGTCCGCGAATTGGGCAACTCTTGCAAGAGGGGCGGGCTCTTTTAGGATTTTAGAGTGGCTCTCTATAACTTTATCTATCGCTTTTTTGGCTTTTTTGAGGTCATCACCATAGCTTACGCTAAACACCAAGTCCACTCTACGGACTTTCTGCTTTGAGAAATTGGTAATTACCCCGTTTGAGAGTATGCCGTTAGGAATTATTATAGTCTTGTTGTCAGGGGTAAGGAGGGTTGTGTGAAATATTTCAATTTTTCTGACCGTGCCAGTTTGGCTTTGGGCCTCAATATAATCCCCGACTTTGAAAATCTTAAAGAAAAGGATTATCATTCCCCCTGCAAAATTAGACAGGCTCCCTTGGAGGGCAAGGCCTACTGCAAGCCCTGCCGCGCCAACTAGTGCTATAAAAGGGGTCATTGGGACGCCGAGAGCGGATACTACGCTGATTACAAGCAATATCTTAAGTATAACCTTAAATAAGCTGTAAACGAATTGGGCAAGAGAGGGTTCCACATTTCTTGATTCAAGACCGCCTTTAAGCATTTTGGAAACATGCCCGATTGCTTTGAGCCCCACAAGAAGGATGATTGCGGCAAACACAATATGGGGGAGTAAATTTATCACTGCTTCAATTGTTCTATCTGTGTATAGGCTTAAGTCCAACATAAATAGTACTGCAAAAATAGGATAAATATCTGCGGCAGTTTCGCTAAATCAGGCTTTGGATATTATTCCAGCCCCTTTCTTTTTTTGATTCTGCCTATCACAGTTTCCTGCAAAGATATAGGGAGCTTTTCAAAAAAGACATTTATAAGGGAATAAAACCCCTTTCCCTGAGTCGCGGATTTAAGGGCCCCTTCAAACCCAAACATCTCTGCAACAGGAACCTTGCATTTTATAATTGCCGCGCCAAGCTCGGTATCGACATTTTCAATCTGGCCTCTCCTGTTTTGGATTTCGTTCATCGCAGGGCCGGTGACATCTTCGGGAACATCTACCCTAATTTCCTGCAAAGGCTCCAAAAGGCGGGGCTTTGACTGCAAAACTGCTTCTTTTATAGCCTGCCTTACGGCAGGTATAATCTGGGCAGGGCCTCTGTGGATGGCATCTTCGTGAAGCTCGGCATCAACAACCTTGATTTTAAGCTTTAGGCACGGCTCCCTTGCAAGCGGTCCTTCATCGCATACATCCTTAAAGGCCTGCTTTAAGTGTTCGAAAGTTTCGTTAAGGTACTGTATCCCTTTTGTGGCGTTTATCAGGACATTTTTATTGTAAACTTCCAGCAGTTTTTTGACCTCATCCCTGTCCATTCCATGCTGGACAAAAATCTCAATTTCTTCCTGCCTCATTTTCTTAAGCCTTTCCTCAGGGATGATTCCTGAACTCAGCATTTCATAAACTGATTCCTCAAGAGGCTCAACTGTAATGTAAAATTTGTTGTGCTTGTTTGGGCTTTTTCCCTCAACCGGAGCGGGAGTTACGCCTTCCGCAGTTTCCCGATATACTACTATAGGTGTTGAGCTGCCGATATCTATTCCCCTCTCCCTTAGCGGCCTTTCAATTTTGGCGTCAATATGCAGTTCTCCAAGGCCTGAAACAAGGTACTCGCCGGTTTCTTCATTTATTTTGACCTCAAGGGAAGGGTCCTCTTTGTTAACCTGCCTTAAGTAATCTATTAGCTTTGGAAGGTCTCTTACATCCTTTGGCTCTATTGATTTTGTAACAACCGGCTCAAAAACATGCTTGATTGACTCAAAAGGAGGTATAATTTCCTCGATGCTGCAAATCGTTTCGCCTGAAAATGCGTCCGAAAGCCCTACCACCCCAACAATATTTCCCGCAAGGGCTTCTTCAATATTTATCCTTTTTGGGCCTTTGTAGATTGAGACCTGCTGGACCCTCTGCTTTTTTCTCTGCCCTACGAGGTGGATTTCCATCCCTCCCTTAAGCGAGCCCGAGAATATCCTTGTTGTTGCAACCAGCCCTGCGTGAGGGTCCTGGATTACTTTTGTTACAACGCCCGCAAGCTTCCCCTTTGAGTTGCAGGTCTTCATTGAAGCGCCCATTTCAGAATTCAGGTCTCCGCTCCAAAGCCGGTCTATCCTGTAATTTTGGGCAATTTTCGGGTTGGGCATGTGTTTTATAATCATGTCAAGAATTACCTGGTGTAGCGGGGCTTTTTTTGACAGCTCTTTTTCTTTGTCCTGGTTTGTAAGGTCAATGATATCCTTAAAAGTCAGGCCGGTTTTTTTCATAAAGGGAACCGACATTGCCCAGTTTTTGTATGCTGAGCCAAAAGCTACGCTTCCGTCCATCACATTCACAAGCCACTTGTCTTTATACTCAGGCTCTACAAATTTCAGTATAAGCTCATTTATCGTCTTTATGTGTTTTTCAAACCTTTTTTGCATCTCTTCAGGGGTAAGCTGAAGCTCCTTAATCAGCCTGTCAACTTTGTTTATAAATAAAACTGGCTTTACCCTTTCTTTTAGGGCCTGCCTTAGGACGGTCTCTGTCTGCGGCATTGCCCCTTCAACAGCGCAAATAACAACAATTGCCCCGTCAACAGCCCTCATCGCCCTTGTTACATCAGCCCCAAAATCTACGTGGCCCGGAGTGTCAATCATGTTTACAAGATAATCCTGGCCTTCGTATTTGTGCATCATAGAAGCGTTAGCGCTATAGATTGTGATTCCTCTTTCCTGCTCCTGTTTGTCAAAATCCATCAGAAGCTGTTTTCCGGCAAGATCTTCGGAGAGCATTCCTGCCCCTAAAAGTATATTGTCAGATAAGGTTGATTTTCCGTGGTCAATGTGGGCAATAATCCCAATATTTCTTATGTTGTCGGGATGCCTCATCAGCTTTACAATTGAGTCGTCTGCCATAATGCAGAATGGATTAAAAAAATAAATGCTAATACCCTATAGCCTTGCTTCAGGAAAACTCTGTTTTTGATGGATGCCTCAAAACTTTTGGTCAGAAACGCAGAGTTTTAGCAAAAATTTTATAAAAGCCGAATTTGGCCTAAAATCTAATATTTAAATAATAGCTATTTAGTATATGGCAGTTAATGTAAAAGCTTTCTCAGAGGTAGTAGGAAAAGATGTGTTTACAATAGACGGCAAGTACTGCGGAAAGGTCAAGGACTTTAGGATAGACTTGGGGAAATTTAGGCTTACTTCCCTGATTGTTGAGGCTCTTAGAGGGACTTTTTTGTCAGAGCTTTTGGGCGGCGAGAAAAAAGGGGTGGTCATACCATATTCTTCAGTTGATGCTGTTGAAGATATTGTGATAATCAGAAACATCTTCAAAGGAGTTGCGGCTTCAAAGGCGGAATAGCTTGGCGGATTTTTTGGATTTAGTGGTGTGTTTGAGCTAAAAGAAGGCTTGTTTGGCAAAATTAAGGCGAAAATGGCAAAAAGGCAGTTTTTGGTCAGGGCGGTTCCGAATGCGTCCAAAAATGAGGTAATTGTTGAGCCTGACGGGAGCCTGAAAGTTCGGGTATCTGCAAGGGCAGTTGAGGGGAAGGCAAATAAGGCGGTAATTGAGGCTTTGGCGGAGCACTTTGGAGTTAGGAAGAATAGTATTGAGATTATTCGTGGCGAGAAAGGGCGGGAAAAGATTATTGAGGTTGGCTGAGGTTTTCTGGCAGATTTTCTTCAAGCCTTTTATTCACTTCCGCCCAGTTCACGATATTCCAGAATGCGTCCACAAAAGTCGCCCGCATATTTTCGTAATCCAAATAATACGCGTGCTCCCAGACGTCGAGGACCATTAACATGGGCAAATCTGGGATTAAATTGAGGTTGTGCTTTTCAATTTGGATAATAAGGGGCTTTTTTAGGGGCTTGCACCAGCACAGGGCAGCCCATCCTGAGCCTTCGACTGAAACAGCGGTCTTTGAGAACTCTTTTTTGAATCGGCCAAGGCTTTTAAATTCGCCCTCTAATATGGATTTTAGGGTTCCCTGAGGGCCTTCATTTTCGCCTATCTGCGGGGCCAGATTTTTCCAGAAAAGCGAGTGAAGAATGTGGCCTCCTAAGTTAAATGAAAGCTCTTTTGAAAGGGCCTTAATATCTAAGTCCAGGTCTTTTTTTCTTGCCTGCTCCAGCTTTGAGAGAATCTTGTTTGCGCCGTCAACATAGGCCTGGTGGTGCTTTTCATAGTGCAGTTTGAGCTGGTCGCTTGATATAAAGGGCTCAAGGGCGCCGAATTCATAGCGAAGCTTTGGAAGAGTGAAAAATGTTTTTGGGTCCATTATTAGGTTTGTTTTTGGTAATATATTCGTTAAGATTGGGGCAGGCAATTTTAGGCTGGACTTTTCATATAGGGATTATTCGCCTAAGGATGTGGTCGAGGCGCTAAAAATAGTATCTAAGTAATCAGAATTTATTGGATGTTGTTTACCAAATATATATCCCCAATCCCCTATAAATTATGGCTTTGAAAAGCAAGGATGCCCTGATGATTCTGGCAGTACTGGCTATAATTGTTGCTTTTGTTTTTCTAATCCAAAGCCAGAAAGATATAACTCAAAAGCCGGGAGAGCCTATTGGCGGCTTGGAGGGCTTCAAGAATGAAAGCGTACCTATAGCCCCTCCAATTGAAGAGCCAAAAGCCAAAGGATATTTTCCGGAAAGCTCTCCTGAAGGCTGGGAGGGGTTGAGCCCTGAACTGAATCCGGAAAGCTGTGAAGAGGCCATGTCCCCGCCTTTTGCCCTAATATACTGCAGCAACTCGGAAATAAGCGCAGCCTACTCGAAAAGATGGGTTGAGCAGGCTGATAGCGTAGGTATGCCTATAAGAGTGATTTCGGGCAATGTATTTTTGTTTGAGGAGAGCTCCCCCAAAAACATTAGAAAAACCCTTAATGCAATCGGGATTTATGAGGAAATATCCGGACCGCCACAGGAGGAATTTTTTGTTTTAGGGGCGAGGGTAGAGCGCCACCTTAAGCACCTATATCTTCCTAGAAGTCCTGAGGCCGTAATACCCGATTCCCTTGATGAGATTAATCCTGATGACTTTGAAAAACTGAATTACTTCGTTGATGTTTTTGGGAAGGGGGAGGCTGTTTATGCTCTGTATTATGAAGCCTCCGCCCATGAAACCGCAAAAGAGATAATCGAAGTCACCTTGCAGATTTAGATTTGGATTCTGAGTAATTACTTGCAAGACAGCAGGCAGAACTATAAGGCCATCGTTTTTTAAAAGTAAAGTATTTAAGCTTTTTTTAACCAATTATTATTATATGGGAGGAAAATATTCCAGAAGAGGGGTTGTGATGCCCGGCGGGGAAACTCGTAGAGGTAATAGGGGGATAATAGATAGAGTAGATGGATATAACGCCCGAAATCCCCCTCGCTTGGGTGGGATAGGGGCCACGCCGGGAGAGAGTTTAGTCAGGGGATGGGGTGGTATGGATAGTATACAAAAAGTGATAACCATAGCGATACCTTTTGCACTGTTGGGGGGAGTTGCTGCCGCTGATGACTCCTTTGGACTCGGCCAAAATGATCCAGTAAAGGCTCTCAATATGAAGGGTCTTTTTGCTCCGGGGGGATTCAACAACCTTAAAAGCCCTGCAGAATATCCTGGTAGGGACTACTTAACAGCCGCCTATAGGAATGGCGCGAAGGGCGGCCCTTGGGCTAAAGAACTAAGTATCCCGGTATACCCCCCGCCCACTAATAGGTCTCACACTCCTGAGTTTCAGGATCCTAAAATAGAGATAAAAGAACTCACAACGGAAGAATATTACAACGTTAGGTTTGATCAGATGGAAGACAAAATAGGTCAGCTTGGACTGAATAGAGTTACCTCTGATGAATTGTTCAAAAAATATCCAGCTGCAGTATTAGTTGACCCCGAGGGTAAGCAAAAATACGCAAGTTTATGTAGCCTAATAGATTTGTCTATGGGCAATACTTTCGATCCGAAAACTAACTGGATTGAAAATCTCTATATGGGTGAAAAACCCTTGATTCCTGGCGATGATGCCACGGTCTATCTTCTAGGTGGGGTGCCACACCTTGCTAGAGGATATAGATTTGAAGACTAACTGACCTCCACCATAATACTTGCCTGTATAGGGCGATAATCTATAATATCTAAATATACTATTATGTCGAATCTTAATTCCACCCGGAACCGAGTTCTGGGGGCAGCATTGATAGGACTAATTGCAATCTCACTCTTTTTAATATATAATTCCCCTGAGGAATCCGCTTTTTCTGAGACAAACCAAACCCTCGATAACCTAGAATTTTCCGGTTACATATCTACGGGGCTTCGGGTCATTACAAGCCCCCCCGAAAATATAAGCCAAATCACCCATAAATCCTGGAGAAAGTTAGGAACTACCGTCATTGGAAATACCACTTACGATTCTGTTGGCCGGGAGGTGAGGCTAAGCATATATACCTTTAAGGAAAGCTCATCTCCCGATATGGGCTATATCTTTGCAATGCAAAATATGGGCTCGTCCCGGAATGAATCCTACTTTATTGGTGAAGTTGAAGTCTTGCGAATAATTTCTGCAAAGGATTCGCCACCAATGGAGATGAATATGTTTCAAAAAGGCAAAGATATTTATGTCCTTAGGTATACTCCGGATAATCTGGAGACTGCAAATATGATTCTCAATTTGGCAATTGAGGGGGTAGAAATATGAGCATCAAACCGATTCTTATATTTGCTATGCTGCTGGCCCTAATTTATCCAGTAAATGCGGGGTGCCTGGCTTATGAAAGCTACTGCTCTCAGGTTACCTGTGAAGGTTGTTGCGTCAATGGGTTTGTTTGCAATACTGTTCTGTTTGATACCATTTGCTCGACTTGTTGCGATACTTGTTGCGATACCTGCACAGATTATGTATGTTATTGGGCGGGTGATGAATATGGTGAGCAATGTTTTCCATCGTCGTATCCCTGCAACTGCCATTCCTGCAACTGCGCACCCTGCAATTGCTACAATACAAATCACCGGTGCGACGGTTCGGGAGTCAGTTGTACAGGTTCTGAGAGTTGCAGTTGTGACTGTACTGGATATACAACCTACTGCACGGCATATTCGTATGTGGTGACAGGCCAACCCGGGACAGAAGAATATGTAATAGCCCGTCAAAACCAGATGTCAGATAAAATCAATGAGATCGGCTTAATTGAGATAGACCCTACTTTTCTATGGCAGAAGCACGATCTACTTCTTGTAATTGATGAGAATGGAGTGCAAAATCCGGCGCTTCGGCAAGGTGAAACCAGAGAAGTAGCACTTACGAGCGGAGAATTTGATCCCAATACAGGGCTTTTGACGTGGGTTCTTCTTAGCGACGGAACAAAGCTGGTTCCCGGAGGGGAGGCTGCGGTGTGGGTTCCAACCTCAGGTCCGTTAGAAGGCCAGCCTATCTTGGCTATTGGTTATGTTATCGAGGCAGAAAATGTGCCTGAGGAGAGGTGGGCGGGCCTTGGCCCTGCTTGCGGAAGGTGCCAGCACGCAGTATATGGGCGGTGCTATAATTACTGCGCAGGATCAAGTAGAGATTGTGGCTGCGCTTCATGCGAAGACTGCACTAAGAGAAACCAGCTTATTTGTTTTGCTGGGAGGGTGCATCGAGAAGAAGGCTATTGCAGCAATTATCAGTGCTTATACCGAACAACAACAATGGTTGAGGACTGCTGCGCCTACACTATTCCTGCAACTTCTGACGACCCCGGAGACGGAAATAACCCCGCAACAACAAACTGGTGCTATGGCGGAAGGGCTGCGGGATGCCAGGATGCAATGTGCTATACCGAAAACATGCCAAATAGGCTAGACCACTGCACGGGAACCTGCCATCCAGAATCCGGCGAGGACGGATGTTATTTTGTTGAATATTATCCCGCTGTATCTTTAGAAGGTTGTTTAGGAAATGTCATGTGCGGAAATTGGATATACGACGCAGACCACCACCCAAACACCTGCAACACCTGCAGAGACCAGAGAGACTCAACTCTTCGGTGGAACCTCGGCTGCTCGGGCGGAAACGACTGCGCAGCCTTTCCTAACACCTGCTGCGGCGACGACGCAAATGAATGGTCAAGCGTTTGTTCCTGCAATCCCGACGCCTGCTCTTGCTCTCCCGGAGACTCTGCCTGCTGCTGGCACCAGAACTCCTGCGTCTGGAACAATGGCTGCTATGTCCACAGCCACAGCCAGGACATGGACGGCGACACAATGACCGAGTACTGCCACCACGGCACATGGCACACCTACCCGAGAATTGAGAGCATAAACTCAGATATTTCGATAGTTGACCGGGACAAGGAAACTGAAACTACAAGGGATGTGATAACCTTTACCGCGGATA
>Ga0334884_1002937_pt1 | contig 20487 bp, 2 predicted proteins | sample GraSluR1_MG_7_FD_207215 | JGI IMG/M metagenome (GOLD analysis project Ga0334884, IMG submission 207215) | Sludge microbial communities from methane-producing bioreactor in Wageningen University, Netherlands - Granular Sludge_12_05 R1 | ecosystem: Engineered > Bioreactor > Anaerobic > Unclassified...
AGGAGAGCGTGTTGGGTAGGGTCGAATAGCATGGGCGGCCTCCGAGTTCTGGTGGGTTGGCAAACACACCTTCGACTCGCGAGGCCTTATCCTTGCTGGTGTCAATCCGTTAATTCAGGGGCATTGCCTTTAGCCCTGACGACCTCGTCTCCGGCCTGGACCATGCGCCTGCTGGTCGACGTTCCCCTGGACGTCTCCGCCGAGGCCTACCAGCGTTGGGGCTACTCGCTGGGTTACGCCCTGCGCTCTGGTCTGCGGCATCTCTACATGCTGGAGGGCCCCGAGATCGAGTTCGAACTGGAACCTTCGTGGCAGCGGACCCAGGATGGCGTGACCCGGCGGGTGGGGAGCCTCACCTTCCTGGACCCGGCCGTGGGGGGCACCGGCTTCCTGGAGCGCGCCGCCGCCGAACTGCACCTGGTGGCCCGGGCCGCCCTGGAGCACCTGGACCACGCCGATTGCGACGCGGCCTGCTATCGCTGCCTGAAGACCTATCAGAACCAGCGCCACCACCTGCACCTGTCCTGGCCGACCATCCAGCCGGACCTGCAGGCTCTGGCCGAAAGCCCGCCAACCCCAGGCCCCGCAGAACTCGGGGACCTGCACGATCCGCAGCCGTGGCTCGCGGCCTTCGCAGCCGGGGTGGGGTCTCCGCTGGAGCTGAAGGTGCTGCGCCTGCTCGAGCAGCGTGGCGTCCCAGTCGAACGGCAGGTCGCCGTGGCCCCTTCCGAGGGGGCCCGCCCCATCTCCGTCGCCGACTTCCGGGTCACCGGGACCCGCACGCTGATCTACGTGGACGGCGCCGCCTTCCACAAGGGGCCACGGCTGCGCAGGGACATGCAGGTGCGCGAGCGGCTGACCAGCGCAACCCCCGGCTGGAGAATCGTGGAGATTCGAGCGGAGGACCTCAAGAAACCGGAAGAGCTGATTCGCGTGTGCGCGGAGAGTAGCAGGTGAAGGCTCTCGCGATGCCTGAAGCCACTCCCCCCCCCTGGATTCTGGCCGGCCCGGAGTTATAATCATGTCCAGCATGGACTTCGCCTTCCTTCCGGGCCAGAGCTTCGACTGCATCCGCTGCGGTCAGTGCTGTCGCGGGGGCTGGGGCGTCGGGGTGGAGGAGGGCTGTCGGGAGCGCCTGGAGGGTTCGGCCCTGCTGGCTCGCCTGGAGGAGGGCGGCCCGGTCCTGGTCCCGGCCGGGGCGGGGCACAGGGCTGCCGAACGCGAAGGCCATTGTGTCTTCCTGGACGATCGCGGACTGTGCGCGATCCAGGCAGAGTTCGGGGAGGACTCCAAGCCCCAGGGATGCACCCGCTTCCCCTTCCTCCTGATCCAGATCCCGGAGGCCCTGCTGGTGGGGGTCTCCTTCTGTTGTCCGGCCGTTCAGCGAAGTCACGGCCGCCCTCTGCCGGAGTGGAAGGAGTGGCTGAAGACCCGGGCAGTTCCCTGCCCTCGGGTGGGCTTCCGGCCTTTGCAGGCCGGCGCGGGGCGGACCTTGGAATGGCGGGAGTACCTTCTCCTGGAGGAGGGGCTCTGGCGGGACGTGGTCAGCCCCGACCCGGCCCGGGCACTCTTCCGACGTCTGCAGGAGTTCTGCCGCGGCCTGAAGGGGGCACTTCCCGGCTCGGGGGATCTCGAACCGGGCCTGCTGGTGTTGCGACCCTATGCGCTGGCGGCCTTGGTGGGCACGATCGAGGCCCCGGCGCCCGAGGAGGCCCCCGCCCTCTCCCGTGCCCTCCTCTTCGGCGAGGAGGTGCATCTGCATCGGTTCGGGTGGAGAGGGGACACGGATTTCCTGCTCGCTCAACTCGACCTGCCCGGTCCGCCCGAACTCGAGCAGGAGATCGTTCGATACCTCCATGCCCTGCTCTTCCGCAAGTGGCCCGCCACGGATCGGCCGATCCTGCACAACTTGTTCCTGCTGGCCCTGGTCCCCTGGCTGGTTCGCCTGTACGCCTGGGCGGCCGCCGACGCCCGCAAGGCGCCTGCCCCGGAGGCCTGTGACGCCCATCGGGCCCTGTCCTGGCTGGACCGCCGGCTTCTTACCCACTCCTCGGGATTGGAGCCGCTGCTGGCCAGCCTGGCCGAGGGGATGCTCCATCAGGTGGAGGCCTGCCCGGTTGCGCCCGCCAGGCCGAGGCCGGCTTCTCGTCGGCTCCTCCCGCGGGTGGCCGCTGCGGCCGTGGTCCTCCTGGCCTTCCTGGGAGGTTTCTTCGGCCACTCGTTTCTGAGCCCAGCCGGCGCTTCGGTCGCCCTGGTGGTGGCCGAGCCTGCGGGACACGGCGACGATCCTTCCCTGCGCCAGGTCCTTCAGGCCCATCACGGGACCGCCACGATCCTTCTGGAGGTCCAGGACCTCGAGAACGCGCGGGTGGTCGAGAACCTGGCCCGCAGCGGCGAGGAGGTGGGCGCCCTGGTGCATCCCGGAACCTCGGATTCGGCGCTGGAATCGCTGCGAGTTGAGTTGGACCAGAGCCGGCACATCCAACTCCAGGCGGTGTACTCGGAGGCTCCCGAAACCGGGAGTCGCCTGGAAGACAGGGGCTATCGGGTCCTGCGCCAGGAGCCGCTTCACCTGGAGGACCCGGCGGGAGTCACCCGCCTGGCCTGGACCGTCTCCGAGGGCAGCGTGGTCTTCGTCGAGGGCGGGCGGACCGCCGAGCTCCTGGTCTGCGAGCTGGCCCGCCGAGGCCTGCGCGTGACCCCCCTGTCCCAGCACGCCACCCACCCCAGCCTCGCCCCCTGGAGCTGAGAGCCAGCTCTGCCGAGACCGCAGGCCGCCCTCAGTCGTCCATCCAGAAGCGCCTTCCCTGGAAGGGATGGGTGGGCAGGGGCACCCTCCGGGCCGGGCGGGGGTGACCCGGGGCCGCGGGGTCGAGCCGACCGCCTCGCAGCCAGGCTCGGGCCAGTCTGGAGTCTTCTGTGGAGCCGACCGGTTCGGGGGCGCCGCCCCCGTCGGCGAAGGCCCGCAGGCTCCGGGCGATCTCGGCCGGGTTCGAGCCGGAGAGGGCCAGGCGCTCTGCGAAGTGGGTGCGCCCCACCGCCAGGGTCCAGGCCACGTCGGGCAGATGCAGGGAAGGGTGCGCCTGCAGGTGGTCCGCCAGGCGGGCGGCCATCTCTCGCAGGGCTTCAGGGGTCCGGGCCGAGACCAGCAGCAGGTGCTCCGTGCCCTGGTCGTCGGAGGTCCCCGGCTCGTCCTCGGGGGGGGGCTGGGTCAGGACCACATGGACGTTGGTCCCGCTATTCCCGAAGGCGCTGACTCCCGCCACGCGCCCCCCTTCGGACTCCGGCCAGGGCTCCTGGCGGGTGGCCACGCGCAGGGGAAGCGACTCCCACTCCACGTGGGGTGTGGGTCGGGCGCAGTGGAGGCTGGCCGGAATCAGGCCGTGGCAGACGGCCAGGGCGGCCTTGATCAGGCCGGCCACTCCCGAGGCGGCCATGGTGTGGCCGAAGTTGCTCTTCACCGAGCCCACCCAGGCGGGGGTTCCCGGGCTTCGCCCCTGGGCCAGCACGGCGCCCAGGGCCCGGGCCTCGAGGGCGTCGGCCAGGGGCAGCCCCAGCCCGAAGGCCTCCACCATCCCGACCTGACCCGGCTCCACCCGAGCCTGGTGCAGGGCGCGTCGGACCACGGCCTCCAGGGCGGGTCCGTTCAGGCCGCCGGCCCGCCCGTCCTGGTTGATCGCCGAGCCGCGCAGGACGGCCAGGATGGGATCCTGGTCCCGCCGGGCTTCGGCCAGGCGCTTGAGGACCACCATCCCGCACCCCTCCGACCAGACCAGGCCGTCGGCCAGGGCGTCAAAGGGCTTGCAGCGGCCATCCGAGGCCAGCAGGCGGGACTGGCTGGCGGCCACGTTGACCGCCGGGGTCAGCATCAGGGTCACGCCGCCGGCCAGGGCCAGGTCGCTCTCGCCGGAGCGCAGGCTGGCCATGGCCAGGTGGACGGCCACCAGCGAGGAGGAGCAGGCCGTGTCCAGGGTCATGCTCGGCCCTTGCAGGCCCAACTGCAGCGAGAGTCGGCCCGAGGCCATGGCGGCCGAGTTCCCGCCGGTGGACCAGGCGTCCAGGTCCTGGGCCTGGCGCAGGTGGAGCCGGCCGTACTCCTGTTCGGTCAGCCCGACGAAGACCCCGGTCTGGGTCCCGACCAGCCCCTCGGGGGGAAGGCCGGCCCGCTCCAGGGCCTCCCAGCTCACCTCCAGCAACAGTCGCTGCTGGGGATCCATGCGCTCGGCCTGGAAGGGCGGGATGCCGAAGAAGGCTGCGTCGAAGTGGTCGATCTGCGAGAGGAAGCCCCCCCACCTGGAGGTGGCCTTCCCCGGCAGGCCCGGGCTGGGATCGTAGAAGGCCTCCACATCCCAGCGGTCGGGGGGGACCTCGGTGATGGCGTCCCTTCCCTCCAGGAGGGCCTGCCAGAAGCTCTCGGGGCCCTGGATCCCCCCGGGGAAGCGACACCCGATGCCGATCAGGGCGATCCCGTCTTCCGGCTCGACCAGCGGGGCCGGGCGGGTCGGGGAGGGGGCCTTCGCGGGCGCGGCCACTCCAGGCCCGGCCAGGAATCCGGCCATCTCCTTCAGCGTGGGATGGTCGAAGGCCAGGGTGGCGGGCAGGTTGCGCCGGGTGACCCGGGCCAGGGAGTTGCGCAGCTCCAGGGCCATCAGCGAGTCCAGGCCGAATTCCCGGAGGGGACGCTCCCAGCCCAGCTCCTCCGGGGTCACCCCCAGGGCCCGGGCGGCATGGTTTCGGACCATGTCCTGCAGGCTCTCGATGCCCGCCGCTTCGCTCCCGGCCTGTTCCGGAGGCGGACGGTCCTTGGACTCTCGCCAGGGGACCAGTTCGCGGACCAGTGGGGAGATCGGGCCCTGGCCGCGGGAGCGCAGCGCTTCCCAGTCCACCGGCATGACCACCCGGTGCCCCTGGGCTCCCAGCAGCTCCTCCAGGGCCGCCAGGCCCTCCTCGACTTCCAGGATTCCCAGGCCTTCCTGCGTCAGCCGCTGTCGGTAGGTGGCGTTCAGGGTGGCCCCCATGCCGGCCTGCCAAGGGCCCCAGTCCAGCGAGAGGGCGGGAAGGCCCCGGGCCCTGCGCAGGGCGGCCAGGGCGCCCAGTCCGGAGTTGGCGGCCGCGTAGTTGCCCTGCCCGGCGCTTCCCAGGACCCCCGCCACCGAACTGAAGAGGACGAAGAAGTCCAGGTCCAGGGGGAGGGAGGCCTGGTGCAGGTTCCAGGCCCCCTGGAGCTTGGGGGCCAGGACCCGTTCCAGGCGCTCGGGCTTCAGCTCGCTCAGCACCCCGTCGTCCAGGACTCCGGCGGCGTGGATCAGGCCCTTCAGGGTGGGCATGGAGTCCGCCATGGTGGCGAAGAGGGTCTCGACCTGGACCGGGTCGGCCACGTCGGCTTGCAGGATTCGCACCTCGGCGCCGTGGGCCCGCATCTCGGCCAGCGCGCCGAGGGCCGACTGGGAGGGAGCGTGGCGTCCCACCAGCACCAGGTGCCGGGCTCCGCGCTCGACGAAACGCCGGGCTACGGCCAGCCCCAGGGCGCCCAGGCCTCCCGTCAGGAGGTAGGTGGCGTCCGGGCGCAGCCTGGCAGGGGCCCCAGCCACTTCGGAGCGGACCAGCCGAGCCGCCAGCCGGCGCTCCCCGCGCCAGGCGACCTGGTTCTCGGCGTCCCGGGCACAGAGTTCGGCCAGCAGGGTCGCCGGGGGCGACCCGGGTTCCAGGTCCACCAGGCGGCAGTCCAGCTCCGGATGTTCCAGCATGGCCGAGCGTCCCAGCCCCCAAAGCGGGGCCTGGGCCAGGTCGGGGATTTCGCCCGGCAGCGGACAGGCTCCCCGGGTGACCAGCCAGAGCCCGGGGGGCTGACCCGGCCAGGGATGGCGCGCCAGGGCCTGGATCAGGGCCAGGGCCTGCCGGCAGGGCTCGGAGTGCGGCGGAACCGGATCCGAGGGAGTCTCGCTCGCGAGCAGGATCACCCCTCGAAGGTCGTGCTGGTGCAACCATTCCTCGGGGAGGCGCGCCGAGTCGGCGCAAAGCACCTCGGCCCCCGCGTTTCTGAGCGCCTCCGCCACCTCGGCCGTGCCGGTTCCCAACACGGCCCAGCAGCCCTCCAGGCTCTGCCCCGGGGGCTCGGGAATCGGGCGCCAGGCCACCTCGAAGAAGCGCTCCTTCCCCGTCGGAGTGGTCGGCGCAGCCGCCTGGTGGGGTCTTCCGATCCAGAAGGAGCGGCGCTGGAAGGGGTAGGTGGGCAGGTCCACCCGGGGGCCGGGGAAGGGGCGATGCAGGCCCACCCAGTCCACCGTGGCTCCGGCGCTGTAGAGTCCGGCCAGCTCCTCCAGGGCCTCCCGGTCCAGGCCCTCGGGGGGCTGGAGCCAGGTCCGGTCCCAGGCCCTGGCCTCGTCTGGGGGGGCAAAGCCGATCGAAAGGACCGAGGTCCCCTGGCTCCCGCTCGGGGGCGGGCTGGAGGCCAGGGCCTCGAGCTTCGCCAGCATCTCGGCCAGCGAGGCGGCCACCAGTGCCACCCGCCAGGCGAAGTGGTCGCGACCGACCGCCGCGGTCCGGCAGGTGGCCCCCAGCGGCACCTCGGGATGGGCCCGGAGGTGTCGGGCGTAGAGGGCCAGGAGCTCCTGGAGCGCCTCCGGGGTGCGGGCCGAGAGGGGAAGCAGGTGGAAGACCCGAGGGTCTGCCGGGAAGGTCTCCTCGGGGGCTTCTTCGAGCACCACGTGGGCGTTGGTGCCGGAGATCCCGAAGGCGCTGACCCCGGCCACGCGGGGGAGCCCCTCGGTCCAGGGCTCCAGGGCGGTGGGAACGTGCAGGTGCAACCCTTCCCAGTCCACGTGGGGGGTCGGCCGGACCAGGTGCAGGTTGGGGGGGATGGCGCGATGGCGCAGGGCCAGCACCGCCTTGGTCAGTCCGGCCACGCCGGCGGCTCCCTCGGGGTGGCCCAGGTTGCTCTTCACGGCCCCGACCCGAAGCCCCCGCTCGGAACGCTCCCGACCGATCGCCCGGCCCAGGGCCCGCAACTCGATGGGATCTCCCAGGGCCGTTCCCGTGCCGTGGGCCTCGACGAAGCCCACCCGGGAAGCCGGGATCCCCGCGCGGGTGAGGGCCTGGTGGATCACCTCCTCCTGGGCGGGCCCGTGAGGCGCCGTCAGGCCGTTGCTGCGGCCGTCCTGGTTGGTCGCGCTGCCCCGGATCAGGGCCAGGATCCGGTCGCCATCCCGACGGGCGGCCGACAGCCTCTTGAGGACCACCAACCCGCACCCGTCGCTGCGAACGAAGCCGTCGGCGGCCAGGTCGAAGGCCTTGCAGCGTCCGTCGGGCGCCATGGCGTGGGTCTGGGAGTGGACGACGCTTCCGGCCGGCGAGAGGACCAGGTTCACGCCCCCCGCCAGGGCCAGGTCGCACTCGCCCGACTTCAGGCTCATGGCCGCCAGGTGCACGGCCACCAGGCTGGAGGAGCAGGCCGTGTCCAGGACCAGGCTTGGACCGCGCAGGCCCAGCACATAGGAGAGCCGCCCGGCGGTCACGCTGGCCTGGAGGCCCGTCCCGGCCCAGGCGTCGAGTTCCTCGAGGCCGCCGAAGAGGGCCTCGTAGTCGTGAGAGCAGACCCCGACGAAGACTCCCGTGGCGCTGCCTTCCAGTCGGGAGGGGGCGATGCCGGCATGCTCGAGGGCTTCCCAGGCGGTCTCCAGGAGGAGGCGCTGCTGGGGATCCATGGCCCGGGCCTCGCGGGGCGGGATGCCGAAGAACTCGGCATCGAAGAGGTCGGGTCCGGGCAGGAAGCCGCCGCAGGGGCTGATCATCCGCCCAGGCGTTCCCGGCTCGGGAGACCACCAGGCCTGGGCCTCCCAACGCTCGGGGGGAACCGTCGTGATGGCGTCGCGCCCCTCGGCCAGGAGTTCCCAGAAGGCCTCGGGGCCGTGGCCCCCTCCAGGGAAGCGGCAGCCCAGGCCGATCACCGCGATGGCCTCGGGGGACTCGCAGGGCGGGTCCACCTGGGAGGTCTCCCGGAAGGCCGGGAAGGGGGCCTCTGAGGCGGACCCGGTGGGCGCTGGCTCCGGTTTGGATTCCAGGCGGACTGCCGGGGGCGAGGCAGGGCCCGAAGGCTCGGCCGGGGCGGGCAGAAGCGATTCGGAAAGATGCAGGGCCAGTCTTTCCGGGGTGGGGTGGTCGAAGACCAGGGTGACCGGCAGCCCCAGGTCCAGGTCCTTCTCCAACCCGTTTCGCAACTCGACGGCCATCAGCGAGTCCAGGCCCTGGTCCTGGAAGGAGCCTCGGAGGGCGAGGGTCTCGGGGCCCTGCAGGCCCAGGCAGCGGGCCGTGCGGGCCAGGACTTCGGCCCGGAGCGCCTCTCGGAGCGCCGCGGGGTCCAGGCCCTCCAGGCGCCCCCGGAGGCCGCCCCGGGCGGGGGCGGGGCGCGCTGCGGCCAGATCCGCCAGGAGGGAGCTGCCCTGCCATTGGGGGTAGTAGTCCAGCCAGCGGTTCAGGTCCAGGGGGACGACCATGCTCGCCGGGGTTCCGGCTGCCATCAGTCGGCCCAGGATCCGGGTTCCCTCCTCGGCCTTCAGGGTGCCCATCCCGGTCTCATGAAAGCGCTCGAGGTTCTCGCCCAGGGACATCCCTCCGTCCTCGAAGGCCGTCCAGTTGACGCAGGTCACCGGCAGTCCCGCCTTCCTGCGGAAGGCCGCCAGCCCGTCCAGGAAGGCGTTGGCCGCGGCGTAGGTGGCCTGACCCGGGGAGCTCAGGAGGCTCCCGACCGAGGAGTAGAGCACGAACCAGTCCAGGGGATCGCCCTGGGTCAGCTCGTGGAGGTTCCAGCCTCCGGCCACCTTGGGGCGCAGGACCCGGGCCAGGCGCTCGGGATCCTGGTCCACCATCAGGCCCACGTCGGCCACCCCCGCGGCGTGGAAGACGCCGCGCAGGGGGCCTCGGGTCCGGATTCCGCTCAAGAGGCGGGCCATGGCGAGGCGGTCGGCCACGTCCAGGGCTTCCACCTGGACCCGGGCTCCAGCGCCCTCCATCTCCCGGATTGCCTGCGCCTGCACGGGATCCGGGGCGCCTCGTCGCGAGACCAGGACCAGGTGCCGCGCCCCTTGCCGGACCATCCAGCGGGCCAGGGCCAGCCCCAGGCCGCCTGTCCCCCCCGTGATCAGGTAGCAGGCGCCGGCTTCGAAGGTGGGCGCGGCGCCGGGGGGAGGGGGAGCGGCCTGGATGCGGGCCGCCAGGAGGGCCTGGCCGCGCAGGGCCAGCTCGTCCTCGCTTCCCGCGCCCAGGAGGACCTCGGCCAGGCGCTCGGCCTCCTCGGGAAGCGGCAATGGGGGCAGGTCCAGCCGGGTGCAGCGCAGCTCGGGGTGCTCCAGACGGATCACCCGCGCCATGCCCCACAGGGGCGCCAGATCCAGCCGGACGCCTTCGTCGCCGGTCGAGCAGGCGCCCCGGGTCAGGAGCCAGAGCCGCTGTGGGCCCCGAGCCTGGACCGTCTCCAGCAGGCGGCGGCAATGGCGTTCGACCAGCCCGGGCAGGTCCAGGCCTGGAGGGGACTCCCCGGTGTACAGGAGGACCAGGTTCCGGGCCCCGGCCCCGGTCTGGTGGCCTCGAGCTCGAAGAGCGGCCTCCAGCGTTCCCGCCAGGCCCGTCCCGTCGTCCAGGACCTGCCAGGTCTCCGGCCCGCATGGGGGCAGCGGGCGGATCTCCTTCCAGGTCGAGACCAGGAAGTGGCCGGCATCCGGCGGCCGCGGGGCCTCGAACCAGTGGCGCTCCGGCTCCCAGGGGTAGGTCGGGGCGTTCGTGGCGGGCAGGTGGTAGGGGCGGTCGAAGGCCTTCCAGTCCACCTTGGCCCCGCGGACGTACAGGGTTGCCAGGCTCTCCAGGAGGGTCCGCCACTCGGGTTCGCCCGGGCGGATCGAGGGGAGCCACAGGTGGGAGCTTCCCAGCAGGTTCACGGCACCCATCCCCAGCAGGACCGGTTGGGGGCCGATCTCCAGGAAGGCGTCCACCCCCTCCCCGGCCAGGGACTTCAAGCCGGCCCCGAAGCGCACGGGCTCGTGCATGTGACGCACCCACCACGAGGGCTCGCAGACCTCGCGCTCCACCCGGGCTCCGCTCAGGGAGGAGTAGAGGGGTCTCCGGGGCGGCGTGCCCGGGATCCTGGCGAGGTGCTTCCTGAACTCCTCCAGCAGCGGCTCCATGGCGGGCGAGTGGAAGGCGCCCGAGACCGGAAGCCGGGTGGCCTGGACTCCCCTGGCGAGGAAGTGCTCGCACAGGGCCTCGACCCCCTCGGAAGGCCCGGAGACCACCACGTTCAGCGGCGAGTTGAGGGCCGCCACGCTGACTCCCCGGGTCTGGGGGAGTCCGCTCAGCGCTTCCCGGACCTGCCTCTCGGAGGCCCAGATTCCGGCCATGCTGCCCGGAGGGAGGGTCTGCATGAGCCGCCCCCGGGTGGACACCAGGTCCAGGGCCTCCTCCAGGGTGAAGACTCCGGCGGCGCAGGCCGCCACGAACTCGCCCACGCTGTGTCCCAGCAGGGCGGCCGGCTGCAGGCCCCAATCCCGCCACAACTCCCACAGGGCCCACTCGAAGGCGAAGAGGGCGCTCTGGGTGCCCAGGGTCTGGTCCAGCAGGCCCTCGGGGTTCTCGAACATGATCTCCAGGAGGGGCCGGGGCAGCCGCGCGTCGAGTCGTTCGGCGCAGCGTTCCAGGGCCGAGCGGAAGACCGGCTGGGAGTCGAAGAGGTCCCGGCCCATCCCGGCATGCTGGGAGCCCTGGCCCGAGAAGAGCAGGGCCACCCGGGGCGGCTCCTGGGCCTGGCCCAGCCTCATCCGGGCCGGGATCTCTCCCGAGTCGGCCCAGACCCGCAGGTCTCGCGCGGCCTCGGCCGGGTCTTTGCAGACCAGGGCCAGGCGGTGGGGCAGGTGGGATCGGCCGCACCCCGCCGCGTGGCAGAGCGCTCCCAGGTCCGGGTCGCCCTCCAGGGCCCGGGCGAAGTTCCGGGCCTGCCGACGCAGGGCCTCCGGGCTTCGAGCCGAGAGGGGGAGGAGATGCCAGGGGCGGTCGAGCCGCGGAACCGGGGGAGGGGCGGGGGCCTCTTCGAGAACCACGTGGACGTTGGTCCCCGAGATGCCGAAGGCGCTGACGCCCGCCAGGCGGGGTCCCGGACCCTGGGGCCAGGGAAGGAGCCGGTCCACCACCCGGAGAGGCAGCTCGGCCCAGGGGACCAGGGGGTTCGGGGTGTGGAAGTGCAGGTTGGCCGGCAGCATCCGGTGGCGCAAGGCCAGGACGGCCTTGATCAGCCCGGCCACCCCCGCCGCGCTCTCGGCGTGTCCGATCTGGCTCTTGACCGAACCCACCAGCAGGGGCTTCCCGGGCGGGCGCCCGGGACCCAGGGCGGCCCCGAGGGCCTGCAGCTCCAGGGGATCGCTCAGCGGGGTCCCCACCCCGTGGGCCTCGACGTAGTCCACCTGCCACGGCTCCACCCCGGCCCGTTCCAGGGCCCGGCGGATCACCGCCTCCTGGGAGGGACCGTGGGGGGCGGTCAGGCCGTTGCTCCGCCCGTCCTGGTTGGCGGCGCTTCCCCGCACCAGGGCCAGGATCCGATCGCCGTCGCGCAGGGCCGCAGACAGGGGCTTGAGGACCACCAGGGCGCAGCCGTCGCTGCGGACATAGCCGTCCGCCGCGGCGTCGAAGACGCGGCTTCGTCCGCTGGGGGAGAGGGCTCCCATGGCGGACATGACGCACGAGGTCTCGGGCGAGAGGATCAGGTTCACGCCCCCGGCCAGGGCCAGGTCGCATTCCCCCTCGCGAAGGGCCTGACAGGCCAGGTGGACGGCCAGCAACGAGGAGGAGCAGGCGGTGTCCAGGGCCAGGGCCGGACCCTTCAGGCCCAACTGGTAGGCCAGGCGTCCGGCTGCCACGCTGGGAGCGACGCCGGTGCTGGCCCAGGGATCCATCTGGCCGGCATCGCGCAGCATGGTGAAGTAGTCCAGGGTGCTCAGGCCGACGAAGACCCCGGTGGGCGTCCCCTGCAGGCTCTCGGGAGGGAGGGAGGCCTCCTCCAGGGCCTCCCAGGCGGTCTGCAGCAGGAGGCGTTGCTGGGGATCCATCACCCGGGCTTCCCGAGGCGGGATCCCGAAGAACGAGGCGTCGAAGCGGTCGACATCCGGGAGGAAGCCGCCCCAACGGGTCACCATGCGGCCCGGGGCCTGCGGGTCGGGATCGTACAGGGCCCAGGCGTCCCAGCGCTCGGGCGGGACCTCGGCGATGGCGTCCCGGCCCGAGACCAGCAGTTCCCAGAAGGCCTCCGGGCCCTCCACGCCCCCCGGATAGTGGCAGCCGAGCCCGATCACCGCGATGGGTTCGCCATGGGGAGGCCTCGGGGAAGGCGGGCAGACCGGATCCGAATCCGGGAGGTGCCCCCCGGACGCGGAAGGCGGGTTCACGAGCCCCTTCAGGAAGGTCGCCTGCTCCTCCAGGGTCGGCTGGTCGAAGGCCAGGGTGGCCGGCAGGTTCCGCCCCAGGGCCTCACTCAGCGCTTTGCGCAGTTCCAGGGCCATCAACGAGTCCAGCCCGTAGTCGCGAAGGGGACGTCGAGGGTCCAGGTCCGCCGGAGGGAGGCCCAGGATTCGGGAAGCGTGCAGGCGCACCAAAGACTCCGGCTCCTGGATGGGGGGCTCCGGCTCCTTCCCAGAGAGGGGGAGGAGCTCGGCCAGGAGGGGGCGCAGCTCCCGGCCCACCCAGGGGCGGAGGGCCTCGAAGTCCACCTTCAAGGCCAGCACGCGTCCGCCGCGTCCCAGCAGGGACTGGAAGAGGCCCAGCCCTTCCTGAGGCTGGAGGAACCCCAGGCCCTGGCGCTCCAGTCGCTCGTGGTGCTCGGGTCGAAGGCCGGCGCCCATGCCCACCGTCCAGGGGCCCCAGCCGATGGCCAGGGCAGGAAGGCCTTCGGCCCGGCGGGATTCGGCCAGGGCCTCCAAAAAGGCGTTGGCCGCCGAGTAGTTGGCCTGCCCGGCGCTGCCCAGGGTGGCGGCCACCGAGCTGAACAGCACGAAGGCCTCCAGGGGATCCTGCCGGGTGGACAGGTGAAGGTTCCAGGCTCCCTCCAGCTTGGGGGCCAGGACGGGGAGGAAGCGTTCCCAGGTCTGTTCGGTGAGGACTCCGTCGTCCAGCAGGCCGGCGCAGTGGACCACCCCCCGAAGCGGACCCAGGCGGGAGCGGATTTCCTGGACAGCCTCTTCCACGGCCCCCCGCTCGGCCAGGTCCACCGACCACAGGCCCACCTCCACTCCCTTCTCGCGGAGCCCGGCCAGCCAGGCAAGTTCCTCTGCGTCGGGGTGCCGCCTGGAGAACAGGGCCAGGGCCTTGGCTCCCCGGTCGGCCAGTCGCTCGGCCACCAGCCGCCCCAGCTTGCCCAGGCCGCCGCTCACCAACCAGGTGCCCTTCACCTTCGGGGTGGTGGAGTCCGGAAGGGTTCCCAGGCGCCTGAGTCGGGCCAGGTGGCGTCGGCCTCGGCGCCAGGCCACCTGGTTCTCGGGGTCGGTCGCGGCCACCTCAGCCAGCAGGGCCTCCAAGGCCTCGCCGGACTCCTCCGGGACGCCGGGATCCAGGTCCACCAGGCGGGGATCCAGCTCGGGATGCTCGTGGCAGACCACCCGGCCCAGCCCCCAGGTGGGGGCCTGGAGCAGGGCTGGAGCCTCTCCGATCAGGGGGCATGCGCCGCGGGTGGTCACCACCAGCCGCCTCCCCTCCTCCCGGTGAGGCGAGGCCACCAGGGCCTGGACCAGCCGCAGTAGTCCTCCCAGGGAACCCTCCAGGAGCCCGGTCGGAAACCTCGACCGAGCATCGGCGAGGGATTTTTTGTCTCCGCCAGGAGCAAAAAGTCGCGGTTTGCTTGAGGCAAATGAGATTTTTTGCGACACAGCGGGGGCGGAAAAGACCCGGCGAGGCGACCGAGGGGTCTCCGGCTGGGTTCCTCGGGCCGCTGAGCCGATCGGCGCCTCTTCCAGGTCCAGGGCCCACAGGCAGACCGCCCCCTCCAGGTCGGTTGGGAGGGAGGCCGGCAGATCCGAGGGTGTCTCCACTCGCAAGGCTCCGGGAAGCCGTTCGGCCAGCGCCCGGGCCAGGGGCCCCCGGCCCGCCACCAGCCAGCGCCCCGCAAGCAGGCGGGTCGGAGGGGGCGCCGAGGTTCGGAAGGCCAGCTCGAAGAGCCGGGATTCCCGGGGTGGGGACGGGGCGGCCGGGGGGTGGGCCAGGCCTCCTGGCAGAGGGAAGCGGGTCCTCTGGAAGGGGTGCCCTGGCAGGTCCACCAGTCGGCCCGGGCCGGCCAGCGCCGACCAGTCCAGCTCGCTTCCGGAGACGTACAGGCGGGTCAGTTCGTGCAGGTGCAGGTTCTCCGGGGTGGCCGACGGGGTGCCTCCGCACTCGAGCCATCCTCGGAGCCGCTCGAGGAGCTCCGCGCTCGATCGGGCGACCAGGGCCAGCCGCACGTCGAAGTGGGTGCGGCGGAGACCCGCCGTGTGGCAGAGGTCCGCCAAGGGAACTTCGGGGTGGGCCTCCAGCCACTGGAGGGTCCTCTCGACCGACCGGCGCAGGGATTCCTGGGAGCGGGCCGAGAGCGGGAAGAGGCGGGGGATCTCCTGCTCTGGCGGCGTCTCCGGCGGCCGGGGGGCCTCCTCCAGGAGGACGTGGACATTGGTCCCCGAGATGCCGAAGGCGCTGATCCCTGCCCGGCGCGGCCGGGCTCCGGATGGCCAGGGCAGGGGCTTGTCGGGAACCTGCAGGTGCAACTCGTTCCAGTCCACCAGGGGCGTCGGGTTCCGGAAGTGCAGGTTGGGCGGCAGGACCTCGTGCTGCAGGGCCAGCGCGGCCTTGGTCAGCCCGGCCAGGCCGGCGGCTCCCTCGGTGTGCCCCAGGTTGGTCTTGACCGTGCCCACGTAGAGCGGGGAACCCGGCGGGCGCGAACGCCCCAGGACGGCGCCCAGGGCCTGCAACTCGATGGGGTCTCCCAGGGGCGTCCCGGTCCCGTGGGCCTCGACGTAGTCGACCTGCTCGGGCTTCAAGCCCGCCCGGTTCAGGGCCTGGCGGATCACGGCTTCCTGGGCCGGGCCGTTGGGGGCCGTCAGGCCGTTGCTGCGTCCGTCCTGGTTGGTGGCGCTGGCGCGGATCACCGCCAGGACCCGGTCGCCGTCCCGGAGGGCCGCAGACAAGGGCTTGAGCACCACCACCCCGCAGCCGTCGCTGCGCACCAGGCCGTCGGCGGCGGCGTCGAAGCTCTTGCAGCGCCCATCCGGGGCCAGGCCACGCAATCGCGAGTGGAAGACGTTGCCCAGGGGCGAGAGGACCAGGTTGACTCCGGCCGCCAGGGCCAGGTCGCATTCCCCCGCGCGCAGGGACTGGCAGGCCAGGTGGACGGCCAGCAGCGAGGACGAGCAGGCCGTGTCCACGGTCATGGTGGGGCCCATCAGGCCCAGGACGTAGGCCAGTCGCCCCGAGGCCACGCTCATCATGGCGCCGGTCCCGCTCCAGGGGTCGATCTCCCCGGCCTCCCGGGCCAGCGCGGCGAAGTCGGAGTTGCAGGCTCCGACGAAGACGCCCGTGGCGCTCCCCTCGAGCCTCCCTGGAGGGATGCCGGCGTGTTCCAGGGCCCGCCAGGCCGTCTCCAGGAGGATCCGCTGGTGGGGGTCCATCTGCCGGGCCTCGCGGGGAGCGATCCCGAAGAAGGTCGCGTCGAAGGCGTCGAAGTCCTCCAGGAAGCCGCCGAAGGGGCTGCTCATGCGTCCGGGGGCCTCGGGATCCGGGTCGTACCACTCCTCCAGGTTCCAGCGCTCCGGGGGGACCCGGGTGATGGCGTCCCGGCCCTCGAGCAGCATCTGCCAGAAGCCCTCGGGGCTCTCCACGCCTCCGGGGAAGCGGCAGCCCAGTCCCACGAGGGCTACAGGTTCATCTCCCGGGACCGGCCCGGCCAGGGCATGCCGGGGAGGCTGGGGGGCGGGGCCCTCCTCGGGGAGGAGGCCTTCCAGGTGGAGGGCCAGGCGGCGGGCCGTGGGGTGATCGAAGGCCAGGGTCACCGGCAGGGGCACTCCCAGCTCCTTCTCCAGGCTGCTTCGCAGTTCGACCGACATCAACGAGTCCAGGCCCAGCTCCTGGAAGGGCCTCTCGACCGGGATCGCCTCCGGGGAAGCCAGGCCCAGGACTCGAGATGCCTGCGCGCGCACGCTCTCCAGGAGCGCCTCCGCCCGGGCGCTTCCGGAGAGCCCGGCCAACCGGGAGGGCAAAGCCTTCCGGAAGGCTCCCTCGGTCCGGGGGCGCAGGCCGGCCAGAAGCGAGCTTCCGGCCCAGGCCGGGTAGTAGTCCAGCCAGCGCTCCAGGTCCAGGGGCAGCACCAGCATCTCGGTCAGGTCGCCGCACACCAGGCGTCCCAGGATCTCCATGCCCTCCTCGCTGCCCAGGGTTCCCATGCCGCTGGCCGCCAGCCGGGCCGCGCGCTCCTCCTGTCCGGTGGCCATCCCGACATCGCGGAAGGCCGTCCATTGGACTGCCAGGGCCTTCAGGCCGCGGGCCCGGCGCCATCGGGCCAGGGAGTCCAGGAAGGCGTTGGCGGCGGCGTAGGTGCTCTGCCCGGGCGAGGCCAGGACGCTTCCCACCGACGAGAAGAGGACGAAGAAGTCCAAGGGAAGATGGCGGGTCAGCTCGTGGAGGTTCCAGGCACCCTCCACCTTGGGCCGCAGAACGGCCTCCAGGCGTTCGGGATCCTGCTCGACGACCAGGCCCAGGTCGGCGACTCCAGCCGCGTGCACCACCCCGCGGAGCCGGCTGGCCAGGGGGGCCAGGGTACGGGCCAGGGCCTCCCGGTCCGCGACATCCACCCGGGCCACCTCGACCCGGCAGCCGGCCGCCTCCAGTTCGGCCACGGCCCGGGCCTGCTCGGGGGTGTGGACTCCCCTTCGGGAGATCAGCAGCAGCTCGCGGGCTCCCCGGGACACCAGCCAGCCGGCCAGGGCCAATCCCAACCCTCCGGTCCCCCCGGTCAGGAGGTAGGCCCCTTCCGGATGGACCGGGAACGGGCCCTCCGGAGGGATCCCTGCCGAAGCCGGTCGCAGGCGGGGGGCCAGGAGGGCCCCCTCGCGCAGGGCCAGCTCGTCCTCGCAAGGGTGCAGAAGCATCTCTTTCGCGACCCGGCCCAGGTCCTGGGGAGACCCGTCCTCGGGCAGGTCCACCCGCAGGAATCGCAACTCGGGATGCTCGATGGCCACCGCCCGGGCCATCCCCCAGAGGGTCGCCTGGGCGGGGTCGCCGGCGCTCCCGCGCAGGGCCTGGCTGCCTCGGGTCAAGAGCACCAGCCGGACCGGTTTGCCCGGGGCGCGGATCAGGGCCTGGACCGTTGCCAGCAGGCGATGGCACGAGTCGTGGACGAGGCAGAGCGGATCTCCTCCGGCGGGTTCGGCCAGGAAGACCACGCTCCGCAGATCCTCCGGCCAGGTCCGGGGATCCCGGGGCAGGGCCTCGAGTCGGAGGCAGCGGAGCCCGCGCTCCTCCAGGATTCCGTGCAGGGCCCGGCTGGCGGGGGAGCCCGGCCCCAGCAGGATCCAGGAACCTTCGGCTCCGGGGGCGGGAGAAGAAGGCGGGACGGGTTCCCACTCCAGGCTCAGGAAGGGGCAGGGGGGAGGCGAGGGAGCCGGGGTCGGGCGGGGGGTGAACCAGAAGCGCTCGCGCTGGAAGGGGTAGGTGGGAAGGGCGATGCGGCGGGGGGAGTCGGGCGCGCCCAGGGCGGCGTGGTCCACCCGGCCTCCCCGAACGAAGAGCTCGGCCAGGGCCATCCGCATGGTCCGGCCTTCGGGCTGGCCGGGGCGAAGCGTGGCCAGCCACCTCTGCGGCCCACCCAGGAGGCAGACCGCGCCCATGGCCGAGAGGGCGGGTTGGGGACCCAGCTCCAGGAAGGTGTCCAGCCCCTCCCGGGCCAGGGTGTGGATCCCGTCGGCGAAGCGGACCGGAGCGAGGAGCTGCCCCACCCAGTATTCGGGATCGCTCACCTCCGGGCCGGTCATCCTTCCGCTCACCCCCGAGACCAGGGGGATTCGCGGGGGACTGAAGCTCAAGGTCCGGGCCACCTCGCGCAGGGGCCCTACGGCCGGCTGAAGGTCAGGCGAGTGGCCGGCCTGGGCGACGGGAAGCCGGGTGAAGCGGATCCGTCGGCTTTCGAGCTCGGCGCAGAAGGCCTCGACGGACTCCGGAGACCCGGAGACCACCGTGTTCAGGGGCGAGTTCACCGCGGCCAGGCTCAACGAGCGCCCCTCCAGGAGCGCGAGCACCTGGGCCTCGGAGGCCCACAGGGCCACCATGGCTCCCGGGGGCAACCCGGCCACCAGGCGGCCCCGGGCCGAGACCAGGCGCAACGCGTCCTCGAGCGAGAGGACATCGGCCGCGCAGGCCGCCACCAGCTCGCCCAGGCTGTGGCCCAGCAGGGCCGAGGGTTCCGCTCCCCAGGAGCGCACCAGCTCCCACAGGGCATATTCCAGGCTGAAGAGGGCCGGTTGGCCGTGGGCCGGGTCCTGCAGAAGGTCGGTCCTGGCGCCGAAGAGCACCTCGCGCAGGGGCTCCAGGCCCAGGCGGACCAGGAACTCCGAGCAGCGCTCCAGGGCCGCCCGGAAGACCGGCTCCTGGCGGTCCAGGTCGCGCCCCATGCCGGGGGCCTGGGAGCCCTGGCCCGTGAAGAGCATGGCCAGCCGGGGAGGGCGCTCCGGCTCCGAGCACCCCTGGAAGAGGCCCGGAGGGAGCGTCTCGGAGGGGCCGGAGGCGAAGGTCTCCAGGTGATGGATGGCCTCCTCGGGGCTGCGGCAGACCAGTGCCAGCCGGTGTTCGAAGGGCTCGCGACCCACCCCGGCGGTGTGGCACAGGTCCGCCAGTCGGGTCTTCGGGCGGGTTCGCAGGAGTCGGGCGTATCGCCCGGCCAGTTCGCGAAGCGCCTGAGGCTCCCGTGCCGAGAGGACCAGAAGGTGGTCGGGCCGGGAGGGCCCGGGTGGCGGCGGGGTGGGAGCCTCCTCCAGCAGCACGTGGATATTGGTGCCCGAGACCCCGAAGGCGTTCACTCCGGCAACGCGAGGCTCGGGAGCGGTCGGCCAGGGCAGGGGGCGCTCGGCCACCCGCAGGCGGAGATCGGCCCAGGGAATCAGGGGGTTGGGGGTGCGGAAGTGGAGGTTGGCGGGGATCCGTCCGTGCTGCAGCACCAGGACGGCCTTGATCAGGCCGGCCACGCCGGCGGCCCCCTCGGTGTGCCCCAGGTTGGACTTCAAGGCGCCGACCACCAGGGGGCGCTCGGCGGCGCGACCGGGCCCCAACACCGCGTCCAGGGCCTGCAACTCCATCGGGTCGCTCAAGGGGGTCCCGGCGCCGTGGGCCTCCACGTAGCCGACCCGGTCAGGAGGCAGCCCGGCCTGGGCCAGGGCCCGGCGGAGCACGGCCTCCTGGGCCGGGCCCCGGGGGGCGGTCAGGCCGTTGCTCCGGCCGTCCTGCCCGCTGGCCGAGGCCCGGATCACCGCCAGCACCCGGTCCTGGTCCCGGAGCGCCGCCGACAGGGTCTTGAGCACCACCACCCCGCAGCCCTCGCTGCGGACGTAGCCGTCGGCCTCGGCGTCGAAGGTCGCGCAGCGGCCGCGGCCCGAGAGGGCGCGCATCTTCGAGATCAGCACCGAGGTTTCGGGGCAGAGGATCAGGTTCACGCCGCCCGCCAGGGCCAGGGTGGATTCGCCCTGGCGCAGGGATTGGCAGGCCAGATGGACGGCCAGGAGCGAGGAGGAGCAGGCCGTATCGACCACCAGGCTGGGACCCTCCAGGCCCAGGGTATAGGAGAGGCGTCCGGCGGCCACGGCCAGGGCGCTGCCGGTGGCCGACCAGGGATCCACCTGACCGTGCTGGCGGAGGAGCCAGGCGTAGTCCAAGGTGCACAGGCCCAGGAAGACCCCTCCCCGGGAGCCGGCCAGGGTCCCCGGGGGGATCCCGGCGTCCTCCAGGGCCTCCCAGGCGGTCTCCAGGACCAGGCGCTGCTGGGGATCCATCATCCGGGCCTCGCGGGGGGCGATGCCGAAGAAGGCGGCGTCGAAGAGATCCACCCCCGACAGGAACCCACCCCGCGAGCTGACCATCCGGTCGGGCTGGTCGGGGTCGGGCGAAGTCCAGGCCCGGGCCTCCCAGCGTTCGGGGGGGACCTCGCCCAGGGGGTCCCGCCCGCTCATGAGCAGCTCCCAGAGCTCCTCGGGGTTCCCCACCTCTCCGGGCAGGCGACAGCCCATCCCCACCACGGCGATCGGCTCGTCGGCGGGCAGCGCTGGCTCGATTTCGTGGCTCGGCGGGCTTGAGGGAAGGTTGCCATGGCATCCGGTTCGAGCCTCCAGCCAGGTGGCCATGGCGGCGACACTGGGCTGGTCGAAGGCCAGGGTGGCGGGCAGGGTCCGGCACAGATCCCGGGCCAGCAGGTTGCGCAGCTCCACGGCGCGCAGCGAGTCCAGGCCCTGCTCG
>Ga0334884_1002944_pt1 | contig 20457 bp, 19 predicted proteins | sample GraSluR1_MG_7_FD_207215 | JGI IMG/M metagenome (GOLD analysis project Ga0334884, IMG submission 207215) | Sludge microbial communities from methane-producing bioreactor in Wageningen University, Netherlands - Granular Sludge_12_05 R1 | ecosystem: Engineered > Bioreactor > Anaerobic >...
GAAATTTCTATCCAGAAAAATACCAGAGCGTTTTTTAAGGGAATTCTTTAGAGCAACTCACCAGGATCTCATTCTAGGCTTCCACCCTCATCCTCGCCTTCTCCCATCAAGGGAGAAGGAACTTTGAGTCGTCATTGCGAGGCCCCATTTTTTGAGGTCGTGGCAATCTCTTCAGTCATCTTTTATTTTGTGTGATATTGTGGAATTGGTATAAATGAGATGCTTATCATGTCCGGTAAAACGCTACCTTCTTCAGAATGAAAGAATGGCTCAATGAGATTGCCACGTCGCATAGGACGCTCCTCGCAATGACGGAACAGGAAAAATTCAATTCTTCCTAACCTCCTTTGCTAAAGGGGGAAACGATTCCTGGATACCTATTTTCATTTCCATCCTCACTTTCTTTCATTAAGGAAGAGGGAACAATTAGACCAATGAAATTGAAAATTTCGTAGGGGCAGACCTATGTGTCTGACCTCATTATTTTGAGATAACATCATGCAATTCCTTTCCTCAGATGGGCGCAGGAGAAGTTTCTTTTTTTATCCTTAGAATAATTATTTTCTCTATCAACACTTGTAAAATAAGAAGATGGTGAATATAATAGGTACTGCTGGCGGTGTAGCTCAGTTGGCAAGAGCATCCGGCTCATACCCGGAGCGTCAGGGGTTCGAATCCCTTCACCGCCACCAGTTTCCTCAATGTTATTCCTATCAGGAGCCCTCGCTGGTATGAAGAAGTATCCTTATTTGGTTAAATCCGTTTCCCGGCTCATTCAAGAGCAGGAGTTAATTATTTCGGGAGACCGAGTTTTAGTTGCTTTTTCTGGTGGTCCCGATTCTACTGCCTTATCCGATATACTTGAACAACTTCGAGAAGAATTCAAATTTCAATTAGCTCTTTTTCACTTAAACCATGGCTTGAGGGGACAAGAAGCTCTCCGTGATCAAAATTTTTGTATTGAATGGGCTAAAAAACGTAATTTAAAGATATTTGTTGAACAGCATGATATAAGAGCATATAAAAAGGAGCTATCGATTTCTTTAGAAGAAGCTGCTCGAAAAGTTCGCTACCAAAAATTAAAAGAAGTTGCTGAGCTCTGGAAAGCTGATAAAATTGCTCTTGGCCATCATCGTAACGATCAGGTAGAAACCATCTTGATGAACATCATTCGAGGAACTGGATTAGATGGTCTCAGAGGAATGCCCTTTCGAAATGGAAAATTTATACGTCCTCTTTTAAAGACAACCCTTGATGAAATTCGCCACTACCTAAAAGAGCATAACTTGACATATGTTGTTGATTCAACAAACCTTGATAAATCTTTTTTAAGAAATCGAATTCGTCATGGATTAATTCCCTTATTAAAACAGGACTATAATGCCAAAATTGAAGACGTAATTTTTCGCATGGGATTAAATATTCAAGAATCTCTTTCGACATATCCAGAAGAGAAGTGGCCAATTGAAAAAAAGGGTCAACTTTATTACTTGCCTCTGAGTAGCTTGGTTGAAACTTCTGACTACAAAAGAAGACGAGGTTTAATTGAATTAATTAAACAGGTAAAAGGAGATACCTATCACATAACCAGAGCCCATTTTAAAGCACTGGAATATATTGTAAAAAAAGGGAAAGGGCAAACCATTCTTCCGGAAAAGATTTCTTTTTGGGTGGATGATGGTTTTATTTATGCTCGTCGGGGCGAATTATTATTAGGATATATTCCCACATGGTCTTACGATTTAAAAATGCCCGGGAGCAATCAACTAGAAAATATTGGATTAATTATCGAGTCTTTTTATAAGAACTCCACAGTTCAATTTGGTTTGAAGACTTTGTGGTGTGAAATTGATCTGAATAAATGTGAATTTCCTTTGTTGGTAAGGAATTATTTAAATGGAGATCGAGTAGTAGTTAATGGAAAAGAAAAGAAATTAAAAACATTTTTTCATAGCCAAGGCATTCCTGAAAATTGGAGAAGAAAGATCCCAATTTTATGTGATCAAAAAAAGATTCTATGGATACCCGGAATTTTACTTGACGAAAGAGCTCAAGTTCAGGAAAATAGCAAAAGCATTCTTATTGTCACGATGAGGGCATATAAGAGGTGAAAAAATGGATGATTTTATAGATAAAATATTAATATCTCAAGAGGAAATCGAGACTCGAGTAAATGAATTGGCTAAACAAATAAGCAAGGATTATGTCGGCAAGGAGATCCGTGCTATCGGAATTCTACGCGGAGCTTTTATTTTTATGTCAGATCTAATCCGGAATATTTCGGTTCCCTTAAGTGTTGACTTTATGTCTATATCAAGTTATGGGGATGACAGCGAGTCGGGTGGAGTCATTAGAATATTAAAAGACTTAGATAAACCAATTCATAATAAGCATGTTCTTATCATTGAAGATATTGTTGATACCGGCCTCACTCTGCAACATCTGAAGGAGGTTCTTGCCATTCGAGAACCAGCAAGCTTGAGAGTATGTGCATTATTGGACAAAAAAGAAAGAAGAATAGTCAATAATTTAGAAGCTGAATATACCGGTTTTGTGATTCCTGATCAGTTTGTGGTTGGGTACGGTTTAGATTATGCTGAAAAATACCGGAATTATCCTTTTATCTTTGTGCTGAAATCAAAATATTATCAAGGGATTTGATATGTTACAATTATTTTAAATTATTATTTTTTTAGAATACACTTATATAAAGATATCTGAATAAATATTAGAAAATGACAAAAGGAGAATATTGATTATGTTTCTTAGTCGGAATAATCAGAGGAGGATGAAATAATAAGTGAAACTGAATAATACCCCTGGAGGGAAATTTTACAGAAACATGGGATTTTATCTCTTGTTTCTTATCATAGTAGTTTCATTAGTAACCTCCTTTATGCAACAGGAAATACCACCTCAAGCTTTTACCTATACCGAATTCATTGATTTGGTTAAAGAAAATGAGGTTGAGAGCGTTACTATAATGGATAAAAATATATTAGGCAGCCTCAGAGACGGGACCAACTTTACCACGTATGCTCCAGAAGACCCTCAATTGATTGAAATCCTAAGAAACCAAAATGTCAACATTGATGCCAAACCGCCTACTGAACCGTCTTGGTGGTCAAGGATTCTTGGATCGCTTCTACCAACAGCTTTGCTTATTATTGTGTGGATTTTTTTACTTCAGCAATTTCAGGGTGGAGGAAGTAAAGTCACTTCATTTTCCAAAAGTCATGCTCGAATGGTAGATGCCGAAAAGGTGAAGATTACCTTTGACGATGTTGCAGGTATTGAAGAGGTAAAAGAAGAATTAAGTGAAGTGGTTGATTTTCTAAAGAATCCTCGAAAATTCCAGAAATTAGGAGCTCGAATCCCCCGTGGCGTATTATTATACGGACCGCCAGGCACAGGGAAAACCCTTTTAGCCAAAGCAGTAGCCGGTGAAGCAGGGGTTCCTTTTTTTAGCATCAGTGGTTCCGATTTTGTGGAAATGTTCGTTGGTGTTGGAGCAGCCCGGGTTCGAGATCTGTTTGGAAATGCCAAACGAAATTCTCCTTGTATAATTTTTGTTGATGAGCTGGATGCTGTTGGGCGGCATCGAGGTGCTGGTTTAGGGGGAGGACACGATGAAAGGGAACAAACATTAAATCAACTTTTAGTGGAAATGGATGGGTTTGATCCAAATCAGGGGGTTATATTGATTGCGGCTACCAACCGACCTGATATTCTCGATCCAGCTCTCCTCAGACCAGGTCGCTTTGACAGGAGAATTGCCGTACCACGGCCTGATGTTTCTGGAAGAGAAGCGATCCTCAAGGTTCATGCTAAGGGGAAACCCTTGGGGAAAGATATTGATCTCAAAATATTAGCTCGAAGAACTCCGGGCTTTGTGGGGGCTGACCTTGCCAACATGATGAACGAAGCAGCATTGCTTGCCGCCCGTAAAGGAAAAGATTTCATTGAAATGTCGGATCTGGAAGAATCCATTGATAAAGTTGTTGCTGGACCGGAAAGGAAAAACGTCATAATTAGCGAGAAGGAAAAGAAAGTTGTAGCTTATCATGAGGCTGGTCATGCATTAGTAGCAAGGTTTCTTCCTAACACCGATCCGGTCCATAAAATATCAATAATTCCGCGTGGTGGAGCAGCTCTTGGATATACCTTACAACTTCCAACTGAAGATCGATATCTTATCAGTAAACAAGAATTGATGACTCGTTTGGCAGTCCTATTAGGAGGGCGAGTCGCTGAAGAAATCGTTTTTGGAGATATAACCACTGGTGCTCATGATGATTTGCAGAAAGCAACTGAAATAGCCAGAGAGATGGTTTGTGAATATGGTATGAGCGACACCCTGGGACCTTTAACTTTAGGACGCAGACATAAGGAAGTTTTTTTGGGGAAAGACATTGCAGAAGACCGAAATTACAGCGAAGAAGTTGCTTATACAATCGACAAAGAGGTTAGAAGCATTATTGATAGTGCTTATGAACAAGCTCGAAAATTAATCGTGGAAAATCGAGATAAACTGGATAAACTTACCACAATACTATTAGAAAAGGAAGTCTTAGAGAGAGAAGAAATTGATAATATCTTAGAAATTAATGAGAAAGAGAACTCTGAAATTCCAACAGAAAAGGATAAAAATCAACAAACTTCTACTGCACCATTATTGTCAGATATACCTTCGGACCAGGAAGGGAGGATTAATACAAAATGAAGAGTAATACCCTTCGGATTGGTTTAACCGGGGTTGCTTCAGCTATTGTAGGGAAAGAAAATACTGCCGATAAGTTTGAAAAAGAGATGGTTCCGGCATTTGCTACTCCTATGTTGGTATCGCTTATGGATAATGCTGCCTTTTATGCAGTTAAGAATCATTTAGCTGATGGTTATGAAAGCGTGGGAACCCGGATTAGTATTTCCCATATTGCTGCTACGCCACCGGGAATGAAAGTTACTGCTCGGGCAACTTTAGTAGAAATTTATAGGAACCGATTAGTTTTTGAAGCCGAAGCATTTGATGAAATCGAAAAAATAGGTGAAGGAAAATTAGAACGATTTGTGGTTAGAAGGGACAGCTTTTTAAAGAAACTTGATCAAAAAACACGAATAATATCAAAATAATAGGATATAATTCAATACTTTAATTTTTTAAATATGAAATGGTGATGAAAAATGCGGCAATTTGCAGTATTTGGATTAGGTATATTTGGGAAGAATATAGCCTTAGCGCTTTATCAACAAGGTTTTATGGTTTTAGCAGTCGATATTGATGAAACACCGGTGAGAGATTTAGCAAGTGAGGTAAGCGAAGTTGTTCAAGCTGATACAACTGATGAAAAGGTTTTGGAGGCACTTGGGGTCAAGAATTTCGATGTTGCTATTGTCAGCATTGGAAATGATATACAATCCAGCGTCCTGACAACCTTAGCATTAAAAGATATGGGAGTACCATTTATCGTAGCTCGAGCTATTAATGAAAATCATGGAAAAATTCTTAGTAAAGTTGGAGCTGACCGAGTCATTTTTCCTGAAAAAGATATGGCGATTAAAGTTGCGAAAACTTTGACCTTTCAAAATGCGATACGAACTGAAGAACTTTTTCCTGGTTATAATATTGTTGAATCAAAGCTTCCTGTAGTTTTGGCAAATACAACTTTAAGCAAGTCACAACTTAGAAACCGCTTTGGTGTTACTGTTTTAGCCATTAGAAGGGCAGATGAATACATAGTATCTCCTGCCGCCAGTGAAATATTGAACAAAAATGATATCATCTACGTCTTAGGAGATGAGAATCAGCTCAAGAAGTTTTTCCGTGAATTAGCTTCAGAACGAACCGATAATGGGGGATCTTAATGAAAGCACAAGCTGAATGTTTTGGTTGTAATATTCGACAAGCCTTAGAAGCAATAGAGAAAACAGGGAAAGATCAGCAATTTGCTTGGCAAGTGTTAAAAAGTATATGTAAAAATTATGCTCAAGCCGATTCAAAATGGACACCAGCTTTTATGACAACTGTTGCTCATCGCATTGCACAGGACATGATTGGTATCGAGGATATCTTTTATGAGGAAAAAAGATATTATAATCAGATGGCCTTGGAGCTTTATCCTCAATTAAAAGAATATGTGGAAAAAAGTCAAAACCGCTTGGAAACAGCTTTACGGATTGCAATTGCTGGAAATATAATTGATTTGGGTGTTTACAAAGAAATCAAGGTAGATGAAATTCTCTATCAGATTGAACATACTCCCTGGGGAATTTATGATTGGATTGATTTTCAATCTGATCTGAAAGCTTCTAAAAATCTCCTCTATATCGGTGACAATGCTGGTGAAGTCGTATTTGATCGAGTGTTTTTAGAAGAAATAAATCAAGGGAGAAAAATATATTTTATTGTTAAAGAAAAACCAATTTCCAATGATGCTCTCCGGGAAGACGCTGTTGAAGCTGGTATAGATAAAATAGCAACAATATTAACCACAGGCCAGGGTGAAATTGGGATAGATATTGAACGTGCTCCTCAGGACGTACAAGAGATATGGCATAAAGCTGATTGTATTTTTTCTAAAGGACAGGGAAACTATGAAACTCTGAGCGATCGACCAGAGGGCATCTATTTTCTCTTAAAAGCAAAATGTAAAGCGGTATCTCGAGAGCTGGGTGTAGAAAAGGGAGCATTAATTTTAAAGAAAAACAGGAGCTAAAAGAGATTTGATTACGGTACTGGGATTTCTATACTTTTTTTTCTTGACAACCCAGCGATATTGTAAATAATATTAATTATTAATCACTTGCTAAAATAATTGTTAGTCTTTATCATATAAATGGTATATATCTAAAAAACTGGCTTTTTATTTGCAAAAAACCAATTTTCATGTAAAAATTGTGAATAAGTTTTTGATTTATTAAGACGGGTTTAAAAATGCCCAATCCCATACTGTCAAGGAGATCGTCAAAAGGTGAATATAACTAACGTTCAAGCCTGTGGCGGGATAGTAAGGAAATTCGAAGGGCAAAACCAATATATTCTCCTCATTAGAAAAAAGAACTCCCCCCTATGGACCCTTCCCAAAGGCCACCAAGAAAATCATGAATCTGATCAGGAAACTGCAATAAGGGAAGTTCAAGAAGAAACCGGCTATCAATGCAATATTGAAAAAACAGCAGGGGAAATCAAATTTCAATACCAAAAAAATGGTCAGAGCTTCTTTGAAAGAGTTAAGTATTTTGTTATGATACCTGAAAACAATATAAACGCTTTTGATACTGAAGAAATCGAAGAAGTTCGTTGGGTGGAAATTAAAGAAGCCAAGAATTTTCTTTTTTATCAGAACGAAAAGGATCTTATTCAAATTATAATCGAAAAAAAATTTTGAATTTAAAAATTGAGAAAGGGGGAAAAGTAAGAAAATATTGAAAAAAATGTGTACAGCGCTTGAAATTTTCGGTGAAATATTGTAAAAGGAGGGGGAATGTTGGTTTCCCCGGGATCACAGGGAAACGGATCCCCAAAAATAGCAGTTCAATGCGGACTAAGGAGGTAGGCAAATGGAGCTTCTCAAGATCTCTTCCAAAACAAGACCAGCAGCATTAGCGGGGGCTCTGGCAGGGGTAATAAGGGAACATGGGAAGGCAGAGATGCAAGCTGTTGGAGCAGGAGCGGTTAATCAGGCGGTAAAGGCGATAGCTATTGCTAGGGGTTATCTTGCGCCAAGCGGTGTAGATCTGGTTTGTATTCCGGCCTTTGTTGATGTTAAAATTGATGACAATGAGAAAACTGCAATAAGATTCATAGTTCTTCCTGGATAGGGGAAATCAGAATTTAAATTAAAAGGAGGTAAGTGGAGGGATGAATAAACAAGAATTAGTAAATGTATTATCGGAAAAAATTAACAAAAACCGCAAAGATAAAATATCTAAGAAAGATATGGCGATGATTGTTGATAATTTATTTGATTCTATCCAAAAGGAGTTAAAAAAGGGAGGGAAAATTCAACTCGTTGGTTTTGGGACCTTTGGAGTGAAAACCAGAGCTGGTCGGAGAGGTAGGAATCCACAGACTGGAAAAGAGATCCAAATCCCTTCCACAAAGGTACCGTTTTTCCGTCCTGGTAAAGGCTTAAAGGAAATTGTAAAATAATTTTTTAGAATTATATTATATTGAGATCAATAAAAAAGAAGGGGCGATGCCCCTTCTTTTTTATTCGTAAAGTATAAAAATCTTGTAATTATTGAACAAGGAGATATCGATATGTTATGCGATTACCATATTCATACTCATCGCTGTGGCGATGCTCAAGGTAACTATGAAGAGTATATCGAGAACGCTTTGAAGGTAGGATTAACCGAGATTGGCTTTTCGGGTCACTGCCCCCAATATTTTCTACCCAAGGAGAAAAGAACCCGCCATTGTGCAATACCTGATGAAGAACTGGAAATCTATGTTGAAGAAGTGGAATCTCTTAAAACAAAATATAAAGATTCAATTACCATAAAAACCGGCTTAGAAGTTGATTATATCCCTGGAAAAGAGAAAGAAGCTTTATCAGTTGTAGAATTCTATGATTGGGATTACCTATTTTTGTCAGTTCATTTTTTAGGCGATTGGGCTTTCGATCACCCCAAATATATTCATTGCTATGAAAATCGGGATATCAATGAAATATATCGATCATACTATAAAACCTTAATGCAAGGTATTGAGACTGGTTGTTATAATATTATTGCTCATTTTGATCTACCGAAAAAATTTCGTTTCCAACCAACCGAAACTATTATTGAAGAAGACCAAGCAATTGAATTGTGTAAAAATTTTAATATGGCAATTGAATTGAATACCGCTGGATACCGAAAACCAATTGGAGAAGCCTATCCATCAGAAGATATTTTAAGAAAATGTTTTCAAGCACAAATTCCGATTTGTCTTGGTTCTGATGCTCATCGTCCTGATGAGGTCGGAAAAAATTTTAAAACGGCCTTAGATTTACTTAAAAAAGTGGGATATACTCGTTTGACTCAATTTAATAAAAAGAGAAAAACATCTTATCCTATTGGAAAGGAATAAAAAAGCCATTATCTCGATAATTTATTTGAGTGGAGGAAGAGGAGTTAGGGAGAGATTAAAATGAGGTTGATTATAACTATGATTTCAATAGTCATCATCGTACCTATCCTCTTTCTAAAATTAGCCCAAGACCATCCCCAATCAATCTTTTTTCGAAATTTTATTTGGATCATAATTATAGCTTTAGTTCTCATTTTTTTATCTGCCATAGGAGGGAAAAAAAGTGATTGACTTTTTGACATCAGTTAACAACCTCCCACGAAAAACAAAAATAGTTGCTACAATTGGACCTAGTGTTGCAAATCCAGAAAAAATTGTGAAGTTAATACAAGAGGGAGTAGATGTTTTTCGTTTAAATTTTTCACATGGTACTCTGGAAGAACACTTTTCCGTCCTTCAAACCATTCGGAAATACGATTCCCAACAAAAGGAGTTTCATGGTGTAATTGGTGATCTTCCTGGCCCAAAACTCAGAATCGGAGAAATACAGGGAGAGGAGGCAGAGTTATTAAATGGAGCAATCATTTATATCATACATTCAACTCTTCCTGGTTCCTTGCCGGTAATTACCGTTGAAAATGATATGTTATTTGCTCTTCTTAAAGCCGGAGATATTTTTTTTATTAATGACGGTTTGGTGCGTTTAAGGATTCTTTCCAATCAGAATCGTATAATTTTGTGTAAAGTTGAAAAGGGAGGGATTATTTCTTCACGAAAAGGAATAAATATTCCCTATTTACCCGATAGTTTTCCTTCTTTAACCGCCCGGGATCTTCTCATTTTAGAAGCGATTAAAGATTGGGATTTGGATTTTCTTGCTCTTTCGTTTGTTCGAGGAGTAAAGGATATTCTTACTTTGCGTAAAAAAATTAGCCCATTCAAGAAACCCTTTTCTATTATTGCTAAAATAGAGAAGCCACAGGCTTTGGATGAAATCGAAGATATCGTTGAAGCATCGGATGGAATAATGATTGCCCGGGGCGATCTTGGAGTTGAGATACCAGTTGAATCGGTTCCTTTTTGGCAAAAAAAGATAATATTTGAATCACGCCGTAGATGTAAACCAGTTATAGTAGCAACACAAATGTTGGATAGCATGATAAGAAATCCAATCCCAACCAGAGCCGAAGTAAGTGATGTTGCAGGTGCTATTTATGATGGAACCGATGCGATTATGTTATCAGGTGAGACAGCCATGGGTGACTTTCCTATGGAATCGGTTCAAATAGCTAGCAAAATTGCTCGATATACCGAAAATCATGCTGATTTTGTTCCTGATGTCCAGAAAATTATATCCGACAATACTGATTTGTCCAGTGCAATATCTTTTGGTGCCTGGGAAATAGCTCGCAATCTTAAACTTCCTGTAATTGTAACAGCAACTTATTCGGGAAGTACTGCCCGAAGGATATCCCGCTTTCGACCTAATATTCCGATATTGGCTTTTTCACCACAATATCATATTCTCCGCCATCTAAAACTTTCCTATGGAGTAATTCCCTTTTCGATGAATTTATGTACTGAACCATCTGAATTAATTGAAGAAATGAAAAGACTTACTCTTGCATCTCGTTTCGGGAAAAAAGGAGATAAAATTGTTATTACAGCTGGAGTTCCATTACAGAAATCAGGTTTTACCAATTTACTCCAAGTTGAAGAAATTTAATATTAAGTCAAAAAATAAGATATTTCAATAACTTTATAGTATTATAATTTTACTTTGAATCAATTGGAATATATGAAATACAGATATTTGAGGAGCTCGTTTATGGATTTTATGGATCTCCTTCGTTCTTATCCGGTGATTCCCGCTCTACGTTTTGAAGGACAAAAAAAGATAGACTTATCATCCATTCAAACTGGTGGACCTTGTTTTCTTCTCGATGGCAATATAAATACTATTAAATTAATTTTAGAAAAAATAGAAAAACATTTCTCAACCTTTTTTTTACATCTTGATTTGTTTTCCGGTCTTTCTGCCGATCAAGATGGCTTAATCTTTATGAAAAAACATTTCCAGGAGATCAACGGAATTATATCGACCCGATCTCGTACTATATCTTTAGCAAAAAAACTCGGTTTTATAACAATATTTAGAATTTTTCTTTTAGATAGCGAAAGCTTAAATACCGGGTTGAAAGTTGCATCTCAATTATCTCCCGAGGCAATTGAAATATTACCAGGAATTATATTTCCCTTTATCCAAAAACAAATCCCCATTAAAAATCTACCTCCAGTTATTTGTGGAGGATTCATAAGAAACCGTGAGGAAGTAAAATCAATTTTACAATCTGGTGCAACAGCCGTATCAACCAGTTCACCGGATTTATGGATGAGAGGATGAAATCTTCTATCAAAGATCAAAAAATCTATTATATAAAATAGATCAAGAAACCGATATTTTTAGGAATCGAAGGGTAAATATGAGAACTTTTGTAGGAGGAAAAAATGATTGAATTGTTGGATAAAGAATTCATAGTCCTCATCCTTCAAAAAAACCAATCTCTTTTTGACCAGTTAACTTCCAAGTTGTTTAAATGCTATCCGAAAGTCCATTTTTTTACCGCAACCAATGTAGCCATCGGTCTTGATATTGCTCAAAGGGAAAAACCCGAAATAATATTTTTAGAAAATTCGATATTTCATCAGGGACAACAACAATTTTATCAAACAATCCGGAACCATGAATTAACTAAGGATATACCGATCATTCTACTTCTTCCAGAAAACTTCAAATTTCAAAATCAACACCAGCTATTGGAATTTGAGGCAGATGGCTTTCTCAGGTATCCCTACGACGAAGATGAATTAATTGTACTTGTCAATGCTCTTTTAAAAATAAAATCAATCCCTTTTCGGAGAAATAACGGGATAAAAAATATCATACTTCAATATGAAAGACGTATTCAGGAATTGGAAAATGAATTAAGTAAAAGGAAACATTCCGAAGAAGAATTGAAAGTAAATATTGATAAATATCATTCTTTTTTTGAAAACAGTATTGATGCAATGTTGTTAACTCAACCTGATGGAACAATATACGCTGCTAACCCCGAAGCTTGTAAAATGTTTGGTTGGACTGAAGAGGAAATTATTAGATTAGGAAGAAATGGTGTTGTCGATGTCAATGATCCGCAACTTCCTCTCTTATTAAAAGAAAGGAGAGATAAGGGAAAAGCTAAAGGTGAATTGTTGTTTATCCGAAAAGACGGAAGCCGCTTTCCAGCCGAATTGACATCAGCAGTATTTTATAATTCCCGCAATCAAGAGAGAACCATCATTATCATTCGGGATATAACTGAACGAAAAAAGATTGAGGAAGCCTTAAGAAAAAGTGAAGAAAAATTCCGTCTAATTGCGGAAAATACCGGAGACAACATCACGGTTTTAGATCTTAAATTAAATCTTACCTATGTTAGTCCCTCAATAATAAAGGTCCGTGGTTATTCTGCTGAAGAAGCTATTCATCAGACTTTAGATCAAATATTTACACCTGAATCATTAAAAAAACTGATGCAAATCTTTGAAGAACAAATGGCCTTAGAAGCCAGTGGTAGCGCCGACCCGAAAAGAACGATAAGTTTAGAAGTTGAAGAATACCATAAAGATGGATCGACCATTTGGGTTGAGAATACCATGTCTTTTTTAAGAGATGATTCTCAAAAACCCATCGGCATTATTGCTGTAACGCGTGATGTAACCAAGAAAAAACAGGTTGAACAGGCATTGAGGGAAAGTGAAGATTATATCAAAACCGTCTTAGACAATCTTCCAATTGGAGTGGCAGTCAATCTTCTTGACCCTCATGTCTCGTTTCGCTATATGAATGATAACTTTCCGAAATTTTATCGGACTACACGGGAAGCGATAGAAAAAGAGGGTTCTTTTTGGGAAGCAGTATATGAAGATTTAGAATTCCGAGAAATAATTAAAAAAAGAGTTTTAGAAGATTGTGCCAGTAATGACTTAGAACATATGCAATGGAATGATGTTCCTATTGTTCGTCAAGGACAAGAGACAAAATATATAAATGCCAGAAACATTCCCATACCGGGAAGAGATCTCATGATATCAACTGTTATGGATGTAACTGAGCGCAAGAAAGCAGAGTTAGCTTTAGAAACGAGCAATAAAAAACTACGGAAAACCTTAGAATCAATAGTAGAAACTATAGCGGAGATTGTAGAAACTAGGGATTATTATACTGCCGGTCATCAGAGAAGAGTCGCTCACCTCGCCCAAGCGATCGCATTGGAATTAGGTTTAGAAAATGATCGGGTTATTGGCCTCTATATGGCAAGCGCTATTCATGATATTGGGAAAATAGCAGTGCCCATAGAAATCCTCATTAAACCAACAAAACTGTCTAATATTGAATTTAGCTTGATAAAGACCCATTGCCGAGCAGGTTATGAGATACTTAAGGATATTGAGTTTCCTTGGCCAATAGCTGATATTGTTTTACAACACCATGAAAGAATCAACGGTACTGGGTATCCTGCTGGCCTAAAAGGAGAAGAAATAATTTTAGAAGCGCGAATTTTGACTGTGGCAGATGTGGTTGAGGCGATTGCTTCCCACCGGCCGTATCGACCAGCCAAAGGAATTGAAATTGCTCTGAAGGAAATAAAAGAGAACCGAGGCACTCTTTATGAACCAGTCGTTGTTGACTGCTGTTTATCCCTTTTTGAAGAAAAAGGTTATCAGTTTCCTATCCTATAACTTCAATGATAAAAGTAATGATCCCAAATTCAAAAAAACCTTATTCATTCCTAACGATTAGGTGATGGTTTAATTTCAAATTCAAAGCTCACTTCTTTGATATCTTCAAGAATTCTTTTTTGATTCTCATCCTTGCTCTTTTTCCCTTTTAACTTTTCTCCGTTTTTTCCCACTAAATTTTGAATCGCTGGAATTTGGTTTTCTGGGTAAAAGGAGACTCGGATTTGGAAGGGACCTTGGGAGAACTGATAACTTTCTGGAGCGCTGAAAGTTGTTTGAAAGGAATTTTTGAGGACAATAGCATTGGTTTGCAAATCAAATTGATTGGGGCATTTTGGAGTACTGAGCTGACGAAATAGAATTTCTAAAATTGAACCATTGGGAAGATCGGTTTCTCCAGTGATTTCTACCAATTGGTCAAAGCGAGTAACTAAAGAAATTGAGAGCGATACATATTGTTCAGGTTGAGCTTCCTTGCTGGAAAAATATTTTTCCGATTCTCTTAACCAATCAAGAGTTGATAATTGGTTGGATTGCCTGCCGATGCGGTTCTCATTGGTATTTTGATCAGATATCTCATTGGCAACAGGAGGTACTTCATCATTTGAAGGCAATATTGTCTGCGGAGGAGGAGAGGTTATAATCAATATAATGAGTGATACCAGGGTAAGTGTTCCATAAATCAGTATGACCAAGAATCTTCTTTTCTTGAAATGAAAAATAACCAGAGACGGATTGATCAACCCTATAATAAAAAGGACTAAAGAGATCATTGTCAGGATCAGGAAGAAATAGACCATAAAAATTCTCATACTCCTAATGAAGCATTGAATCCATTTTAGGAATTCCCAAAAAATGGAAACTGAATAATTATATCAATTTTTCTTAAAACATTAACCAAGAGCTCTTTTGTTCATGGAAGGCTCATTGGAAGCCTTAATTGGAGCATGGCAATTTTCATTTTTGTGACTGGTATCATGGTAGTTTGATTTTGATTTTCGGCTAATTCAAGAACACGTGTGTAGGCTTTTAAGGCTTCTACAAAGTTATTTTCATCCTCATAAATAGTTCCCAATAAGTTTAATGCCCCTAATGAATCAGGATTTTCCTTGAGAACAGTAGAAAGTGAATCTTTAGCCTGGTTTTTCATTCCTAAACGAAAATACCAGGTTGCTCGATCAAGAAGAAAATCTTCTTGAGATGGGTAAAGTGATAACGCTTGATTAAAGCTTGCTTGAGCTTCAGATGAATTGTTTAATTTTTCTGCAATGGCTCCTTTGATAAGCAGGGGTACGGGTCGTTCGGGAAAAAGAGTGAGAGCTTCTTCGCATTCTTGAATAATATCGTAGTATATATTAATTATTATATCCTGGTCAGTTTCAATAAGTGATTGGTCGATTTTCTTCTCAATGGATGAATTTAAATCTAAGTACCTTCTTTCTTGAGGAGGAAGGCGGAGTAAGGTAAAATAGACTAAAAATAAGATTACAAAAAAAATTCCAAATTGGAGAAGGTTTTTTTTGATAACTTTTTTTCGATTTTTTTCGTACACAGTATCCAACCACCACCACCAGTGATCAGCCGGTGGATTAAGTGCAGCTCGTTGGTCAATAAATGATTTTTTACCGGTTATTTTTACCAAAAGGCGGCTTTGCTTTTTAAGTAAAGAATCAAAGTTCCCTAAACGGGTTTCCTCAGGGTCTAAGGAAGCGTTTTTAGAACGAAAAGAATTAAGCCCCCTTTCTATATCAGTTCTAATACGGAGGATTTCAATACCGTTTCCTTTCTGGTCTTTTAAATTGGCGACTTTTTTTGCGTAAATTTCAATGAGATTTCTTATATCATCTAATGATAGATGTGGATTTTCAGCCATTCCTTATACCACCTCCGGATTATCATTCTAAACTAAAAAGAGCTAAGGGTAAACATTGATTATCGAGAATAAATTATTAATTATTGTGTTCTATGCATTATGCTATAAGCCTTTGGTTTGATAGAAATTGGAAGTTTTAGTATTGATGAATAAAAAACCGTTGAGTACTATATTATAAGTATTAACAAATTAAAAGAAATGAATATTTTTAAAATAAACAAGATTGAAGGGGGTTAGCACATGAATACTGCGCAACCAGAAAAGATAACTGCTAAAGATATTGCAAAAATGATAGACCATTCACTCCTCAGGCCGCAGCTTACTCGAAAAGAAGTTATAGAAGGATGTCGATTAGCCAAAGAGTACGATGTAGCTTCGGTTTGTGTAAAACCTTGCGATGTCCAAGTAGCTGCAGAAGTTTTAAAAGGAAGTGATGTATTAGTTACAACCGTCATAGGATTTCCCCATGGAGCTCATCGGACTGATGTAAAAGTATTTGAAGCAGAGAAAGCCATGGATGATGGAGCAGTAGAGCTGGATATGGTAATTAATATAGGACGACTTTTATCCAGGGAGTTTGATTATATCGAGCAGGATATAAAAGCAGTTGTTGACATTGCTCATCAAAGAAATGTTATTGTTAAAGTTATTTTAGAAAATTATTATCTTACCGATGAACTTAAAGAATTGGCTTGTAAAATTTGCGAAAAAGCCGGTGCTGATTTTGTCAAAACTTCTACTGGTTTTGCTCCAGGTGGAGCGACTATTGAAGACCTAAAGCTTATGCGAAGATCAGTTAATCCAACAATTCAAGTCAAAGCAGCTGGTGGAGTACGAACTTTGGAGGGAGCGTTGGCAGTTCGTGCAGTTGGTGGAGTTCGATTTGGTGCGACCGCAACCAAAAGTATAATGGAAAATGCTTACAAAAGCGAAGCAGCAGGAACATTGGTTCTTCCATTGGAACCGAAAGATTTAGGTCCAAGTAAATAAAATAAGTGAAAACATTAAAATTCATAATAATAATTTTGACTATCTAACCTGAAAATCCACGAGTATGATAAATCAAGCCCCTACTGAAGAATATAATAATGTTAGGACGCAATTTATTGTGCACGATCTTAATTTTATGTAGCGACATGCCATGGCATGTCGAATCTTAAGTTTTCACTCTCATCTGGTGTAGCTAGGCAGTATGAAGGTCTTTCCTGAAAATACAGGAACGATTAATAAAAGTGTAATTCTGAGCCTTCCTTTTTGGGAGAATGATTATATCATCTTGTTTAATTATTATTTAAAATACTTGTGAGGATGGAAATCTTACCTTGTCCGACAAAAGACAACGGACTTTTTAAAATAATAAATTTGTTTAATAAAATAAGCAAAAATGAAGAATAAAGGGAGGTATTAATGCATGCCATTTGAACACATGTTTTCACCAATTAAGATTGCTCAAGTTGTTGTACAGAATAGAGTCGTTCATGTTCCTACCGATATTAGTTCGGCAAATGCTGATGGTTCAGTGAACGAAAGAGTGATTCGTTATCATGAAGAAATAGCTAAAGGCGGGTGTGGGTTGATAATTGTTGGGGCAACTTCGCCAGATAGAGAAACCGGTCGCCCCACGGTTACTTGTTTATCTGCTGATGCCGATTACTTTATACCTGGACTTCATCATTTAGCAACAGCAATGCAGCGCCATGGTGCCAAGTGTGCAGTTCAAATCCAACACCCCGGCCGACAGGCTGCATATCCTCGGAAAGGATTGATTTCCTGTAGTGATATGGTTACTGATGTTCCCGGTTCAGCAGGACATGAAGTTATTTATGCTGGCGCTGAGGCGAAAGGAAAAGACATTCGAGGAATGGACATCGAGGAAGTCTATGATTTAATCGAGAAATTTGCTGAAGCAGCCTGGAGAATCCAACAAGCTGGATTTGATATGGTTGAGCTTCATGGTGCACATGGCTATATGATCGCTCAATTTTTAAGCCCCTATACCAATAAAAGAAATGACCGTTTTGGAGGTCCATTAAAGAATAGAATGCGGTTTGTTTTGGAAATTATCAGCCGGATAAAGTATAAATGTGGTCCAAGTTTCCCTATCGGAGTGAGATATTCTGGAGAAGAATGGATGCCCGGGAGCCGAACCCTGGATGAATCGATTGAAATCGCCAAAGAGTTAGAAAAAGCTGGAGTGGCATTTTTGGATATCAGCGCTGGTATCTTTGAAGCTGCTGGTCCGACCATGGACCCAATGTATTACGAAGAAGGATGGAATACATATACTGCCGAGGCAATTAAAAAAGCGGTAAAGATTCCGGTTATAACCAGCCATACCCTGCGAACTCCTGAATATTGCGATAAAATCATTGCCGAAGGAAAAACCGACATGGTTGGATTATCGAGACAAATGATCGCCGATCCCTATTGGGCGAATAAAGCCAAAGCGGGAAAAGTCAAGGAAATTAGAAAATGCATTTCCTGTCTAATTGGATGTTGGAAAGAGTCGCTTTATATTAAAAGAGAAATGCGATGTGCAGTAAATCCAGCTATTGGCGACGAAAGATTCTTAGATTTAAAACCGGCATCAACTAAGATGAAGGTCGCTGTGGTTGGTGGTGGAATTGCCGGAATGGAAGCAGCTAGAATTGCTACCTTGAGAGGACATCAAGTCACCCTTTTTGAGAAAGAGGATGAATTAGGGGGAATTTTAAGAACCTGTTGTATGGTTCCTCCTAAATCGAAAATGAAATGGTATATGGATTGGATTCGGGAACAAATCAAAGCATTAAAGGTTGAAGTAAGGCTCAATACAGTTGCAAGTCTGGATGAACTCAGAAAATTCGATGTTGTTTTGTGTGGGACCGGTGCCAAGACGGTCGTTCCTGATATATCCGGTGCGGAAAAAGCAATAAAATTTGAAGACGTTCTTCGCTGTGCAAAGAAAAATTGTGAATATTGGCCGAAAGAAAGAATAGTCAAAGCGGTTAAGATTGGTCAGAAAGTCTTGGTCTGGGGAAATCATTATGCGGCTACCGATACCACTGAAGCCTTGGCATTGAGAGGCAAAGAAGTTATTTACGTTACTGAAGATAAAGAAGTTGCTCCTAATATCGAACCAATTCATCGTGAAGTTATGATGATGCGATTTAACGGTGGGAATGGTCAAGGGCTAGAAGAAAAAGCCTTCAAATATCCAGTTGAAATACGTCTCAATACCACCGTTGTTGAAATCAAAGATGGTGAAGTAGTCCTGATGAACGATGTTTTTGAAAAAGAAACCATTGCTATAGACACTGTCGTATTAGCAAAAACCGAACCAAATACCGAACTATATGATAGTTTGCTGGCAGCCGGCCTCAATGTCGTTAACATGGGTGATTCTAATTTAGTCAGAAACGTACGAGGGGCAATGACTGATGGTGCCAATGCCGGATTAATGATAGATGGAGACGTTTTTATGAATGCGAACAATGCTCTTTCCCGTGCGTTACCTTATGATGTAAAACTTCAGATGAAATAATCATGCCAATTCTATAGGGATTATCAAACAGTTGATGAAAAGGATATGATATAGAAATAAAATCTTTTATTCATTAAAATGGTTTTATGAAAAGGGTTGAGGGGGGTTTGAATTGTTGAAAAGAAGAAGTAAGCCCCCCTTAGCCTTATTTCAATGAAAAAGTGACTTTTATTTGAACAATCTCAAGTAATTATTTTAAACTTCACTGAATATAGTCTAAATATTAATCACGGATCGTGGCATCGGTGAGGAGGATAGATATCTATGTTTAAACTTGGTTTTGTCAGTGCGATTTTATCCGATTTAAGTTTTGAAGAAGTGGTTGATTTTGCGTCCATTAATGGATATGCCTGTGTTGAAATGCTTTGTTGGCCAAAGGGAAAGGCAGAAAGAAGATATGCTGGTGTTACCCATATTGATGTTAATGATTTGGATGAACAAAAGATCAAATCAATAAAAAAATACGCTAGGGAGAAGAATGTTGAAATATCAGCATTGGGTTATTACCCTAATCCTCTTGATCCTGACACAGAAAAAAGGAAATATTATATTGAACACATTAAGAAAGTCATTACCGCAGCAGCAAAACTCGGACTCAAAAATGTGAATACCTTTGTTGGGAAAGATAAGAATAAGAATATTGAAGAAAATTTTAAAATCTTCAAAAAAGTATGGCCAGCAATTATAAAACACGCTGAACAAAGTAAAATAATGATTGGAATTGAAAATTGTCCCATGTTTTTTACCAATGACGAGTGGCCAGGGGGAAATAATTTGGCAACTACTCCAGCGATTTGGAGAAGAATGTTTGAAGAAATAAAAAGTGATAATTTTGGCTTGAATTATGATCCTTCCCACTTGCTCTGGCAGCAGATTGATTATATAAAACCTATTTATGAGTTTAAGGACAAAATTTTCCACGCTCACATTAAAGATGCTAAAGTTTTTCAAAATAAATTAGATGAGGTTGGAATTCTGGCTACGCCTTTGGAGTTTCATGCACCTAAACTACCAGGGTTGGGAGATGTAAACTGGGGGAAATTCGTTTCTGCTCTCACTGATATTGGTTACCAAGGCAGTGTCTGCGTAGAAGTGGAAGATCGGTCTTTTGAAGATTCCTTAGATTCTCGAAAAAAATCATTGATTTTAAGCAAGCAGTACCTCAATCAGTATGTGGTTTAAAATAATTCATAAGTTTTATTCTATGATAATATTTACTGAAGAGGGAGGTGAAATAGAAGAAAAATATAGATGAGAATGAAGAAG
>Ga0334884_1002948_pt1 | contig 20419 bp, 10 predicted proteins | sample GraSluR1_MG_7_FD_207215 | JGI IMG/M metagenome (GOLD analysis project Ga0334884, IMG submission 207215) | Sludge microbial communities from methane-producing bioreactor in Wageningen University, Netherlands - Granular Sludge_12_05 R1 | ecosystem: Engineered > Bioreactor > Anaerobic >...
GGTGCGGCGGCGCTTCCACAAGGTGCTCCTGGATAACCGCGTGAACCCGGCCGGGCTGTACGAGGAGCGTATCTGGCCGCCTGTCGAGGATGCCGCCTGGTGCCGCGAGAACGGCATGAACGCCATCAGCCTCGGAAGCCTCGGCAGCGCCGATCCCGAGCGGATCGCCTCACTGACGGCCGACGCTCTGGCCCTGCGAGAGCGCGGGTTGCTTCAGGACGCGTACCTGTTTGGCTTCGGCAGCCTGCTTCCCGACGGAGTGCGCAGCGCGGCCGAAGCGTTTGACCGGGCCCGCAAGCGGCTCCCCGGGGTGCGCAGGGCCTGCCCCGTGTCGCCAACCAAGCCCCTGTGGGGATACGTGAACCGCTGGGGGACCCTGCTGTCGGATTACGACCACCAGAGCGCTCAGCGCCGCCGCTATCTGGGAGACGATGTGTGGTGGTACGTCTGCTGCGGCCCGCGTCATCCCTACCCGAACCTGTTCATCGACTACCCCGCCACAGACGCCCGGGTGATGTTCTGGGCCGCCCACAAGTACGGGGTGACGGGCTTCTTCTACTACGAGGTGGCCATGTGGGCCTCCAACATGGTGTGGGAGGACCTGGGCGACCCGTCCATGGTCGTGCACGAAGACCCGGTGGCCCTGGAGGCCATCAAGGAGGGGAAGCGCTGGCCCCAGGTGCCCTGGAACACCTTCACCTTCGGGGGCTACAACGGTGACGGGCTCTTGATCTACCCGGGGCCCAACTGCACCCCCCTGCCCAGCCTGCGCCTGGAGGTCGTGCGCGATGGGATCGAAGACTACGAACTGCTCGTATTGCTGGAGACGCTCGCCCGCGAGCTGAAAGCAAAGGACAAGTCGGGCAAGTACGGCTTCATCGTCGATGAGGCCATGCACCTGACGAACGTGTCCACGAACGTCGTCGCTGATCTGACCCACTTCACCTCGGAGCCCGACGTCATCTTGGCACAGCGCAGCAGGGTGGCCGGGCAGGCGCTGCGTATCAGGCGGCTGCTGGGGGAGCTGGAGACAGAGTAGTGCCGGCCTGCGGGCAGGCCCCGGAGGCCGGAGGCGCATGCGGAACCCACACCGGGACAGGCGAAGCGCCGTTGCGCTCACACCGCCACACGGGCCCACATGACCTGCGTGCGGTCCATGTGGGGACCCTGGTAGTACACAACCAACAGTGTGCCGTCCTCCAGGGCCGTGGCGGCCGGCAGCCCCAGGGAGAACTGCTCCATCTCCGCCCAGGTGTCCTGCATCGTGTCCTTGGTGGTGGACTGGACATCCAGCTTGGGGCGGGCGATCACGCCCTCGGTCTCGCGCGGCCAGGTGCGGCCGCCGTCCTGGCTGACTCGAAGCTTGATCTCCGGCGCCCCTGTCCGGTCCACGTAGACCATGGCGATGGCTCCGTGGCGCAGCGGTACCGGCTGGGCCGGCTGGCCCGGCACTCCTGTATCCCACATCCCCGACCACGTGCGTCCTTTGTCCACGGACTCCCTGGCGTGGATGTTCAGGTATAGCGCCTCGTGGGTGTCGTAGGTCCAGAACAGATCGAGTATCCGCCCGTCGGAAAGCACGTTGGGCCGCTGGTCCCAGTAGAAGACGCGGTTGGCCGGGTCGCCGCTGCTGTGGGTGTGGCGCGGCCATGTCCTACCGCCGTCGGCTGAGAACAGCAGGACCGAATGGTGCCGCCACTGTGAGGCGTCGTCGTACGCCTTGTTCAGCTCGAACTGGCAGGCCCATTGGCCATCGGGCAGCAGTAGCGTCGGGCCGGTGATGGGGGTGGGCATGTGGAAGGGAGAGGTATCGATGGGCTCCGGGGCCGTCCACGTCTCGCCACGGTCGCAGGAGCGCGACAGCATCAGGCGGGAATCCAGCAGTCCCTCGGTGGCCTGGTTGAAGAAGGGCTTGTCGGGATCGGAGTGGTCGACCCAGTAGAGCGTGGCCAGGACCTCGTCGCCGCCCAGGGGCGTGAGATAGCCGGCGCGGAACAGGCCCGGCTTGCCGTCGACGGGTGGGGGCGCGAAGGGCTCCAGCGGCTCGTGCCAGGTGGCGCCGAGGTCATCGGACCAGGTGAGGGGCGTGTGCTGCCCGCGGGTTCCGGTCTTGGTGGGTGCGGCTCGGAAGCTGCAGAGCCACCGCCCGTCCGGGAGCACACAGACCCCCGGGAAGGCGCAGCTTTGGCGCCGCGGGTCGTCGGCGCCGGAGTACACAGTGCCTGAACTGATGATCTCCATCGGTGGGCTCCTTCTTTGTCGTGGCGTGGCGGCGGCAGATCGGGGGCGGCACCCGGTGGCGATCCCGCTACGCATCGCGCGTCCCCGCCAGCACCCATACCAGTGGGCCGATCTGCGTCAGCTCCACGGCAAGGCCCTCTTCCGCCACCATGGCGGGGAAGGTGCTCAGCAGCGGGTGGTACTCGTCCTCGAGCGTATCGTCTGTCGCCAGCATGCGGGCCTTGTGGGCCTCGTCGGCGAACATCGTGTCCACGATGACGATTCTGCCCTCGGGCCTCAGGCACGAGCGCATGCCACGAATGGCCTGCCGTTTGGCACAGTCGTCGAGGTGGTGGATGGCGTAGGCGGCGAAGGCGATGTGGAACCGCCTATCATCCAGAAGTAGGCGCAGGAACGCGTCGTCCACGTGCTGCACACACAGCCGCCTTCCATATCGGGCCACCTTGTCCTGCGCCCGTCTCAGCATCCGCTCAGACGGGTCGATGGCCAACACAGTGCAGCCCGCCTCGAGGAACGGAACGGCAAAGTTCCCTGTGCCTGCACCGATGTCGAGCACCGTATCCTGCGGCTCGGCGCGGCACAGGCGCGGTAGAGCGGCGATGGCCTGCTCGTAGCACAGCCTGGGCAACCCGCGCGTGTACTCGTCGTAGCGGTCAATCCAGTCGTACCCGTCGAAATCCCAGGTTCTGGGTCCATCCATGTGGAGCGCCTCGCGTGCGATGCTCGGTCCCTGCCGGGTGACGACATTCCTCCGCGAAGCGTCCTTGACCTGCAGAAGGGGAGGAGATCGCGCCCCCCGGAGGTAATCTGTGTCCCATCGTGCGATCTCGCCGGCTTCCACGAGGGAGCCCAGGAGACATGCCATGTCGCGTCGCCCTCATCTGCTCGTACTCGCCCTGCTGGTACCCGTGGTCTGCACCGCCCAAAGGCCGCTGCAGTCGGAGGTCTCTCCCGACGGGATCTCCGTCGCCGGGGACTGCTTCCGCGTCGCATGGCGGGCCGACCGGGGGATGCAGCCGGCGGCTGTGACGCTCTCCGACTGGGCCGGCGAGTTCCGCATCGACGACCCACAGCAGGGTGTCGCGTTCGTCGCCATAGCCGTCGATGGCAAGCGGTACCGCGCCGATCTGGCCCAGGAGCCCACCGTGGAGGTGGCAGAGACCACCGGCACCGACCTGGTGTTCGTCGTCCGCTCGGCCCCCCGCGACGAGGAGGGCGAGCCGTGCCCTCTGACACTGACCCAGCGGTTCCGGGTCTTTGGGGAGGGCGCGGTGTTCTGTGACCTGGAGCTCGCGCTGCCCGAGGGCGGGGCCGCGGTGGAGCTGCAGGATGTGGAGGTGGGGATGGGTCTGGCCACGGGGGAGCTTGCCCACCTGCAGTGGTGCTGGAAGAAGACCTGGCAGGGGGGAGAGAACCTGTCGCGCGATGAGGCCCTGCGCCACGAGGGCTACCTCCGGGTGATGGGCGCGACCCTGTCGCGACAGGATATGCTCACCAACCATGTGGAGATGTTCCTCGAGGAGGAAAAGCCTCTGGGGGGCGACGCGGGTGCGGGCATGTGGTGTGAGGTAACGCCCGACGAGGCGGGCGCCAAGTGCTTCTCCTGGCATCTGGGGGGGGCGGTGCGCGTCGGGCCCGGTTTCTCGTACAGCAACCGCTTTGGCCTCGCCATGGGCCACTACCGCCAGAACGACAACGCCATCGGCCAGCGCATCGCCCACTGGCAGGAGGGCAATGCGAACCTGATGACCTACCCCTCGGATTCCGCCATCCGGGCCATGGCCGACTGCGGGGTGAGCGTCTGTGTGCTGCATCTGTACTGGAACAAGGGCTGGGGCAACTACGCCCCCTTCAACGAAGCGGATCTGCGGCGCTGGGTGGCCTCCTGCCACGCGCGCGGGATCAAGTGCGTGCTGTATGCGGTGCCGGCCGACAACCCCGGCCTGCGGGGGATCAACCGGGAATGGATCGAGGCCCTGGACATCGATGGCATCTACTTTGATTTCGGCTCGGTGCACTTCCGCGAGATGAAGCCGGGGGGCAGCATGGCCGGCTATGGGCGGGAGTTCCCCGGCCTGGACTACCTCCTGCTGACCCGCCACTACAGGGAGGCGGTGGGGGAGGAGGGCATCATCATCAGCCACTCCGGAGGCGGGGCGCCCGACGCCCTGTTCCACCTGAACCTCAACGCCTACCTCCCCGGCGAGTACGGCACCCACGCCGGGATGCTTCGCGACCTGCAGGGCGCCGCCTACCACACCGGTATGGCCTACGCCGTGGTCCATCCCTGGTGCGAATACGAGAGCTTCCAGACCAGGCACGGGGCCGCCGTGTACTGCGCGGTGGGCAGCTACCCGCATATCCTGTTCGGCCGTGGCACCCACCAGGACAACAACTATCACCGCAGTGTGTACCGCTCCGCCGACTTCGTGCTTCCGTACTGGCAGGTCCTGTCGCTGATCCCGATGGACAGGGACACCACGCTGTACTCGGAAGCCACCGCCACGGCGGCCTCGGCCGACAGCCCCGACGTGCACTGCTGCGTGTACCGCCGCTCGCCGCAGCTCCTGCTTCTGACCGTCTCGAACCTCGGCGAGCCGTGCACCCCCAAAGTCACGCCCGATGCCGGGGTACTGGGCACCGCGGGGCAGTACAGGGCTCTGCTGCTGTGTGGCGCCCGGGCCGCGGACCTGCAGGTGACGGAGCTTGGCCCGTGGACCGGAGGCGAGATTCAGCTCCCCACCCTGGCGACGGACGACATCTGTGGCGTGGTGCTGTACCAGGGCGAGTTGCCCCCGTACACCGAGGAGGCCGTGGGTCGCATCCGGCGCCTGGTCTCCGCGCTGCGGGACACCACCCCGCCGTCGGCCGTTACCGACCTGCGGGCGGAAGCCGCGACCGGCCGGGTGGATCTGCACTTCGGCCCCGCGACAGATGAGCACCATATCGTGGAGTACCGGGTCTACCGGGGAGAAGGCGCTGAGCCGGCGCCCCTGGCGACCGTGGAAGAGACCACGGGCTACTCGGACTACACCGCCCCGCTGGGCAGGCCGGTGCGGTACGCCGTGTCGGCGGTGGATGCGGCGGGCAACGAGGGGCCGCGGAGCGAAACCGTTACGGCCACCGCCGGCGGCACGCCGGTGGAGCTGGGCTCCCTGGTGGCCGGAACGCAGGGCTGGCGGATGCAGGGGGACTGGCTGCAGTTCGGGATTCCGCGGGCTCCCGCCGGCGCCGAGGGCGACACCGTCGCCTTTGCCCCGCGGGGCGCGCGGTTTGTCCGGGTCCGCATCACCGGCGGCCAGGGCAACCACGGCTGTGCGCATGTGGTGGAGATGCGGGTGCTGGGGCCTGATGGCGGCGAGCTTCGGCCGGTGGAGGTCACGTCCTCCGGCAGCGATCCGGGGCACCCCGTCTCGGAGGCCCATGATGGCATTCTCGACAAGACCCGCAATGGCTGGTGGTCGGACCGCACTCGACCGCTGCCGGCGTGGGTGCAGTTCGATCTGGGACAGCAGCGGGAGGTCGCCTCGGTGTGGCTGCTGACATACTGGGACGGGAGCCGGTTCTACGACTACGTGGTGGAGGTCTCCCAGGACGGCCAGGAGTGGGGACCCGTGGGTGGCACCCCACGGACCGAGGCCTTCTCCAGGGCACTGACCGACGTGTCTTTCGCCGACGGCAGCGCCGGGGTCTGCACCATGGAGGTCGGGCCCGAGCGCGCCGGCGGCGGTCTGCTCTTCCGCTGCCGCGACACGGACAACGGTTATGCCCTCTATCTGGACAACGGGTGGGACGGCAATCTGGTCCTGGCCAAGCTCGTGGACGGCAAGCTGCAGCGCATCAAGGCGGCCTTCTTCCCCTACTCGATCCATCGCCCGATCCCCCATCGCCTGCAGGTGGTGGCCGCCGGCGCCTCGCTGCGATGCTACTGCGACGATGTGTTGGCCATCGAGGCCGAGGACGGCACCTATGCCGAGGGCAAAGTGGGTCTGACGGTACCCAGCGGGATGCCGCTGGGGTTTGTGAACCTGTGGGCGGAGGGTATGTAGATGGCGACAGGGGCCGGCCGGAGGGGGGGCGGAGCGTGCGTGCGCGCCCTGCCGGGCGGCGGTTGCGGTCGCGTTGACACTCGCCCACGGCTGAACTATAATCCTGAGCGATGTTACCCCCGTTTGTCTACGGACGGGGGCTTTTGCTGTGAAGCGGTGCCCGGTAGGCCAGACGGCACCGACGCAATGGGAGGCTGAAAGTCCATGGCAGGCGTCACCCTCAAGGGCCTGACCAAGCGTTTCGGCGAGGTTGTCGCCGTGCACGATGTCAACCTCGAGATCCAAGATAAGGAGTTCCTGGTGCTGGTCGGCCCCTCCGGATGCGGCAAGACCACCTGTCTGCGCATGGTTGCGGGTCTTGAGGAGATCACCGAGGGTGAGATCTACATCGGCGACCGCCTGGTCAACAATGTGTCCCCCAAGGACCGCGACATCGCGATGGTGTTCCAGAACTACGCCCTGTATCCGCACATGACCGTGTACGAGAACATGGCCTTCGGCCTGAAGCTCCGCAAGGTCGCCCGGGACGAGATCAAGAGCCGTGTGGACCAGGCGGCCCAGATGCTGGGCATTGAGGGCCTGCTGCAGCGCAGACCGAAGGAGCTCTCCGGAGGGCAGCGCCAGCGCGTCGCCGTAGGGCGCGCCATCGTCCGCGAGCCCGCGGTCTTCCTCATGGACGAGCCGCTGTCCAACCTCGACGCCAAGCTCCGCATCCAGACCCGCGCCGAGCTCATCAAGCTCCACAGAAGGCTGGGGATCACCACCATCTACGTCACCCACGACCAGGTTGAGGCCATGACCATGGGTGACCGCATCGCCGTCATGCTCGACGGTCTGGTGCAGCAGGTGGACACGCCCCTGAATATCTTCAACCACCCGGTGAACCGCTTCGTCGCCGGCTTCATCGGCAGTCCGCCCATGAACTTCATCGACGCCGAGCTTGTGGCCGTCGACGGTGCGCTGTGGGTGGACGCGGGCGCCTTCAAGGTGAAGCTGCCCGAAGGCCGTGCCCCGGCGTATCAGGACTACGCCGGACGCCCGGTGATCTTCGGCGTCCGTCCCAGCGACATCTACGACAAGGACCTATCCCCGGTGGTTGAGCCCACCGAGGACAACACCTTCACCGTGGACGTCGAGGTCATCGAGCCCATGGGGGCCGAGTCCATTCTGTACCTCAACACCGGTCAGGACAGCTTCGTCGCCAGCGTCGACAGCGCGACCAAGGCCACCGAGCGTGGGAAGCTGGCCATCACCCTGGACATGAACCGGACCCACATCTTCGACAAGGACACGGAGTTGGCCATCGCCGAGGAGACCGTGGGCTAGCCCGCCACGACTCGGACCGCAGGTGCCGTGCGTCGGTCGTCCAGAGCCCCGGTAGATCCGACGGCAGCAGGCTTCACTTGTCAGCACGCCACGGGCCCCGGATCAGTTCGCTCCGGGGCCTTTTCGCTGCCGCACGCCGCCGGTCGGCGCGGGGCCGCTCCCGCGGAAGGCCGCGACGTCTACCAGACGCGGCTCCCGCCCATCTCGGCCCCCCGGCCGCGCATGGGCGACTGCGGGCCGCGCACCGAGCTCCCTCCCGAGCCCTGATCCATTGAGGACGCCCACGCATGCCGGTTGACCTGCACGTCCATTCCACCGCGTCCGACGGAACGCTATCGCCAACGGAGATGGTCGCCGCCGCGGCCGACCGGGGCCTGAGCGCGATGGCGCTGGCCGATCATGACACGGTGGCCGGAGTGGCCGAAGCCCTGGCGGCCGGTGAGCAGCGCGGTATCGACGTCTTCCCGGCCGTGGAGATCGGCACCTACCACGCCGGGAAGGAAGTGCACATCCTGGCGTACATGGTCCGGCCCGCCCACCGCGAGCTGCTTCAGCTTCTGACCCGCATTCGGGAGAGCCGACTCGAGCGCGCAGGCAAGATCCTGGCCCGGCTCAATGATCTGGGTGTGCCGCTGCGACTGGAGGACATCCTCGAGAACTGCCGCGGTGACAGCCTGGGACGGCCCCACGTCGCCGCGGCTCTAGTGGCACGGGGCCACGTGCCCGACGCCCAGACGGCGTTCGAGCGCTATCTGCGGCGCGGGCGCAGCGCGTATGTCCCCCGATTCCGCCCGCCGTCCGCCGGCACCATCGAACTCATCCGGGAGGCCGGCGGCATCGCCGTCATGGCCCACCCGGGCATCGGCAATGCGGGAGCGGCCATTCCGGCCCTGGCAGAGTTGGGGCTTGCCGGGATTGAAGCCTACCACATCGACCACAGCGGCGACAGAACGCAGCGGCTGCTGCGGATCGCCTCAAGCCTGGGCCTCATCGTGACGGGGGGCTCGGACTCTCACGGCCCCGGGGGCCCAAAACCCGTGGAGGTGGGTGAGGTTGTGGTACCGGATGAATGCGCCGAAGCCCTGCGGCGCTGGGGGAGAGAGCACGGCGCCTGGCCACCTCCCCCGTGGCCACGGGAGACCGAGTGACCCTGCCGCCGCGCGGCGGCCTTCGCCGACCAGGAGGAACCCACATGGCAACCATCGTCTGCTTCGGGGACTCGGTGACTCAGGGGACACCCCACGTCGATCCCGCCGACACCTTCACCGCCCTGCTCCAGCGCCGTCTGAACCGGCGGGCCAACACGCGGGCCTCCGTCGTCTGCCACAACTCCGGGGTGGGCGGCGAGAACACCGCCGAGGGCCTGGCCCGCATCGGACCTGCCGTCCTGGATCACTCGCCGGACGTGGTAGTGGTCGAGTTCGGCCTCAACGACATCCGCTACGAGCCGGACAAGGCCATCGCCCCGGCGCAGTTCGCCGCCAATCTGCAGCAGATCCACAGTCAGATAGCCGCCGCCGGCGCCACCGTTGTGTTCACCACTCCGAACCCTATCGTCAACGCCTGGCATGTCTACTCCCGGGGCACCGACTACTACGACCGCTGGGGAGGCTGCAACGGCGCCGTCGTGGAGTACGCCGAGATCATCCGCGATGTCGCCGCCGGGCTCGAGTGCTACCTGTGCGATATCTACGCCGCCTTCGTGGCGGAGGCCATCGCCATCGAGTTCGCGGGCGCGACCGAGAACCATCTTGGTCTCACCTGCCTGTCGGCGTTCATCCGCAGCGACGACGGTGTGCATCCCACGGCCGTGGGCCACGAGCTCATCGCCCGGGAGCTCTACGCCCTGATCGTGCGGGAGAAGCTGGTCTAGAAGCGCGGCCGCAGACTGGGCCTTCGCTGGGAATGCCATTCCCAGGGCGTCCGCTCCCGCAGGGAGCAGCTCGAGGAGTCCTCAGGGGCCAGGAAGAGATCCTTCGCTATCTCGCTGCGCGAGATTGCCGCTCAGGATGACAAGCGCCCTGCTTCGCGAGACTGCCGCTGAGGATGACAGGAGCCGGGACGGCCGCGCCTCGGGGCCGAGGATGGGGCGCGACAGGCGCGCCAACCCCGGGACCCTTGGACGGTGTGCTCGGAGGTCTTCGGCGCCCCTGCGGTGAAGGATGCTCGCCACCTCGGCGCGGCCGCGTGCCAGGATGGAGGCGACACCGTGAGACTGCCGCTCATCCCCGTTATCCTGCCCCTCATTCCACCGTTGTCCGCCTGCGCGGCCCAGCCGCTTCTGCCGGCCGTCGAAGTCCAGGAGACCGTCTACACCTACGAGCCCGCGGACAACGGCGCCGGCCCCATGTGGTGCTACGGCTCTACCTGCATCGCCCGGGTCGGTGACGAGGTGTTCGTCAGCGGACTGGAGACGATCAAAGACCAAAAGCCGCTGAACAACACGCGGTGGATGCTCCTGCGGCGCGGCCGGGATGGGTGGGAGCTTGGGCAGGCCGATCCGGCAGGCCGTACACGCGAAGGCTGCCCTATCGCGGTCTCCCCACAAGGCCCACTGTTCATCTCCGCCAACCCCACGCTCACCGCTCCGGACGCCTACAACGGTCCCGCGCAGCCGCAGGTATTGCAGTTCTCCGCCGCCGACCCCACGGCACCGCCACAGGTGCTGCTCCCCGTGTGGGAGGGAGAGCCGGCGTTCACCGAGCACTCGTATAGGGGCTTCGCGGCCGATGGCCCCGCCGGCGAGCTGCTGTTGCTCAACATTCTGGGACACGAGGCCCAGCACTGGAGCTTCCGGGATCGCGAGGGTGAGTGGTCCCGCTGCGGCCGGCTGGTTTTCCCAATGGGCACGGAGTACGAGGTGCCCGAGCCCATCCGCCTGTGCTACCCGGTGGTGGCCCTCAAGGATCGCGCCGCCCACGTGCTGGCCATCAGCGACATCATCGAGCCGGTGAAGGCCTGGCGCGAGTACAAGCTGGAGCTTAACGAGGGGCGCACCTGGGACTACGACTTCCGCCGGCTATTCTACACCTGGACCCCGGACATCACGGGCGAGCCGTTCTCGGACTGGATCGAGATCGCCAGCAGGGAGAAGACGGCGGGCCACATCACCAACCTGGACATGTGGGTCGACGGGGTCGGGCGCGCGTACCTGCTGTGGCTGGACAGAAGCGTCTGGGACACCCGGGTGCGCGACAAGTTCTTCCCGGACGAGCCGCAGACGGTCTCGCTGGACTACTGCATCGTGGACAAAGGACAGGTGGTGCATCGCGGGAGCCTGGCCGGAGGGGCAGAGGGGATCGCGGGGGAGGTGCCGGGCTATGCCCGCTTCCAGGCCACGGCTGACGGGCGACTGTTCGTCTTCTACTACTGCAGCGGCACCTCCGCCGACGGAAGATCGGTGTCGGAGAACCGGGTGGTCGAGGCCTTCCCCGACGGCGGCCATGGTGAGGCCGTGAGTGTGGCCCTGCCGGCACCGTTCACGAGCTTCATGACGGCCTCGGAGCGCGGGGGCTCGCCGCCGAGCCCGGTACTGGAGGTACTCGGGACGGCCACGGGGATGCCCGGGCTGACGTATGCCCGGATCAACCTGCTCAGCGAGATCAGGGCGGACTTCAGCATCCGCTTGACCCAGGACGAGGCGGGCTCACGGGCCGAGCTCGACGGCTCGCCATCGGTGTCGGCGCGGGGCGAGGTGACCGCGTGGCAGTGGAACCTGGGAGGCCAGAGCGCTGAGGGTGCCCGGGTGAGCCACCTGTTTGCTCGCAGCGGGCCGGTGGAGATCGCCCTGACCGTGGAGGATGACCTGGGGCACCGCGCCACCATCACCCGCACGGTGCGGGTTCCTCCCACCCCGGCCGACCTGGGGCTGGAGAAATGGGGCACCGTGGTCCGGACGCAGGCCGAGAGCTATGTGGCCGAGGCAGGGGGCGAGATTCACGTGCGCGCCGACAAGCTGGGGGCCCGTGGCCTCTCGCTGTCTCACTGGAACACCCGCGGCCATCGCCTGGAATGGGAGGTGGACCTGCCCGCCGGAGAGTGGGCTCTCGTGGCCCGCTATGCCACCCCGGAGGACGCCACGCGGGTCCTGCGCCTGGACGGCAGGCAGATTGCGGTGGCGAGGTTCCCCTCTTCCGGGGGCTACGGGTCCGCGACCAGCGACGACTGGGCCTTCGCCGTGCTTGCCGACCCCGCAGGCAAGCCACTGGCCGTGCATCTGGAGGAGGGCCGTCACAGCGTCTGTCTTGAGAACCCCGACGGCACGGGTCTGAACCTGGATTACCTGGACTGGGTGGCGAAAGACTCGGCCACGCCGTCGCCTGAACTGGCGCGTGTGGTGGCGGAAGAGGGCTATCGCTACAGTCTCCCCCTGCGTGGGGTGCTGGTCTGTGGGCGCATGAGGCCGGAGATCGGCCATTGCACCACCTATGAGCTCGGGCCGCAGTTCCCCGGTGACGGTGTGCCGGGAGGTCCGCCCTCCACTCTCCGGCTCCTGGAAGACGACAGGGAGCTGGGACCCGCCCACGTGCCTCATGCGGATGTGAGGGAGCACGGCCTTGGCCGCTACTCCCATTGGGGCGCGGCGCTGTGGTTCTCATCCTCAGACAACACCGACCCGCGGAGCAATGGCCGGCGCTACACCTGGGAGCTTGCGGAGTAGGGCCGGCGGAGATCGTGGCGCCCGGCACTTGTCCCGGCGGAACCACGAGGCCGGAGGCGACGTCAAACCCCCGAGCGCCACGCGCGTACCGGCTGCGCGGCGTATGCCGAGACGACGCTCTCGGAGGCACACACCATGTGTGTCATTGCGATGCTGCTTTGGGTCACCCTCCCTGCCGCCGCTTCAGAGGTGCTCGCGCAGTTCTCCACCGACTACCCCGGCAACCGCCAGGCCGCGCTCTGTCTGGCGCGCCGGGCGTTTGACGCCTACTGCCTGCAGCGGCACTCGCTTCCCGTTCCCTCCGACCTTCCTCCGGCCCTGAGGCTCCGCAGCGGCGTCTTCGTCAGCGCGATGGCCGACGGCGCCCCTCGTTGCTGCATGGGAACCCTATACCCCACGCAGCCCACGCTGGCCCATGAGATCGTGGCGGCCGCCCGTGCCGCGGCGGCCGCCGACCTGCGCTTCCCCCCGATCCGTCCCGATGAGCTGCCCAGACTGCGGCTCATCGTCTCCATCGTCGCCCCTCCGGAAGCCGTGCTCGACCCCTGGAGCCTCGATCCGCTCGTCGATGGGGTTGCCGTGCGCAGCGCCATGGGGACGGGCGTCTCCCTGCCCGGCGAGAGCCCGCATCTGAGCCGCCTGATAGACTGGGCGAGGGTCCGTTCGCGGGCAGAGGCGGGGGAGCCGGTGTCGTACTTCCGCGTCCGTGCCGTCAGAATCGTCGAGCCTGCCGATGCCACGGCAACGGCGCCGCCAAAGTGAGAGTCGTCAGGAGGATGAGCCGACATGTCCGCGCTGCATCGCTGTGAGCACGGGTCGCTTCCCGTCATTGCCTGCCTCGGCCTGCTACTCCTATCGTTGGGTGCCGCGGCCCCCGCCCTGGGTGCCGACGACGCCCGGGCTCCCAATATCTCGGTGGACGTGTTCCAGCGTACCGGCCCGGCGGGAAGCAAGCTCCTGCTGCGGGTCTCGCTCTACAATCTCAGAAGCGCTTCTGTGGTCGCCTATCCGATCAAGCTCGAGGAGCTGATCCCCAACGCCTCCGCTCTCACCCTGGATGAGGACAAGCCCGGCAGTGTTCCGGATCGGCTGCGGAAGCTATCCCTAAGCGGCCGGCCGGTGGCCGCCAGGACCGCCGTCAAACTCACCACGTTCTATGAGGATTCATGGCGCGACAAGGACTGCGGGCTCTCTCTGGCCGAGGGCGTGTACGCCGTGGTGGTGAGTGGCGGCGGCGTCGCCCGGCGGACGTGGGCCGCGGTGTCCTCCCGCGGCCTGCTGGTCAAGCACGCGCCGGACAAGGTCCTCGCCTGGCTCACGCAGTCGCAGACGGGCACGCCGGTGGAGGGCGCCTGGGTCGCACTGTACGGCGAGAAGGGCCGCGTAGACGCCGCACAGACGGACGCCGACGGGCTGGTGCGGTTCAAGCCCACCGGCGACAGCGCGCCCTGCTTCCTGGCGACGCGCACCGGCCCGCCGGCCTTCTGCATGGCCCAGCCGCCCGGCGAGCTGCCGCCGTACAAGTGCTACACGTACACCGACCGCCCGGTCTACCGCCCGGGCCACCTGGTGCGGTTCCGTGGCACGCTGCGCGCCGTGGAGCCCCAGGGCTATGCGATGGCCCGGGATGTGGAGCAGGTCACCGCCAAGATCCTCGCTCCCGGTGGCGCCACGGTGTACGAAAAGCCCCTGCGCCTCAATGACTGGGGCACGTTCTCCGACGACTTCCAGCTTGCCCCCGAGCCCCCGCTGGGCACCTACTCGCTGGTGGTCTCCGTGGGCGAGGGGGACAAGCAGCGCTCTTTCTACGAGCGCTTCGAGGTGGAGGCCTATCGCAAGCCGGAGTTCTCGGTTGAGGTCATCATCCCCAAGGAGACCTTCATGGGCGGCGACAGCATCCCTGTCACCGTCTCGGCGCAGTATTACTTCGGCAGCCCGGTCTCCGGGGGCAAGGTGGAGTACGAGGGCGTCTTCCAGCGCACCGGGGCCCCGGTTCCCTCGCGGATCCTCAGCGCCGCCGGCCTGGGGAGCGCGGGATCGACAGACGTGGAGGAGCGCTTCACCGGCACCGGGAGGCTGGACAAGAACGGCAGGCTCACCATCGACGTGAAGACTCGCTACGCGCCGGTGGATCGGCATCTGTCCTTCACCGCCACAGTCTCGGAGCTGGCCCTGCGCCCGCAGCAGGCCAATGGCGGGGTGCACATCGCGTCCTCAAAGCTGAGAGTGCACGTGGGGCCGGAGAAGGGCGAGTATCTCGCCGGTGAGACGGCACGGGTGAGGGTGACCACCCAGGATCGCGACTTCCAGGGCGTATCGGCGGCGGTGAAGGTGATCCTAGTCGAGCACAAAAAGGATCGGCAGGACCGGGCCTACGAGGAGCGGACAGAGCAACTCGTGGAGACCGACAGCCACGGGCAGGGGTTCGCGAGCTTCAAGGTGGAGCGGCCGGGACGATACGATCTGGAGGCCTGGGCCAAAGATGACCTGGGCAACCCGGCCTTCTCCAGGAGCAGTCTGAGAGTGGTGGAGAAGCTCACGAGGAAGCGCTGGCCCGACCTGCACCTGGATCGTGACAACACAACACTAAAGCCCGGTGACACGGCCCGCATCCGGGTGCAGACCGACCTGGTGGGCGGCTGGATGCTGTGGGCCCTCGAGGGTGGGTCTGTCTTCCACGCACAGGTGCGGAAGGTCGAGGACCACGAGTTCGCCATCGACGTACCGATCCGTGACTACTATCGGCCGAACGTCGAGTTCACCGCCTGCATCGTTCGCGACGGGAATGCGACCCGAGGGAACCTGACGCTGCCGGTGCCCCGTGGCGACAAGGCGCTGAAGGTGATCATCGAGACCGACCGGGACGTGTACGAGCCGGCGCAAAGGGCGCGCTACATTGTGACGACGCGGGACGCCGGCGGAACTGCGGTGCCGGCCGAGGTGGGCCTGGGTGTGGCCGACGAGAGCGTGTATGCCATCCGCGAGGACTATACCCGCGATCCGTACGGGTTCCTGTGGACCGGCTGGCCCCAGCGGGTGACCACCGCGTACTCGATGGACCACATGTACCCCGGCGGCGGTGCACAGGCGTTCGAGATGGGGCGGGCCGTGATGGCCCTGCCCGCGCCGATGGCTCCCGGGAGGATGGCCGCCGGAGGCGAGATGGCCGAGGAGGCGCCGCGGGTGCGCAGCCAGTTCGCCGACACCGCGTACTGGGGCCCCTCAGTCGTCACCGGGCCCGACGGCCGGGCGGAAGTTCAGTTCGAGGTTCCCGACAATCTCACCACCTGGCGTGGCACGGCACGCGGCCTGACCCGTGATTCCTCCGCGGGCTCCGAGGTGAAGAAGGTCACCACCACGCTGCCGCTGCTGGTCCGCCTGGCACTTCCGCGGTTCTACGTGGAGGGCGACGAAGCCACCGCGGCGGCGATCGTGCACAACTACACCGAGCAGGATCGGCAGGTCAAGGTGAGCCTCACCGCCGAGGGCGCGGAGGTGCTGGGAGACGCGGAGCAGACGGTTGAGCTTCCCAGAGACGGCATGAAGAGGCTGACATGGAAGATCAAGGCCCACGGCCCGGACGAGGCGCGGTTCCTCGTCAGCGCCATCGGCGGGCAGGGTGCTTCCGACGCCATGGAGGCCAGGCTGCCCGTGGTGCCCGGCGGCGTGAAGGACGTGGAAGCCGTCGCGGGCATGACCAGGACCGAGGAGAGCGCCGTGCTGTCCGTGCCACAGGACGCCATGCCGGGCCGCTCGGAGTTGGTGGTGACGCTGGCGCCGTCCCTGGCCGGACCGATCTTCGAGGCCCTCGAGTACCTCACCACGTACCCGTACGGCTGCGCCGAGCAGACCATGAGCGGGCTTTTGCCCGACGTCATCGTGGCCCGCACGCTCAAGCGACTGGGAGTGGACCGGCCGGAGCCCAAGTACCTGGACCGTTACGTGAGCTTCGGTCTGCAGAAGCTCCTGCGCTATCAGCATGCGGACGGCGGCTGGCACTGGTGGGAGTTCGACGAGAGCGACCCGTACGTGAGCGCCTACGTGGCCTATGGTCTCAAGCTGGCCGACGAGGCCGGCTATGTGGGCGCCCGAGACGCCCTGGCCCGGGGCACCGGGTACCTCACCGCCTGCCTGGCTCGCGAGGAGCTGCTCGGCGCCAGGGGCTATCTGCTGTGGGCCCTGGCCCGCGCCGACCTGTGGGACGAAGACGGCTTCACCGCGGCCAGGAAGACCGCCGTCGAGCTGTACGGCATGCGCCAGAAGCTGGACACCTACGGCCGCGCCAGTCTCGCTCTGGCCCTCAACGCCATGAGCAGGTCTCACAGTGTCCCCGGCGGCAGCGACGGCGAGCTGGGCGGCCTGGCTCGCAGCGTCGCCGAGGAGCTGGACGGCGCCGCGCAGAAGATGGGCCTCGGCGCGTACTGGAAGTCCGACAGCCATGAGCGCTACTCGTGGCGGGACAATGACGTAGAGGTCACCTCGCAGGTGCTGCAGGCCCTGTTGCAGCTCAAGCCCGACAGCCCCAACATCGGCGGCGCCGTGCGCTGGCTCATGGCCACCCGGCGCGGCAAGGCCTGGACCTCCACCAAGGACACCGCTTCCGCCGTCCTGGCCCTGACGGCCTACCTGGAGCAGCACAAGGAGCTGGCGCCCGAGAGCACGGTGCGCGTGCTGCTGGGCGAAAGGCAGATCGGGGAGGCGCACTTCAGCCCCGCCGATGCCTTCTCCGACCCGCAGGTGATCGAGGTAAGAGCCGATGCCCTAACGGCGGGCGAGAACACACTGCGGATCGTCAAGGACGGCGCCGGCTCGGTGTACTGGTCGGCGCGATTGAGCTACCTGCGCCCGGCCGAGACGGCGCTGCCCGTGGCCAGGGGCGTGGCGGTCAAGCGCACCTACCGGATCTCGGCCGAGGAGCCCGCCTCCGCCCACACCCAGCAGCCCGGGGAGGTGGTGACCGTCGAGCTGACGCTCACCAACGAGGACAGCCTGCGCTACGTGCTCCTGGAAGACCCCATCCCCGCGGGGTGCGAGGTAGTTGCGGGCGATGAAGACCCGTGGCGGCAGCCGTGGAACCGGCGGGAAGTGTGGGACAGCCGGCTGGTGTACTACTTCGACTATCTGCCCAAGGGCGAGACTACGGTCAGCTATGTGCTGCGTACCGAGGCGCCGGGGCTGTACCGCGTCCTGCCCACCTCGGCCTGCCTGATGTACTTCCCCGAGGTACGTGGCCACAATCGGCTGGTGAGGATGCGCGTGGCCGAAGTGGAGGCAGAAGGGTGATTGCGACGCTTGTCGCCATCTTGCTGTGTGCTGTGGGCGCGGCGGCCCCCGAGAAAGGGCCGCCGCCGTCGCTGGGGATGGGGCTGCCGCGCCTCGTTCTGCCCGACCTGCACGGGCAACCCTACGAGCTGACCGCGGTGGACAGCCCGGTGCTGGTGCTCAATCTGTGGGCCTTCTGGTGTGACACGTGGAAGGAGCAGCTCCCGCAATTGCGGGAGCTGGCGGCGCAGCAGGAGAAGCTGGGCTTCCGGCTGGTGGCGGTAAGTGTGGATGGTGCATGGACCGGAGTGTTCTGGGAGCATTGCGGCGCGGAGGGCGTGGCCTTCCCTGTGCTGCTGGATGTGCGCCGGCAGTTGGCGACGAGCTTTGGCCTCAGGGTGGTGCCGACGGTGCTGGTGCTGGACAGGCAGCGCCGGGTGCGCTACGTGCACGAGGCCTATCCCGGCAACCCGGTGGTTCTACAGTCTATCCGGCGGGCGGCAAGTCAGGCGCCGCAGGGGGAGTGAGGAGGGGCGGGGGCTGACGGCCAACTGCGCGGGCCGTCCCTGGGACCGCGGGCGTCTCGCCCGCATTGCCGTTCGCCGTTGACGTCTGGCCCGCAGGGCGCACGGCAACGGTCCCGCCCTGCGGGAGCGTCCTCACCCGCGCCCCATCTCTCCCGTAAGGCGGGACTTGGTTCCCCTAACGGCGGCCGGCTAGCGCCTCTCGCGGATGTCCAGGATCACGTACTCCGGACGCTTGAGCTCATCGTCTCGCACCACCGAGACGTCCCCGTCTGCCACCGCCTGCGCCAGGAGGCCCAGTGGTGCGCCCTGCTCCGGGCTGAAAGCCCCGGTGTGGGTCTGGTTGATGAGCACGTGGGTGAGCCCGATCTTGCGTAGCTCGGCCAGCAACTGATCGGGAGTGCTCACCTGGTCGTAGGGGATGATGCGGTGGTGACCCGGGTCGGCCCACATGTACTCGCAGTCCATGTAGTAGCCCCTGGGCTCGCCATACGTGCCCACCTTCCCGTCCGCCGGAACGATGCGGTTGAGCACCATGCTCGGCTCATATACCTGGCAGGCCATGCGCAGGTAGGCATCCTGCGGGATGATCCCCGTCGCCACCAGAGCCGGGGCTCCGGCGAGGTACAAAGCCCCCGCCACGCAAACGCCCAGCCACAGCGCGCTCGGTGCCCGCAGGAGCGGCGAGGGCGCCCGCCAGGCTACATACCCCACCACAGGGGCGAGGAGCAGCAGGGACGGGATCAGGTAACGAGTAAGCTGCATCGAGGCCAGCCACCAGACCCACAGTGGGAGAGAGAGCCACAGCAGCAGCGAGAGCGCCGGGGGGAGGCACTCCGCGCTCTTGCGCGCCCACAGGCCCAGTAGAACAAGCAGCGCGGTCAGGTATAGAGGGCCTATCCAGTCGGTGAGTAGAACCGGCAGCAGCGCCTCGCCACCCCGCCGCCACTGAACGGTGAAGGGCACCGGGTTGAAGGTGAGGTTCCACGGGGCCAGCAGGAGCGACAGCGGGCTCCGCGGTCCGGAGAAGAGCCTCTGCAGCCGGGGCTGGTTGTAGAACTCCTCTGCCGGCGCGATGGGGCCGACGCCGAACTCCTTCTGGTGATAGTCGTAGCTTTCCGCCTCCGCCGGCCCCCAGTACTTGCCCCCGAATACGGAGTAGGCGAAGGGATACACCGGATTGCCGGTGAGCACCCAGGTCTTGATGTACCAGGGAGCCGACAACACGGCCGCTGCGAGCCCGAAGACGCATGCGGCCCGGGCCGCCGCCCCGAACCCCTCCCTGCGGCGGAGCACGACCCACAGCACCGCGACCCCGACCACGCCGAACAGCGCGATGCCCTGCATCTTGGTGGCCATCATCGCTCCGGCCATCAGCCCCGACAGTGCCAGCAGGCGGGCGTCGCGGCGCTTGAGCCAGTCCAGGAGCGACAGAGTCATCAGCAGGGCGTAGGCGCAGGTGGTTAGGTCCACGTAGCCCACCTGCATCAGCCAGCCCACCAGCGGGGTGCCGGCTACCGCCAGCGCCGCCCACTTGCCGCTGCCCCGGGCCACGAACCGCTCCGCGATTGAGAACGCGGCGGCCAGACAGAGCATCCCGTGCAGCCAGTGGAACAGCTTGGCCAGTGAGACGCCCTGCAGGAGCATGCCCAGCGAGAAGAGCATCTGCGGGGCGGAGGGGAAGTGGGAGTGGTGGTCATACCACAGGGGCTGGAAGCGGCCGGTGGCGGCGTAGATCTTGGCCTGGGCCAGGTGCTCGGCCAGACCATCCCAGTCATTGTCGGTGGGAGGGGCGATAGCGGCCAGTGACCCCGCCACGCACCAGAGCACAAGCAGCCAGGCGATGCCCAGACCCGGGCGCCAGATCGTCAGGCCGGCCAGACTCAGCAGACAGGCGCCGGCCGCGGCCATGAGCGGGAGGCCGCTGTCGCCGGAGGCCGCCAGAGCGATGGACAAGAGCAGGGCCCCGAAGCACAGCAGGGCGCCCTTGAGACGGAACGAGCCGTCAGGCCCTCCCAGCGTACGGCCGAGTCGGCTCAGGCCCCGCTGCAGGTCTGCCCACAGGCTGTGAGCCTGCGAGGCGCCTGCCAGGGCAAACACAAGCAGCAGGCCGATGGCGATAGGGAGCTTCAAGAGGCCAAGCAGGCCGAGGGCTCCGAGAAGCAGACTGAGCACGGCCAGACCGGCACCGAGGTCGAATAGCAGGCGCCCGGGAGTCTGAGGGTCTGCAAGTCGGAGCCGGGACAGGAGCTGCCGACCCAGCAGGGCGGCGCAGAGGGTCGGCAGCAGCAGCAGGATGGGTGCGGTGATGGTCTCAATCATCTCTCGGCGGCCGTCTCTCGGTGGCGGGGTGATGG
>Ga0334884_1002952_pt1 | contig 20410 bp, 19 predicted proteins | sample GraSluR1_MG_7_FD_207215 | JGI IMG/M metagenome (GOLD analysis project Ga0334884, IMG submission 207215) | Sludge microbial communities from methane-producing bioreactor in Wageningen University, Netherlands - Granular Sludge_12_05 R1 | ecosystem: Engineered > Bioreactor > Anaerobic >...
GGCGACGGGCCTGGACGCCTGATCCCTGGCCTGGTCCATCGGCACCGGCCCAGTTCGCTGGCTGTCCACCCCGCTCGCCGTGCAGTTCGCTCGCCGTAAGTGAGTTCGCTCGCGTTCCAACAGAAGCGAACTGCTCTACGGCGAGCGGTTTGTACGGACGGCGAGCGCCTTGTACCGACGGCGAGCGTCTGCCCCATCCCTCGTCCAGTTCGCTCGCCATAAGTGAGTTCGCTCGCGTTCCAACGGAAGCAAACTGCTCTACGGCGAGCGCCTAGTACCGACGGCGAGCGTTTGGGATGAACGGCGAGCGCCTAGTACCGACGGCGAGCGAACTGGCGGAGGATTGCTGGAACAGAGCCAATGGCACATGACTGATGGCACACAACTGATGAAACACAGCTGACGGAACAGAGCCCCCGGAGGGAGTCGAACCCTCGACCTTCCGCTTACAAGGCGGGTGCTCTGGCCGCTGAGCTACGGAGGCGTGCGCCCAAGAAAGGCGCTTGACTATTCTGCCCGGACGACGCCCCTGCGCGAAATCCGGCCCGATCGCAAAATGAGCAAACTAAGCACGCTCCAACTGGAGATCAGCGTCCGAGACAGCTTGCTGCTGGCGTCGGGTGAACAGCACCGACACGATCACTCCGCTGGCCAGGGTGACCAGTCCCGCAACCCAGACGGGCAGCTCCGATGGCGCGTTCATCTGCAGGGCGGCAAACAATACCGGCAGGCCGATCACGAGGGTACAAAGCTTCCCGACGCTCTCCAGTGCTCTGCGGCGCCTGTGGTTCGGAGTCTGACTCTGTGGGGTTCCCATGGGAAAACGTTAAGCCAACTCTCAGCATGTTTACGCCATTGACACGGCATTTCGGGGGATGCCCGGGAGAACCCTGAGAATCTCAGCCCTTGCGGCTACTGCGCATGAAGGTAAGCACGACCACGGCGACCACCAGGGCGATGGCGACATAGTTGGCGAACTTGCTGTAAAACGCCAGCACCCTGACCGCCGGCTCACCGACCAGAAAACCGAACGAGAAGAAACCGATCATCCACAACAGACAGGACGCGAAGTCGAGCAGCATGAACTTCTTCCAGCTCATCCCCTGCGCCCCGGCCAGCACGAAGATGACGCCGGTCAGCGGCAACGGGATGGGAACATAGGCGACGAAGATGCCCACCCAGCCGAGCTTGTTCGCCCACCGTTCGGCCCGGGCGTAGTTGCGGGTGGCGCGCTCGGATTTGCCGGCCCACACCTCGATCATGCCGCGTCCCCACAGCTTGCCGGCCCACCAGTACGTCCAGTCCAGCTTGATCGACATCAGCGTGCCCAGCAGGATCGGCCAGACGAACGGCAGATCGGTGCCGACCCGGATCACCGACCCGAGCAGCGTGGTGCCCGAGCGAGAACCCAGCAGGCCCACCAGCCACGGCAGCCGCTCGGGCGCCCCCAGCAACCATGCCCGCAGTGGCAACATCGCGAGACTGAAGACACCCAGGAAACCGATCCACGACATGCAGATGAGATCGGTACGCGTCGGCTTGCGCCGCCACGGCATGCCCGGATCGTCCCACCATTCGCGCTCGGGCTGCTTGTCCCCGGCCGCGTCGGGCGGGGTCACCTCATCGGACGGCGCGTCGGCGTCCACCGGGTCGACAGGCTCGTCGTGCCGGGAGATCTCTGTCGGACGCTCATCAGCCACCCAGCGAGCTTACCTGCGACTCGACGAGGACTGCGTCATCCCAAACCCTCTAGGCTGACTCCATGAGTGATCAGACCACGGCCTTCACCGAACTGCTGCAGATCAACGAACGGATAGGGCAGGCAGAATCCGACGCCGACAAGGCCTGGTTCGAGCACCTGCTGCACGAACGGTTCACCATGCGCCGCCCCAGCGGCCCCCTGTCGACCAAGGCCGACTTCATCTCGGGCCTGGCCACCGGCGCCAAACGCCAGACCACGATGCTCGATCTCGAACTGCACGGACGCTACCGCGCCACCGCCCGCTGCACCGTCGAGAAATGGGCGCTGGCCGACCCCGAGGCTGTCCAGATCTTCGACAATCTGCGGGTCTTCATCCGCGAGAACGGACGCTGGCAGCTGATCACCTGGCTGGCCGAACCCATCTGATCCGCCCCTCCCGCGCCGCCGGCACGGATTCGATATGCGAAACGACTTTGCAATACCCCGCAACTATGGCATCCTGTCCGGGAGGACGAGGTAGTCCTTCGTCCTTCTACCACGGATCGTTGGGCACGTTCCTGCCCATAGAAAGGATGGTGGCACAGGCATGGCCACAGTCAGTTTCCGAGAAGCAGTACGCATCTATCCCGGAGCCGATCACCCCGCAGTCAATCACCTGAACCTCGAAATCGGTGACGGCGAGTTCATGGTGCTCGTCGGCCCTTCAGGTTGCGGCAAGTCGACCTCACTGCGAATGCTCGCCGGGCTCGAGGAGGTCAACTCGGGTTCGGTATGGATCGGCGATCGGGACGTCACCGACCTGCCCCCCAAAGACCGCGACATCGCGATGGTCTTCCAGAACTACGCGCTGTATCCGCACATGACCGTCGCCGACAACATGGGCTTCGCACTGAAGATGCAGGGCGTCGCCAAGGACGAGCGCGATCGCCGTGTGCAGGAGGCAGCAACCCTGCTCGGCCTGACCGAACTACTCGCCCGCAAGCCGAAGAACCTGTCGGGTGGCCAGCGTCAGCGCGTCGCAATGGGTCGCGCGATCGTCCGTAATCCTCAGGTCTTCTTGATGGACGAGCCGCTGTCGAACCTGGACGCCAAACTGCGCGTCCAGACCCGCACCCAGATCGCGGCCCTGCAGTCGCGGCTGGGAGTCACCACCGTCTATGTCACCCACGACCAGGTCGAGGCCATGACGATGGGCGATCGGGTGGCCGTCATGAAGGACGGCCTGCTGCAGCAGGTCGACAACCCGCTGGTGCTCTACGATCGCCCGGCCAACCTCTTCGTGGCCGGCTTCATCGGTTCACCCGCGATGAACCTCATCAAGGCCGACATCGTCGATGGTGGGGCGTCGGTCACCGGTCATGTCATCCCGATCGACCGCGCGGTGCTCGACAAGGCGACCGGCAACACGGTGATCGTCGGCATTCGTCCGGAATCCTTCGAACTGTCCAGCGACACGGGCATCGGCATGCACATCTCGGTCGTCGAGGAGACCGGCGCCGACTCCTACCTGTACGGCACCCTCACCGAGAACGAGGACGCCGCGCTGGCCGGCAACGAACCGCAGATCGTCGCCCGCGTCACCACCCGGATCCCACCGACGCGCGGTGATGCCGTGAACCTGCGCGTCGATCCGGCCGCGGTGCATGTCTTCGACACCGAATCAGGAGCCCGCCTTTCCTGATCGGTTCCTCATCGATCCAGAGCAGACGGCCGCGGGCGCACAGCGCCACCGGCCGGTCTGCCAAGGCGGTACTTAGTGGCAAACAGCGGGGCTCTCGGCAACGGGAGCCCCGCTGATCATTGTTCTGCGTGGTCGGTCGGAGCGCTATCTTGGCAGCCATGGACCCGACGATCTCCCAGCTCGGACGCGGACTTCGCGCCGGTCTCGATTCCGATACCGCGTTCTCTTCGATCGTGCCCCCGATCTATCTGGGCACGAACTACGCATTCGCGGGGCTGAACAACCCGCCCAGGTACGACTACAGCCGCTCGGGCAACCCGACCCGCGACCTGCTGGGTGAGGCGATCGCCACCTTGGAGGGCGGCGCCACCGGCGTCATCACGTCGTCGGGCCTGTCGGCGCTGACACTGTGCTTCACCGCGCTGGTCAAGGCCGGTGGACGCGTCGTCGCCCCGCACGACTGTTACGGCGGCACCTGGCGGCTGCTCAATCATCTGGCCGGGCTCGGTCATTTCACGGTCGACTACGTCAATCAGACCGACCCGCAGGAGCTGGCCGCCGCGCTGGAGACACCGGCCGACCTGGTCCTGATCGAAACCCCGTCCAATCCCCTGCTGCGGTTGGTCGATCTCCAACCGACCATCGAGACGGTGCATGCCGCGGGCGCGCTGGCGGTGGCCGACAACACCTTCTGCTCGCCGCTGCGGCAGCGCCCGATCGAGTTCGGCGCCGATGTGGTCGTGCATTCGACGACGAAATTCATCAACGGCCACTCCGACGTGGTGGGCGGCGCCGTCGTCGCCGCGGACGAGGATCTCGGTGAGCATCTGAAGTTCTGGGCGAATGTCATCGGGGTCACCGCGGGGGCGTTCGATTCCTGGCTGGCGTTGCGCGGGCTGCGCACCCTGGACGCGCGGGTGCGCGTCCACGACGCGAACGCCGCCGAGATCGTGGCTACACTGGCCGGCCATCCGGCGGTGACGGCGGTCTACTACCCCGGGTTGGCCGAGCACCCGGGTCACGAGATCGCGGCCCGCCAGCAAGACAGCTTCGGTTCGATGATCAGCTTCGAGGTCGTCGGCGGCCTGGCCGGCGCCACCGCCTTCTGCCGGGGCCTGCGGGTCTTCGACATCGCCGAATCGCTGGGCGGGGTCGAATCGCTGATCGCGCATCCGGCGTCCATGACCCATGCCTCAATGACCCCCGAGGTGCAGCTGGCCGCCGGCATCACCCCGGCGCTGCTGCGACTGTCGGCGGGCATCGAGCCGGCCGGCGATCTGGTGGCGGACGTGCGCGACGGCCTGGAGCGAGCTCTCAAGGTCGATCAGTAGGCTGGAGGGCGTGCCCAGGTTCTTGTCCGCCACGCCGAACGTGCAGTTGCTCCCGCTTCCGTGGGATACGCCGTTGGCCGATTGGCCCGAAGAGAATCTCGTCGCGCTGCCCCGAGGCATCTCACGCCATGTTGTGCGGTTCATCGGAGTCGGCGACGAAGTGCTCGCCGCGAAGGAAGTCAACGAGGATCTGGCCCTGCACGAATACCGGCTGTTGCACGATCTGGGCCGGCTACAGACGCCGGCGGTCGAGCCGGTCGGTGTGATCAGCGCCCGCCGCGACGCCGAGGGCCAGCCCCTCGATCCGATCCTGCTCACCAAACACCTCCAGTTCGCGCTGCCCTACCGGTCGCTGTTCACCCCCGGCGTCCGCAATGAGACGGTCTCCCGGCTGCTGGACGCCATGGTCGTGCTGCTGGCGCGGCTGCACCTGATCGGACTGATGTGGGGCGACGTCTCACTGTCGAACATCTTGTTCCGGCGCGACGCCGGTGAGTTCGCCGCCTATCTGGTCGACGCCGAGACCGGTGAACTGCACGACAAGCTGACCGACGGCCAGCGCCAGCACGATCTGTCGATCGCCCGGGTCAACATCTTCGGCGACTTCTGCGACCTCGAGGCTGGCGGGCTGCTCGACGAGTCGCTGGATCCGCTCACCATGGTCGAGACCATCGATGCACGCTACAACGAGCTCTGGAACGAGCTGACCGGCGCCGAGGAGTTCAGCGGCTCCGAGCTGCACCGCATCGAGGGCCGCGTCCGCCGGCTCAACGCGCTCGGTTTCGACATCGCCGAACTCGACATCAACACCTCGGCCGACGGCCGGACCGTCCGCATCCAGCCGAAGGTCGTGGACGCCGGCCACCACTCCCGCCGACTGCTGCGGCTCACCGGGCTGGACACCGAGGAGAACCAGGCCCGCCGGCTGCTCAATGATCTCGACACCTACCGCATGCGCCGCGGGCTTCAGGGGCTGGACGAGGCGGTCGCCGCCCACCGGTGGCTGACCGACTTCTTCGAGCCGGTAGTCAATTCGATCCCGACCGACATGATGGGCAAACGCGATCCGGCGCAGATCTACCACGAACTGCTGGACTACCGCTGGTATCAAGCCCAGCGCGAGCACCGCGATGTGCCGCTGCTGGAAGCTGCCCAGGGCTACATCCGTGACGTACTGGCGAACCTGCCGGACGAGGCGATGATCTCGATGGGGCCTGGCGTGCGGACGCTGGCCAACCCGTACGATCCCTCGCTCGGCTTCCAGGACGATCCGCTCAGCGAGCAGCTTCCCCCGGTGATCGACCCCTGGGAAGCCGAGGCCGATCAGATCGACCCGGCAGAGGCATCACATTTTGATATCGATGCCCTGCGGGCGCGCGCCAAGGACAACCCGGCCTAGTCTTCGTCCAGATCGTCTTCGTCGACTTCATCGGAGTCATCGGCGGCGAAGTCGTCCTCGTCCAGGTCATCCTCGTCGGCTTCGTCGGACTCATCGGCGGCCGTTGTCGCCGCCGGGCTCGCCAGCATCGCAGCCATCGCATCGGAATCGAGAGTGAACCAGCCGCCGGTGCTGACCACCGTCGCCGCCGACGCAGTGATCTCGAAACCGCCGGCAGCCTCGCCGGCCGTATCGTCCGGCTCTTCGAAGAACGGATCGTACTCTTCGCCGGGGACGATCGGGCGTGGGCCGGAGTCCACGCTGGCGCGCACTTGGTCACCGATCGAACTGGTGCGCGGACGATGCTTACGGATCTGAGCCATGATTCCTCCACTGAAGTATTAAACTCAGCGTCTGCGAGCATAGTCGGCGGCCCTGAGCGTGCGCGACAGGCCCACGGTTGACAAGTAAACTCCACCCTGTGAGCTTTCATCTCTTCGACGAACGTATCGGCGCGGTCACCGAGTTCATCCCCCTGAACCCGGGAAAGGTGTCGATCTACCACTGCGGTCTGACGGTGCAGTCGGCCCCGCATCTGGGACATATCCGCAAGGAGGTCGTCTTCGACGTGCTGCGGCGCTGGCTCACCGCCGAGGGCTTCGAGGTGAAGGTGGTGGCGAACGTCACCGACATCGACGACAAGATCCTCGCCAAGTCCGCCGCCTTGGGCATGGAGTGGTACGAACTGGCCTATTCGGTCGAGCTCGAGCTGCACCGGGCCTATCAGGCGCTCGGCTGCTTGCCGCCCAGCTACGAGCCGCGCGCCACCGGGCACATCCCCGAGATGATCGAGCTGATCAAGAAACTCATCGGACGCGACCATGCCTACGTGGCCGAAGACGGCTCCGGCGACGTCTACTTCGACGTGCATTCCTGGCCCGACTACGGCGAACTGTCGAATCAACGGATCGAGGACATGGCTCCGGCCGCCGACGCCGATCCCCGCGGCAAGCATGATCCGCGCGATTTCGCGCTGTGGAAGGGCACCAAGCCCGACGAACCGACGACTGCGTCGTGGCCTGCCCCGTGGGGAGCCGGGCGTCCGGGCTGGCATCTGGAATGCTCGGCGATGAGCCTGAAGTATCTGGGCGCCGAGTTCGACATTCACGGGGGCGGCCTGGATCTGCGTTTCCCTCATCATGAGAACGAGCTGGCCCAGTCCCGGGCAGCCGGGTACGGATTCGCCCGCTACTGGATGCACAACGCCTTCGTGACGATGGCCGGCGAGAAGATGAGCAAGTCGCTGGGCAACGGCACGGTGGTCACCGAGGTCACCCAGCAGTACCCGGCCCGCGCGGTGCGGCTCTACCTGGCCGCCCCGCACTACCGGTCGGCCGTCGAATTCAGCCCAACCTCGTTGGACGAGGCGAGCGCGCAGCTGGAACGCATCGATTCCTTCTTGGAGCGGGCCGGCGCGAGCGGCGAATTCGTCTTCGACTTCAGACAGCTGCCCACCGCCTTCGTCGAGGCCATGGACGACGACCTGGGCACCCCGGCTGCCGTCGCGGTGATCTTCGAGGCCGTCCGGCAGGGCAACCGCTATCTGGACGCCGGCGACAAGCAGGCCGCCGAGCTGACGCTCACCCAGGTGCGCGCGATGCTGCATGTGCTCGGACTGGAGCCCTTCGACCCGGCCTGGGCGGGATCGCACGACGGCAGCGACCTCGCCGACATCGTGGACGGACTCGTCCAACTGCTACTGGAACAACGCGCACAGGCACGTGCGCGCAAGGACTGGGCGGCTGCCGACGCGATCCGCGATCAGCTCACCGCGCTCGGCCTGACAATTGCGGATACCGCCGATGGCGCCCGCTGGAGCCGGTGAGGAGACATCGTGGCGACAGAACGCAAAGTAGGGTCGGGCGGGCGGCGCAAACGTGGCCTGGCCGGACGCGGGCCCACCCCCAAGGCGGAGGACCGCGTCTACCACAAGGCCTATAAGGGCAAGTCAACCGGAACTTCGGGATCGCAGTCGGGGAAGAGTGGCGCGAACCGCAGCCGCGCGCAGGGCAAGGGCGCGGGTGCCGACTGGGTGGTCGGACGCAACCCGGTGCTGGAGGCGATGACCGCCGGCCTACCAATCAAGACCGCCTACGTGGCCGAAGGGGCCGAGCGCGACGACCGGCTCAATGAGATCTTCCGCTACGCGGCCGAGCATTCGATCTCGCTGCTGCAGACCACCCGCGCCGAACTCGACCGGCTCACCGGCGGAGCCGTGCACCAGGGCGTGGCGCTGCAACTGCCCAGCTACGAGTACGCGTATCCGGGTGATCTGATCGCCGATGCGGTCAACGACGAGACCCGCGCCGGGCTGCTGGTGGCCCTCGACGGGATCACCGACCCGCACAACCTGGGCGCGATCGTCCGGTCGGCGGCCGCGTTCGGGGCGCACGGCGTCATCATCCCCGAGCGCCGCAGCGCCTCGGTGACCGCGGTGGTGTGGAAATCGTCCGCGGGCGCGCTCGCCCGGGTTCCGGTGGCGAAGGCCACCAACTTGAACCGGGTGCTTCAGGACGCCGCCAAGGCCGGCTTCACGGTGGTGGGGCTGGCCGGCGAGGGCGAGACCGACATCGCCGGCGTGCCGGGTGCCGACGGCCCGGTGCTGCTGGTCGTCGGATCCGAGGGTGCCGGGCTCGCCCGGCTGACCCGCGAGCGCTGCGATGTGCTGGCCCGGATCCCGATCGCCAGCGAGGTGGAGAGCCTGAATGCCTCGGTGGCCGCGTCCATCTCGCTGTACGAAGTGGCCCGCTCCCGGGGTGACTTCACCGACTGAGCCCGGCCGGCACACGGCCCGGACCGCTCCCGCAGCACCCGCAGCGGCAGCCTTGGCGACTGCGGCCGGGCGCCTGCTGCGAAGGGCAGCATTGGCTGTCGGCGACCTCCCCAAATCTCACTCCCAGCCAATATTTGATATGATTTCTCGCAGCGAAACGGTTCGACGGATGCCGATGCAGCTATCCGTGGCATGACCTTGGGGGATGATGAGGATGGCGTCCGATGACGCAGTTCTGGTGCTGAACAACGCCGATGATGTCGCGGTGGCGCGTCGCAAACTCCTTCCGGGCGAGATCCTGTCGGTCGGCGACGCCCGGATCCCGGTGCTCGATGTCATTCCGCTGGGTCACAAGATCGCCTTGCACGACGTCGCCGAGGCCGAGCCGGTCACCAAGTACGGCTATCAGATCGGTGTCGCGCTGCAGCCCATCAAGGCCGGACAGCACGTCCATGTGCACAATCTGATCTTCTCGAGCCACCACAAGCCGAAGGCCTCCGACCTCGACCACCATGCCTGGACGCCGCCGGCCACACCGGAACGAACCACCTTCATGGGGGTGCGCCGCAACGACGGCACCACCGCAACCCGCAACTACATTGCGGTGTTGTCGACGGTGAACTGCTCGGCCAACGTCTGCGAGATCGTCGCCAACGAGGCCGTCCGCCGCGGCCTGCTGGACGACTACCCGAACATCGACGGGGTCATCCCGCTGGTTCATGGGATGGGCTGCGGGATGGCCACCAATGGCCTGGACCTGCTGCAGCGCACCCTCGCCGGTTTCGCCACTCACCCCAACGTCAGCGGGGTGGTGGTCATCGGCCTGGGCTGCGAGGTCAATCAGGTCGATCTGATGATCAAGCAGATCCACACCCGCCGTGGTGTCGCCCAGGAACGCATGACCATCCAGGCCACCGGCGGCACCCGCGCGACCGTGGAGGCGGCCCTGGAAGGCATCAAGAAGATGCTGCCGGGAGTTAATGACTCGTTCGTGCGTACCGAGCGTCCGGTCAGCGAGCTGGTGCTCGGGCTCAACTGTGGCGGATCCGACGGTTTGTCGGGGCTGACGGCCAATCCCGCGCTGGGCTACGCGTCCGACCTGATCGTCGCCCAGGGTGGACGATCGGTGCTCGCCGAGACCCCCGAGATCTACGGCGCGGAATCGCTGCTGGTGCACCGCTCGACCAGCGAGGCGACCTCGCGGCGCCTGATGGACAAGATCGCCTGGTGGGAGGACTACACCGCCAACCTCGGCGCCACCATGGACGCCAACCCGTCGCCGGGCAACAAGGCCGGGGGCATCACCACCATCTTGGAGAAGTCGCTCGGTGCGGTCGCCAAATCGGGGCACGCTCCCTTGGAGGCGGTCTATGACTACGCCGCGCAGATCGACCAGCCCGGCCTGGGTTTCATGGACACCCCGGGCTACGACCCGGTGTCGGTGACCGGCCTGCTCGCCGGCGGCGCCAACCTGATCTGCTTCACCACCGGACGGGGCTCGGCACTGGGCACGGCGCCGGCGCCGACCCTCAAGGTGGCCACCAACAACGCCCTGGCAGCCCGGATGCCTGACGATATGGACATCAACTGCGGACCGATCTTCTCCGACGGTGTCGCCGTGGCCGAGAAGGGCCTCGAGATCTACAACGCGCTGCTCGATCTCGCCAGCGGCACCCCGTCGAGCAGTGAATCGCTCGGCTACGGACGCAATGAATTTCAGCCTTGGCATATCGGCGTCGTGATGTAATCGAAGGCGCCACCCCCGAACGAAAGGCAGAATGCGATGGCCCAACCAAGAGTCAGGCCCCTGGAACGCAAGGTGCTGCGCGACACCGTCTACGAATCCCTGGTCGACATGCTCATGTCGGGTGCGCTGCTACCCGAAGCCCCGCTCAGCATCGACGGGCTCGCCAGCGAGCTGGCGGTCTCCCCCACTCCGGTGCGTGAGGCCCTGGTGCATCTCGAGCGTACCGGGCTGGTGACTCGCGCGCCCCTGCGCGGCTACCGGGTCGCACCGCCGCTGACCCCCGACCAGATCGCGCAGCTGTGCGACACCCGGCTGATCCTCGAGCCGGGCGCGCTCGCGCTGGCGTTCCGCCGGGTGCAGGAACTGAAGCCGGTGCTGGCCAAGGCGCACGCCAAGCATGTGAAGGCGGCCGGAGCGGTGGCGGGGATCGTCCCCGACAAGTCGACGATGAATGCCTACCGCGAGTATATGGACGCCGATTGGGGCTTCCACAACACCATCTTCCGGTTCACCGACAACGTCTACCTGCAGAACACCGCAGACCAGCTGCCAGCCCACATGCACCGGCTGCGTCAGTCGGTGCGGCGCGGCATCAATGACTCCGAGCTGGCGGTCGCCGAGCATGCGGCGGTCCTGGCGGCCGTGGAGGCCGAGGACCTGGTGGCGGCCCAGCAGGCGATGTACGACCACATCGCCAGCGTCAAGGAGCGCTCGCTTCGCGACGAGACCAGCCTCGACACGGTCGAGCCGGCAACCGCTGCGGGGCAATAAACAGCAGCGGCCGCAGCGGCTGGGGCGCGCGCCGGAAAGCGGCGCCCGGCGTGCAGCGCGCCACCGTAGCGCAGCGGTAGACTAAGGGGGCGTTTCGTCCCCTTCTATCTGGAGTGCCCGTGACCGACTCTGCTGCCCTCGCCACCACCGCCTACCAAGCAATGCTGACCCTTGTCGGTCAGACCGAACCACGCATCGCCGAGGCGATCAAGGCTGAACTGCACGACCAGCGGCATTCGCTGAAGCTCATTGCGTCCGAGAACTACGCGTCGCTGACGACGCTGCTGGGTCTGGGCACCTGGCTGTCGGACAAATACGCCGAAGGAACCATCGGTCACCGCTTCTACGCAGGCTGCCAGAACATCGACACCGTCGAGTCGGTGGCCGCCGAGCACGCTCGCGAACTGTTCGGCGCCGAGTACGCCTACGCCCAGCCGCATTCCGGCATCGACGCCAACCTGGTCGCCTACTGGGCGATCCTGTCGCACCTGGTCGAGCGTCCGGCTCTGGAGAAGTACCACGCGAAGACCGTCAACGACCTCGATCAGGCCGACTGGGACGAGCTGCGTTATGCGCTCGGCAACCAGCGGTTGATGGGCATGAGCCTGGACGCCGGCGGCCATCTCACGCACGGTTTCCGGCACAACATCTCCGGCAAGATGTTCGACCAGCGCAGCTACGGCACCGACCCGGTGACCGGGCTGCTCGACTACGACGCATTGCGCAAGCAGGCGAAGGAGTTCAAGCCGGCGATCCTGGTGGGCGGGTACTCCGCCTACCCGCGGCGCATCAACTTCGCCATCATGCGCGAGATCGCCGACGAGGTCGGCGCGGTGCTGATGGTGGACATGGCCCACTTCGCGGGGCTGGTGGCCGGCAAGGTGTTCACCGGGGACGAGAACCCGGTGCCGTTCGCCCAGATCGTCACCACCACCACCCACAAGTCGTTGCGCGGGCCGCGCGGCGGCATGGTGCTGGCCACCAAGGAATTCGCCGACGACGTGGATCGGGGCTGCCCGATGGTGCTCGGCGGGCCACTGGGCAACATGATGGCCGGTAAGGCCGTCGCACTGGCCGAAGCCCGGCAGCCCTCCTTCCAGGACTACGCCCAGCAGATCGCCGACAACGCCAAGGCCCTGGCCGAGGGGCTGCTGAAGCGCGGTGCGACGCTGGTGACCGGTGGCACCGACAACCACATCGTGCTGCTGGATGTGGCCAGCTCGTTCGGGCTGACCGGACGCCAGGCCGAGGGCGCGCTCATCGATTCGGGTGTGGTGACCAACCGCAACTCGATCCCGCGCGACCCGAACGGCGCCTGGTACACCTCGGGCATTCGGCTGGGCACCCCGGCGCTGACCAGCCGCGGTTTCACCACCTCCGATATGGATGTGGTCGCCGGACTGATCGCCGATGCGCTGGCCGCCACCAAGCCCGTGGTGACCTCGGCAGGCGCACCGGGCAGGGCCAAATACACCATCGCGGACGGTGTCGCCGAGCGCACCCAGGCCGCTGCGGACGAGCTGCTGGGCAACCATCCGCTGTACCCCGGCTTGGAGCTGTGAGCAGGTAGGCAGAGTCGACTGCCAAGCGATCCTGGTTCGGTTATCGCTTGGCAGTTCGATAGATTGCCTACATGCTCTTGTCCGATCGCGACATCTGCGCTCAGGTCCAGGCGGGACGTGTCAGCCTCGATCCCTGGGACGCAGCCATGGTGCAGCCCGCCAGCATCGATGTCCGGCTCGACCGGTATTTCCGCATCTTCGAGAATCATCGATACGATGCGATCGACCCGGCCGCCGACCAGTCGGAACTGACCAGGATGGTCTCCCCCGACGGTGACGAGCCCTTCGTCCTGCATCCTGGTGAGTTCGCGCTGGGGGCCACCTATGAGTATGTGACCCTGCCCGACGACATCGCGGCCCGCCTGGAGGGCAAGTCGTCGCTGGGTCGGCTGGGGCTGCTCACCCACTCGACTGCGGGGTTCATCGATCCGGGGTTCTCGGGCCATGTCACCCTCGAGCTCAGCAATATGGCCACGCTGCCGATCAAGCTGTACCCGGGCATGAAGGTCGGCCAGCTGTGCTTCTTCCAGCTGAGCTCGCCGGCGGCCCACCCCTATGGCTCCGCCGGCGTCGGCTCGCACTACCAGGGCCAGCGCGGGCCCACCGCCAGCCGCTCGCACCTGCATTTCTCGCGGATTCCGGTGCCGCACAACCCCGATCTGGAGGGCTGATCGCCGCAACCCCGATCGTGGGTCGGGTTATCCGCGGGGGCTGCAGACAGCCCTACCCAACTTCCGGGCCTGGCCCCTCGCCCGCGATAAACCGGCCCCGGATCATGCGATCGGTGCGTGAATCGCCTGCGGTCAGCGCGACAGCCGGCCCATCAGGGAACTTGCCACGGCGATGCCCACGACGCCAGCCACGATCAGCACCGTGAGATCGGCGAGGTAGTTCGTCGGCTGGCCCAACAGCAGTCCGCGCAGCATCGACACCTCGTAGCTCATCGGATTCACCCGCGCCAGCACCTGCACCCAGCTCGGCATCATCTCGATCGGGTAAAGGGCGTTGGAAGCGAAGAACAGCGGCATCGTGATCGCCTGCCCGATACCCATCAGCCGATCCCGGTGCAGGACCAGCCCGGCGATGCACAGCGACAGGCAGCAGAAGAAGGCCGAGCCGAGCATCACGACCCCGCAGGCAGCCAGCCACTTCAACGGATTCAAGGTCAGGTCGACGCGAATGATCAACGCGAACGCGATCACCACCAGCGCGATCGCCACCGACCGGATACCGGCCGCGAACGCCTTGCCCGCCGCCAGAGCGACCCGCGGGGTGGGAGTGACCAGCAGCTTCGCCAGGATTCCGGCATCACGCTCCCAGATGATCTGGATGCCGTAGAAGATCGCCACGAACATGCCCGACTGCGCGATGACCCCCGGACTCATGAAGGCCAGGTAGGACACGTCACCGGTCGGGATCGCCCGGACACGGGAGAACGTGGTGCCAAAGATGCCCAGCCACAGGATGGGTTGAATCGCGCGGGTGAACAGCTCGGTGCGGTCATGGCTCAGCTTCTGCAGTTCGACCAGGCAGAAGGTGATGATGCGCGAGAACGTCACCCGGATGGTCGCGAGCGGCCCGCGGCTAACCCAGACGTCCGGCGGTACGGCGGCCTTGACGGACACTGGCCAGTCCTCCCTCACTGTCGTCGTTCAGATCGGCACCGGCATAGTGCCGGAAGACATCTTCCAAGGTGGCCCGCGGGCCGACGGCACGCTTCAGGTCGTCCGGGCTGCCCAGCGCCGAGAGTCGTCCGCGGTTCATCATCGCGATCCGATCGCACAACATGTCGGCCTCTTCCATGTAATGCGTGGTGAGCAGCACCGTCATGCCGAACTCCTCGCGCATCTGACGGACATGGCCCCACACGCTGTCACGGGCGACCGGATCGAGACCGACGGTCGGCTCGTCCAGCACGAGCAGTGCCGGACGATTCACCAGCGCCTGGGCGAGTTCGAGTCGACGCACCATACCGCCCGAATAGGTGGAGGCCAGCCGGTCGGCGGATTCTGTCAGCTGCATCATCTCGAGCACCGCATCCACTCTGGCCCGGCGTTCGCGGCGGGGAATGTCGAAGAGCCTGGCGAACCATTCGACGTTCTCGCGTCCGGTCAGGGCACTCTCGATGGACAGTTGCTGAGGCACATAACCCATCAGCGCGCGCACCGCCATCGGGTGGTGGGCGACATCATGACCGAAGACCCGCACCGATCCGGTCTGGACGGGCAGCAGGGTGTTGATCAGCCGGATCGTGGTGGTCTTGCCGGCGCCGTTCGGTCCCAGCAGGCCGAAGCACTCCCCGTGCGCCACGGTGAGACTGAGGTCGTCCACGGCGATGTGCGGGGCATGCTTGCGTGCCCGGAAGACATGAGTCAGATGCTCGATCTCCACCGCGTCGGAATCCATTGAGGCGCCTCTTCTCTCGTGCTCTATCAACGGTAGACCGCCGCTCGCCGAAAACCAGCTCGCCTCCGTTGGAACGCGAGCGTGACGATTCAGTGGCGTCGCGGTGGCTCACCCCGGAGCGACTGCCGGCCCGGGAGCGAACCGATTGCCGGGTGCCGGAGCACGGGATCACCGGCGCCCGGAACGACCCCCGGGAAGGCCCGCTTACTGGGGGGCCAGCAGCGAGATGGTCTGCGCATCGCCCAGATCGATGGCGCCGCCGATCACCAGGTCGATGCTCTGGCCTTGCACCAGGTGCACCGAGCGGCCGTCCGGGAAGACCACGATGGTGCCGTTGGTGGAGTTCATATCGGTCACCTCGAAGCGGCCATTCTTCGGCGCAATCCGCAGATGGGTACGGCTGATGTCATGGTTGGGGCTCGGCACGCGCAGCAGCTGCTCGCCCGAATCGCTCGCGGGCGCCCGGCCGATCAACATCGGGCCGGTCAGCGCGACACGCTCGCCGGCCGCGGTCAGCAGAATGGCTGCCGGCAGGTGCGCGGCCGGCGGCGGGGGCTGGAGGCCCGCGAAGCCCGCGGCGCCCCAGGGGCCGGTGGTTCCCGACGAGCCGAGTGGCTGGCCGGCGGCACCCATGAACTGCCCGGGTTCGGCGTCCGGCTCCTGACCGGGAGCGTAAGGGGGACGCTGGCCGAGCACCTGCGTGGGTTCGCGGCCGACCGCGGCAGGGATCTCCGGCATCGGCGGAAGTTCGGGCTCCGGGGCGGACGACACCGCGGGTTCGGCCGCGATCTCGGGCTCGATCACGGTCGCGAAGGCAGGCGGGGGCGGCGGGACGATGGGTTCGGAATACTCCGGCGCCCGGACCACGGGCTCGGAGTACTCGGGTGCCCGGAACACCGGCTCGGAATACTGCGGTGCCGCGTCGATGGTCTCCTCGGCCGCGTAGGTTGCCCGTTCCTCGGCCTGATGCTGGTCAGCGTGCGGCTGGTCGGGCCGAAGCTCGTCGGTGTCGGGCTGGTCGGTCCGCGGCCGGTGGACGCCTTCGCTGCCGGCGGCGACATCGGCCTCCGGTTCGGAATCCGGGAAGACCGGCGGCACGATCAGCCGTTCGCCGAAGACCGAGTCGTAGAGGTTCACCGAGTTCTCCACCGGAGCGAACGTCGGCTCATCTGCAGCCGCAGCTGCCGGGGCGACCGCAGGTGCTTGGACGACCGCAGGTGCCGGGGCGACCACGGGTTGGGGTGCGACGGCAGGTGCCGGGGCGACCACGGTTGGGGGAACAGCTGCACGCTCGGGAACGACGGCTGGTTCCGGAGCAGCCGCAGGATGGGAAGCGGCGGCGGGTTCAGCGGCCGCGGCCGGCGGAGCGGCGGCCACGGGCTGGGCGTCCAAGTAGACCGAGGCGGCCTGCACCGCGCCGACGACCAGCGGCAGCTCCAGCAAATCACCGGACCCGGCAGTATCGTCCAGCGGCAGCTGCACCGACCGCGCGCTGAGGGTGGTCTCGTACCAGGTGCGCGCGCCGGCGCCCGAGGCGAGCTCGGCATCGGTGGCAGCATCGAAGACCGTCAGCGAGCCGCGTAGCAGGCAGTGCAGCCGATCGTCGTCCCAGAAGAAGACTCCGAGATTGGGCATCTGATCGAGTCCGTGAGTGGTCAGCGTCGTGACGATTTCGCCGATCGAGGCGCAGTCGAGCAGCTGGGCCCACAGGCGAGCGATGAAACCGGCGGCACTGCTGGGTGCGGGTTCCAAGACGACCATCGAGGTCGGTCCGCTCAGCACCGTCCATCGTCCATGAACATAGCTGGCACGCCACGCGCCGTAGGGGGTCTTCATCGCGTTCTCCTCCCGATGGCCAACTCACGGCCTCCTGCAAGCCTGACAGTTTCGGGACGCGCGGGCAATCATCCTCGCCGGTAAGCCATCCGGTGGACGATGCCGTCTCCGATCGATTGCACCAGCTGGACGATCGCGATGAGCACGATGACCGCCACCAGCAGCACCTCGCCATTGAATCGCTGATAGCCGTACCGGATGGCGAAGTCACCGACGCCGCCGCCACCGATGGCACCGGCCATCGTCGAATAGCCGATCAGGGTGACCAGCGTGAGCGTGGCGCCCGAGATCAGACCGGGCAGCGACTCGGGGAGCAGCACCTTGCGGACGATCTGCCAGGTATTGGCGCCCATCACCTGGGCGGCTTCGATCTTGCCTGGCGCGACTTCGCGCATGGCCGACTCGACGACCCGGGCATAGAACGGGATCGCCCCCACCGACAGCGGCACCACTGCCGCGGTCGGGCCGTAGGCGGTGCCGACCAGCCAGCGGGTGAAGCTGAGCAAGGCGATCATCAAGATCAGGAAGGGCAGCGAGCGAGCGATGTTCACGATCGCGCCGACCACCTGATAGATCACCGGCTGCGGGTTCAGTCCGTCGGGCGAACTGAGTCGCAGGACGACCCCCAGCGCAAGGCCGAGCACCGTGACGATGACGAATGAGGCGCCGACCATCCATGCGGTCTGACCGAGCGCGTGCATGAGTTCGGGGAATGCCTCGATCCAGCTGGCCTTCTTCATAGCCGCGCGCTCACTTCCCGCTCGATCAGGTACTGGTGGACCGCGGCCCGGTCGTAGAAACCGTCGGGGTGGGTCAGCGCGACGCGCAGGCGTCCGACTTTCTGACCCGCGATCCAGTCGACCGATCCCCCGAGGATGGCGACATCCAACCCGAAATGCCTGGTCAAACCCGAAATGATCGGCTCGGCCGTGTGGCTGCCGGTGAATGTCAGCACCATTGAGCGCTGCTCGGGGTCCAGCGCCGGATCGCCGGTGGGCAGCAGGATGTCGGCGAGCTGGGAGTTGGGATCGGCCACCAACTCCAGTAGCGGGCCCTGCTCCACGATGCGTCCGTTCGCCATCAGGGCGGCGGAGTCGCAGATACGGCGCACCACTTCGGACTCGTGGGTGATCAGCACCACGGTCACTCCGGTCTCCTGGTTGATGCGTTTGAGCAGATCGAGGATCTGCTCCGTGGTGGCGGGATCGAGAGCGCTGGTGGCTTCATCACAGAAGAGCACCTGCGGGCCGGCGGCCAGCGCGCGGGCAATACCGACGCGCTGCTTCTGGCCGCCGGACAGCTGAGAGGGATAGGAGCCGGCCCGATCGCTCAGTCCCACCAGCTCCAGTAGTTCGTCCACCCTCGCCTTGCGCTGGAGACCCGAGATGCCCTGGATCTCCAGCGGAAAAGCGATGTTGGCGGCGGCGGTGCGGCTGCCCAGCAGGTTGAAGTGCTGGAAGATCATCCCCATCCGGTGCCGCATCTGGCGGAGCTGCGGCCGGTTGAGCGAAGTGAGCTCGATACCGGCGACTTCCACTGAACCTGACGTTGGACGCTCGAGTGCGGTGAGGCAGCGCATCAGCGTCGTCTTGCCTGCACCACTGCGTCCGAGGATGCCGAAGATGCCGCCGTCGGGCACGTGCAGGCTGACGTCCTGCACGGCCGCGACGGCCTTGTCACCTTTGCCGTAGACCTTCGTCAGGTTAGTGACAGTGATCATCGGCTCAGCCGTTCACCGGCAGCACACTGCCCTGGTAGTTGTCGACGATGAACTTCGCGAGCTCAGGCGATTCGAGAGCCTCGGCCAGCTTCTGGACGCGCGGGTCGTCCTTCATGGTCTCCTTGGTGACCAGCACGTTGGCGTACGGGTTGCCCTCGGCGGACTCGAGGATCAGCGCGTCGTTGGCCGGGACCAGACCGGCTTCCAGCGCGTAGTTGCCGTTGACGATCGACAAGGTCACGGCCGGGTCGTCGAGGGAGGCGGCCAGTTGCGGGCGGTCGATCTTGACGAAGGAGATGTTCTTCGGGTTCTCGGTGACGTTGGCGTCGGTGATCTGCGAGTAGTCGAGGTTCGGATCGTTGCGGTCGACGTTCAGCTTGATCAGTCCGGCGTCCTCCAGGAGGAACAGGCCACGGGCCTGGTTGGTGGCGTCGGCCGGGATGGCGATCACGGCGTTCTCGGGGACGTCGGTCAGCGAGGTGACCTTCTTGGAGTACAGGCCGAGCGGCTCGACGTGCACGGTCGCGACGGGGACGAGGTCGGAGCCGGGATGGTTGGCGTTCCAGTCGTTCAGGTAGGGCACATGCTGGAAGAAGTTGGCGTCCATGTCGCCGGCCTCCGTCAGCTGATTGACATCCACGTCACCGGAGATCTCGGTGACATCGACCTTGACGTCGCCCAGCAGGCCCAGGGTCTCGGCCTCGCGGATGAGCTCCGCGTGAGGGATCACGTCGGCCATCACCTTGAGCGGCTGGGAGGGGTCGGCGGAGCCATCGCCGCTCGACGAGCCACCGCAGGCAGCCATTGAGGTGAGCAGCGTGGCAGCCAGCGTGGCTGTCAGCAGGTTACGAAGTCGCATGGGGTAAATCCTATTCATCGGGTTCAGCGGAGGTTTGATCGTCCATCAGCACGGTCCGCAGCGATCTCTGCGCAATGAGAAACATCAATCGCTGCAACTCCGGCTGGGAGGAGCGATCGGTCCGTGCTGTCAACGTGGCATTCGCCGGCAGCACATGGGCATCATCAGGACGGTGCAGCGGTTGCTGCTCGTGCTGATAATCGGACCCACGTGCTCGAGGCTACTTCACTTCGCGTTGCCGGCCCAACGGCGGCGGCAGGCTGTTATCGCACTGTGACCAGCGCCGCGCGCCGTCACGTGTCGCACTGTGACCAGCAGCGCGCGCTGTCACGCCCGCAGCGCAAGCCCTCTCGGAGGCCTCCCAACTGCCGCATGTTAGCCTGTCGTCGTCATGGTGGAGCCGGATGAGTCAAACAGTCGCCACGTCCTCTGACTGGGGGCGCGTGCAGGCGCGTCATGGGTTCCGGACGATGGTCTTCGCGATCCTGCTGGTGCTGCTCGTCGCCGCCTTCATCTACGGCGTCGGTACCGGCAGCATCCCGCTGAGCCCCGAGCAGGTGCTCCAAGGGATCTTCGGGCCCGAC
>Ga0334884_1002954_pt1 | contig 20395 bp, 18 predicted proteins | sample GraSluR1_MG_7_FD_207215 | JGI IMG/M metagenome (GOLD analysis project Ga0334884, IMG submission 207215) | Sludge microbial communities from methane-producing bioreactor in Wageningen University, Netherlands - Granular Sludge_12_05 R1 | ecosystem: Engineered > Bioreactor > Anaerobic >...
CCTGTGTATTCTGGAGGTGCAGTAATGGGATGGCTTGCCCTGAGGCTGCCTTCAGTCCCGCTGCCGCACAGCGAGGAAGCTTTTGCCGCCATGTTCTGCGACCTTGCGGGGAGTGCATTCTACAGGGAAAAACGGGTCAGTATGATGGCCGAGGCGAACAGGATGCTTGATGAAGCGGCAAAAGGTGTGGTAGGAATACTGGGGCATGCACTGGCCATGAAGGATCCCTATACTGTAGGGCACCAGATCAACGTGGCAAATCTTGCACAGGCCATGGCAAAACGCGGCGGATATGACGAAACATTTCAGGAAACTGTTTATTATGCCGGACTTGTTCATGACCTGGGAAAGATAACCATCCCCTCTTCTATTCTCTCGAAGCCCGGGATACTGTCTGAGATAGAGTTCTCAATTATCAGGAATCATGCGCTCTACGGATGGGAAATACTGTCGTCAGCCGATCTTCCCTGGCCGCTTGCAGATATAGTGATCCAGCACCATGAGCATATTGACGGGTCAGGGTATCCGTTTGGACTGAAGGGGGACGCTATCTGCAGGGAAGCCCGTTTTCTCTCGGTTGCAGATGTTGTTGAAGCAATTTCATCCGACAGGCCGTACCGCCCCGGGCTGGGGATTGGGAAGGCGCTCGGGGAAATCAGGGAAAACAGGGGGTCGTGGTATGACCCGGAGGCCTCGGATCTTTGTATGGAAGTTATCGGAGACGGGTTTGCCTTCGACACGGAAAACTACAAACTTTTTATTCAGTAGTGCTTTCTGCATTTGAGATATACTGTATAATATGTTCTGTTTAGACACATGGAATCAGAAAAATGTAGACATGCTTCTTCGGCAGGAAGGGGAGAGTTTCGGAATGACCTTTCAGATCCTTACGATAAATCCCGGCTCCACAAGTACGAAAATTGCCTGGTACAGTGACGAAGAAGAAGTTTGGAGGGAAACGCTGCGGCATGATCCTGAAGCCATAGGCGCCTTTCAGTCTGTTGCAGCCCAATTCGAATTCCGTCTCGAGACCATTGGGGAAGTCGTACGGAACCACAGTTTCTCATTCGATGACCTTTCTGCGGTGGCGGGCCGCGGTGGGCTTGTCGAACCCATTCCCGGAGGAACCTATAAAGTGGATGAAGCTCTGCTGATACGACTCCGCAAAGGAAAGCCATGGGAACACGCATCCAACCTGGGAGGAATACTCGCTGACGCTATTTGCCGCCCGCGGGGAATTCCGGCTTTTATCGTGGACCCCGTGGCGGTCGACGAAATGAATCCTCTGGCCAGGATCACCGGTATTCCTGAACTTCCAAAAGTGTCCCTCGGACACGCCCTTAATATAAAAGCGACCGTGCGCCGTGCCGCCAAAGATCTCGGAAAATCCTGGAATGAACTGAATTTCATTGTAGCCCATATCGGTGGAGGAATAACGGTCTGCGCCCATGAAAAAGGCAGAATGACCGATCTTAACAGTGCTAACGACTTCGGTCCTTTTTCACCTGAACGTTCGGGGGGACTTCCTGCTGGAGACCTTGCGAGAATGTGCTTCAACAGCGGATTGTCGAAAAAGGAAATGTTGAGGAAACTTGTGGGCAGGGGTGGTCTCGCAGCCTATACAGGCACCTCGGATGTCCGGGAAGTGAAGGCAATGGCAGCTGAAGGAGATGAGCGGGCACAAACCGCCCTGGATGCCATGGCCTACGGAATTGCAAAAGAGATTGGGGCTCATGCAGCAGTTTTGTCAGGCCGTGTCGATGCCATACTTTTCACCGGCGGAGTGGCTTTCGATGGTGATTTCATTGCGGCTGTTCAGAAGCACGTTCAGTGGATCGCTCCTGTGCTTGTCTATCCGGGGGAGGATGAAATGCCCGCTCTTGCCCAGGGAGTACTTCGGGTACTCCGCGGAGAAGAGCTGAGCAAAGAGTATTCCCGGTATATTTCAGAGGAGGAAAGAGCATGACTATGCAGAAACTCGATTTTCTTCTTGATGAAAGCAGAAAAGGGCGCCCCATGACTCTTGCCCTTGCATGCCCCTACGGCGATGATGCCATCGGAGCCATTATCGGGGCGAAGAGGGAAGGCATCGTCAGGGCGATTCTCATCGGCGACGAAGGCAGGATCCGCACAGTTGCAGAACAGGATGGATATGACCTTTCGGGGATAGACATCGTTGACGAAAAGAGCGATGAAAAAGCCGTGGAGAAGAGCGTCAGAATGGTTTCTTCAGGTGAAGCGGATCTTCTCATGAAGGGACTGGTGAAAACTTCCTCGTTGCTGAAAGCGGTCCTTGACAAGGAGTGGGGACTTCGTACAGGTTCTCTTCTCTCTCATCTTTTTCTTTTCGAGATCCCCAACCTGGAAAGGCGGGTCATTGGGATCTCAGATGGCGGAATGAACACCTACCCCGACCTGAATGCCAAAGCAAAAATAATAGAAAACGCAGTTGCCTGTTATCACAAGATCGGCATACCTCAGCCGAAAATTGCCGCGTTGGCTGCTGTAGAAGCCGTAAACCCTGAAATGCAGGCTACACTTGATGCGGCTGCCCTTGCGAAAATGAATGAACGGGGGCAGATCAAGGGATGTATCGTCGATGGTCCCCTTGCCCTCGACAATGCCATCAGCGAAGAGTCGGCGAAGATAAAGGGCATTAATTCCCCTGTGGCAGGAAACGCTGACATGCTGTTGGTCCCCGATATCGAATCGGGCAATTTTATCGGGAAGGTACTGCTTTACATGACGGAAGGAAAGGGAGCAGGCGTCATACTGGGCGCAAGAAAGCCCATCGTCCTTACCAGCCGTTTTGACAGCATGCAGACCAAACTGCTTTCAATCGCCCTGGGCGCGGTTGTCGCCCGGAGCTGAAAAATTCAGACCCAATTTCAGAGGAGGAATTTTCACATGGAACAGATCCGCTCACTGTCACAGCTTCTCGAGTATGCAAAGAAAATAGGCGCCGAAAAAGGACCCAAGAAGATCTCCGTTGCCATGGCGGAGGAGGCAGGGCTGCTCTCTGCAATAGAAGAGGCACGCCAGGCCGGTTTCGCCGATGCCATTCTTGTGGGGAACAGCGACAAAATAAAGGCCGCTGCGGACCAGGCCGGGGTCAATCTTGCCAACTACGAAGTTATAGACGAACGGAATGAACCCGCAATGGGTATCACCGCCGTTTCCCAGGTTTCCTCGAAGAAAGCCGACATCTATATGAAAGGCCAGATACATACCAACAACTTCCTCCGTGCCATGCTCAACAAGGAAGTTGGCCTCAGAAAGGGCAAGAACACTATCTCCCACTGCTATTTCCACAGCGTGGAAGGGTACGACAGGATATTCTTCGTTGCCGACGCGGCCTTCAACATGTACCCTGACCTCGCCGCCAAGGCGGACATCACGCAGAATACGGTGAACCTCGCCAGGGCTTTCGGCGTAGCCGAGCCCAAGGTAGCCGTTCTCGCGGCTGTAGAAGTTGTGAATCCTGACATGCAGGCGACACTTGATGCCTCGGCTCTGACCCAGATGAACCGCCGCGGCCAGATCAAAAACTGCATCGTAGACGGTCCCTTTGCGCTTGATAATGCCGTCAGCGAAGAGTCTGCGAAAACGAAGGGAATCGTTTCCCCCGTGGCCGGAAAGGCGGACGTTTTTATCGTTCCCAATATTGATGCAGGGAACATGCTTGCAAAAGCCATCGTCTATTTCTCAAAGAACGAGACCGCCGGACTCATTCTCGGCGCTGCAGCTCCTATCGTCCTTACCAGCAGGGCCGATTCCGCCAGGGCGAAGCTTCTCTCGATAGCAGCAGCCGTTACCCTGTCGGATTTCCAGAAGTAGAACACGGTTGCCATCATGAAGGTTCTGGCGCTCAACCCCGGCTCCACAAGCACCAAGGTCGCCCTTTTCGAGGACGGGACTGAAGTGTGGAGTGAAACGCAGCGGTACGATGCAGATGTCATCGGGAAGTTTTCCTCGATTCCCGAACAGGAAGGATTCCGGCTCGAGGAAATACGGAAATGCCTTGCAGTACACGAAACGTCCCTTGCCGAAATCAATGCGGTCGTGGGGAGAGGTGGGCTGCTCAGGCCCATTGAAAGCGGAACCTATGAAGTAAACGATAAAATGCTCTCCGATGTCAGAACATGCAAATGGGGAGCCCATGCGAGCAACCTGGGAGCACCTCTCGCCATCCGCCTGGCAAGGGAGGGCGGCTGCGGAAAGGCCTATATTGTGGACCCGGTGGTAGTGGATGAACTCGGTCCCCTCGCAAGGTATTCCGGAATTCCGGAGATCGAGCGGCGATCAATTTTCCATGCACTGAACCAGAAAACGGTGGCCAGGCAGACCGCTGAAGGGCTGGGAAAACCCTACGAAGAATGCTGTCTCATAATTGCCCACATGGGAGGAGGAATTTCCGTAGGCGCTCATGACCACGGAAGGGTCGTTGACGTGAACAATGCCCTGGACGGTGACGGGCCCTTCTCTCCCGAAAGAGCGGGGAGCCTTCCTGCCGGAGGGCTGGTGCGGCTTGCGTTCAGCGGTAAATATACCCTGCCTGAACTTCTGAAGATGATCACGGGAAAAGGCGGTCTCGTTGCACACCTCGGAACAAATGATTTACGGGAGGTCCAGCGCCGAATGGCGGAAGGCGATGAAAAGGCTAAACTTCTTTTTGAAGCCCTGGCCTACCAGGTGTCAAAGGAGATCGGAGCCTGTTCCGCAGTTCTCGCCGGGAAGGTCGATGCTGTTGTTCTTACCGGCGGTCTGGCATACAGTGAGGAATTTGTCGGCCTCATACGGGAAAGGATTTCTTTCATCGCTCCCGTGAAAGTGTTTCCGGGGGAAGATGAGATGAAAGCCCTTGCCGACGGGGCCTTCCGTGTCCTGAAGGGCGAGGAGGCTGCACAGCAGTACGACTGACGGCGCCTTTTTTTACAGCAAAACGGGGGAGAATGCCTGCAGGCATTCTCCCCCGTTTCTTTTGGGTTCCTCTACATAACGCCGAGCAGTTTCGGCACGAAGAAGGCCACGTTGGGGAACATGGCCACAGTCAACAGGATCAGCATCAGGGCCAAAATATAGGGAAGAACGCCTTTCAGAGCCCTTTCGATAGAAAGGTTCGCAATGGATCCCGCAATGAGAAGACAGAGACCGTAAGGCGGAGTTACCAGTCCGACGGCCAGGGTCATTACCACTACCACGCCCAGGTGTACGGAGGTTATCCCCAGCCTCAGGGCGGAAGGCAGTATCACCGGAATAAAGAGGATCATGGCCGGTATGGCATCCATGAACGTTCCCACGAAAATGAAAAACGCGATGACGATGAGCATGAATATACGGGGGTTTCCGATATGAGCGGCAAAAAAACCCGCAACGTGTTCCGAAGCCTTGTAATAACCGAGCAGTTCCCCCAGGGCGCTGGCAGTGGCCAGGGCGAAAAGAGAAAGAGAACTCAGCTTGAGGGTTTCCTTGATGATTCCGGGCAGATCCTTCAGTTTCATGGTTTTATAGTAGAAAAGGCTGATGATCATGGCATATACCGATGCGAAAGCAGCCGCTTCCGTGGGGGTATACCACCCCGTTGTAATTCCTCCAACTATGATCACCGGTGTGAGCAGGGCGGGAAAAGACACTTTGAAGAGCTTCCAGACGTCGCTCCTGGCAGCTTTTTCGTACTTGGGAAAATTCCGTCGATGGCCCATCAGGTAGACAATAAGCATCATTGCCAGCCCCACAAGGATACCAGGGATCATTCCTCCCAGGAACAGGGCTGCCACCGAAGCGTTGGTAAGACCGGAATAGACGACCATGGGAATACTTGGGGGGATGATGACCCCTATGGTGGACGATGCCGCAGTGACTCCAACGGCGTTTTCCTTGTCGTATCCGGTCTCGATCATGGCAGGAATGAGCATTTTTCCCACTCCCGCAGTGTCAGCCTGGGACGATCCGGAGACACCTGCGAAAATCATGGAGACAAGGATGTTTGCGTGGGCAAGCCCTCCTCTTATGTTGCCTACGAGAGCAATACAGAATTTCACGAGCATCTCCGTGATTTTGCCGTGATTCATTATATTTGCAGCAAGGATAAAGAGGGGAATGGCCAAAAGGACGAAGGAGTTGAGGCCGTTGAACATTTTCATGAAGACGGTCAGGTTTGGGATGAACGGGATAGTTGCTATACCTGTAAGTGAAATTATGCCGATGACGAACGCAATCGGGACCCCCAGAAAAATAAGGAGTACGAAAAGGCCGACGATGAGCAGGGGAGTCATGATGCGGCCTCCCCTGAGGCAAGGACGCGGATGTCTTCAATAATGTGTCCCGCGAGATAAAGTGTCATTGCTCCTCCTGTGATAGGCAGGCAAAGCCACGTGTAGCCCATTTTTACCCATGGCAGGGTTATCCAGTTGTAATCCCAGAATTCCCGGACCACGGTAGTCCCGTAGAGTGTCATTGGAATAGTGAAGCTGATCAGGACAGTTGAGAGAAAAACGTCGTAGAACGCTCCTTTTCTGCCCTGAAATTTGTCGCTGAAAAATGTGAAAGCGAAATGGGCTTTGTTATGAACCATGACTGACGCTCCCATAAAGACAGCCCATATAAAGGTGTAATTGGCGACCTCCTCAGTCCAGAGTAGGGGGATCGCCAGGTATCTGGCCGCGATCTGGACAAGAATCGCAAGGAAGAATACGGATAATAGAAGCATGCCCAGTGTTTCCTGTAATCGTACGAGGGTTTTAATAAGTTTCTTCAAGGTTCTCCTCCTCTTTCAATTCAGGCGGGAAGATATTGGAAGGCTCGGAAAAAAGGAACATTCCCTGCGCTTCTCAGGAAGCGCAGGGAATGAACCGGAGGTATTTCCTTTTGATTGCGGACTGATTATTTCCCGGCCGCGCGGACTTTCTCCACAAGATCCTGTATGCTAAGCTTTTCAGCAAGCTTGTCCTGGATGGGAACGGCGATGGCAATGAAGGGCGCCTTGTCGATGGAGTTTACTGTGCCGCCGTCAGCAATGACTTTTTCTTTTGACTTGGAGAGCATGCCGTAGGTGATCTGCCGTTCCTCGGCGGTGGCCTGCTTCAGAGCCTCGGTGATCCATTCCTTCTGCTGGTCGGTAAGGCTGTCGAACTTCTTGCCGTTCATGAGGACGAAACGGGTCGTAAAGTCGTGTTCCGTCTCGGTGATGAACTTGCCGTTGGCCGTCTTGTGGTGGTCAAGAAGGCTGAAATTGGTGTAGTCGTTCTCGGCGCAGTCCACGATGCCCTGCTGTAGGGCCTGGTAGAGTTCGCCCCAGGCAACCTGTGTGGGGATGGCGCCGGTCTGCTTCCAGAAGTCGGCCACGACGCCGGACATCTGAGTGCGGATCTTCATACCCTTCAGATCATCCATGGTGTTGATGGGTTTCTTGCCGTAGTAGTTCCGCACGCCTGCAGACCAATAGGCCGCTATGCGGAAGGAATTCTTTGACTTTTCGTTGATGATCTTGGCGAGAGCCTGTCCGGCTTCGCCGTCCACAGCCTTTTCCCAGTGATCGAAGCTGCCGAAGAGGTAGAGCAGAGAGAAGAGGTCAACCTCCGGGATTCCGATTTTCGTCATGAAACCTGGGGAAGCCACGACCACATCGGCGGCGCCGAGCTTCAGCTTTTCCACGAGCTCATCCTCATTGGTTCCGATAGTGCCGGCATGGACGTCCACGGAGATTTCCCCATTGGAGAGCTTTTCGACAACTTCCTTGAACTTCAGCATTCCATACTGGTAGGGATTCTCCTGGGACGTCTGGTTATGGGCTGCAACCAGCTTCAGAGGAGCGGCCTGCAGTGGCAGGACGAATGCGAGGGCAAGAATCGCGGCGAGGAACATAACAGTAATTTTCTTCATTTTTTCTTTTCCCCTTCCTTAAAGATGTATTTGAACAAAAAATAATGCTTTTCTCAGCATTATTCAAGTTCCTTGAGAAGACTGTTCCATATCTCTTCTACGACGGGAATACCTTTTTCCATATTATCAATTCGCGTAAAGGCGGCTTTTTCACCCGGGTAAAAAAACGATCCACCGGGTTCTGCCGGAGCGGCGCTTTTCAAATCCTCAAGGATAGCTGCAGCTGTTTCTTCGGCGTAATTTCTTCCTGAAGTTTTTTCAGCGTCAAAGGCTATGAAGACCTGGGTCAATGCGATTTCGTCCTCGTACCGCCCTACCTGGTGAACGGAGTTTCCCTTTGAAAGCACAGCTCCTATCATATCAAGGGCGAGAGAATACCCTGAGCCTTTCCAGAAACCGATGGGCAGCACTCTCCATGTTTCTTCTATCGCAGCCGGATCCGTTGTGAGTTTCCCCTCGGGGTCATAACCTCCGGGTACGGGGAGTTGTTTTCCTGCGAGTCTGTGGCTTTCAAGGGCGCCGTATGAGAACTGCGCCAGGGCTCCGTCTATAACAAGGGGAGCGTCCTTAACCGGAAAGGCCATTACGAGGGGGTTATTCCCTATCCGTATGTCTCTTGCCCCCCAGGGGGGCATATTCGGCCGGGTGTTGGTCCAGCAGATAGCCATGTATCCCGCCCGGGCTGCCTGAAGACCGTAGCTTCCACCCCTCATCCAGTGGTTGGTATTTGCGAGCGCAACACACCCGATGCCGTGTCGCGCTGCCAGATCCATGGCTCTGTCCATGGCGGCGGCGGCATTCGTGCAGCCCATCCCGCGGTTCCCGTTCCACCTTTCAATTGCTCCGAAGGATTCCTCGAGTACCGGTTCCGCATGAGGGTCGATATGTCCTTTAGCGACGTACGACAGAACCCTGGGAAAACGGTTCAATCCGTGAGAATACACCCCGTCGCAGCTGTTGTCAGTGAACATCCGGGCGGCCCTGGAAGCGGTCTCTTCCGGAAATCCGTATTTAATGAGGATTTTTTCGAAAAGGTTTTTCATTTCTGCATACGGGATTCTCATGGCATCAATCCTTTCCCGGAGTTTTTAACGATGTCACCTGAATATGGAACCCTGGAGCCAGGAAAACTCTTTTTTCTTTCAGAAGAGCGTTTTTCCCGCTCATCTTATCCACCGGAAGAAAATTCGTCAACGCTCGGCCCTGCAAAATATTGTTCTGCCGGATAAAACATTTCCCCTTCTACGGGAATTTTCACTGTACCTGGAGAGTTTCAGAAATTATACTGGATTTTCCTGGTCCTTTCCTGAGGCATTATCAAAGATGAAAAATAGACCGGGCCCCCGAAAACCGTTACAAGGAGCCCGGCAGCCATACCGGGAAGTGGAATCAGGCGCAGACGGATATGATCATTGCCGCGTAGACTTTGCTCCAGTTCACGAGATCCTGAACGCCTACGCTTTCATCCATGTCGTGCATCTTCCCGATGAGCACGTCGCCGGGGCCGAAAGCTACCGGAGAGGGAATGCCCTTAGGGTTCAAAAATCTTGCATCAGTGGTTCCCGATCGTTTCATATGTTTCGGGACATACCCCATAACCCTTTCCACGGCCTTTTCAGCTTCCTTTATCACGGGAGCGTCTGCCGGGACGAGAGTTTCGGGGTCCCAGTGCCCCATGGTGTAGGTGACGTCGACTTCCGGATGTTCCGCCTTCACATCGGCGATAATCCTGTCGATCTTTGCCTGAACGTTTTCCGGAGTCATATTGGGGACGACTCTAATATCAACTTCTGCCTCGCAGTAGTCGGGGATGACGTTTGTCTTGACTCCGCCTTTAATAGTCGTGGCAGGGGAGATGGTATTGGGGGGGAGCATTTCGTCGTAGACGGTCGTGTCTCTTTCGTATTTGTCCTGGAGTGCGATCATAACCCTGCACATGTTGATGATCGCGTTGTTTCCTTCATGAGGCTTGGCGGCGTGGCTCGCCTTCCCGCGGCTTACGAACTTCAGCTGGACGATGCCCGTACATGCTCTGACGATTGCAAGTTCTCCCTTGTAGGTGGAGCATTCTCCCACTATCCCCATATCGGCACCGGGCAAATAGCCGTTGTCGGCAAGCCAGGCGGTACCCATCCGGCCGCCGCACTCCTCGTCGGCGACGGCGTGGAGCCATACGCCTTTTTTAAGCTGGACTCCAGCATCCCGGACCGCGAGCATGGCATGTTTGAAGGCGCAGACTGCGCCTTTCATGTCGGTGGAGCCCCGCCCGTAAAGTCGCCCGTCACGAATCTCAGCAGCGAAAGGAGGGCTCGTCCACTTTGATTCGTCACCGGTGGGCACGACGTCGAGATGGCCATTGAAAAGCACACCTCCCGCACTTTCTCCGTTCAGGTCTGCAAGGACGCTTGCCCGTAACGGTTCGGGACCGACGGTCACGTGATTCAGACTATCTCTTTTCAGCTGTTCCGAAAACACTTTGGCAACCGCTTCTTCAAACTGGCCAGGATTGACGCTGGGAGTCTGAACAAGCTCCTGCACATCCTTTATGAGCTGTTCTTTGCGTTCGTCTATAAGGGAAAAAACATTTTCGTACATATCTCCTTCTCCTTCCTGTTGTTCCTATTTCAGCAGGTCAGCGAAAACTCCGGCAATTATGATCGAAATGGACGTGACAGATGCAAAACCGGCAACAACGTAGGCGGGCATTATTTTCTTGAGGACTATTTCACGTTCTTTTTCGTCCTGTGTGACTGCCGTGGCGATTTCATTCGCGATAAGGTAAGTCGCCGGGAAGCCGAGCATCTGCGCCATGGCTATACCTATTGAGAGATTCCGTGAGCCTACGAGTTTCCATAACGGAAGAAGATACAGGAAAATGAACGTTCCGGCCATCACGGCCACAAAAATGACAACGGTCTGGAAGAGGAGCGTCTGAAGGTCACCGACCTTTATAGTTGCCAGTGAGGGAATAATGGCGGCGAAGACTACCATGGAGAAGAAGCCTGAGGATTTCCCCTTGTCGAGTATTTTTTCCGGAACGATCCCGATGTGTCCTGCCACCGCGCCGAGCAGGAGGGCCCAGATAGAATAGCTGATATTGACTCCCATGCCCTTTGAAACGCCCTGGAGGTAAAAGGAAAGCCAGGCAAAAAATGCTGTGACTCCCAGGCACGTAAAAGGAGTATAGTAGCGGTCAAGGCCAAGCCTTGCATAAAAAAGGGCTCCTGCTCTTTTCGTATCGGCCGCCTTATCGGAGAGCCCCTTTACAACACCTGTCTCACGATATTCTTTCAAAATAAGCTCAGCCTCTTTCAGCCCGAAGAAAGAGGCGGGGGGAGTTCCCACGAACTTCTGGATCGCGTAAATAATGGCGCCCAGCGCTGCTGCAAGTGTCAGGCCTTTCGTCATAGCGGCTTCCGTCATGATCTGGGTGGCCACGATCCCTCCGTTGATTATGGGAATGCTGACGATTGCTGACTGCATGCCAATGAGCGGAACAACAGCAAAAACGGAAATCGCAGCGACCGCCATGGCAATGCAGGACATGAGAACTGTCCGCCATTCGTGGGCAAGTTCCTTTATGTTGATCATTGTCCCCATGTGGAAAATAATGAAGGGAGGGCTCCATCGGGCGACTTCACCGAGCATTGCCTGCTTGATGATGTCGGGCGGCAGAATTCCGGTCATAAATCCTATGAGAAACAACATAAGGGCCACGAAGACTGAAGAGAGCCTGGCCTTCGTTGCCACGCCGAGAATATCGCCCACGGTGAAAATAAACACGCTTATAAAAAGAAAGAAAAAAACACTTGCCATTTCTTCTGACACCTCCATGATCGAAATTTTTTTCGGCTGTTCTGTTCTCTATCAGGATCTTGTTCACCCCTCCCTCTCCTCCCGGGTTTAAGGGCGATCAACGTCAGCTCTCAAAACGGTGGATATTGAGAATACATGCGGCAAGGACCTTTGCCCGCTCAAAAATTGATTCCACGATCGCGTATTCTCTGTCAGAGTGATTCCATTCTCCCTTAACGCCCATCTGGTCGACTGTAGGGACTCCTGCCAGAACCGAAAACGCAGAGTCCGAGCCTCCGCCGGAAAACTCCATTGAAGGTTCAGGGAGCCCGTTTTCCCTGTACACATCCGCCACATACCGGAAAAGTCTTTCGTTTTCAGGTGTCTGTTCCATGGGGAAAAATGCCGATGAAAAAGTAAGAGTTGTCGTGGTGTCGGGGACGTATGTTTTTGCAGCAGCAGCCTGCAGTTTTTCTTTTGCCTCTGAAATCTGGTCCACGTTCACGCATCGGACATCAATTCCCGCAGAAGCATTGTCAGGGACTGCGTTCGGGACGACTCCGCCTTTAACTGTTCCCACATTGAAGGTAAGTCCTCTTTCAAAATCGGTAAACCTGTGGATATCAATTATCTTGTGGGAAAGTTCCAGGATGGCACTCCTGCCTTTCTGGGGTTCCCTTCCTGCGTGGACCGCAATTCCTTTGACCGCCATCTCGCACTGGACGACACCTTTTCTGCCAACAACGATTTTATTGTTCGGATCGCCGGTTTCGCAGTTGAACGCAGCCACGCATCCCCGTGACCGTTCCTCGAACACCTTCGCCATGGATGAATTGCAGTGTCCTGTCTCTTCATCTCCGGCGAGAACAAAACGGATGGGCCTGTCAGCATATCCTGCTGCTTCCAGTGCTTTGGCCGCGAATATGAGCAGCGCCACCCCTCCCTTCATATCAAGGACGCCGGGACCGTATGCTTTCCCGTCCTCGATCCTGAAGGGGCGTTTTTCAACGGTACCTGCAGGAAAAACCGTATCGTAATGGCCCATGAGGACAACGGGAGTTCCGGGGCGATCTTTGCCGAGTATTCCGGCCACACTGTTTCCTGCTTTCTCGAAGCTGAGAATTTCTGTCTCGACACCGAAACTTTCCAGTTCTGCAGCAACTCTTTCGGCCGCCAGGTCCACGTTTTCCTTATCTCTTGAACCACTCTCCATGTTTACAAGTTCTTCCCAGAAAGCGAGAAGTTTTTCCCTGTTCTGTTCAATAAAATCAAACGCCTTATCCTGGACCTGATGTTCCATTGAAATATTCCTCCCCTCAGAATCAAAGATTATAAAAGAAGATTTCCAAAATAGAGAATATCTCATACAAAAAATTATTTGTCAGTTTAGCAAAGCGGAATAGGGAATTCAAGTGCTTCATTATTTTTGAAAATTTAAAGGCGCGTTTTCTTTCAAAAGCGGGTGAAATGGCAGTTTCACAGGTATATCCAGTGCTTGACTTCCCGGTAGTATTTGATTATTATGTGTTCATAATACGGATAAAAAATCCATGGAGTGAAACGACGATGGAAAACGGAAACATCAGGGTCATCTCACGGGCTTTTTCCATACTGGTCCACCTCGCGCAGGAGAAACGGTCTCTGGGAATCACCGAGATCGCTTCCGCCGTTTCCCTACCTAAGGCTACGGTATACAGAATCCTCGACAGCCTCCAAGCAGAGCGGGCCGTCCTGAACCGTGGCGGCGAGTATGAACTTGGTCCAGTGACGCTGTTCCTGGCGGACGCCTACCGCAGCCAGGTCGGTTTTGCGGAGGTTGCCCGGCCTCACCTTCTCTCCCTGCGGAATGAAACGAAGGAGACGGTCCACCTTTTTGTCTACGAAAAGGGTGAGTTCTATTATCTGGACAAGATCGAAAGCCCCTACCAGGTGCGGATGCATTCACGAATAGGAGGCAGGGCGTCCATCTTTAGACTTTCTGCAGGGAAAGCCCTGCTCGCCCGTTTTTCTGCCGAAGAGCTGAAGGAACTTCATGAGCCGGTTCCTCCAGAGGTCGTTCGGGAATTTTCGGATATTCTGACGAGAGGGTACGCTGTAGATGACGAGCAGAATGAACAGGGACTGAGGTGCGTCGGTGCAGCCATAATTGACTCCAGGGGACGTCCAAGGGGAGCGGTGAGTGTTTCCGCCCCGGTGTACCGCTTTCCGCCGGAACTTGTTGAACGATATGGAAAGCTGGTGTCCGAGGTTGCTGAGGCTGTCACCAGGGAAATCGGTTCTTTTGAGAAATGCGTGTGTTCAAGTTAAGAATCCCGTACTGCGGGTAAAATGTGAAATTCAATATAAAAATCGAGGAGGAAGCAAGTATGATCAAGACAAACAAGCTCGTCATGATACCCGGTCCCACCCCTGTGGTGCGATCAATTCAGGACCAGATGGCCAGGGAGACCGTGGCCTTCGGAGACGCTGCATTCGTTAAGGATTTTTCGGAGGTCATCGCTGACCTGAAGGCCATGTGGCGCTGCGATGGAGAAGTTTTCGTGGTTGCCGGCTCCGGCACCATGGGTATGGAAATGGCAATTGCAAACACGACGAAGCGGGGAGACAACGTTTTGATCTGCTCCAACGGCTATTTCGGAGACCGTTTCATTGACATGTGCACCCGCAAGGGGTTGAACGCCGATGTCCTCTCCGCCGAATGGGGGAAATCGGTGACGCCGGAAATGGTGGAGAAGAAACTTGCCGAAAAATCATACCAGGTTGTTACGGTGACTCACGTGGAGACTTCCACCGGGGTGGAAGCACCTATCGCTGCCGTCGGTGAGGTGATGAAAAAGCATCCTGAGATCATCTACATCGTTGATGGTGTTGCGGCATCCGGTGGTGCGGATGAGTACATGGATACCATGGGAATAGATGTGGTGCTTTCCTGCACCCAGAAGGCCTTCGGTGTCGCCCCCGGACTCACGATGGTATGGGCCAGCCAGAAAGCCATGGAGAAGCGCAAGAGCCTCGGCACTATCCCGGAGTCTTATATCGACTTTGACAAGTGGCTTCCCGTCATGCACGATCCCTCGAAATACTGGGGAACACCCGCAATCAACCTTGTCTGGGCGCTGAAGGAATCCGTGCGCATCATGAAAGATGAGGGAATGGAGGAGCGCTATGCGCGCCACCGCCGCCAGGCGGCCATGTTCGACGCAGCCATGGAAGCTATCGGATTCAAGGTTGCGGCTGAAAAAGCATTCCGCGCGCCTACACTCTCCGTCTACCTTTATCCTGAAGGTTCCGGTATCGACGATGCGAAATTCCGTACAGTGCTGGCAGAGGAAGGCGCCCAGACGGCCGGATGCCTCGGAGGATTTGCCGGAAAAGGATTCCGCATGGGGCACATGGGCAACATCGACAAGCACACCCTTGTTTCGGCTATTGCTGCGGTTGAGAGAAGCTGTGTCAAGTGCGGATACAATATCGAAATGGGAAAAGCCCTGGGTGTCCTTCAGAAAGGGCTCGTGAGCGAATAGAATTTAATCCGTTGAAACAGAAAGAGAAGGGGACAGGGTATTTCTGTCCCCTTCTCTTCGTCCGTTGCTTAAGCACGTATGATGGATTTAAAAGAGGTGAGCTGAATGGACACTGCCAAAGAGGCATCCTGTCTTATGCGTGACGGCTTTGCCTGATCCCAGTCTGTTCTCGCGGCCTGCGGGAAAGGGCTTGGCATTTCAGAAGAAACCGCAGTCAAAATCGCATCGGGATTCGGGGGAGGGATGCGAACGGGTGATACCTGCGGAGCGGTCACAGGTGCCATTATGGTGATAGGACTCCGTTACGGATCTGGGGAATGTGTAACCGCTGCAGGAAGAGCCGGTGTGAACGGGAAAGTCCTGGAGTTTACCCGAAGGTTCAGGGAAAAACACGGATCTCTTTACTGCAGGGATCTCCTTGGATGTGACACCGGTACGCCGGAAGGGATCGCAAAGGCAAGGGAACGGAACCTTTTCAGGACAATCTGTCCGGTTTTTGTTGAGGACGCAGCTGCAATTCTGGAGGAAATAGAAAAGGAAGAAGCGTAGTTTTCCAGTGTCTTCCAAAAAAGCGAAAAAGAAGCTCCCGGACCGGTCTTTTATTTCCTGTCCGGGAGCTTGTCGTCCAGAGTAATGAAAGGAACCTAGAAGCCCAGTTCCTCTCCGACGAGGAATACGTGGAAGGGTGTGGATCGTGGCCTTTTGCTGATGATGGTTGTTATGTTGCAGATCCTCGTCTCGGTCTGGCAGTTCATGCATATCCCGGTCTGTGTGCAGGGATTAGGTAGGCCGAGTCTTTTGTTGTTCACCGGTGCAGCGACCATCTGGATCCGTTCCTCAGCTGCAGCGAGGTCCCTGACGATCTTGTTTGCTCCCAGGACGACGATGACTTTTCCGGGGCCGAAGATCATGGCCGCCACACGGTTCCCGTTCCCATCCCGGTTGACAAGCTGTCCGTCAAGAGTCACAGCGTTCGTCCCGGAAAGGAACACATCGCAGGTGAGCTGCTTTTTCCTGACAGCCATACGTTCCTCGTTGGAGAGGCCGGGAGCACCATGGTCAAGAATAGCGTTCCCTCTTTCAGCCAGTTTTTCCTGGATGCCGAGGGCCTTTACAGTCCATGATCCGCCGAAGCCCACAGATGCCGATTCGGGAATGATCTCCAGGATCTTGTCTGCAGCATCGGAGGCGGATGAACAGTACTCCGCTTCAAAACCGTTTTTCTTCAGGGATTCCACTACTTTTTTCCCGAGTGCTTCGTTGTGCCAGGGTGCAAATTCGTTCATTCTTCTTCCTCCTCGTCAATAAATTGGTTATGCCTTTTTTCTACTCGTTCTTCGCGGGCGGATTTCCTACGCCCTTGAGATATTTCAGGATGCCCTCGCCCGGACGGAGCAGGATCGGGGTGCCCGGAAGGGCAGTTTGGTAGAAATCCATTGTCTTGATGAACAGGTACAGATCTTTCGCGTCTACCGTGGCTTTTGACAGGGTTTCCTGAGCCGTACGGTCGCCTTCACCCTTTATTTCCTCGGCCTTCCTCTTTGCCCGGGCGATCATTTCGGTTTCCTTTCTGTCCGCGATCGACCTGCGGGTAATGGCCTCCGCCTGGCCTTCCGCCCGGAGCTGGCCTGCTACCCGGTTCCTTTCCGCCTGCATGGAGCGGTACACGGCCTGTTCGTTGTCCTGGGGAAGAAAAACCCTTTTGTAGGAGACGGAAAGGATCTCAACACCGTATTCCCTGGACTGGGCTCTTGCTATGGCAGTCGACTGTTCAAGGGCCTGCTGCCGCTTGTCCTTCACCAGTTCGTCGAGCGTAAGACGTCCGGAAATAATGCGGACAGCCGAATAGATAGCGTCGTCAAGACGCTGCTGTACTGAGCCCAGGGTACGGACTCTCCGGTAGAATGTTTCCGGTTCCTTGATCATGAAGAGGGCAATGGTGTCGAAGACAAGGTTTTTTTTGTCGCTGGTGACCACTGCAACCGGGTCAGCATCGTATTCCACGATTTTTTTCGAGTAGACTGTTATCTTATCCATGAAAGGAATCTTGAAATACAGTCCCGGTTCGGTCCGTGCTGCTGTGACCTTACCCAGCCGCAGGACTACCGCCTGCTCGTCCTCCCGGATGATGTAGAAAGAACCTGCAAGAGAAAAAAGAAGCAGGACAGCTGCAATGGCAACAAGATGTTTTTTCATTTCCTCCACCCTCCTTACTTGTTCGCTTCAGGCGTCTGCGCCCCGGCGGATTTGAAAAACTGCTCGAGGGGGAGTATCTGAAGGGAGTTCTCTCCTCCGTCGACGATGAAAACCTTGAGTTTCGGCCAGACTTTTTCCATGTTCTCAAGCCAGAGATTGTTCATAACCAGATCAGGGTTTTCTCTGAAAGCCTCGTGGAGCGACCGTATTCTGGCGGCTTCTCCTTCGGCCAGCGAAATGCGGCGGAATTTGTAGGCTTCGGCCTCGTTCAGGATTTTGTCCGCTTCCCCTTCTGCTTTCGACAGTACTTCGTTTGCGTACTTATCCGCCTCCAGTATCATTCTTTCCCGTTCGGCCCTGGCGGTGTTGATGTCGCTGAACGCAGCCTGTACCGCTTCCGGGGGATTTACGTCCTGGAACTGGACCGCCACGATGAATATGCCTGTTTTCAGTAACTCCATTTTCTCCTGTATTAGCTTTTTTGCCTCTGTCTGAGACGCTTCCTTTTCGGTAGTGAGAACGTCATCAAGGGCCCTTGATGCGATCACCTCACGCAGCGTGGACTCTGCAACATCGCGGATCATTTTTTCCATGGAGTACCTGTCTTCAGGAAGATTAACTACGAAAGGCACCGGATCTCCCGCCTGGAACTGGAGGACCCAGTCGATCTCGACGATCTTGTTGTCCCCGGTGAGCATCTTGGATTCCTCCGGCCTGTCAGTGAATCTCGCTGGAGGACCGGGATTCACCGTTCTGTACCCGTACTCAAACCGCTGGATCTGTTCAGTGTTCACGATGGTGACGCGGTCGATAACCGGGATCTTGAAGTTTATCCCCTGGTCGGCGACAGACGAGACCTTTCCCAGCCGAAAGATCACTCCCCTCGAACCCGCAGGGACAATATAGAATCCCTGGTAGGCAATGAGGGCGATAACGAGCATTACAAGAATATATTTCAGAAATCCGAGACGAAGCGGCCGTTTTTCTTTCTGGCGGGGAACGCCCCATTCCTCCCCGTCAAACTGCTGTTCCTGTCTTTTACCCCTGCTGAACATATCAAGAATCTCCTCGAAAAGGTTTCTCATATTTAGCCTCCGCTCTCCGAATGTTGGGACTTCATATTACTGTAGTCATGAACGCCGGCAGGGCTAAAAACACTGAATAAGTATTTAGTCTCCCTGGTCAAATCCCGGCTGTTTAGTTTCTATTGTAACGTATGGGGAGGCTTCCGGTACACAGTTGCTTATTGACAGCGAGAAAAGGGGTGCGGGGAAAGCATTTAGTTTTTTCCCGGGCAGGGTTTGCAGAAGTGCAGTGAGTATCTTCCGATTTATATGGTTTTGAAGTATCATATGCGTAATATCATATATTTCCACTAAAAAGAGGAGAGAATTGAAATGAAAAAAGTACATGGAATATTTGCCCCGATCGCCACTGCTTTTGATGCTTCCGGCGATGTGGATTACTCCGTTTTTGCCGAGAATACGGTGACTTTTGGCGCCACGAAGCTGTCCGGCCTCGTGGTGCTGGGCAGCAATGGTGAGTTTACCCTCCTTTCCCACGAGGAGAAGGTGAAACTCGTGGAGACCGCGAGAAACCACCTGCCTGCCGATAAAATGGTGATCGCAGGCACAGGCTGCGAGTCCTTCAGGGAGACCCTCCAGCTCACAAAGGAATGCGCTGCGGTAGGGGCGGACGTGGCCCTGGTGGTCACACCCAACTATTACAAAAAGGACATGAACGGACCAGCATTGGAGAAGTTCTACACCATGCTCGCAGACGCTTCTCCCATTCCCGTCATGATCTACAACATGCCGGGCAACTCCGGGGTGAATGTTCCCTCTTCGCTGACGCTGAAGCTTGCCGCTCACCCCAACATCAAGGGGATCAAGGACAGCGGCGGGAATATCGTCCAGATATCCGAAGTACTCGCAAAAGCCCCTGAAGGCTTTTCGGTGTTCGCAGGTTCCGGCAGCTACCTTCTTGCCACCCTTATGCTCGGGGGAGTGGGCGGGACCCTGGCAGTTGCAAATGTTGTCCCGGACTACTGCGCAGAAATCCAGGAAAACTTTGAAAAGGGAGACCTCGAGAAGGCCCGAAAAATGCAGCTTGCCCTCCTTCCCCTCAACGCTGCGGTCACGAGCCGCTTCGGGATCGGTGGAATGAAGGCTGCCATGGACATGGTCGGATTCAAGGGCGGACTGCCCCGGCTGCCCATCCTTCCCGCCGGAGAGGAGACGGGGAAGGAAATCGCCAGGATCCTCAAGGAACTGGGGATCCCCACGGTATAGCAAAATGATAGTTTCCGGCGACCGTTTTCTGGCTGAACTGGAAGCACTCGGGCAGATCGGATGGGTTGAAGGTGAAGGTATGAACCGCCCTGCCTTTACGCCTTCTTACGAGGAGGCCAGGGAGTTTGTTGCGGGTAAAATGAGAGATGCGGGATTTTCGGTAAGGGTCGATGGGGTGGGCAATCTCTTCGGCCGGATCGAAGGGAGCGATTCTTCACTTCCGGTGATCCTTGCAGGATCCCATCTTGACGCCGTTCCCGGGGGAGGGAAATACGACGGACCCCTCGGTGTTATGGCTGCGCTGGAGGCAGCCCGTTCCATAAAGGAAAAGAAGCTCCCCCTCCGCCACCCTCTTGAAGTCGTGGGGTTTACCGGAGAAGAAGGGGGAGAGATGGGGGGCACGTTCGGCAGCAGGGCATTTGCCGGGCTGATCGAGGAGCCCCTTCCCGGGGAAAAACTAGCCGGGGCAGGGCTGACTGCTGAAGGAGTACGTTCGTCAAAGACTGATCCCTCCCGGATCGCCTGCTATTTCGAGCTTCACATAGAGCAGGGACCGTACCTTGAGAGGCGGAACATTTCTGTCGGCATACCTACGGGCATTGTGGGCATAAGCCGTTATGCCGTGAGCCTGAATGGCGAGCCCAACCATGCGGGGACCACTCCCATGAAAGAGCGGAAGGATGCCATGAGGGAAGCTGCCGAACTCCT
>Ga0334884_1002973_pt1 | contig 20299 bp, 14 predicted proteins | sample GraSluR1_MG_7_FD_207215 | JGI IMG/M metagenome (GOLD analysis project Ga0334884, IMG submission 207215) | Sludge microbial communities from methane-producing bioreactor in Wageningen University, Netherlands - Granular Sludge_12_05 R1 | ecosystem: Engineered > Bioreactor > Anaerobic >...
ACGCCGCGCAAGGTCAGCGCCAGGTCTGTCAGCTCATGGTAATGCGTTGCGAAAAGCGTTTTCGCCCGCACACGCGGGTTGTTGTGCAGATACTCCGCCACCGCCCACGCGATGCTGATTCCGTCGAACGTGCTGGTGCCGCGCCCGATCTCGTCGAGTACAATCAGGCTTCGCGCAGTCGCGTTGTTCAAAATGTTAGCCGTTTCCTGCATCTCCACCATGAACGTGCTGCGGCCCCGCGCCAGATCGTCGCTCGCGCCGACCCGCGTGAACACCCGGTCCACCAGGGAGATCTCCGCCTCCCCCGCAGGCACAAAAGAGCCCATCTGCGCCATGACAACGATCAGCGCGACCTGCCGGATATAGGTGGACTTGCCCGCCATGTTCGGACCGGTAATGATCGCCAGTTGATTCTCCTCGCCATCCAGCAGCGTATCGTTCGGCACAAAGCGCTCGGCGTCTGGCATCTGTTCAACCACCGGGTGCCGTCCATCGCGAATAAAAAGGCGTGTCCCTTCCGTCATTTTCGGACGGGCATATCCCATCGAAAGCGCGCGCTCGGCCAGGGCCGCGAGCACATCCAATTGCGCGGACGCGTCCGCTGTCCGCTGGATCGCTACCGTCTCCTTCACTGCTTCTTCGCGCACCTGCGTGAACAGCTCGTACTCGAGCTGCAGCGACCGCTCCTGCGCGCCGAGTATCCGGTTTTCATACTCCTTCAGTTCGGGCGTGATAAACCGCTCCGCGTTCACCAGCGTCTGTTTGCGCACGTAGTCGGCAGGCACCTGGTCGAGGTTGCTTTTCGTGACCTCGATGTAATAGCCGAATACTTTGTTGTGGCGGATCTTCAACGACTTGATTCCCGTTCGGTCCTGCTCGCGGGTCTGCAGCTCGGCCAGCCACTGACGCCCCTCGGTGGCTGCGGCGCGCAATTGATCAAGCTCCTCGTGATACCCTTTGCGAATCAGCCCGCCATCCTTCACCGATATCGGCGGCTCTTCCGCAATCGCGCGGTCAATCAACTCCACCAGTTGCGGCATCGGCGCAAGCCGCTCCCGCAAATCTGCAAGCAGCCCCGCCCCGTCGCCCACCACCGTCTGCCGCACATCCGGCAATGCGGCCAGCGATGCGCCAAGCGCCCGTAAATCGCGGGCATTTCCGCTTCCGGCGCCCAGCCGCGCGATCAGCCGTTCCAGGTCTTTTACCCGCAACAGCTCGTTACGCACATCCGTCAGCATCGCCCGGTTCCGGGTGAACGCCTCCAAGGCATCGTGACGCCGTCCGATTTCTGAAAGGTCCGTCAGCGGCCGCAAAAGCCAATCGCGCAGCAGGCGGGCGCCCATCGCGGTTCGCGTGGAATCAAGCACCTTCAGCAGGGTCGCATTCACACCCGGCCGACCGGGACCGCGCACGGCCGCGAGATCGAGATTCGAAATCGTTGCTTCGTCCAGCATCATATAATCGGACGGGTTCCGCACCTGCAGGCTGCGCACGTGCCCCACCTGCCGCCGCAGATCCTGCTTCACGTAATGCAGCACGGCGCCGGCCGCGCCGATGCCCGCCTTCAGCCCGTCACACCCGAAACCGGAAAGGGAATGCACGCCGAAGTGGCGCGTGAGAAAATCGTGCGCGGCGTCATATTCAAACGTCCAATCCTCGTGTGAACTCAGCAACGTTCCACCCGATGCCCGGAGCAGCGCGGCAAATTCCGGTGCGTCGCGCCGCTCTTCCGGGACCACGCATTCCGCCGGAGCGCAACGAAGGAGATTGTCCTGCAACGCCGACAGGTCGTCGCTCTCTTCCACGTGAAAAGCGCCGGTGGAAAGATCGAGCAGCGCGAGCCCGAACCGGCCCTCCGCGTCGCACAGGCCGGCCAGGTAGTTGTGGCGGTTCGACTCGAGCACATTTTCCTCGAGGACCGTGCCGGGGGTAACCACGCGCGTGATCTCGCGCCGCACAATGCCTTTTGCCTGTGAAGGGTCCTCGACCTGGTCGCAAATCGCCACCTTGCGTCCAGCGCGAATCATCTTGGCGAGATAGGAGTCGGCGGCGTGATACGGCACCCCGCACATTGGAATGCCCTGGCGCTTGGTCAGCGCGATGTCGAGAATCTGCGACGCCTCTTTCGCGTCGTCGAAAAACATCTCGTAGAAATCACCGAGCCGGAAAAAAAGGATCGTATCGGGATCCACTTCGCCCCGGATACGCCGGTACTGCCCCATCATTGGTGTTGTCTGGTCGGACATGTTTCGGCCCATTGTCACGAATCACGCACTACGACCGAAGCATCATAGGGGATTCCACGAGGAGATGCGACGAATTTGCGCTTTCCGGGAAACAGGCCGGGCAACGAACGGATGCGGTTCAGTTTTTCTCGTCCTCGAAGCCTTCCGCGTCTTCGTCTTCCTCGACTTCTTCGAAATCGTCCTTATCCAGAACCTTGTCCAGATCGCTGACGTCATCGAAATCGGGGCCGGTCTCCTCCTCTTCCTCGTCGTCCTCTTCCTGGTCCGCGCAATCCGGACAAACTGCCGACTTCGGAAAACAGGCGCGGCAGAATTCGGAGCCGCACATGGAGCATTCTCTCATGTAATCGTCCCCGTGCATGGGACATCCCTGCCCCAGCGCATAAAACCCGGTTTCATCATTCACGGCCATGTCCCACTCCCTGTCCTCTTTCGACCGCGGAACCCGATCCCCGCGTCTCACTTCCTACATATACACCGAATATGCGACACGATAAGGGGGAGTCAAAAAAAATTTGTACCCATGTACAAAATCGTGGGCTCAGGCGTTTAAACCGGGCTAATCCTCGCCCAGCTCAACGTTCCAATAGGCCAGGTCGAGGAAGTGCCGCCAACTGTGATCCGCTGTTTTGACAAACTGGATTTCGACAAACGGCCGCCAGCGCGGCTTCTTCGGCTTGCGCACCAGGTGCATGCGGGCCTGCTCAGGTGTACGGCTGCCTTTCCGCCGGTTGCAGTCCACGCAACTGCACACCACGTTCGTCCAGTTCGTCAATCCCCCCTGCTGCCGCGGCACCACGTGATCTATGTTCATATCCTTCCGGTCGAACTTTTTGCCGCAATACTGGCAGGTATTGCGATCGCGTTCGAAAATATTCTGCCGCGTGAACTTCACTTCCTTGTTCGGCAGGCGATCGAAGAACAGCAACAATATGATCCGCGGGACACGGATGCGAATGGATATGGTACGGATGAGCTCCTCGCCCTCGTAACTGCTTGAGAAATCGCACCACTCGCCGAAAGAAAATGTGTTGAAGCCACCGGCCGTTTCGCACACCACCTGCGCGTGCCCCGTGAAAAGCAGGGCAAGAGCGCGCTCAGTCGAACAGACATTGATCGCCTGCCACAACCGGTTCAACACCAACACGGGCCTCTGTGCAATCCCTTCCGCCATGTGCCGCTCCGCCGTGCAACACGGATCAACCGTGAAGATGCCGCGGAAAATAGCACAAAGTCTTCATGAAGGGCAAGCCGGCAGGAGAAGGGCGGAAGATTGGAGTGATGGAGTGTTGGAGTACTGGGGTGATGGAAGAGAGGAACCCCCATATTCCGGCACTCCACCACTCCATTCCTCCAGCATCCCTCTCTTCTTTATGATTGAAGTAACCCTCTGGCGCGGGTATCAGAGTTTCTGTTCCCATGAAATCCGCGTTTCTCGATAAGTTGATAGAAAGACTGGACCGGCTGGACCCCGGCAGCCTGCAGTCTCAATTCCTGCGCCTTGCACAGGAAAAAGGCTTTTTGGAAACCGTCTTTCATGCCGTGCGCGAAGGGATTATTGTCGTGAACGACAAGGGGCGTATTACGTTCGCCAACACCGCCGCCCAGAAAATCCTCGGTTTCACCCTCGAGGCGGCCGCGGGACAACCGGTCGGACGCTATCTTCGTGACGTCGAATGGGATCGCGTGCTGGAACTCGATGAGCGCGAATGGTCGCGACTGGTCACGCGCGAGATCGAAGTCACCTATCCCGAACATCGCTTCCTTGATTTTTATGTCGTACCCCTGCCCGGCAAGGCATCGCGCCCGGAGGGGGCCGTGATTATTCTCAGGGACATCACACGCGATCGCGAGCAGGAAGCCAAAACGATCGAATCCGAACGCCTGAACGCCCTGACGCTCCTCGCCGCCGGCGTGGCGCACGAAATCGGGAATCCGCTGAATTCGTTGAATATCCACCTGCAACTGATCGAGCGCGAATTGGGCGAGCTGCCCCGCGAAAAAGAGGAAAGCCTGCGCGAGCTGCTGGATGTTTCACGACGCGAGGTGGCGCGATTGGACCAGATCATCAGCCAGTTTCTCCGCGCGATACGGCCTTCGCTGCCGACCTTCGAGAAGGCGTCGGTGACCGCCCTGCTCAAGGAAACGCTCGACTTCCTCCAGCACGAGATCCGTGATCGGGACGTGCTGGTGGAGGTGACCGAGCCGGAAGAAAAGGATTCCATTCTCCTGGATCCGAACCAGATCAAGCAGGTGTTTTTCAACATCATCCGTAACGCGATCCAGGCCATGCCGGACGGCGGCCTGCTGAAAATCGGCGTCGCCGCCACGGATCGCTATATTGCCGTCTCGTTCCGCGACACAGGCCCCGGTATCGCGCCGGAGGAACTGGGCCGCATTTTCGAACCCTATCACAGCAGCAAATCCGAGGGATCGGGCCTCGGCCTGATGATCGTGCAGCGCATCATCCGCGACCACGGCGGCCAGATCGAAGTACACAGTGAGCCCCGGAAAGGTACTACGTTCACCATTTTTCTGCCGCGCGAGGAACAGCGCATGCGCCTGCTCAAGGCGCACAAAACCAAGGCCACATCGGCGGGAGTGAAAGAATGACCTCTCCGCATAAACCGATCATCCTGATCGTGGACGACGAAAAGAACACCCGTGAAGGCCTCGCCCGGGCCCTTCGCCGCAATTACAATGTATTGCTGGCGGAAAACGGGGCGCGCGCGCTCCAGTTGCTCCAGGAAAATTCCGTGGATATCATGTTGAGCGACGTGCGCATGCCCGGCATGGACGGACTTGCGCTGATGCAGCGCGCGCTCGCCCGAACGCCGCAGCCGGTCTGCATTCTTCTCACGGCTTACGGAAGCGTGGAAACCGCCGTGGAGGCAATGAAACGCGGCGCCTATGATTTTCTGACCAAGCCCGTGCATCTCGACCGGCTGGACATCCTCGTGCGACGAGCGCTGCGCGAACGCGAGGTGGAGTCGGAAAACAGGCGGCTGCACGAGCAACTGGATGCCAAGTTCGGACTCGATCAGATCATAGGCCAATCCGCCGCGATGCAGGAGGTGTTCGACACCATCCGGCAGGTGGCCCCCACGCGCGCGACGGTCCTTGTGCAGGGTGAAAGCGGGACAGGCAAGGAACTCGTCGCGCAGGCGATTCACAGGCTCAGCCCGCGCGCGCGGGCGCCGTTTATTCCGGTTCACTGTGCGGCGCTTTCGCACAACCTCCTCGAAAGCGAATTGTTCGGCCACGAAAAAGGGTCTTTCACGGGCGCGACGGAGCGTCGGCCCGGCCGTTTCGAGCTGGCAGACGGCGGCACGCTGTTTCTCGACGAGGTGGGGGAAATTGATCCTTCCGTGCAGGTCAAAATCCTCCGCGTTCTGGAGGAGCAGGTGTTCGAGCGGGTCGGCGGCCAGGATTCGCTTCACGTGGATGTCCGCCTCGTCGCGGCCACCAATCGCGATTTGAAGCAGATGGTGGATGAAGGCCGCTTCCGCGAAGACCTTTTCTATCGCCTCTATGTCGTCGTCATCCACCTGCCGCCCTTGCGCGAGCGCGTTTCGGATATTCCCTTGCTGACACAACACTTCATCCGGTCTCTCTCAGACCAGAACAACAAGGTCGTGGAAGGAATCACGCCGGAAGCAATGGACGTGTTGACGGCATATCCATGGCCGGGGAACGTCCGCGAATTGCGCAACGCGCTGGAGCGCATGGTGGTGTTGTCCCGCGGCGGCAAACTGGCTGTGCGCGACATACCCGCAGGCATTCGCGACCACACGCCGCGCCGGGGCGGAATCGCAATCGGCGCAAATGATATGTCCCTCGATGAAGTTGAAAAGCAAATGATCGTCCGCGCACTTCGCGCCTGCAACGGCAACCGCACCAAGGCCGCCGGGCAACTCGGCATCAGCCGCCGCACGCTTCATCGCAAGCTGAATGAATACAAGCTTCGCGAAGAGGATGCTCCCGGCCCGGCAGCGTGATCCCGCATCCCGTATCCCGCTCCACGCGCCCCCCATCACAGCCCAAACATTCGCCATTGCCGAAAAGCACCTTGGACCGTAGAGTATGCTCAAGAGTTCAGCCGGAGATGGGAGAGAACATGGCCGCGAAGCCCTTTGAGTCCAAAATACAGAACCTGGTCTACAATGTGGACGTCGGCGTCGGGTTTCAAGTCATCAAGGGCGGTCTGTATATCCTCTTTGTCCTGATCGTCATGCTGCTGTACACCGCCGGGCAATTCCGCGGCCTGCGGGAAGCGGAAGCCATGGATTACGCGCAACTCGCCCGCAACCTGTCCCAGCGCCATCGGTTCGTTACGCAGTGCGTACGGCCTGCCAGCATGTGGTATCTCATCGAGAATTCGCCCCGCCACAACCCGATGATCAACGAGCACCCCGACATCCTTCACGCACCGTTGTGGCCCACCGTTCTTGCCTCCACGTTCAAGATTGCCCGCACCCCTTTCCCCACCACCGGCGCGCCCGGAGTTTATCCGCCGGAGCAGTGGGTGATCATTCCCTTGAGCCACCTTTTTACACTCCTTACCGGGCTCCTGGTTCTCCTGCTCGGCCGCCGATTGTTCGATCCCCGCGTCGGGTTGCTCGGCATAACCGTTTTTTTCCTGAGCAATACCGTCTGGAAGGAGAGCATCTCCGGCCTCGCCACGCCTTTGCTGACTTTCCTGACGACCCTGACCTTCTACCTGGCGGTCGTCGCCGTAACCAACCGCGAAGAAGGGAAGAATAAGCGCTCGTGGCTCACCCCGCTCATCGGAGTGGCCGTGCTGTGCGTCCTCGCTTTCCTCACCCGTTACGCAGCCATCGTCCTCACACCCGCGATGGCTCTTTATATAGGTATATCGTTCCGCAAAAACCGCGGTTGGGCTTGGGCGCTTGCGCTGATCATCGTCGTGTTGCTCGGCATTTCCCCGTGGCTCGCGCGTAATGTAAAAGTCAGCGGCGGACTGCTCGGGCTCGCGCCCTACACCGCGCTGAACGATTCGCGCAGCTTCGCAGACAACGATTTCGAGCGCTCACTCGCGCCCTCGGTGAACTTCGGACGCATCATGCCGGATATGCAAGCCAAGCTGGTCAAGAATTTCGGCAAATACTACGACAGTAACCTGCGCATCATCGGCGACGGCCTCTTCATCTGCCTGTTTCTGACCGCCTTTTTCTATCGTTTCGTCCGCGATCCGGTCCACGTGCTGCGATGGGCCGCCGCGCTCGGGATCGTGCTGCTGATGATCATTGCGACTCTTTACGGCGACAGCACGGCTCGCCTGTTGTTGATGTTCTGGCCCCTCATTCTCGTTTACGGAATGGCCTTCTTCTTCATTCTGCTCGAGCGGCTTCAACTCCGCATCCGGTTGTACAACCTCGCCGTTACGACGCTCTTTGTCGTGCTCGGCGCTCTTCCTCTCATCCTGACCCTGCTTCCGCCACGGACCGGCGTGCCGTATCCGCCCTATTACCCGCCATTCGTGCAGCACGTTTCGGGCATGCTCGCCCCCGAGGAAATGATGTGCTCGGACATGCCCTGGGCCACCGCGTGGTATGGCAGCCGCAATTCCCTGCTCGTGCCTGCGACGCTCGACGAATTTTACGAAATCAACGACTACTACAAGCGCATCAGCGGCCTTTATTTCACCACCATCACGCGCGACAAACCGTATGCGCGGGGCCTGCTGACCGGACCGGACCGCACGTGGTTCCCCGTACTCGAAGGCCGCATCCCCATGGACTTCCCGCTTACGCAGGGCTTCCCGATGAATAATATGGATCAGCTTTTCCTGACGGATCGCATTCGCTGGGGAGCGCGCTGAATGGAAGAGCGTCCCGCATCCCGCAAAAATGTCCGGGCTGAACTGGCAAGCCTGATCGAAGACGTCGCGGCCTACGCACGGCATAGCCGCGAAGAAGGAATCGTTTCCGTTGAGGCCACCGCTTCGCCCGGAAAGCCTTCGGCAAATGTATCCGTCGAACTGAAGAATATCGCCGATCGCGTGGCCGCCTGTACGCGTTGCGAACTGCATCGCAAACGCACAAAAACGGTGCCGGGCCAGGGGGCGAACAACCCAGACATCATGTTCATTGGCGAGGGACCCGGAGCCGACGAAGACCGGCAGGGCCTCGCTTTCGTCGGGCGCGCCGGACAATTGCTCACGAAGATCATCGAAGCCATGGGCTATACGCGCGATCAGGTTTTCATCGGCAACATCGTCAAATGCCGCCCGCCCGACAATCGCGTGCCCATGCCCGACGAAATGAAGGCATGCATCCCGTATCTTGAAGAGCAGATCGCCCTGCTGAAACCCAAGGTGATTGTTGCACTCGGCGCCACCGCGATTCGCGGCCTGCTCGACGTCGAAACCGGCATCACGAAGCTGCGCGGGAAATGGCTCGAATATTGCGGCATACCGCTCATGCCCACGTATCACCCCGCCTACCTCCTCCGGAACCCCGCGGGCAAACGGGATGTCTGGGAAGACATGAAAGCCGTTCTCGCCCGTCTCGGCCGCACGCCACCCCCGCGGTAAGAGTTGGTTCTCTAATTTCGATAAACTGCATCTCCCCTGGGAGAGGGCCTGGGTGAGGGTGAATCTTGAACTCGTCCTTCCGTTCTGTTTAACTGCCCGAAGAAAATGAAATCGCCTTTACATCGCCTTTTGATTGCCGGCCTGCTGGCGGTATTTTCCGGCTTGTTCCGGCCCGGTCCGGCTTACGCCCGCATTACACCCGATGCCGAACATACGATCTGGATACAGATTGATTCCATCCCCAGCGGCGCCGCGCTCCATGCTCCCGCAACGGAGGAAGGCTCTCGCGGCCCTCTTATCGGAACCACGCCCTGCGTCATCGCCGTGGACCTGAAATGGGGCCGGCGCTGGTTTGTTAAAAAATGGGATAATCTCTGGCTATGGTCGCCCGGAGATATCTGCTACGCCACGCTGCAACCCGATTCCAGCTACGACCTGTTCCTAGACCTCACGCTGGTGAAAGATGGATTCCGCGAACAGGTTGTGGATGCGCGTATTTTGACGCTGAAGCATCCCGGCAAGGATTGGGTTGGACGTGTCGCGTGGCCGACACAGGCGCGATTCATCACCGAACTCATTCCGCTCACTGCACAACCGGACCCCGCCGCGAAACCTGCTCGTGAACCTGCGCGGCGCGTGATCATGGCCGACAGCCAGGACGACGGCGCAATCGGTGCAGCCGGCACACTGACCGTGCATGCGAACGTGGACTCAGCCCAGGTATTGCTGAACGGCAGAACGGTCGGCGCCACACCGCTTCAGGTCGTGCTCAAAGAAGGCGTCCATGTCCTGGAAGTCCGGAAACCCGGCTATCATTCCCTGCGACGCGAGATTGTCATCAACGACGATGCCGAGGTCGCCTATCGCGCCGTGCTTCAACCCGTTGCCCCATGACCGCCATGCCTTTCTTCGGTGTCAGCCCTGAAAAAGAAAGCCAGCTTGGGAAGCGCATGGCTTCTCTCGGCATTCATGATGGGGACCTGGTCGAAAAATTCGTCAAGGGCTCCGGCAGCGGCGGGCAGAAAATCAACAAGACCTCTTCCTGCGTTTACCTCCTGCACAAGCCGAGCGGCATCGAGATCAAATGCCAGCGCGAGCGTTCGCAGGCGATGAATCGCTTCTTTGCCCGGCGCGAATTATGCGACCGGATGGAAGAGAAGATTCGGGGCGCGAAGACCGCCCGACAACAGGAAGCAGAACGCATCCGCCGCCAGAAACGCCGTCGCTCGCGACGGCAAAAAGCCCGCATGCTCGAAGACAAGCGACACCAGGGCCAAAAGAAAGCCAACCGCCGATGGCGCGGGGATGGGGAGTGAGGATTGGGGGATTGGTTGATTGGAGATTGGGGATTGGGGATTGGGGCCCCCACACATCACATCCTCCTCACGCTTAGTCGTTACACTTATTACGCCGGCCACTTAATAGTAGCTGGCCGAAGGGAGGGATGGAGTACTGGAGTATGGGAGTACTGCAGGACAAGAAGTGACAGGTTGTTCGAGTATTCCTCCATTACTCCAACACTCCTCCACTCCAATTCTCATTGAGCTTTTTTGCGGCTTCCCCCAATCCCCATTTTCCCAATCGCCAATTCACCCGTTTCAAACACCATTTTCACGGGATTTTTACCAAAAAAAGCCTTTACACCCCCCTCCCCTCCACCTATTCTTATACGAGTAAACTGCGGAATCGCTCTATAGTGGAGTCTTAACCCAAGAGGGAGGTTCGGATGAAGAAGCTGTTGGTTGCATTGATGGTTCTCGGTCTGGCTGCGACTGCAGGTGCGGATTTGCTCTTAGAGTGGGATTTTGTAAATAGCTTAATTGTGTCTCAAGTCGCTGACACAATTATCCCCAATCTGGACACCGGGGGGGCTTACAACGATCTGACGCGCGGTGCGGGCGCGGGAACCAGTGCGGGCGCGAGTTCGTTCCGCACAACTGGATTCCAGAACAACGGCATTGATACCGCCAATACGGACTACTTTCAAGTCTTCCTGTCTGCGGCGAATGGTTACGGCCTGTCGCTATCCAGCATTACAGCCGTGTTTGCCGGAACTACATCGTTTTCCGCCAACCACGGGGTTGAGATGCAGTGGGCATATAGTTTTGACGGAGGCGTCAATTTAACGCTGATCGGCAGTTCTCAATTCCGGATCGGCAATGGATCTGTAACGTGGGACCTCTCTGGCACTCCCGCGCTTCAGGGCATCGCGGCCGGCACGGATGTAACACTCAGAATGTATGCAAGCGGCCAGACCACGACAGGCGGCTGGGGATATATCGGCGATTCCGGCCTGCAAGTATATGGCACCGTGATACCGGAACCGAGCGTACTCGGCCTTATGCTTCTCGGTGGGCTGGGTGTTATGCGCTTTGCGCGACGGCGACATGCTTGATTAAAAGCCTGTGTTTAAAAAAAAGGAGCGCCCTAAGGCGCTCCTTTTTTATTAAGGGGGTTTTCTTGCCGTGAATAAACACCGCCTGATCTTTGCCTTGGTGTTGGCAGCGATTACGGCTTATTTGGCTTTCAGCGCGCACAGATGGGGAACGGCGATTCGGCATTATGAATCGCAGTTTGTTTCTCTCTGCGCGACTCCTCCGTCCACATCAAGCATCTTTTTGGACAATGATGCCTACTACTGGATCGGCTATGCACGCGAAATGGCGGAAACAAGAAAATGGCGCATCCGGCACACCTGTTTTGACAATCCGCCGAGTGGACGTTCCGTTCACTGGAGCCAATCGGTCTCCTGGCTGCTGCTATTGACAGGATGGGTTCACCACCTTGGTTCGAGCGAGAGTCTGTCTTTATCTATCGAAAGCGCCGCCGTTTGGATCGGCCCGTTGCAATATTTCTTTCTGATTCTGGGCACAGGCATCTTGCTGTTCAAGCGGATGGGCCTTGTCCCCTCCCTGACTTGGATGCTCAACCTGACAACACTTCTGTCTATAGGCTGGTCTTTTCACCCTATGCGCCCCGACCACCATGGCCTGCACATTGCTTTCGTGGTTTCCAGCTTGCTCTGCCTGATTCTCGGGGGTATGGGATGGGTACGCTCCCCGGATAAAACCACGGCAACCGCACACGCTTGGTTCCGAAGTTTCGAGTTACCCAACGCAAAAGATGCGCGGCATTTCTTTATCGCTTCCGGGATTTTGGGCGGACTTGGCGTCTGGACAGGCGCAACCGTTCAACTTTTCGGAATAGGCCTGTTCGCGGCAGGCGCCGTTCTTTTGATGTTTTTCATGCCCTCCCGGCTTTCCGCGGAGCAAGGCGGCAAAACAACCTATGCTCCTTATCTGTGGCGTTCCTGGGCAGTGGCCGGATCTCTCACTTCGATTTTTTTCTATTTCATCGAGTATGCGCCTTCATTCCCCGGAATGAGATTGGAAGTGAACAACCCACTTTATGCTGTTTCCTGGTTTTGTTTCGGCGAAGCGTTGGTTCGGTTGTCTGCAAGCAAGACCCAAGGGAAGCTGCCGAACCGCTGGTTGCTTTGCTTGTTCAGCGTGGGAGCTGTATTGCTTCCCCTTCTGCTACTCTTCGGTCCCTCCCACTGGCACGCCATGCGCGATCCACTGATGCAGCGTCTTCATGAATACATTGATGAATTTCGTCCCTATCGGACAGCCTATCTGGGTGCCTTTTGGATAAATGCATTCAAAGACTTCGGCGTGCTGCCTTTTTTTGTTGTGCTCGCTCCTTTTCTAGTGAGCGAGAAGAAGACAACGCTGCAGGAATGGGCGGCTCTCTGGATGACGTTTTTACCGGCGCTGGCCTATGCATTACTAACCTTGTGGCAGATTCGTTGGATGAATTTCTTTGCGGTTTCCAGTCTTTTACTTGCCGTGTTTATGCTGGTTATCTTCTGGCGGCATCAGAAGCAAGATGGCCGTGTGGCTTTTTGGTTCTATCCACTTGTCCTCGTAATTGCCGGGCAGTCGGTTTATTTCCTCAACCTGCATCTAAAAGATATTGTTTTTCGTGACATTTCCCGGGAGCCAATGGGTGAATTGATTGCTCCCATCCTCCAGCGCCAGTTCGCGGAGAAGCTCGGGGCTATGGACACCAATCACACCATTCGCGTTATGGCCGGTCCACACTTGGCGGCTCGTTTGCACTACTACGGAGGAATACCGTGTGTCGCGTCGTACTACTGGGAAAACTTGGATGGATTGCGCGACACCGTGGACTTTTTTGCGACGGATGACGACCAGAAAGCATTGCGAATTGCGCAGGATCGGGAAATTACACACGTTGTCCTGCCGCCATCGCCCAGCCTAGTCGGGATGTTCTATTATGTAAAACACGGAGCACGTAGCGAGAGCGGCGCACAAGCTTCATTGGCGGGACGAATGCTGATCCGCCCGGATTCACTGCCGCCGTGGATCAAGCGGGACACCAAGCTGGAACGGGCGCTTCAGCCGGGCTTTCTTTTTGCCGGCCAGCCGATTGCCGGTACACTTCAAGTGTTTACCATTCGGAATGGAGAGTTGGAGTAGCGGTCAGCGATTCCGCCCTCGCACCCTCCGCTCCACGGGGCCTGATCTACCCCACGCCTTGCCCCCCCTGTAAGCGCGAATGCGTACCCCTATTTCTTCGGCTTTCTTCTCATCTCCGCTTAAAAAGGCTAGTGATCGAGCTTCCTCCGCCGAAGCTACGGCTTCATCAAAACGGCCTTCGGCTGCATAGGCTGCCGCCATCGTATCAAGAATTCCCGGATGTCTTGCGGGCGCCAAACCCACCGCTTGTTGCGCCAGCCGCAAGGCTTCGCCTTCGGGCGCGGATACAGGCGGATCCGTGGCGAGGAACCATGCTATGTTGTTCAATACCAGCGCATTGTTTGTATAGTGATCCATTGCGCGCTCAAAGAAAGTCCATGCGCGTTTTCCGTGCCCTTGACTCCACAGACCAAGATAATAAACCGACATGCCTTGCAGGCTTCCGAGCGCAGGAGTAATTTCGCTTCCGATTCTCGCAAGTTCATTGGAGGCGGCTTCGGACTGGCCCGATTCCATGTAGGCGCGTATCAGTTCCATTCGCCATGTCGGAATGGCCTCCGGATGATTCAACGCTCTTTGGATGAAAGGAACCGCATTGGATGCGGTCCCGCTTTCAATCAATGTCAGCCCCATTACCAGGTTGAGAAATGGACAATGCGGATCTTGTGTCCATAACGCACGCCCTACCCTGCCCAGCGCTTCGTCTGTTCGATCCAGCAGCATCAACGCCATTCCGGAATTGGCCATAAACGTCGTGGCGTCGGGGAGAATCTCTGTGGCCCGCTCAAAGTGGTACAATGCTTTTTCCGTCTGCCCATCCCGGAGCAGGGCTTCCCCGTAATTATTGTTTATCAAAAAATGATCCGGCGCATACTTCACCGCTCGCTCGAACACAGAAACGGGATTTTTCCAGAACGGCAGGTTGATTCGCGTGAGCCAGACACAAACGGCAAGCACGGCCACCCCGACAATACACAGCATGATTTTTGCAAGGCGATTGCGGCGAAGAAGATCAACGACGCCCCACGTGATGGCCATGCCGAAACCGATCGAAGGCAGGTAAAGAAAGCGATTCGCATAATCCGCAAGGCCAAGGCGTACGCCCCGAATAACAGGGAAAAGAGTCAACAGGAACCATGCCCACCCGACCAGTACATACGGTGCAGCTTTTCGAAAACGCAACGCGAGCAGGGTCAGGAGGACCAATCCCGCCAGGGCCACAAGAGAAAGCGGCCAATGCACGACATTGCTTTCGGGGTACAGGATGGTTAATCGGGCGGGCCAGAAGAATTTCGAAAGATAGGCCCAGTAATTTGGGAAGATCAATCCGATGCGCGTCAGAAGTGAAACGCTCACATCACGTCCGGTTCCGGCCACGTGGGTATACAAATTGATTACGGCAAAAATGACGGCCAGATAAACGAGAAAAAGTTTTTCTTCAAACAACGGTCGCCATTTACTCCATGCTCCCTTGACCCACGGATCCCCTGCTTCACGCATCGGCCAGTAATCGAGCAGCAGCAGAACAAACGGAAAAACCAGCATGATAGCCTTGGAAAGCAACCCAAACAGCAACAGGCCGCTCAAAAGATAGAGGCCTCCACTTGATGGTTTTCTGCTGTACCGAACATAAGCCAGCAGGCCGAGCATGAAGAACAATCCGCTCAACACATCTTTGCGTGAAGCTATCCACGCAACGGATTCGACGCGGAGCGGATGGAAAGCGAATAAAGCTGCTACAAACGCGCTTCGCCAACATGAACCGGTCAGAAGATGAAGCGCCCAAAACAACAAGACGGCATTGATTGCATGCAATAGGACGTTCGTTAAATGAAACCCATAAGGGCCCGGACCAAACAGTTCCGCATCTGCCATGAATGACAGCCATAAAAACGGAAGCCAGTAATCTTCGTAGACCGTTGTAACAGCCCATTGAACGCCCTGAGCGGTCAATCCGTTCAACACCATCGCGTTGCCAGACACATACCGATCATCGTCAAAGTTCAGGAATCCATAACCGGTCGCCGGCCAGAACAACCAGAGCGTGACAATAAACAGAACGATCGAAACAGCCCATATCTTCCAATTATTCATGGCATAATTCTCCACGGCTGATTCTGACGATATGAATTCAATCGTTTTTCTATCTCCACACATCTGCTGACTTCACCCTCCTCACGCGCGATCACAATGGCCTGCTGCGCGATCTTCTGAGCTTCCTCAAACTCACCGTCCGCGGCAAGAGCGGCCGCCAGCGTGTCCAAGACAGCCGCGCGCGGGGTCGAAAGCAGTTCCGCTGCGCGGCGGGCAAGCCGCACAGCCTCTTGCGGGCCCGCAGGCGGAGCGGAATCTGTGGCGAGAAGCCACGCCGCGGTATTCAGAAGAATAATATGGTCGGGATGATTCCTGATCGCGCTTCGAAAGAAGTTCCATGCATGCCCCTTCTCTCCTCCTTGCCACGCATTGGCATAGAACGGAATCAAATCGTCGAAGCCCCTGATCGCGGGATAGCCTTCCGCCTGGAGGCGACGGATCTCCTCATGCGCAGCGGCGTTTTGTCCGGCTTCAAACAATGATCGGATCAATTCGATGCGCCAGCCGATTCTTCGAGGAAGCGCTTCCGAAGCCTTGCGCAATGGCGTGATGGCCAGATCCGGCCGATCCACATCGAGATAGGCAAACCCGAGCAGGTTGTTCAACGCGGGACAATCTGGATCCCGCGCGGTTAGGGATTCCTGCAGCCAGACAATTGCCTCGTCGGTTCGTCCGAGTCGGAGCAAGGCGTCGGCGTAATTGAAGGGCGCCTGGGAATCCTTCGGTTTGATTTCCGCGGCACGCGCAAAATAAGCGAGGGATTCCTCCACCCTGCCGCTTTCCAGCAAGGCAAAGCCATAAGCGTTGTTTGCGACAAAATGATCCGGCGCAAACTCAATCAGCTCGGAAAACATGGTCATCGAATTTTTCCATGCCGGAAGTCGCACGGAACTGCGGACCATACACGCACAGAGCAGAACAATCCCTATCGAAACGGCGGGGATTCGCAAACGGGAACGCCTCTCAACCAAGGCGGCAACACTCCAGACACTCGCAATCCCCAAGCCGATCGAGGGAAGATAGGTGAATCGGTCCGCATAGGCCGCAAAGCCGAGGCGCAGGCCCCGAATGACCGGAAACAGGGCGATCAGAAACCAAAGCCAACCAACAATGCCGTAGGGAGCCTTTCGACGAAACCATATCAATCCGGTACTCAGCCCCAGAAGCCCTGCCGCAGCGATAATTGAAAGCAGCCAGTTCGCTACGTCGTTTTCGGGGTAGATAACGGACAACCGACCGGGCCAGAATGTCTTTCCAAGATAAGCCCAATAATTGGGGAAGACGAGGCCGACACGTGTGATCGAAGGCAACGCGTTTTCGCCGGTCAGATTCGGTCGGTGCGTATAAAGATTGATACCGATGAAAATCACCGCGAGACCGAACAATCCTGCTTTTTCGATAAGCAAAGGCCGCCATCGGGTCCAAGCCCCCTTCTCCAATGGATCACCGGCACGCCCAAGGGGCCAGTAATCGAGGAGTAGCAGAATAAAAGGCAAAACGATAAGAATCGCTTTTGAAAGCAATCCCGCCAGCATGAGCAGGAACAGGACATCTCTTCTTCCCCGTGTGGGTTGTTCGACATAACGGATGTGGGCCAGTAACGAGAGCATGAAAAACAATCCGCTGAGCACATCCTTGCGCGCCGTAATCCACGCAACCGCCTCCACGCGCAGTGGATGAACAGTAAATAAAGCCGCGACAAAGAAGCTTCGCCATCGCGAACCGGTGAGTCGAAAGAGCACCCAGAAAAGCAAGGTGGTATTAGCGACGTGAAGCAATATGTTCGTCAGGTGATAGCCGAACGGCTCGGTACCGAAAAGCTCGGTGTCCACCATGTAGGAAATCCAAAGAAAGGGCCACCATGTAAGCTCATAAACCGTGGTAAAGGCCCAACGAATATTCTCAAAGCAAAGACCGGTCAGGACATGGGGGTTCAGGCAGATGTATTGATCGTCGTCCAGCTTCACGTATCCATATCCGAGTGTGGGCCAAAACAGTGACGCAGCCAGCCCGACAAGAATCAAGGCCACCAGCGCAGTTTTCCAATGATGGGAAAAAATATCCTGAATTTTTCCAGACATTGGAAAAATCGTATCCATTTTTTCCAATGATTGGAAGATTTAGCAGGGAACGCATACAACCATCTACGGCGTCCAAGGCCGGTTTCGCTTATAGAAGCGCTGGCGCTGTTCGATTTTCCGGGCAAGATTTTCGTTGCCTGCCAGACGTGCCTGTCGGATCGCATTCTCGGACACGCGGACCGCCTCTTCAAAATGACTGTTCGCAGCCAGGGCGACCGCAAGTGTATCAAGCGCTTCAACTGACGGAGGGAAGCTGATTCCAACCACCCTGCGCGCATAAGCCAGAGCTTCCTCAAGTTGTTCGGGCGTGGATCCGGAACCGGAGGCAAGCAGCCAGGCCAGATTATTCAAAGCTTTCGCGTGATTCGGTTCGATACTCAGGACAGCGCGGTAGTGGTACACAGCTTCTATCGGTCTCTGCTGCCGCACATGAATATTCGCGAGATTCATGTGCGCATCCATATACCCGGGGTCGGCCGCCAGGCACCGCTGCAGATGCTCCAACGCTTCTTCCAAACGTCCCTGCGAAGCGTAATAAGCCCCAAGATTGTTGTTAGCCAGCGTACTGTCCGGTGTGTATTTGAGTATATTGGAAAAAACCGTGACCGAATTTTCCCAGCGCTGCAGTACCGCGCGCGTTTGCCGTGCGGAAAGCACAAGGAGAACAAATCCAACCGAAACAAGCGGCACACGGATTTTTGGCCAACGCGATATCAAGCAGGCTGCCATCCACGTTATGCCAAAGATCAATCCGATCGAGGGAAGATAGCTGAAACGATCTGCACAGGCGGCAATACCCAGGCGGACGCCGCGAATAACAGGGAACAATCCCAACAGGAACCATAACCAGCCGACGATCAAATAAGGTTGGGTCCTGCGGAAGCGATATAACAGCGTGGTTACAATCGCCAAAGCCAGAAGCGCGGCAATTGAAAGCGGCCAGGAAACCACATCGTTCTCGGGGTACACCAGAGCCAAATCAACCGGCCATGCAATTAGACGAATGTACGCCCAGTAATTGGGGAACATCAACCCGATACGATCCAACATCGGGACGTCTATATTCAATCGCGCTCCACCATAATGGGTATGCAGATTGAGAAAGGTGAACACCAAGGCTAGACCGATTAGAAGCGCCTTTTCCCTGATCAGGCTTACCCAACATTGAAGAGTCGATTCATCCCGAGATTCAAAGGCCCGCCGGAGCGGCCAGTAGTCCAGCAGCAAGAACGTAAAAGGCAGAATGATGACAATGGGCTTGGACATCAACCCCATCAGCATGAAGATGGGCAGTACCCAGAAGCGGAGGCGTGTCGGCATCTCGATATATCGGATATATGCCAGCAAACTGAGCATGAAGAAAAATCCGCTCAGCACGTCCTTGCGAGCGGAAACCCACGCAACGGATTCCACGCGAAGCGGATGAACGGCAAAAAGCAACGCAACAAAAACGCTACACAGAACGGATTTCGTCATTCGATACAAAGCCCAAAACAGCAACCCGGCGTTGAAAGCGTGCAGGATTACGTTTGTCAGATGATATATAAAGGGCTTCAGACCACCGATCGCCGTGTCCACCATGAACGATATCCAAAGCAGCGGAAGCCACCAGTTCAGGTGCACCGTTGTGAAAGCCCACCGCACACCATCGGCAGTAAGACCTTGCTGGACAATGGAATTGCTGGATACATATTGATCATCGTCATAGTTGATAAAGTCATATCCTGTAGCCGGCCAGAACAGCAAAACGGTAAGAGCGAACAGCGCCAACGCTATAAGCACAATTTTCCAATCATTGGAAAATATTTTCTGAAATTTTCCAGACATTGGAAAATCACCGCCAGTGATATAACTCGCGCCAGACTTGCGTCATGTAGGCCGCGCCCCATCGTATGATCTGAAGCTTGCGTTTACCTCCAATGCGGGGCGGCTCATCGGCCGCAATTTCGCCAATCTTCAGCTTGCGCTTAGCGGCGCGCACGGACAACAGAGGCTCTATGCCGAGTATGGTGTGGAACCATTTTTCCGGACGATGGCTGTCGTCTTTCTCCAATTCCAAATCATAAAACAGTTTTGTTTTGTACGCGCGGAACATCACCATGGCGTCTGTGTACGGGCGGCTCCACGAGCGGCCATGCAGCAAATTGATCATGTGGGTGAACAGCCAATTGCCGAATCCTGTGATCCAATCGTCATCGTCGCTTGTTGCGTTATCCAGGTAACGCGAGGCAATGACCATATCGTAGCCTTCCTTCATCTTCTCGATCAGATCAGGAATGACCTCGGGGATGGAATTTCCGTCCGGACTGAATGTGATAACGACATCACCGCGCACATGAGGAAAGCCTTCATTGAAAGCATGCCGGAGGCCCTTGCCCTTCTGCTCGACCACTTCGTAGCCCTGCGAGCGGGCAAAGTCGGCGGTGCCGTCCGTGGAATAATCCACCACGAGAATCTGGTCGCACCATTCCTTCTTCACGCGCGGCATGATCACCCGCATGGCCTCAATTTCGTTGCGCGTGGGTATGAAAAGTGTTGTTTTCATCCGAATTTTCAACCGTATCGGGTTTCTCCGGTCATTGGAAGACTTTACCACTTTTGCTTTGATTTATGCCGCGGTCCGGGTACTTTACCCCCCGGCGGTGGATGTAGCTCAGTTTGGTCAGAGCGCCAGGTTGTGGCCCTGGATGTCGCGGGTTCAAATCCCGTCATCCACCCCAGTCTTCGTTCGGAGCGCAGCGTAGAACGAAGACTGCCGCGGCGTAGTTCCGAGGCGCTTCGCGCCCGGAACGAAGCCGGGCTGACCCTTCAGCGCTCCGA
>Ga0334884_1002982_pt1 | contig 20250 bp, 20 predicted proteins | sample GraSluR1_MG_7_FD_207215 | JGI IMG/M metagenome (GOLD analysis project Ga0334884, IMG submission 207215) | Sludge microbial communities from methane-producing bioreactor in Wageningen University, Netherlands - Granular Sludge_12_05 R1 | ecosystem: Engineered > Bioreactor > Anaerobic >...
ATTGTTAGCAACTGCCCATACATCAGTACCGTCTGACATGTCATCTTCTATGTTACCGCCGATCCAGTAGGCTTCGCCTCCGGAGGGAGTCTTTATTGTCCTTATTTTGTCAACGTAGCGGCGTACTCCTTTCCTTGTAACAAGCACACCTTTTATCTCGGATGTCGGTATATTGGGCACGTTGACGTTGTAAAGAACACCATCAGGGATGGGAGAGTCCTTTGTCCAGTCGAGCAGTGCCATCAGGATCTCGGCGGCCGTTTCATTGTGGAGTTCCTTGTCCTTCGAACTCATGACAAGCGATACCGCTATCGAAGGGTACCCGAAGATCACGCCCTCCATTGCCGCGCAGACTGTTCCCGAATAGGTCAGGTCATCGCCAAGGTTCGGTCCCTGGTTTATCCCGGAAAGCACCATGTCAGGTTCAAATCCCATCGCGTCTATAGCCATTATGACGCAGTCTGTCGGAGTCCCGTCACAGGCCTTTGCCTCAAAGTCCGCAGAGAGAAAGAGCCTGTTAACGTTTCTTATGTGGACAGGCCTGTCCATTGTCATTGCGTGGCCACAGCCGCTTCTCTCCCTGTCCGGAGCAACAACGAGGATTTTGTGTCCCGCCTCTGTAAGTCTTTTTGCAAGCGTCTGTATTCCAATCGAGTAAACTCCGTCATCATTTGTCAGAAGTATATTCATATTTACCACCTAGAGTATTATACTCAGGATCAGGTTCATTATGGGGCTCATCAGCACAGGGATCACTCCCAGTATCATCAGCGCAACAATGACGAACATCCCGTATTTTTCCAGCGTGTAGTATACGTGAAGATATTTATAGGGAAGCATGACATAAAGGACGCGCGACCCGTCAAGAGGCGGTATCGGCAGGAGATTGAATGCAGCAAGCCCCACGTTCATGTAGATCATTATCAGTATGAACTGCTGCGCCGCATATGTCTGGAAGAGAGCGGGAAAGATCTTCACCAGCTGTGCGCAGACAAAGGCAGTAAGTATGTTTCCGGCGGCCCCGGCCAGACTGACTAACGCCATGTCCCTTCTTGGATTTTTAAAATATCCCGGGTTGATAGGAACAGGCTTAGCCCATCCAAACCTGAAGAGAAGAAGGCAGAGCGCTCCTATAGGGTCCAGGTGGTGCAGAGGATTCAGGCTGAGCCTTCCATCCATCTTCGCAGTGGGGTCCCCAAGTTTCATAGCAGCATAGCCGTGACAAAATTCATGAAAAGTTATAGCCCAAAGCACCGCAGGCAGGCTGAGAAGAATTTCAGCCAGACGCGCTGTAATATTACCGCCTCCAAAAAACACTGCCGATCACATCCCTATCGATCCAAAATCTAACAGAAAGTATTTTATCATGACTGACAAATAGCACTGTCTCATAAATTACGCATATCTTTATATCTCCCAGACCCAGTATACTCCGACAGTTCCCTCTTTGACGGAGACCTCCGCCTGTTTTCCCTCTGCAAGCCTGTTGCTGATACTGTAAGGTTTACCATATTCAAGGCAGACATCCTCAAGGGGCCACCTGACCCCTTTTATTGAGACTCCCCTGCTTTCGCCGGTGAATGGTATCAGTGATATTGCACCCGGTGATCTCCTGAAATCGATCTTTAGTTTTTCCGGCCCTCGCAGGAAGATCATTCCCTCGATCTCGTCAGCCATCCCAAAAGGTTTGATATTTTTGCCACAGTTAAGAAAAGAAATGACAGTAGCCCAGAGATGGTCAAACCTGCCTGCCAATCCTCCCGTAATAAAGAGAGCCTTCTCTTTTCCCAAGTCTTTTTCGGACAAAAGATCAAGGGCGATCTGAAAGTCTGTGAGGTCCTTGTCCCTGTTGAATTTTGAAACGTCTGAGCCGTTATCTACAGCCCACTGCCAGGCTTCGGGAGATGCGCTGTCTCCGTCCCCCACAAGTTTATCCGGCAATATACCGGCTTCAAAGCAGGGATCTACTCCGCTGTCCACCGCCCACAAGCTGATATGCAGATCAAGGGATCTCATCCAGTCGACAGAGGGCTTCCTGCCGCCAAGCACCATCATGGTTATATTAAGATCACACTCTGTCTCAATAGTCAGATCAGGCAGAACTATCGTTTTCAATCAAAACAACTCCCAAAAGAGGAATAACTATCCGGTAATTATACATTAACAAGGAAAAGCACATCCAAATAATGACCTCATTACCTGTGATTCTTTGATAGAATATTGTGGGCGTCAGGAGCCATGTCACATATAGGCTTAACAAAGACGCGCAAGAGGATAACAGTATCCCGATATAAACCCAAGAGGTGTTTGAAATGAACAAAAACAAAGACATGGAAATGACTATATTCAAGAAAGCCCTTGCTGCAGGGATACTTGCAGGTGCGGGAGTTGCTCTCTCTTTTGTCTCCATTCCTGTGGGGCCAACCAGATGCTTTCCTTTTCAGCATTCGATAAACGTTATCGCAGGTGTTTTGCTTGGCCCATTCTGGGCTGTGGGGGCAGCGTTCACTACAAGCCTGATAAGAAACATGATGGGCACAGGCAGCCTTTTCGCTTTTCCCGGAAGCGTGTTCGGGGCACTTTTTGTTGGTCTGGCGGGAAAGTACCTGCATGGGAGACATAAGCTTTTTTCAGCTGTCGCGGAACCGATCGGGACAGGGATCATCGGTGCATGGGTCAGCGCAGCCATGGTGGCTCCTATGACAGGAGCATCTGTGAGCTTTGCTTTCTTCGCTTTCTCTTTCCTCATAAGCAGCCTGCCGGGTGCGGCAATAGGCGCAGCTGTGCTTTATTTCCTTGAAAAGAGGTCCGTGATAAGCCGGTTTGAAGATATTATGATCTAGAAGATCTTTCCTTTTCCAGAAAGATATTTCCAAGCTCCCTGGCCTTGGCTTCCCATTCCTCTTTCGTTCCGGAGTTCTCCAGGACCCAGTCTGACCTTCTTATCTTTTCATCTCTCGGCATAAGCCTGCTCTCACGTCTTTTTATCTCAGCTGCATCCCATCCCCTTGATGCGTTGCGCTCAACTCGCTTTTCCGGGGTCGCTGAAACGAATACCACAAGATCCATCCATTCGGGGCGCCCACATTCAAAGAGCAACGGTATCTCAACAACTACCAAGCCTTCGGCATCTTTTACAAACTTCTCTATTGCCGCAATAGTGGCAGGGTGAAGAAGATCCGATACAAACTCATACTCTCTCTCTTCAGAAAATATCTTAGCAGCAATTTTTGCAAAAACGGACCTCTGATCTCCCTCAAAAAAATCGCTGCCCCATCTTTCAGAGGCCTTCTTCCGAATTTCGGGAAGATCCCACATATCACGGGCGACCCTGTCGGCATCAATGACTGTCGCACCCATATCTTTCCACACCCTTGAGAGTGTGCTTTTACCAGCGCCAACGTCTCCTGTCAGTCCTACTGTCAGCAAAATAACCGCCTCCGGCTGTATCGTCTTTTATCTCTGTTGAACTCTTTGGGATCTCTCCGATGAACCTCGATGTTCTGTTCCTCTGTACTGCTCCGAAGAGCAGCCTGGATGACGAACCGCTCATGTATAATCTCTCCTTGGCCCTCGTCATGCCAACGTAGCAGAGCCTGCGTTCCTCGGATAGGTCGCTCTCTCCTTCGACTGCGCGTGCGCTCGGGAATATCCCCTCTTCCATTCCCGTTATGAAGACCACAGGGAATTCCAGCCCCTTTGCCGCGTGGAGTGTAAGCAGGTTGACCCTGTCTTCCATGTCATCTTGTGTGTCCTGATCTGTAAAGAGTGGAATTTCTGTCAGTACCTGTACAATGTCTCCGTCCTCAGGAACAAGCGAGAGGATCTCAAGAACGTTCTCCACTCTCTCTTCCCAGTCTTCGGGATAGTTGGCCTTTAAATACTCTTCGTATCCCTGGGCGTAGAGGACAGTCCTCACTGCCTCATGTACATCTGAAGAGTGCCCAAGTATCTCCAGCATGTTCTTTGCCAGTTCCTTTGCACCATTCCCTGATTTGCCCTTCAGTCCCCCGCCCGTCTTTGCCATCTCGCTCCAGACAGCTGCGGGATCCAAACCGGCCGTCAATTGAAGTTGTCCCGAAAGTATCTCGACGCTCTTTTTTCCGACCCCGCGCACGGGAACGTTAGCTACCCTGGAAAGGGATATGCTGTCCCTTGGGTTTACTGCAAGGCGCAACATTGAAAGGACATCCTTTACTTCCAGCCTTTCGTAGAATGCAAGTCCCCTGATCACCCTGTACGGGATCCCCTTTTCCAGAAGCGTCTGTTCGATGCCTCGGCTGAGCGCGTTCATCCTGTAAAGTACCGCCATCTCACAGTACCTGTACCCGTCGTCCCTCAGGCTCTCTATGTGATCGGCGATCCAGACTGCCTCATCCTGATCTGTGCGGGACCTGTAAATGCTTATAAACTCGCCCCTTGGCGCAGCCGTCCAGAGATCCTTGGGATGTCTGTCGGAGTTCTTTTGTATGACTCCGTTCGCACCCTCAAGTATCTTACCGGTAGAGCGATAGTTCTGGTCAAGGACCACTACCTTTGCACCTTTAAAGTCGTTTGCGAAGTTCATTATCATACCCATGTCTGCTCCGCGCCATCCATATATCGACTGGTCGGGATCGCCGACTACCATTATTTTTCTTCCTGAATCGACAAGGCATCGCAAAAGCAGGTACTGAGGCCTGTTGACATCCTGGTATTCATCAACGAGAAGCCAGTCAAGACGTGAGCGTTCACGCTCCCGCACCTCTTTGTCAGTGGCAAGAATATGCAGGGGAAGCACCATGAGGTCGTCAAAATCCAGTGCTCCCTGTGAAACCAGGTACTGTTGGTATTTTTCATAAAGGGGAAGCCATCTGGTCTGTATTGCAGGTTCCCTGGTGACAGGATTAGACTCCGTTTTGATCCTTGATATAAGCTCTATTGCACCCCCGGCATCCATTATCCTCGGATCGATGTCAAGCTGGTTCAGAACTTTTTTTATTACGTTCCTTGTGTCACCCCTGTCAAAGATGACAAAGCTCTTTGGATACCCCAGCCTCATCAGAGCATCGGGATACCTATGAAGAAAGCGGAGCCCGTATGCGTGGAAGGTTGAGACCTCCATCCCTCTGAGATCTGATCCAAGGAGATTTTCTACCCTTGTCTTCATCTCTTTGGCAGCCTTGTTTGTAAAGGTAAGAGCAAGGATCCTCCAAGGGGCAATCTTCTTTGCGCCTATCAGATAAGCTATCTTTGAAGTGAGTACACGGGTCTTGCCGCTGCCCGCTCCGGCAAGGACAAGTTCATGTCCGTCACAGTAAACAACAGCTTCTTTTTGTTTGGGGTTTAAAGAATCAATGATTTTATCTGACATATGTCTATGATCACCTTTAGTCTCTATATCCGGTTTATAAAAAAAGGGGCCTTTCGGCCCCTCTATATTACAACTGATCACTCCTGCTACAAATAAAAACCTTTAGTGCTGCAGCAGGGTCCGCTCTGCAGTCAGCCGGAAATCACTTGGGCTCCAACAGGCCGTATCCGCCTTCTTCCCTGCGGTAGACGACATTTATTCCTCCGGACTGATCGTTCTTGAAAATAAAGAAACTGTGTCCGAGAAGGTCCATCTGCATTGTCGCCTCAATAGGAGTCATAACTTCAACGTTGAATTTCTTGGTCTTGACTATCTCGCGCGGCATCTCTTCCTTGTCAGCATATGCGGGCAAAAGTTCGGGATCTATATCGAATGAGAAATCCTGTACTTTCATCCTTGCCTTGTCTGTAAGATATCCCTTATGCCTCTTGACCTGGCGTTCAATATTCTTCAGTGCCTTGTCAAAAGCCTTCCTGAGGTCGGGCGCATAGTCCTCACCCCTCATTACTACCCCGTTAACATTGGAGGTTATCTCAACTACATTCATCCCGCGCTTGAAATTCAACGCAACCTGCGTGTCAATGATCCTGTCAAAGAATTTTTCGATCTTTCCGACCTTCTTTTCCATATATTCTTTGACCTCTGCCGGCAGTTCCACATTGCGCGTAAGAAAACGTACCTCCATAGCAACTCCTCCATTCGAACTGATGTGGATATAACAATTGCTGGTAAGTTAATTGTATCATCATATCAGGCTGCCCTCAAACCAATTAATTATGTATATTTACCTATTCGAAAGAGAGCTTGATTGACGCAAAAAAAGCCTAAGGTATAATCTCAAATAAGCAGGATTATGAAAGAGGGGGAAATGTCATGAAAATGTCAAAGAGAATACTTGAGATCCAACCTTCAGCTACTTTAAGCATCTCCGCCAAGGCAAAGACAATGAAAGCGGAAGGTAAGCCAATAATATCCTTCAGCCTTGGAGAACCTGATTTCAATTCTCCTGAATGCGCATCAAAGGCAGCAATAGATGCTATCAACCGCGGCGAATCACACTACACGCTCAACTCCGGAATAATTGAACTCCGCAAGGAAGTCTGCAACTACTATCAGAGGCGTTTTGGCCTTGAATACGCCCCTGATGAAGTCCTGGTGGCTCCCGGTGCTAAACCTCTGCTTTACGGAGCGCTACAGATGCTTGTTGACCCCGGCGATGAGGTACTCCTTTTCTCCCCCGCATGGGTCAGCTATGTTGAGCAGGTACATCTCGCCGGAGGTAAAGATGTCATAGTAGATACACTCAAGACAGACCTTATCCCTACAAAGGAAGCCATTGATGCTGTCCTGAGCGATAAGACCGTAGGTATGATAATAAATTCGCCATCAAATCCCTCAGGCGCCATCTATAACGAAGAGACGCTGAAAATGATCGCCGATTTTGCAAGGGAAAAAGACCTCTGGATCATATTCGACGAGATATACGAGAGGCTGGTCTACGCCCCGGCAAAACATGTGAACATTCTTAACGTAGCACCGGATTTAAGAGATAAGGTCATAATCATAAACGGAGCAAGCAAGGCCTATGCTATGACCGGCTGGCGTATCGGCTACGCGCTTGCACCGAAACCTCTCATCTCCAAGATGAACACTTTGCAGACACACCTCACTTCCAATGCATCATCGATAGCACAGTGGGCAGCATGGGGAGCAGTAAAAGACGCCGACCCGGATGTTGAAATGATGCGCAAAGCTTTCGAGGAACGCCGCGGAGTCATCTTAGGCCTTGTGAGAGATATGCCTTATGTTAAGGTCAGAGACCCCGAGGGTGCCTTCTACATCTTCATAGACGTAAGAGAGAGCCCGATCCCGGACGACATCAAGTTCTGCGAAAAACTCCTGGAGGAAAAATTTGTTGCGGCAGTTCCCGGCGCAGCATTCTTCGCCCCCGGATTTGTAAGATTCTCCTATGCGTGCTCGATGGATAATATCCGCGAGGGGATGCAGCGTTTGAAAGAATTTTTATCCTCCCTGTAGGAGGGGCAATTGGGGCATCTCGCGGCGCTGACTTAGCAACACTTGCGGACCCTCGCTTCGACGTATTGGTATACGCCTTCGCGAGGGTCCACTGCATGTTGCGTCGTCATCACTCGCGATCTGCCCCAATTGCGATATTAGATGTGGCTATCGAGGGTCTGTGGCTTTTCAAGCCACGGAGAATTTGCGAGGAATGCACTCGCGGGGAATTTGCAGCTGAGAAACGCTGCGGTGAATTTGCAACGCTTCGCTTTGCGATGCTTGCGTTGCGGAGAATTGGCCCACAAATCTTAATGCTTGAATTCCCGCCTGATGGAGTCAGGCAAATTCACCGCGGTGCGAAGCTAGCAAATTCTCCAGCGGCCGAAGGACGCGAATTCCCCGCAGCCCAGAGGCTGCAAATTCTCCGACCCTGAACTTGGCTCCTACGACCGCTTCACTACTGCTTCACAATTGTTTCACGCCGGAGGTCTTCCGGCAGTTTCACAATTGCAGCTTTGAAACAACCTCTATCTGCCTCGCTCTTATCCATTCTCCTCTGGCCTTTCCTTCTATTTCTGCCGGGAGTTCTGCTCGGGCTTTTTTCATTACCTCAAGATACAGCTCGCTCTCCTCAAGGAATGGATAAGATCCTATGGTTCCTTCGGCTTTTGTTATCGCAATGCATCCGTCTATTCCTATGGGGTGATTATGAAGTTTGGTAAGAGTATCCACTGCGGCAGCAGCGTCTTTTCCTTTTGAGGGATCAGGCAGATGCCGGGATGCGAACTCGGCGCACCTTCGCCAGATGTTTGGCAGCCTTAGCTCCCGGTCGATCTCATCCAACATATCTTCACTGTCTTCAACTGAGTGCATGATCGATCTCACAAGAGAGGCAAACCTGACCTCGGATCGTTGGCATAACTCCGCAGTTTTATCCAGGCGACTCATCGCTCGGATGAAATCTTCACCGCCATTTTCATACTGACTTTTCCACATCTCATCAAGGTAGGTGATGACTGTACCAAGGATACCCGCTTCAGCCAGCATTGAGAAGAATATGGAGGGTCTGTCGCAAAGCATCGCCCTCTCCAATTCACCAAATATCCTTTCCTTCGGCTCGTACAGAAGTTCCGGCCCGCAACATCCCATCATTTCAAGGGTCCGCATTTCAATAGAGAAATCAAATTCAGCTGCCTGTCTGGCTGCACGGAGAGCTCTTACCGGATCCTCACAGAAATGATCAGAGGTCGCCCTTATCGTCTTTGCCATGATGTCAGCCTGTCCGCCAAATGGGTCTGTCAGCTCATCATCTTCCGGCGACCATGCCATGCTGTTTATTGTCGTATCCCGCCTGAAAAGATCTTCTTCTATCGTAACGTCAGGCCCGTATTCGACCACAAATCCCTTATAGCCAATGCCTTTTTTCTTCTCGGTCCGTGCCATGGCAACGTCGCATGGTTCTCCGTCTATCGTGAGAATAAATACCGGGAAGGAACTTCCTGCCTTTACAGCCCGGGTAAACGCTTTTGCAAATGTCCCTTCGTCAAGTCCGCAAAGGACATAATCCCTGTCGTGCGGACAACGTCCCATTAACCTATCCCGCACCCAGCCTCCTGCAACATAGGCTTTTCCGCCGATCTCTCTGACTTTCCTGAGGAACTCTGTCTCTGTCATCATTTGAATAATATAACACAGGGAGGCACTGCCTAAGCATTGCCTCCCCGAATATGCCTTATTTTTAGTGAAACTATTTTTCCATTATTTCCTTTTCTTTATCAGCCAGTATCGCGTCGACCTTCTTGATAAATGTGTCGGTATGATCCTGGGCTTCCTTCTGATACTTCTTCAGATCGTCTTCCGTGATGACACTCTCCTTTTCCATCTTTTTAAGAGAGTCTATGACATCCCTGCGGACGTTACGTATAGCTATCCTTGCTTCTTCAGCCGACTTGTTGACTATCTTTGACAGTTCAACGCGGCGGGCCTGCGTAAGTTCCGGCAGGTTGAGACGTATAGTTTCTCCGTCATTCTGAGGGTTTATCCCAAGAGGAGAAGCTTGAATCGCTTTTTCAATTGCTTTCATAGCAGTCTTGTCCCAGGGGTTGATCATGATCTGACGCGCTTCCGGAACACTGACAGTTCCCATGTTCTTAATGGGTGTAGCTGTTCCGAAGTAGTCGACCTTTATGTCTTCTACAAGGGCAGGGTGAGCCCTTCCCGTCCTTATGCCCTGGAGAGTCCCCTTAAGGAATTCCAGCGTCTTTTCACTGCGGGTCATTAAGTCTTTCATCAAATTTTGAGGCACGCAGATCACTCCTTATAAGATTAATATGCCGTTTCTGCAGGCAGCTGATAAGTATTTAAGACCTCATGGATGATGAGCCTGACCCAAGTCATCCGGCCTGAGCAATAGTATATACCAAATCTCATTCAAAATGTGCGTTTTTATTGGGTACTGCAATTGTTTTTAAGATTTTGGCAAATCTTCCGGGATCCCCTTATTTAACTCCCGAAATCAATCGCTTACTGTCGATCCTATATCCTGTCCTTCGATAAGGAGTTTTCTGAGGTTGCCTTTTTTATGAACGTCGAAAACTATTATCGGTATCTTATTTTCCTGGCAAAGTGAGAAGGCCGCCGCGTCCATGACCTTGAGCTGCATCCTCAGAGCATCCATGTAGGTAAGCTTTTTGAGACGCTTGGCTTCGGGATACTTCTCCGGGTCTTTGTCGTAAATACCGTCTACCTTGGTCGCCTTTATAAGACATTCGGCCCCTATCTCAGAAGCCCTGAGGGCAGCTGTTGTGTCTGTGGAGAAATAGGGTGAACCTGTCCCTGCGGCAAAGATGACGATCCTTCCCTTCTCCAGATGGCGTATAGCCCTCCTGCGGATCACAGTCTCAGCGACCTGTTTCATTTCAATTGCTGACTGTACCCTTGTCGGCTGACCGAGACGCTCAAGGGCATCCTGAAGTGCAAGTGCGTTAATGACTGTGCCCAGCATTCCCATATAATCGGCCTGCGCCCTCTCAACACTTACTGTCTGCGCACCACGGATGATGTTTCCGCCACCGACTACCATGGAAATAGCGACACCTTCCCTTGCGACCTCTACTATCTCTTCGCATATCCCCCTGATAGCTTCGTAATCCAGTCCAAAATGCGCATCACCTGCAAGTATCTCTCCCGAGAGTTTAAGCAAAACACGATTATATTTTCGATCCATCAGGGCACACTCCTTGTTTACATTTTTTAATTATATTGATCTGATGTGATAAAACCGGGTAAAACAATGATGCTGCCTAAATAATTATCCCACTTAAGCCCGTGACTTGTTCAGCTTTTAACTTACGTTTCCTGTAAAAGGTTATAAAAAGAGCGAGGGATGAACCCTCGCTCTTTTTATGAATTATATTATCCTTCGATGATAAAACGGGAGAAGCGTCCTACTTTAATGTTTTCTCCGATTTTAGCTATGTTCTCGATAACGAGATCCTTGATCTTTTTGTCGGGATCACGGATATACTTCTGCTCCATCAGACAGTTCTCTTCATAGAACTTGTTGATGCGGCCCTCTGCGATCTTGTCGAGCATCTTTTCGGGCTTGCCCTCTTCAAGAGCCTGTGCCTTGATGACTTCGATCTCGTGGTTCACTACGCACTCGGGCACATCTTCCGGTACGATGAAACCGGGGTTCGCCGCAGCGATCTGCATTGCGATCTCATGGCCTAGGTGCTGGAACTCTTCTGTACGCGCCACAAAGTCTGTCTCGCAGTTGAGCTCTACAAGAACACCAAGTTTGGCGTTGCTGTGGATATAACTGAAGATCATTCCCTGAGCGGCGTTGCGTTCTGCCTTCTTTGCTGCTTTGGCAAGTCCCTTCTCACGAAGGAAGTCCACTGCCTTGTCTATGTCGCCACAGCACTCTACGAGCGCTTTTTTGCAGTCCATCATACCCACTGAGGTACGGGCGCGAAGTTCGGACACAAGTCCTGCTGTGATATCAGCCATCTTTAGTTAGTCTCCTTCCAGCCTTTCTGCTCTTCTATTGCCTTAACTGCTTCCTTGTCGATCTCCTCTACTACTGCATCAAGCTCTTCAGGGACAACAGTGGCTTCCTTTACTTCCTCGACCTCTTCTTCGACTGCGCTTTCGACCCTTGAATCCTGTCCCTGACGTCCTTCGATGAAGGCATTGGCCATGAGTCCGACTACCAACTCTATTGCGCGGATAGCATCGTCATTTCCGGGGATCGGGTAATCGATCACATCGGGGTCGCAGTTTGTGTCTACTATCGAGATAACGGGGATACCAAGCTTATGGGCCTCGAGGACTGCGATCGTTTCACGGCGCGGATCGATGATGAAGAGTGCATCAGGAATATCCTTCATTTCTTTGATGCCGGAAAGGTACTTCTCAAGTTTTTCTCTTTCCTTGCGAAGCTGTATTATCTCTTTTTTGGGGTACTTGTTGATCGATCCGTCGGTTTCCATTCCCTGAAGTTCGACCATGCGTGTCACCCTGCGGCGGATCGTCGCAAAGTTGGTGAGAAGACCGCCCAGCCAACGCTGGTTGATGTAATACTGTCCGGCCTTAAGTGCCTCTTCCCTGATCGGATCCTGGGCCTGGCGCTTTGTTCCGACAAAAAGAAGCGTGCCGCCTGACTTTGATACTTCGCGGACGAAGTCATAGGCTTTCTCAAGTCCCTTGACCGTCTTCTGAAGGTCGATAATGTAGATGCCGTTGCGCTCCGTGAAGATGTATGGCTTCATCTTCGGGTTCCACCGCCTGGTCTGATGTCCGAAATGAACACCGCACTCAAGCAGCTGTTTCATACTTACTACTCCCATGTGTATCCCTCCTGTTTTTTCCTCCAGGTACTTCCTCCCGCAAAAAAACCCTTTCGGGCAACATTCTTGCGATCCGCACCTGTGTGTTATGCACCGCTCCCCAGTATAACATGGAGATGTTTATTTTTGCAAGCTTAGAAAGTTGTTTTTAACGTCCTGCTGTCATGCCAGCCATCTTGTTGCTCTGACTGCCACAAGCACTGCATACTGTCACGAAGCTCAGCACTTCCCCCACGGACAGGCACTGAGGCAAATGCCGCAAACACTGGATCCATAAGTTTCATAATTCTTTTTCAGAAACGCTTTGCATGCATCCCTGTCAACTCTTTCACTTACGTCCTGACCCATTTGCCAATTACGGCCCTTGATGGCATCAGCGGGACATGCATCCAGGCAGCAGGTACAGTCACCGCATTTAGATTCCATAGGCATTCCGCATTTCAGCGGAGCATCACAAAGCACTGTTGCAAGGCGCTGCATCGGTCCTCTGTCAGGAGTTATCAGGCAGCAGCTCTTGCCGATCCAGCCGAGTCCCGCCAGATGCGCAGCTGCCCGATGGCTGAAAATACCGTGAAGCCCCTCTTTTGAAACTTTACTGGCAGTTATCGGAAAAGCGCTGAATCCTCTCTCCTCAAGCCAGTCGGTTATACGCATTGTCATCGTATCCAATGCGATGTTAGCAACATCGTAAAAACGGGCATAGCTGTCTGTAGGACCCTTGGCAGAAATTTCCCTGATAACCGCGGATGGCATGTTCAAAGCTACTGAGATCGCGACCGGATAGTTATCCCACGTATTTCCGTAAGCTTTTCTGATCTCTCCAAAGTATGGCCTGAGATCGGCGAAACCGACCTTGCCTGCTCCTATAGAAAGGACAAATCCCTTAAGTTCCTGATCCAGATTTTCGGTATTCATATGCATGCCGGCTTCCTCCTTAATCAGCTTAAAGTCCTTCAATGAGTATAAAGGAAAGTATTTTCAGCTGAAAAGCATTCCTGCGAGGCCCGCGGACTCGATCTTTTGCCCTGAGAAGGTATCCAGGATCTCTTTCCCCCTGACCGCATAAACGCGCCACGCGACCTTCATTGATCCTTCTGACACAGATACGTTTCTGTTTCTGATGATCTTTTTCCAGCTTTTAAAATCATCAGGAACTGCTCCATACTCAGCGATCTCCTTTGCAAGCATCGGAGATATTTTGATTTCCAGGCGCTCAATTTCTTCGGCTTCGGGCATAAAGTCGTTATCCGGCGTTACAGCCTTCTTGTCTACTAACGTCGTCTTCCCGTTGTATCCGTCAACGATGACCACCTGATAGATATATCTCGGACCGTGCATCAGGCTTCTTTCAAGGATCTCAACAGGCGCGATGTAGACAGGGATAAAGATAAGCTTGTCACCGGGCTCCGGTCTTTCCTTCATCGGCAGATATCCTGAAGGTTGGGTATCCATATTATTATCCTCCGGCATATTTAGTGATCGTATTTACGAAAAGAGTGCTTTCTGCAGGGAGTCCAGTGACCCCATGGCACCCAAAAGATTCCGCTTACCGCTGCTTCCTTCCGGACCTGACGGGGTTCACGGGCTTTCGCCGCATGGGACTGGACACCCTGCAAAAAACACTCGCTTTTCATCGATATATGATAGCATAACATTATTCAAATGGCGTGCCTGTCGGGATTCGAACCCGAGACCTTCAGCTCCGGAGGCTGACACTCTATCCAGCTGAGCTACAGGCACAAGATCCGGAACAGAGGAAGTATAGCACATTCAGAATGGAGCTGTCACCGATGGACGACTCTCTTTATATGAGAGAAGCTTTAATAGAGGCGGAAAATGCTCTGAAAAAGGACGAGATCCCTGTCGGAGCTGTAATAGTGAGAAACGGTGAGATCATTGGACGGGGATCCAACATCAGGTCGCTGGAAGGCTCCCCTCTTGGGCATGCGGAGATAGTCGCAATGCAGGAGGCTTCAAAAGTTCTCAAAAACTGGCGGTTTGACGACTGCACGCTCTACGTAACTCTGGAGCCCTGTGTTATGTGTGCGGGTGCCATGGTGCAGTCGAGGCTGGGTACTCTCGTTTACGGCACAAGTGATCCGAAGGCCGGCGCGGTCGGTTCGCTTTACAACATTCTCAGAGATCCAAGAATGTACCACAGGTGCGTTGTGAGGTCAGGAATATTGAAAGAGGAGTGCGCAGAGTTGCTCCGGATTTTTTTCCAAAAAAGGCGCACAGAAAGGGTCTGACCCATTTTGACATTCGCTATGGAATAAGCTATAATGCGCTCCGTCAGTTTGTTATAGGCAATTGATGCGATGCACGCGGAGAGGTGGCTGAGTGGTCGAAGGCGCTCGCCTGGAAAGTGAGTGAACGGCTTATCCCCGTTCCAAGGGTTCAAATCCCTTCCTCTCCGCCATTTTGTATCGATCCGGACAAGCTGTTTTTTTTATATTTAACGGAGGGGTGGCCGAGTGGTCGAAGGCGGGCGACTCGAAATCGTCTTGGCGGTGCTGAGCTGTCACGTGGGTTCAAATCCCACCCTCTCCGCCATATTTACAGCGACTTTTTTGACATATAAAATTATCCAATAAAAAATACAGTTGGGTCGGCAAATATAGCCGACCCAACTTTTTTAATATCATCCGAAACTTTGAGTTATGAACGATCCTGTTCTTCCAGTTTTTTCCTTATCTGCAAGGAAGCTTCTGTCTTGCCAAGACCTCCGAATGTGCAGCGAAGTTCCAAAGGCAGCTTCAGGCCTATGTCGTACATCGCTTTTATCGTCTGATCCAATGGGATCACCTTATCGTACCCTGCCAATGCCATGTTCGCGCTGGATATTGCATTTGAGCCTCCCATAATATTCTTGCCCAGACAGGGCACTTCGACCCGATTGGCCACAGGATCACAGGCAAGGCCTGTTACATTCTGGAGCGCAACAGAAGCTGCGTTTATACACTCTTCCACTGCCCCTCCGAGCATTTGGGCCACTCCGGCAGCAGCCATGGATGAGCCCGCACCGCACTCGACCTGACAGCCGGCGACCTCAGCGGCAAAAGTTGCTGACTCTGCGATAAATATCCCTATCAACCCTGCGGCGAGCATTCCTTTGGTTATTTCATCCTTTGATGCACCGATCGATCTGCCAACACCGATCAGCGTACCGGGAAGGCAACCGCAAGAACCTGCTGTCGGAGCCGCAACAATAACGCCCATCGAACTTTTGACTTCCATTATCGCAGTTATGTACTTAATTACTGTATTAAGCAAATCACAAGGGACCAGTTTTTTCTTCCTTGTCCCTTCATCAATTTTGTACGACTGATAGCCAAGTATTCTGTCTTTATATTCGGTACCGCGAAGCCCCGTTTCAATAGCGTTCTCCATGATCGAGACCAGATCCGACATCTTTTGGAATACCTCTTCTTCACTTGTATTTCCTCTGCAGCTTTCATACAGGACCGCAAATTCCCAAAGTTCCCTGGGATCGGTCTTTGCAAGTTCGATCAATTCTTCAGAGTTAAGGAAGGGTACTTCGCATTCGGCCCGGGAGTGAGTGGGAAGGATAGGCTCAATATATACGATGTCAATAATGAAATCTTCTTTTTTTAGTAGATCCAACGCATCCAAAGAGGTTTTTTCTGCAAACTTCAATTCAAACAGGGCACGCTGATCTTTATTATCAGTCAGAACAAAATCAAAGCCGGGGAGATAAGATCTGATATTATCCAAAATATCATCTGTGCTTTTTTCAGAGCATTCTGCCGTGATCAATATTTCGTAAAAATCTCCCGCCATGTTTATTTGAAATCCATCGTACTTCTGCATTTCGATCATGCCGCCGCCTACAGATACAGCTTCCCATTCATGTGAATATCCATCTTCGCTTCTTGCTGAGATCCTGTAATTATTCGGATGCTCCGCTCCGTAATCAAGAATGCGGAATTCTATGTTTATCCCGGCATTACATGCAAGTTCTTTGTAATTCGCAACATTTGGATCAGTAACAGGCATGCCGAGAATACCGCTTACAAATCCCATGTCAGTTCCATGTCCATCGTGTGATTCAGCCAAAGAACCATTTATGTCAAAATCCACAACTACATCTTTAACATTGTTCCTGAGGGACTGTCTGACTATACAAGCTATTCTCGATGCACCCGCAACATGAGAACTTGAGGGTCCTCTCATCACCGGTCCGATCACATCATTAAAAATACTTGACGGCGGTTTTTTCATCACAAACCTCTCCTTCTACCAGCTGATAAATCCATTCTTAAGCCTGTCATCTTCCTCAACGATCAGGTGATTGAATCCTGTGATATGGACATCACTGCACGAGACCCTCGGGATGATCGCATTTATACCGTTCAAATCGATCTCGCGCAGAACCGAGGCAGTGAATTTTCCACCATAAATACTTTTCTGACAATACGATTCATTGATACCTATCATACCTCTAAAATACCTCTGTGCAATCCGGGTGGATGTACCCGTACCACACGGAGAAATATCTGCCTGTGAATCTCCGAAAATACACTGACACAAATAATCTCCATTTTCATCCGGAATATTCTTCGCAAAAAGCAGTTGATCCATATAATCTATTGATTTGTTCACAGGATGTTGTACTTTGACTGTATCATTGGCAGAAGAAAGTATTATTTTACTCAGCTTACGCATTTCATCCATTTTGCCCCTGGATATACCCATATCCAATGTATCGATGTCTACGATAGTAAAGAAATTTCCTCCAAAGCCTATATCAACATTGATACTTCCAATTCCTGAAACATAAATTTTCAGGTCTTTTCGATATAAAAAGGCAGGAACGTTTTCAAACGAAATGTGTTGAACGTCTCCTTTTTTTATTTCAACAAATACTGTAACTATACCGCTGGGTGTTTCAAGCTTAATTATTGTTTCAGGTTCTGTCCTTCGTACCATGCCTGTTTCTACAAGTGCTTTTGCAACAGAAAAAGTACCGGCACCACACATGGGCTGGTATGTAAGCGCGTCAATATAGAACAATCCGTAATCAGCATCCGGAGAACAAGGTTCCGTCAGTACTGCTCCAACCAAAGAAAGGAAACCCCTGGGCTGCTGCATCAGGCATGTTCTTATCCAGTCATAGTGAGTCTTCATATATTTCATTTTATCTTCTATGGAATCACCTTTCAGAGGCGGGATCCCCGAAGTGATTACTCTTATCGGAGTACCTGTAGTATGTGCGTCTACGGCAAATATCGATTGAGTATTACGCATTCATATATCCCCTCTGCATTTTATGATCGTTGTTGATCAAAATATCTTTCCTACTCCTGCTGCGATAGCTTTTTTATAAGCATTATAAGCAATAACTATATCGAGAGTTGCAAAGCCTACTGTTTTCATAATCGTGATCTGCCCGGAGTCAGTCCGACCTTCTACTCTCCCAAGGATCAGATCTCCAAGTTCCCCGGTTATTGATTCTTTGCTAAACTTGCCTTCGGAGATAGGTATAAGGAACTCCCCTGCCTCACACATTACCGCTTCCGTGTTGTCTATGAATATCTTGTCGGCATGAGTCACTGTATACTCATCCAGCTCACGCTTATGCGGCATAAAGACTCCAACAGCATTAATATGAGTACCCCGTTTGATCTTTCGTCCGTCAAACACAGGATCAGAGCTTGTGGTAACAGTAGTTATTATGTCGGCTTGATCGATCGCCTCGTCTGAGGAAACCGCACCTACCAGCTTGGTATTGAACTTCTCAGCAAGAGCTGATGCTCTGTCGATAAAAGAGGCTATCCATTGATGGTTGGAGTCGTAAATGCGCACCTCTGATAATTCCCTTACCGTCAATAAGGCTTCAAGCTGTGACATGGCCTGTCCTCCGGTCCCGAAGAGTGCCGCAGTTTTCGCGTCTTTATTTGCAAGGAGTTTTGTCGCCAGCCCTGAAACTGCTCCCGTTCGCATGCGGGTAAGTTCAGTACCGTCAAGCATTGCGTTGACCACTCCTGTTTCAGGGTCTGTCAGCAGTGTTGTTGCTGTTACGGCGGGCATGCCTTTCTTCGCGTTATCCGGGTATGTTGATACGATTTTTATGCCGGCAACTGGGAAATCCTTGATAAGAGCAGGCATGTAAGATGTGATCCCATTTTTTTTAACTTCGAAATTTATACGTACCGGGACTTCCGTCCCTCCGTTGCTTTGAATAACAAAAGCCTCTTCATTTGAATTTATCGCATCCTCCATTGTGAATACTTTTCTTATATCTTCAGCGTTTAAAACCAACATATTGAAACACCTCATTAATTTTTAATTTTTCATAAAAAATAAAAAAACTCCCTCTCCTGATAGTTGAAACAGGTTTGGGAATTTTATATTAACATTCGTTATCTGCATTTTATATAACTTACAATGCCTACAGGCTAATTATCGAATCAGGTTAACCAAAACCAAAGAGACCCACGGAACATATGTCACCAACATCAGTACAAACATCATTGTTCCTAAGAACGGAAGAGCAGCTCTTGAGACCTTTTCAAAAGGCACTCTAGATATGTTGGTAGCTGAGAAAAGGCAGACGCCAACAGGTGGGGTCGCAAGTCCTATAGTAAGGTTGATACAGACTATCATTCCGGCCACTATAGGATCTATACCCATCTTAGCAAGAGCAGGAGCCAATATTGGTCCTACAAGCATAATAGCAGGAGCGCTGTCCATGAACATGCCTACGATCAGAAGAGCAAAATTTATCATCAAGAGCTTTAGCCATAGGGAGACATTCATCGCTAGAAGTGCTTCGGTGAGTCTTAAAGCAACCCTTTCGTTTGTAAGGACCCATCCGAAGGCATAACAGGTACCTACCAGCAGCATAACTGATCCGCTGTCTATAGCACTTTCCAAAAGTATCTTCGGCAACTGTCTCCATGCTATCGTCTTATATATAAACATAGAAAGGACAAAAGCATATAGTGCTGCCATTGCAGCAGCTTCAGTAGGTGTGAAGATCCCTGAGGTTATCCCACCGAGAATGAAGACGGGCAGTATCAAACAGAGTATCGAGTCTTTTATTGCTTTAAGCCTCCCTTTCCATGAGGTCCTTGGAAGACGAGGGTAATTATCGCGCTTTGCGTATACATAAACAACTGACATCAAAGCCAAAGCCATCAATATCCCGGGCAAAATACCAGCCACGAAAAGATCCCCAATAGGAACACGGCTAACAGCCCCGTAAAGGACAAATGCAAGGCTTGGGGGGATAACAGGTGCCATCGTCGATGCAACAGCAGTCAGTCCTGCACTGAAGTCTGCCGGGTAACCTTCCTTTTTTAGCGAGGGAATCATTACAGATCCAACAGCTGAAGTTGCCGCTACAGCCGAACCGGAAACTGCGCCGAAAAAGGCACAGACCATTACATCAACCATCGCCAATCCGCCTCTTATATGACCTACGAAAGCCTGCGCAAGCTTGATAAGCCTCTCTGTAATGCCACCGTTGTTCATAAGGTTGCCTGCAAGAACAAAAAAGGGCAGGCACATTAAAAGAAACGAGTCCATCCCGCGTACAATTCGAGACGGTACCAACAGCCAAGAAACATCGCCGCCCATAACAAGAATATACGCTATGGTAGAGAGGATCAAAACAAAAGATATTGGAACGCTTAAAAACAGCAGAGGAAAAAATGTGGCAAATAAGATCCAGCTCATTTCGCAGCCCCCCTAAAAAAATCACGAATTTCATTTTCCGTGAATTTACCGTGGGAAATAAGCTCCAACAACTGAACAGTACTGTAGAAAAGCATCAGAGCGCCACTTACGGGTACAGACAAATATAGGGCTGCTGCTGAAACTGGAAACGAAGTCGCAGTTTGTCCGGCACTATATACATCAATGGTTTGCTGAGCTCCGTAAACGGTAAGGATATATACTGCCAATATCATAAACACCTGGGCCATCAACTTAACTATAAATTGAGCTTTCCCCTTTATGTTGTTTACAAGTATGTCTACTCCGATATTCAAATGGGAATGGACA
>Ga0334884_1002985_pt1 | contig 20240 bp, 13 predicted proteins | sample GraSluR1_MG_7_FD_207215 | JGI IMG/M metagenome (GOLD analysis project Ga0334884, IMG submission 207215) | Sludge microbial communities from methane-producing bioreactor in Wageningen University, Netherlands - Granular Sludge_12_05 R1 | ecosystem: Engineered > Bioreactor > Anaerobic >...
CCGTCGCCTGATACGATCACAAATATCTCTATGGTAGGACGTGAAAACGCACAGTCAACAGCGTCAATAGCAAGCTGAATATCCGATGCGTTCTTTGCTGTGCCTTTGCCGAACCCAAACATCTGAATTGGCTCAATGCCGAGATCAACTATATCCCCGCGCATTACATTCAAACGGGGGTCGCTCCAATTGGCATAGGCACGCTGCACCGCGATACCTCCGAGGATGTCGACTTTACGGATCTCATCCAAGATGTCCTTGAGCGACAGATCAGAGATGTAGTCCATCCGAGTTCCGTAGCCTCCAATCAGGTTCTCAATATCGTAGAAGATGGCGGTGTCAAATTTCATTCTTATTTTATCCAACAACGTTTATATGGTTTCTCGATAACACCTTTGGGCCGCGAAAACGCGGCATAACACCCCTCCGGAGATTCTTTCGTAATGTCAGCATTTACAAAGTCTTATGACAGGCATTGCAACGGGCCTGGATGACCTCGCGCCTCCAGCACGTGACGATACAGAAACAGCAGCGCCGAAAGCGCCTGGTTCTGCGTGGAAGCGCTGGCCTTTTCTTTGACCGCCAGATGGGTCAGAAAAACGTTGATCTCAGCGGGGTGGCGGACGTTGTGAAAGTGGAAGTAGCGCTTGACCAAATGGCAATAGGTCTGCCTTGTATGCGGGCTGTAATGGCGGGAACGCAAGGTATAGCGCAGCTGGTCGAGAAACTTGGGGTTCTGTTCAATGGGATGGTGTGCCGTATTACCGTGCATCACATAATGCGTAGCACCACGGGAAATGTGTTGCATGGCTTATCCCCCCGTCATCGGCAAATCGCCCCATATATCATCCGATCTCGTATGAAGAGAGCGTATACAAGACAGCCGTGCTGTGTCAAACAGACAAATTGCTGCACAACTAAGCCACCTACTCCGTCACCTTCGCGGCGACTCCTTCCTTGACCCGACTCACGAGAACACCAGCACCAACGCCAACACCAAACAACTTGCCCTGGCACTCGTATCGAAGAAAGTGCAACTCGAAGGGGTATTCATCCCGGTCATGTAATCATCAAAACACAAAACAGCTCTTCATATAGGTGAGTTGTTTTTTTGCATAGGTTACTGGTGTTACACCTGCAACTCCATTAACAACTCCATTATATTTCCTATTTACAATAACTCTTCAGACCAAAGCAGCTTTACTTGTAGCGTACGAACTCACAGAGGACAAATGCTTTAAAGAATCATAGGTCTTGGGTGTAGGTATTGTCATTTGAGAATGTGCGCTGATGCTCTGAATCCTGACGTGATAGATCTATCTGTCAGATGGAATGTGCGCTTCTTGTTGGGACGGTTCACTGCTTTTCAAAACTCTTCTCATTAACTGTACGAACATTTCGATGTAAAATAACTCAACAGATCAGTAGTAAGTAGAGCGGCTAGTTCAACAATTTTCTCTACCCACAGATTATTCTTTTCCTAGGGTTAGGTCCCACTCTGGCGGAACAAGCATTTCACCATCTCTCCATCTCTCAACCACACAGTCTTGAAACCACTGCTGATTAATATTCGCATGGTCGGTCACAATGACTTGGAATTGGTCACCTAGCTGCTGGACAACGTCGTATGCTAGTTTGTACATTTGCTCCACTTTCTGCCTGTCCTCGCCGATTCCAGGCTTACCATTCTCTTGTTGTTGCCAATCCTCGTCCTCCGGAAAGTAGACTTGTGAAGGCTGATCGATGAAGATGAAGCGTGGCACGGGACGATTGCGGTTCACGAACCATCTGTGCAGAGCAAAGTGAGTGATGAGATGGTAGCCGACCCAGTTCTCGCCGCTCCCCATCTGATCCATCGGGATCGGCCCATCGGGACTGTCAGCAACCACGGTTAACCGTCGAAGGTCTAGGCGCAGCGGGAGTTCGGCGTGCTCAAGCTGGAGATACGCCGCCCAAGCATTCATGTCCCGGGCGATTATTGACAGTGCCGACTGTACGCGTTCTTCGACGGTGTCGTCGCTCAGTTCGTTTTCAAGCGCGTTCACTTGCGCCTGCATGTCCCTAACTTGTCGCTGCAATTCGCTGCTATCTTCGAGCTGTGGAATACTCTCCAAGTAGAGGCTGACCCGGCCCATTATGTGTGCGCGTCGGGCGTTCTGGTCTCTATACTCCTGTAACCTGGCGTTTTCCCGCTGGATCGATTCAAGTCGTTCCTTGTTGTACCGAAGGCGCGCCTTGATTTCGGCTTCCTTTTCCTCCAGGCCGGTAACGACGGCCTGCATCTGGGGTGCGCGGTCTTCCACGTGCCGGACCTGGGAGTCAAGTTGAGCAAGTGAGTTCTGGACGTCTTGTACCGAGGGAGCCACGTCCTCTGCTGGCAAGACCCGCTGGCACAGCGGGCAGGCGGTATGCCTGTTCGAATCCTCGTGTTGAGCGTCGAACAGCTCAATGCTCTTTAAACGAAGAACCTGGGCGTGAGCCTCACGAGAGAAGCCCTGTCGATCCGTTACCAAGGCATGGGCAGCCTCGAGCTGGTCCCGCGTTACCCGCAGTTCCTGTGTCAACTCATCCCACTCTGCCTGTATTCTGCGGAACTCGTCGCCCTCGACGGCTGCCTGTTCCTCGTCGGGGACGGCGGCCGTCTGGCTCAGACTGTGGAGGGCTTGCAGGCAGGCATCCCAAGCCTCCGGCATCGGTTGTCCGACACGCAGCCCCAGGTCGGCGGCTTCGGAAAGCAGGCCCTGCGCAACTGTGACGCCTTCGCCCCTGACTGCATTATACTCCTCGAGTTTGCGTTCGACTCGCCGTAATTCCCGGCGGAGCCGCCGCAGTTCAGCCAAACGGGCAATATAATTGTCGTCTACAGCTCCCAGGAAATACGGAATGGTGTCCTTGATGGCCTGAGGAAGCCAATCGCGGCTCTGTTTGTGGAAAAGGTGCAGATTGCTGTCGATTTCTGTCTGATGCTGGAAGCAGTAGATGAGGGCGTGGTCAATGCCAGCCTGAAGAGGCAAACGTGTCTGTCCCGGTGGCGGATCATGGCGATTCTGCCCGATGCCTGCGTGCGCAGCCAGCAGGCCCTCGAGTGCCTTGGGGGTTGTTGTCTGCATGAGCTGATCGGCCCTTGGCAGGGGGACCTGCTGCCCAACAACGTAATGCACGTCCGTTGATGATTTCCGCCCTGGGTCAGGCAGTCTTCTGGCGATAAACGCTTCACCTGCAGGGACAGCCAATCTAACTCCAACCCAAGCAATAGCTCGACGCATTATCCCGGCGGGTATCTGGCACTCTGTTGAGCCGAAGCAGTACTCAAGCACGGATATCAACGCCGTCTTACCTGTCTTGGATGATCCCGTGATGATGTTGAGTCGACCGGGCGCGAATTCGAGCCGCCGCATTTTGCCAGCATGTGAATAGAGGACTATATCTATGATCTGAAAACTCATGGGCGAATCCCCCAAAGTGCCATCAATGTCTCTGTCGATGTGCTGGTGCCGAACCACTTTCCCAGGAAGCGCGCACGAGACACGCATTCCTGCACATCACCATCGAGCGATCGGATAGTCCGATTGATCTGGTTCCCGGTAATCACGCACCGAATGAGCCCCGAGTCTCCCATGGCCATCCAATCGAAGACGAGACCATAGCGTAAAGCCTCTCTGGTGTGAGGCTTGAGCGCTATGAGACGTTCGTGGAAGCCGATCCTTGCTTCGGCGTGATCCTGCAACCAGGCAGGAACTGAAGTACGGGTGTTGCGTGGTAAGGATTCCCTGGTGTGTTTGTGCAAGACGATTGGCAGGACCATGAAAGCCAAGGCAAACGGCAGTGGATGGTTGGTTGGCTCGCTGAATCCAGCGCATGCTGAGCTTAGTACCACACAGCAGAATGGTGGATTCAGAAGGTGGGCTTCTTCTCGTGTTCGTTCTGACCACGGCTTCATCAACTCACCTCCTCAATTGCGAGGAGTGTCTGAAGTCGTTCGCGGAATTCAACATGCCACCCCACCTGCAGATTATCCGCCAGCATCTGATAGGTGCCTCGCGCAATTGCAGGTTCCGCAACGTTGCGTCGGATGGGGGCGTGCGCACCTGTTTCAACCCATTTATAGAGAATCTGGGCTTCACGGGTCATCTCGTTCTCAGCAGCATTGTTCCCGAGTTCGTCACACATTTGCTGGAAGAGCAGATCCCACTCTTCGACCAAACGCTCTTCATAGCGATCGAGTTCACCGACGTATAGGAGATGCTCGCGCATCCAGCGCGAACGCTGCTCGAACGCGCGGTAGTAGTTTCGGATGGCGTGAAGCACTCGATTCTGGTTCACCCCGATGAGATTTAGTTGTTCCACGAAGGGCCTGTCCATATAGCCGCTGGCATCAACTGTCGCGCGCATAATGTCATCATCAACGGGAAGGCTTTCGTCGCTGAGCTGATCACGAATCCGATTCATCTCGGACTCAAGCTCCTCGCCCAGAATCGGAGCTGCAGAGCTGTCAGTCAAGTGGCGCAGAGCCCGCCCGTACCACCACCCTTCCAACCGCTGAAGATAGGAATCCAAGAAGCGTCGCTCGACGGCAAAGAATACCGCCTGCCGAAGCCGATCATCCAGTTGTCCGATGGATGGCGAACCATCCAGAACCAATACTGCTTTCGCAAGACGTAGTCGCCCACTATAGTCGAGCGACGAGAAGGCTCGGTACGCCGGGGCATTCGTGTCGCTGGCTGAGGTCGAAACCGTGGCCACGAGACGTTCAAGCGACTTCATCTCATCTCTTCCCTCCGGGCGGAGATAAGCCGCCGCTGTGCCATCTGGACAAACCGCCGTGGTCACCATGAAGAACTGGGCGTCTCTGGGAATCGTCCCGTCGGCTTGACCTTCGATCCAGATTCGGAGGGTCTTCCATAGGTCCGGTGATGCGTCCGTAAGAGTAGCTTCAGCTTTGACATGGTGCTTCGTCTGCAAAACGTCCACGGCAGAGCCGTCTGTCTCGAACACCACGTCGTCAAGGGTCTCGATACCAACGCAGAACCGTTCTCCCTCAGGTAGGCGACGTAATGCTTCATACAAGGCATATCGGCACTGGTAAAAGTAGCCCAGCGCTGATTGTACTGCCGAATATTTTCCTCGAGTATAGATTGTCAATGTAAGCTATTTTAGTAGTTATATTGCTTAACTTTTAAAATTATTTATAGTATACTATGTTCTTGATTTCTGTATAGCACTTCATCACTTCAATCCCTACAAAGAATCATAGCTGTTGTTATAGCGCAAATCAAGTTTACGAGTTGTTGCACAATTATCTGTACAAAAAAACCGGGTACAGCCGGTTTTCTGGGCAGCTTTGCCATTTTGCTATCGGCCCTTATTCGGCAGGCTGATCCTCCACCTCTACCGTATACCCCAGATCAGAAATCAACCCTTTCACCATACGAACCACATTCTGCTCTGCTGTGGCCAATATACCTGACTTCTATGCAGCTTCCCGGGTTTGCTCCAGAGCTTGTCGCTGTATATCTTGATGCAGTAGAGAAGCGTCCGGAGCGAGAAACAAGGAGCGTCGCACATCATAGATACGAGATTGCTCCACATCCAGCTTAAAGTCCAGAAGCTGCACCACAGGCAATTGGATATGCAGGGTGTTGTGCTGAATTTTGATGTCCCCTGGTGACAGCATCTTCAGATCAATACCAGCACGTACTTCCCCCACAGCGATATACTACATACACGTCCTGCCAACCCTCTCTGCCACCCTGCTGGTATCTCGATGTCGCGGCAATTTCAGAAAAAAACGGTAGTTATTCCACATGCGAACACCAGATTGATTTTGGGGTCTAAGAATAATGAGACCTTACGATGGGTGTCGCAGAAGGCGGTTACTATTTTTTTGTTGATTCTTGATCAGAACTGGAGCACTATGTATGTGAGTTCTAAAAAGGGGATGAATCATGAGAATGAACTTTTTCCTGCTTCGCAGCGTATACCGTCACAGGAACAACAAAATACCCCAACTTGGGGTATGGGAGAATCCCGTTATGAAGACAAACGCCGCCTGTATGCTTATTGTTTGCGCCATGTTTTGCCTCCACACCGTCAGTGTTGGCCAGGTAGTGCCTGAAATTCCGCCCCCAGAAGCAGTGGTAACTCCGAACGATGTTGTCCGTGATGATGACGTGATGGAAACGCCCCCCTTAGTACATGGCCCGGAGCTGCATTTTCCGGACATAGACTCGGCAAACATCCAGCTCTCCTGGGGAGATTTCAAGCAATTGCTGGAGGCGATCCAGCCCCGGGAGGAAACTTCGCTTATCCCGCCGCCGTTCTACAATAATATAGTCGCGGTGGACTATGCTGTCGACACCCAGCAAGCCGATGCCGTACGGGTGACTGCTCAATATACCATTCAGGTATTGCATGAAGCGCAGCTCCCGTTACTGGACAATGCAGTAGCCATTGTGGACGTCCAATTAAACGGTGAAGCGCACCATCTGGTGTATCGGGATGGCCAACACTATTTCCTGACCCGGGAACCGGGGGAATATCACCTGGAGGTTGTCTTTGATGTGCCGATTCAGCAGCAAGAAGGGCGTGCCAATTTTCGCATGTTCACACCGGACGCCCCGCGGCTCCGCCTGGAGATGCGCCTGGCTCCAGAAGTCAGCGAGGTCGTGATACCGGAGGCAGTGCATATGCAGCAGGAAGAGCGTGATAACGCCCGGATATTTACAACCCACCTGCGTAGCACCGATCAGGTCAACGTCGCCTGGCAGCTTCCCTGGAAAGCGCCGGACGGTACCTTGGAACTAGACCCGGCAGGCGCAGAAGCTGGCACCAGACAGTTCCGTTTCACTGCCAGCAGCATCGATTACCTCTTTGCGGAAAAGAACGTGATTCGCGGTAACGTCACCTTGCGCTTGAATCCATTAGCCGGGGATTTGCAGGAATTTCGTTTTGAGACTCAGGGGGACCTGGAAATCTTGAATGTCACGGCGGCTGGCGCCACTTGGGAGCGTGAACCGGAAGGTGAGATGCAACAGGTCCAGGTGCAGTTCAACCATCGGCTTGAATCGGAAACTCAGGTACAAGTTAACTTCGAAATCCCCCTGACAGAGGGCAGAAACCGGGTTGAGTATTCCGGTTTCCGGGTGCTGAACGCAGTACGCCAGAATGGCTTTCTCAGTATGACCCCCCTGGGCAATGTGTTGTTGGCAGCCGATGCCGCGACCGAAAGCGTGGTGCGGGCCGATGCCTCTGATATGCCATCGAACGTACCGCAACAGCCCCAGGCTGGTTTCGCATCGCCGTCTATGCAGCATTTCCGTTATACCGAGCCGAAATATAATGTGGTCATGCTCCTGGAGCCGCTGGATGACGTGCCTGTGCGGGTGGCCAGTATAGAATACGCAGACTTCACTACTGTTATCACGGAAGAGCGCACAGCCATTACCCGCGCCCGCTTCTATGTGCGCAACAACTTCAAGCAGTTCCTGCGAGTTACCTTGAATCCCGCTGCTGAAGTGTGGAGTGCCGAAGTCGCAGGTCAAGCCATCCGGCCAGCCAAGGATCAGAATGAGAACACGGTGTTGATTCCGCTCGGTAATCCGTCGGGGCATCAACGGTCAGCGCAATACCAGAACAGCTATTCGGTCGTCCTGGTTTATGCGGAACCGTTGTCTGCTCTCCTGGGTGCAGAAGAAATTGAACTCAGCGAAGCCCTGGAGACCGGCGCCGACACCCTTGGTTTCTTTGAAGCGCTAAAGCTGCGTACGCCCGCGATGGACATTATTGTGGACCGGCTGGCCTGGCAGGTACATCTACCAGAAAACCGTTGGATGCTGCGCTACGACGGCGATGTTCACTACCGACCTCAAATTAGCCCCTATGCTATGAGCGCACAGGAATACCGGGGTGGAATGACTTTAGGCGACTCACCTGCAATGTCCGAAGGGATTCAACGATTCGCTTTATCAGAGAAAGATATCGCCGCCCTGCAACCAGACATGCGGCAAGACATGGCAATGGGGGTGCCGCAAGGCGCCGATATGGCCAGCCGAACCGCCGGGGTGCTACCTGTTCCTATCCAGGTAACGAGCAACACCCCTGCCTACCACTTCGAGCGCAGCATCGTCCCCGAAGGCGTAATGCTCAACTTGAGCCTGTCTACCTACCATATCTTGTACCTGCCTTACCTGGGATATCTACGGCCGCCGATCATGCTCCTGACTGGTCTTCTACTGGGCAGTCTGCTGGCGGCCATTGTACAACGTAGAAGCTGGGGGCGCCTGCCCTTCATCTGGTTGGTGTTGTTCCTCAGCATCTGCGTCTGGATGCTGCTGCAAGACCAAGTGTTCTTCCACCAACTAGTAGGCTGGAGTATCGCCGGGCTGGTCGTCAGTGTCCTGTACGCCGCAGCTCGTCGGGGTGTGAAACGACATAAGCAAGAAGCCGAAACAGCAGAAGTCAAACCAGACGTCCCTGCGGAGAACCTCGATCCCTCCTGAACCCCTTATTGCCGGTGGCTGTTGTGTTGCAGCCACCGGTTTATAGACTACTCCGCATCACACCCAAGTTGGATTCCCTCTCTCTGCCAACGATCTGGAGACAGTGCCCTCTGATAAATTAGTGTAGAAAGCGAGGAGGATTTCACCATGAGTAAAGCACTTGGTAATGTGTAGTTATAAGTACACAGGTACCAGATTTCCGGCAACAGCACGGTCGCTGTAGTTAGTATAATTTACAACGTCTATACTGCCCTATAAAATCTTCTGGTTCATATACTAAGTGCAGCATTTGGTTTTTGAATGCATACGCCTCTTCCTGAGCGGCTACTACTTCTTTTTTTCTTAATTTATAGCAACGGTACTGCCCAAAATCCCCAAGAAAAAATAAAGCCACACATAGCGTAAATCCCAATAAATATATTTCTAGATGTAGTATTTGTGGAGACTTCCCCTTTTGTGTATGCCTGATCGTAGGTGTGCAATCAGCTTAGGGCAGAAAACCGGATTATTCACTAAAGCGTTACGCGGTTAACGAAAACGAATCCTGTACTTCTTGTGAAGGGCGAATATCTTTTAATATGAGCTGAATGGTTGTCTCGCCGCGCCAGGTATTAAACTTCGGGGTATATGCCACATCAACTTTACCTCGAAGTTCTTCGGTGAAAAAGCGTTCTGCCATATTAAATCCAATTGCCGGGAGCAAGGTACTTTCGTGTTCTAGTGTTAGTTTGAGGTGCTGTTCTTTAAGTATGCGTACCGATTCGGGGACGATGGTTATACCAAAGGTACCAAACACCGGTGACGGATTGTGGTGGCCCAAGGGTTCCAGCATTTGCATAGATGTTACCAGTCGTGTATCCATCTCACTGAATGCGGCTACGGCATCAATGGTCACTTCGGCGATCAACTCGCCCATACCCAATTGCTCTCGGGCCACTATTTCAAAGTCAGTGCGAAATGCTTCAATAGAATGTTCAAGTACTGTCATACCTGCCGCAGAGGTATGCCCGCCAAAACGCACAAAATGCTTACTGCACGAACTGAATGCTTCAACCAGGTTAAAACCCGTACCACTTCGCCCCGAACCACGACCTGTCCCGTCATCGTCAACAGCAATAACCACTACAGGGCGGTGGTACCTGCGTTGAAGACGTGAAGCGACGATACCAATCACACCGGGATGCCAGCCACGACGCGCCAGTACAATACTGCGGTCATCTTGATTGAGGCAAGCTTCAATCTCCTCAATCGCTTCCGTATAGATGGCACTTTCAATTTCCCGTCTCTCATCATTGGCGATGTTCAGTGCTTCGGCCATACTGAATGTTTCTTGTGGGCATGTGCTGAGAAGCAGATTCAGGGCGAGTTGACCATCGTCAAGACGGCCTGCGGCATTGATGCGTGGTCCCAATTGAAACCCGATGTTTTCAGAGGATATCTGGTCAATTTTTAACCCAACACGGCGTGCCAGTTGGCGTAACCCAACACGTTGATGCTTGGCCATATGCTTCAGGCCCAAAGCAACGATGACACGATTTTCTCCAATCAACGGCACTATGTCTGCCACGGTACCCAGGGCGGCGATGTCCAGGTCATTGGGTGAACCGTTTAATGCGGTCGACAGCTTAAAAGCCACACCAGCACCACATAGATGGTGTCCAGAATAATTCTCCGGCTCGCGACAAGGATTGATTACAGCCAGAGCGTGTGGGAGACCCAGTTTGTCGTCAATGGCATGATGGTCCGTGATGATAAGTTCAATGCCCAGGCTCGATGCACAATCCGCAGCTTCATGTGCTGAAACACCATTATCTACCGTGATAATGAGACTGATACCCTCTTCCTTTGCCATTTTGACCCGTTCAACATTAAGACCATAACCTTCCAACAGGCGCTGCGGCATGCTGCAAGAGACCTTGTTGATTCCAAATCGGCGCAGTCCATTGGTCAGAATGGCGGCGGCGGAAATGCCATCAACGTCATAATCACCGAATACCAGCACCGACTCATCTTGTTCACGAGCTTTGTGTATACGTTCGACCGCAACTTCCATATCCGTTAATAGAAAGGGATCACTCAGTTGGGCCAAGGTTGGATGAAGAAATTCGTTGACTTTTTCCGGTGTGTCTTGTCCACGCTGTAGCATAAGGTGCGTCAGGAGGGGAGGCAAGTTTGTTGCTATAGCCAACTGCTTTACAGAATCCCGGTCAAAGGGTTTAACTTTCCAAATATGTCGTACACCTACTTCGGTCACAAGCGTTCTTTCGCGATAGTTATGATTGCATTTACTACTTCTTCAAAATTCAAGTTTGAAGTATCAAGGAAAACAGCGTCTACTGCCTTACACAATGGAGAATCAGCACGCTGCATTGCCTGGGTGTCCCGTTCAACAATATCTCGTAAAATAGCATCGTAATCAGCAGCCATCTCCTTTTCCTGCATCTGCAACATACGGCGCTTTGCACGCACCTCCGGGCTGGCATCCATATATATTTTACATTTTGCGTTTGGGAAGACTACAGTACCGATATCACGACCTTCGGCAACGGTGGGGCCACGTTCACCGAATTGCCGTTGTAAAGCCACTAAATGCCGACGGACGGCAGAATTCTGATCGAGCTTGTATATTTGCCGTGTTATTTCTGTTGTGCGTATGGCTTCAGTGATATCTATACCATTGACTATAATCTGTTGTAGCCCATCTTCTTCCCGAATGTCAAGCAGCATTTCAGCAGTTGAACGAGCCAGTGCTTCAGGATTATCCAGATTATTGTTTTGTTGCAGTGCCCACCAGGTTGCCGCTCGGTACATGGCGCCTGTATCTAAAAAAGCAAAATCAAGCTTATGGGCAACCATACGTGCGGTTGAACTCTTACCGGCACCTGCCGGTCCATCAATAGCTATGATTTGGGTAGCTGAACTCATTATGTGGTTGTCCTTGAAACTATCGGGTGATTCGTGCCACAGAAAACTAATTTTTAACTAAGATTCTTCCGGAATTATCCGTTCTACTATACCCCTGGGAGAGCGCTGGTAGGTAACAGGTATATCTTCTGTATTTTCTGTGTAGCACAATCCACCGTGTGGGTCCTGTTGCGCATCCATCAGATGCTTCCAGATGCAAATTTTAACCCCTGTATCAAAGCATCCTACAATCCGGGCTCCATCAAGCATTTCACCTTCAATCACATGTAATGGAAGAGAAACCTGAAATTCATCCCAGAGTTTTTCTCTGATTTTCACAGCACGGTCTTCAATTTCACGTAACGCCAATCGATACCCACCCATTCGGGACAATCGCATTTCTATGTTACGCCGCATGAGATTAACGTAGCGGTCGTTTACCCGATCCCGAAAGCTTTCATGCACCCCGCGCTTACGACATTCTGACAGCAATTGCCCCAGAACTTCTACACGTGCCCGGGCAGTCTTGGCGCGATCAATGATCGCCGCACGTCCCACGGCACGTTCAACGGTTTCTTCTATTTGTAACGCATGTTCCGTGGTGATTACTTTCTTCAACTCCAGGTCATCAATTTTTGCCAACAACAAATTTAAAGTATCAATTACATCTTTTGGCGTGAGCATCTTCCGCAGCAGGAGTCGTCCCAGGTGCAGTATTTCATCGCGCTCATCATATAAATCACGCTCGATAACACCTTCAGAAGCTAAGTGCATCAGTTCTTTTTCCAGTTCATCGAGTAGTGTGCGCTCTTCGCTCCCAAAAGGTGAAGACTGACTTTCATGCATACCACCATTACTGTCTTCAAGAAAACCGATACGATCCTCAATCGCCATGGCAAGTGATCGTCCTGCCGCCAGCAATCGGTTAAGACAAGCATTTCTTCTGCGTAATCTTTGTATTTGTTCCACCTGCTCCTGGGTTTTGTCCGATCCCAGCAAAAACAGTATGACATTGCCTGCATATTCATCTGCTTCTCTTTCCGTAATATCCAGTAAAAGACGTATATTGGCGATGCTTTGTCGCAACTTCATTGCGTTGGAAAGTAACCGGTTGGATTCTTGCGTTAATACTTCTCCGTAATCCCGGTACGACAACCCCCTGCGCAGTAATACCACCAACTTGCGTGTTTCTGAACAGCAAAACAAATTCGCGCTGGCGACTTCAGATACATGAAGTTCCCCACTGGTAAAGGTGTCACCAATTTCAACTACCCGGCCATAATAATTGCCACCTGTCGCATTTCCGCGGATGCGAATCTTCTTACAACCAAAGACCAAACGTGGTTCCAGTGATTCGCGGAAATGCACACTTCCTTCTTTGGAAATAACGGTTGAAGGTGACAACAAGCTCATGCCACGTACATCACCTCTTCTGGCCACGATTACACCAGAAACGTTACCAAAAACTTCACAGGATTCCGATACCGCAATATTACCCTGAACCATTCCAGATACATAGGCAGAACCTCCTTCTACGACCAGGGTGCAATCTTCCGGTACATTACCCACAACCTTGATGTCGCCTTTACTAAAATAGACCGGCCCGCGAATGGTCAAAGCAATACCACCGAACACACGGATATCGCGTGTTTGTGCTTTACGTAAGTCGTCAGCAGTAACCAGGCCCATACGCAATTCCAGCGCAGGCAAACCGGGATTGAGTTCCAGCTTTTCCCGTAATTTTTGTAATTGTGCGATAAACGGTTTCAAGCTGCGAATTGACCTTTGCAATCCCGATATCTTTTCATCAACCTGATGCGACAACTCCCAGGCATAATGCAAGAAATCCAGCTCATCACGCTGCATCTCGCTTAATTCACCTTGTACTACAGCTTTGATAACACGGCGTAGCAACGGTTGCTGTCGGTGCCCTTCAGTCGGTTCATTAGGCGTTACAGCGCATTTTAACCAGGCTTGAATCCGTTCGGGTATATCGTTAAATGGTGCACGTTCCTCTTCATTGCCTTCGTATGAGGCATACCAGGCACGGCAGATTGCCATCTCCTCCAGATAGGCATTGGCCAATTCTTCTGGAGACAGCATTTGTATTTGTCGCAGCAAACTCTCAAACATGGCATGAAGTCATTCTTTGGCTAAACTCCCATCCGCAAGTAACGACCTTATGGTAATGGCGTATGGCGGGTTCAGAATACCTTTTTCAGTAATAAAACCCGTTATGTATGATGCTGGTGTAACATCAAATGCCGGATTATAAACAGTTACCCCTTCTGGAACTGTGCGAGCACCGTTCCATTCGGAAATCTCGGTCGCTGGTCGCTCTTCTATGGTTATCTCCGAGCCAAGCATAATATCAGGGTCAAATGTTGAATACGGCGCAGCAACATAAAAGGGAATATCGTGCGCCTGTGCCAACACTGCCAGCCCATAAGTACCTATCTTATTGGCGACATCGCCATTCATCGTAATACGGTCTGCACCCACTATAACCAGTTGCACCTGCTGGTCTCGCATCAACTTGGCCGCCATATTGTCACAAATCACCGTGACCGGTATACCTTCATGATGCAGTTCCCATGCAGTCAAACGGGCTCCCTGCAACAAAGGTCGTGTTTCATCCGCATAAACATGAAACCTGCGTCCCATCTCATGCGCTCGAAACATGACGGCAAGTGCCGTACCATACCCCGATGTGGCCAAGCCGCCAGCATTGCAATGCGTCAGTATACCAGCCCCATCATTGATTAGGGAAACACCTGCATCGCCTATGGCCCTGCAAAGACGAAGATCTTCATTATGTATTGCGCGGGCTTCCGTTTCCAAAGCGCCCAGAAAATCAATTAATGCACTTTGTGCTCCGTCACGTTGCGCTCCGTTTCCATGCGCAACCGCACTATGCGCAACCACACTTTGCGCTATCCGCCGCATTCGATCAAGCGCCCAAAACAAATTAACTGCCGTCGGGCGTGATGTTGCCAGTAAAGTTGTCGTCATTTCAACAATCGTTAATGCATCAGAAACGTTTGTCACGCTTGATTCATTCAAGCCAACCAACACCCCATATGCCGCGGTAATGCCAATCGCTGGTGCTCCACGTACGCGTAACGATTGTATTGCTTCAAACACTGCTTCTACCGTATCCAACGGTATAACACATTGCTTACCCGGCAATAGTGTCTGATCCAAAATAAATAGCCGCGAATCACGCCAAAGTATTGGTTCAACCGGCAATGAAAGTCTCCTCAGTAATGTATTTTTTTACAGGTGATATCAAACTACAAACACCTGATATTAGAAATAATAGCACTTTCAGCCGGTTAAGATGCAACGAAATGACACCGTAATTACACATCAGCAATTATGAAAGAAAAAGCGACTAACCAATATGATGGTCAATCGCTTAGCAAACACTATTTATGCTATTTATTTTTTACTGCAAATTTACTGCATGAACTCAGGAACAGCCTTTACCTTTATCGCCACAGCTACCAGATTCTTCTTCAGAAGAGGCGGCTTTGGCTTTTTCACCGCAGTCCTTCTTGTCACCACAGCTAGCGGCTTCTTCTTCAGAAGAGGCGGCCTTGGCTTTTTCGCCGCAGCCTTTCTTGTCACCACAGCTAGCGGCTTCTTCTTCAGAAGAGGCAGCCTTGGCTTTTTCGCCGCAGTCCTTCTTGTCACCACAGCTAGCGGCTTCTTCTTCAGAAGAGGCGGCCTTGGCTTTTTCGCCGCAGCCTTTCTTGTCACCACAGCTAGCGGCTTCTTCTTCAGAAGAGGCAGCCTTGGCCTTTTCGCCGCAGCCTTTCTTGTCGCCACAGCTAGTGGCTTCTTCTTCAGAAGAGGCGGCCTTGGCTAAAGCATCCGGCACTGTGGCACAGGATCCATTGTTTTTGGCAAATAAGGACATCAAACCACATCCAGTGCCCGCGCTTTCTCCTTCGGAGGAAGCAGCCTTGGCTGAAGAACTACATGCCCGGTTGTCGGCATCAGTCTTGTCAGCAAGTACATTGCTGGTTGCGAGGCCAGCAACAAGGGCAACTGCGAGGGTGAATACACCCCATTTCAAAATAGCGGAACGGTTTTTGCTCTTGTCTTCAACGGGGGTCTCGACTTCATGGTGTTCACTCATAGAGAATCTCCTTGTCTTCTGGCACATGTTAAATGTCCAATTTTGTACACATTGTACACACTATACAATACCTTAATTTAAACCTGACATCGAATATCAGGTTTATGTATATTCTTGTAGACTATATGTAAACACTGTTTGGTTACATGTCATTCCCGATTATAATTCATAACCCGACCAATTTAGACATGATAATGCAAATTCATAGATATGTCAACCATTCTTGAAGCATTGAACACATCGTGAATTATGGGTTGTAATTGAATTATATCAAGGTGCATACTTTTTATTTGTTGTTCAACTTGATAGCCCCAATCATGGAGACCAGATAAAAATGAAACCAGTATGCAATAAGCATGTCGCGGTATGGTACGTATTACCGATAATCATGCTCATGACACCATTTTTTTATATGGAACACAGTGCAGGACAGAATAATTCACCAGAAACCAATGGAGGCGGATCAATGCATTTAGATACAAGGAATCCCGGTACGCCCTGGCCGGCAGTTGATGGTCTGGGGCGTGTTCTGACGCTGGAAGGAGAAGCGCCGGCACCTCGCGAGAACCGTTATGTCGGTATTTTTTATTTCTTGTGGAATGGCTACCATGATGCAACAGATGATGGCCCCTATGATGTCAGTCACATAATGGCCAATGACCCGGATGCTTTACAGAAACCGGATTCGCCATTGTGGGGACCCCAAGGTGCGATGCATTTCTGGGGAGAACCTCTCTACGGTTATTATCGCAATGCAGACCCTTGGGTATTACGTCGGCATGCACATCTGCTGGCTGCGGCGGGCATTGATACCCTGATATTCGACACCACGAATCGTGTCACCTATAAAGATGTTTACATGCAGCTTTGCGAAGTTTTTACGGAAATCCGAAATGAGGGAGGACGTACCCCGCAGATTTCATTTATGGTTAATACACGTGCTGGTGAAACCGCCCGTGAGTTGTACGAAGACCTGTACAAACCCGGATTATACGAAGCCTTGTGGTTTCATTGGGAAGGCAAACCCCTGATGATTTGCGATCCTGCTGAAGCTGATGATGAGCTCCGGGACTTTTTTACCTTGCGTAAAGCACATTGGCCATTTGAAATGATCAATACGTCGTATGCCTGGCACTGGGAAGCAACTTATCCGCAAGTATACGGGTACACCGATGATCCGGATGTACCCGAACAAGTCAATGTCTCCGTGGCGCAAAACCTGCGTCGTGAAGATGGCAAAGTAACTAGTATGAGTAAAGGCGATGCACGTGGTCGTAGTTTTCATGCTGGAGATAAGGACCCCCGTCCGGAAGCGGTCAACTTGGGGCTGAATATGCAGGAACAATGGGAACGTGCGCTGGAGCTGGACCCACCATTTGTCATGGTCACAGGCTGGAATGAGTGGATAGCCGGGCGCTTCAGGAGCAACGTGGAGCCAGTCATGTTTGTTGATCAGTTCGATCAGGAAAACAGTCGAGACATCGAGATGGCCAAGGCTGCACACCAGGACAACTATTACTACCAACTCGTACACAATGTCCGTCGTTATAAAGGGGTACCCCCATTACCACGGAGTTCTGGAGAAAAAACTATTGACATTTCGGGGGGATTCGAGCAGTGGGCCGATGTCTCACCAGATTTCACCGATCCTGTTCATGAAACTTTGCCCCGGGATTATCCCGGTGTTGCCCGGCTCCATTACACCAATCAGACCGGACGCAACGATTTCCGATTGATGAAAGTTGCCCGTGATGCGGACAATGTGTATTTCTATGCTGAGACCAATGAAGCCATAACTTCCTGGCAAGACCCGCACTGGATGCTACTGTTGCTTAATACCGATGGCAAGCCGGAAACAGGCTGGCAAGGCTACAACCATGTTGTAAACCTGTTTGTTGAAGACGAAAACAACACCTGGCTGGCACACCACAAAGCAAATACTGCGTCTGACGTATGGGATTGGGAAAGAACCGTTCGTCTTCCGATGCGTGTAGAAGGAAACCGCATGCATCTGGCAATTCCCCGTGATGCACTTGGTCTGACTGGCAACGATACACCGTTAACACTTGATTTTAAGTGGGCAGATAATTTGCAAACACCGGGCGACATCCTCGACTTCTACCTCAGTGGTGATGTTGCGCCGCAAGCCAGGTTTAATTACCGGTATGTCGCGGAATAGGTTTGCATGTTGCAATCGCAGGCTGTTTTATTTGCCAGTCTTAGTTAAATGAGGTGCGTAGTATAGGAGACAGAACTATATTCTTGGGGATTCCTTCAGAATGATCACATTTAATGTTGAACTATCCAGAATCGGTAGATGGCTGATTGTGTGTATCTTGTCCTTGGCAGGGTGTTGTGGTAGTACACCGCAGATTGCAACGCCTGATTCTGTGGCAACGCTGGAATCGGTAGTTATTGGCAATCTGGAACAATGGGTGTTGATTCGTGGTGAAGACAAACACAATCCGGTACTGCTGTGGTTACATGGCGGTCCTGGTTCGGCGCAGATGCCCATTGCGCGCTACTTCAACAGTGTATTGGAAAAGGACTTCGTCGTAGTGCATTGGGACCAACGTGGTGCTGGTAAGTCAAACCCGAGGGACTTTGATGAAAGCACCATGAGCACAGAACAATTCATGTCGGACACCCATGAATTGACACAATGGCTGAAAGCCCGCTTCGCGCAGGACAAAATATTTCTGCTGGGGCATTCCTGGGGTTCTGAATTGGGTATACAGGTGGCACACCAGTGGCCAGATGATTACCACGCGTTTATCAGTGTGAGCCAGGTTATCAATGATGCCATGACAGCAGAGGTTGCGTATGCCTGGGTGCAGGAACAGATTGCGTTACATGGGACACAAAGAGATCAGCGCAGACTGGAGCGGCTGGGCCCGCCACCGTTCCCTGAACGCGACCGTTATATTAGCCTGATGAGGTTGGTGGATAGTTTTGGCGGGAGTATGGACATTGCCATGCCGCGACTTGCCTGGATTGCTTTTCAGGCGCCTGAATATACGCCACGTGATTACATCCGGTGGTTGCGGGGCACGAACCGCGGCAGTGGCCCCATGTGGGACGAGTCTCCACCTTTCAATGCCTATGACAGGATTGCACAATTGGATGTTCCGGTGTTTTTCTTTTGTGGCCGAAAAGACTACAACACGCCATGGGTATTGGTTGAAGCATTTCATGATCAACTGGAGACGCCTGCTGGCAAGCACCTGGTGTGGTTCGAACAGTCCGCGCATTCACCATTCCTGGGTGAACCTGACGCATTCAATCAGGCGGTTGTCAATGTGCGAAATACAGTACTGGCTCAATAAATTTTGACGCATTATTTTTGATGTATACAAGTGAAGAAGGATGTGAGGTTGAACTTTTACTGGCACGAATTTGGTGCTGATACGACAGATGCGCCGTTGTTGTTGATGTTGCATGGTTTTTTGGGATCGGGGGCAGACTGGGAGCATGTCGCATCGCTGTTGCAACCTCCCTGCAGGTGTTATTGCCCTGATTTACCAGGACATGGCCAGACCGCAATGCTGGATGGTGCCACCTGTGCTATGGAAAAAACTGCTACGTTGTTACTGGAAGATCTGGACAACCTTAATGTTCATGCGTGCGCATTGTCAGGCTACTCGATGGGGGGGCGTCTGGCACTTTACCTTGCAACTAAGTATCCAGAACGCTTTCAATGCCTGGTATTGGAATCGGCTTCGCCCGGACTACAAACGCAAGAAGAACGCATACATCGCAGCAAACATGACGCATTATTGGCACGAGATTTACTACAGTTGGAGAACGATGGCGAATCCTTTCATGCCTTTTTGAATAACTGGTATAACCAACAGATTTTTTGCACCTTGCAACAGCACCCGGAACTGTTAAAAACATTGGTTACTCGACGGTTGAAAAACAACCCCAAGGGCCTTGCGGTCTCATTAATCGACATGGGTACAGGTGCCCAGCCCAGTATTTGGGAAACACTCGCTGAAGTACATGTACCTGCCTTGCTGCTGGCAGGTGCGGAAGACCACAAGTTCTGTCTCCTGGGAGAAAAAATGGCAAACCAAATGCCTCAGGCCGCACTTGAAATATTACAAGACTGTAGTCACAACATACATTTTGAACAACCCGAAAAGTATGCTACCGTGCTGTCCGCGTTTTTTCATGCGCATTTGAATAACAGCAATTGATCTGATTCTATCAGTCTGACACAGGTGGTACACTCTGCTGTCTTGTGTTATGTGCGACAAGAATCAGGCTTTCCCCAAATGCAACATCAAAGGAGTAGAGTTGCCGTGTGATGTGGCGGAAGAGAGTGTCTTGTGTCCCGTTCTTTGCTCCCTTTTTGCATACCAGCGAAGTGATCAGGCGGCTAACCGGCCAACACGGTAAATAGAGTAACGAGGCAAGTTTGATTCGGTTGCTGTGTATGGCCGTAATTTGAAATCCAGAGGTATGCAACATGTAGCGAAGTTGCGGGAATGACAATAAATTGATATGGTGCCGGGGCTGTGGATCGTTATCGTCCAATGGCAACTTGCCTTTGTTATGAAAACCGGTCAGGAACCAGCGCCACCGGGATCGCAAGGAAGAAATGTTGGGTGTGGTCAAAATCAGCATACCGTTCGGCTTCAAAATACGATTACACTCTGAAATAAAATCAAAAGGGCGCTTGATGTGCTCTA